>SMUY01058792.1_pt1 | contig 14525 bp, 15 predicted proteins | sample 2456441 | NCBI WGS metagenome assembly SMUY01 (sample SAMN11095931, study PRJNA526329) | marine sediment metagenome | biome: Marine sediment; feature: Surficial sediment; material: Deep marine sediment; isolation source: Hadal surficial sediment | place: Pacific Ocean | collected 2014-11 | depth...
ACCTGGGACAAAGCGGAGGACATTCTCCGGCAGGCGCTGGGCCGCAAGGGCATCGAGTTCGACGAGGACGTCGGCGGCGGAGCCTTCTACGGTCCCAAGATCGACATCAGGTTCGAAGACGCCATCGGCCGCCTGTGGCAGGGGCCCACCATTCAGCTCGATTTCCAACTCCCCGAGCGACTCGATCTCGAGTACACCGGCTCAGACAACCAGCCCCACCGGCCGGTAATGATCCACCGGGCCATCTACGGCACCTTGGAACGGTTCATCGGCAATCTCATCGAGCACTTCGCCGGCGCCTTTCCGCTGTGGCTGGCGCCCGAGCAGGTGCGGGTGATCCCCATCGCCGACGCCCAGGCCGAGGCAGCCCGGGCGGTTGCCGATCGCCTGAAGGCAGCCGGTATCCGGGTTCACCTGGACGACCGCGGGGAGACGCTCAATTACCGGATTCGGGAAGCCGAGGTGAACAAGATTCCCTACATGGCCATAGTGGGCCAGCGGGAAGCCGACGCCGGTACCGTGGCGGTGAGGACCCGGGGAGCGGGGAAGAAACAGGACATCATCCCGGTCGAGGAATTCGAAGCACAATTGCGTGAACAAGTCGCCAGCAAGGCTCTGGTGCCCTACGGGGACACCGGTTGAGCATTCCTTGAACGTCCCGTTGGACGGCGGTACCTTCACCAGTCCGCCTGGGTGTTCGTCATGCATTTGAAGGGATAGGCATCTCGTGAGCGATAGCACCACCGCAGTCATTCTGTCAGCGGTCCGCACCCCGGTCGGCAAGTACCTCGGTGGCTTGTCCTCGTTTTCGGCGCCGGCGCTCGGCGCGCTCGTCATCCGTGAGGCCGTGACCCGTGCCGGTATCGACGGCGACGCCATCGACGAGGTGATCATGGGGCACGCCTTGCAGGGCGGAGCGGGACAGGCTCCCGCGCGCCAGGCCATGATCAACGGCGGCGTCCCCAGCCGGGTTCCCGCCATGACCATCAACAAGGTGTGCGGCTCTGGACTGAAGGCCGTGATGCTGGCCGCCCAGGCAATCCGCGCCGGCGACGCCGAGTGCCTGGTTACCGGAGGGATGGAGGTGATGTCCGCCTCGCCCCACTACCTGTTCGGCATGCGTGCCGGCATCAAGGCGGGCAATCAGACGATCCTCGACGGCATGATCCACGACGGCTTGTGGGATTCGTTTGGCGACAACCACATGGGCGTCTATGCCGAATACACGGCCGAGAAGGCCGGTATCACCCGGGAACGACAGGACGAGTTTGCCCTGGGTAGCCAGCAGAAGGCCGTGGCGGCGATGGCAGCCGGCAAGTTCCGCAAGGAAATCGTACCGGTCGAGGTGAAGACCCGGAAAGGCACCACCGTAGTGGCCGACGACGAGTGCCCCCGGGAGGACTCGTCGCTGGAGGCGTTGGGCAAACTGCGGCCGGTGTTCCAAAAGGATGGCACGGTCACCGCCGGGAACGCCCCCGGGCTGAACGATGGCGCCAGTGCGCTGGTCGTCGCCTCGCTGGCCTTTGCCAAGGCCCACGGCCTGACACCGATGGCGACGATCACCGGCTATGCTACTGGTGGGGGAGAACCCAAGGATCTGTTCTTCGCCCCCATCGCCGCGGTCGAAAACCTCATGGCCAAGGCCGGCAGTGACATCAACTCCTACGACTTGATCGAAGCCAATGAGGCGTTTGCCGTCCAGGCGCTGGCGGACGGGGACGCGTTGGAGTGGGATTGGGACCGGGTCAACGTGCACGGCGGTGCGGTGGCCCTGGGCCACCCGATCGGCGCCAGCGGCGCCCGTATTCTTACGACCCTGCTCCATGCCATGGACGACCGCGGCGCCGGCACCGGTATGGCGACCCTGTGTCTCGGCGGCGGGAACGCGGTGGCGCTGAGCGTTGAACGGACCTAGAAGCGGGGGCGGCGGGGGCGGCGTGGGCAGGGAGGGCAGTTTACCGAGAGGAACGGAGCGATCGATGCTGACGAATAAAACCGAAACCACGGTCCTGGCACAGGCCGAATCGCGGACCGGCCGCAGGGCGCTGTCCGTGGCGCTCGGAGCCGCGACGGTTGCCGTGGCGGCCCAGGTCACGGTCCCGCTGGCCTTTAGCCCAGTCCCCATGACGCTTTCCCCCCTGGCAGTGCTGATCGTCGGCGGTGTGCTTGGCCCGCGCGGCGGAGTATCGGCCTTGGTCACCTACCTGGTTTTGGGTGTCATGGGTCTGCCGGTCTTCGCCGGAGGCTTGGCCGGCGCTGCTTGGCTCATCGGTCCCACGGGTGGGTACCTGCTGGCGTTTCCGGTGGCTGCCGGGGTCTCGGGCTACCTGGCGCGTGAGCGAGGGTGGGTCGGAGCGATGCTTGGCGCACTCGCCGGCATCGTCATCATCCATCTCGGCGGCTTGGCACAGCTTACCGTCATCACCGGCGACTTGGGGAACGCCTTCCGACTGGGAACGGTGCCGTTTCTAGCGGGCGACGTGGTGAAAGTGGTGCTGGCCACGATGGGTGTGACGGCGTTGGGGCCTGCCATCCGTCGGCTGCTTTGACACCTGCGGACTCCGGGTTGCCATCCGCTCCCTGGAAGGTCTTGGGGTCGGCGATAGGGTGGTCGGTCGTTTTCGGTGTCATCGCTCTGGTAATGGCCACGGGGTTGAGTCTCTTGGCCGCCATTGCGGCCACGGGATCAGCTGCCCGGGCGGCCGAGTGGCTCGCGGTCCTGGGCCCGGGACAGATAGTGGTTCAGGGGATGGCCGCGCTGTGCGGCGGATTGGCGGCCACGTACCTCATTGGTATCCGCCGGTTACGCTTGGGGGCCGCCGATCTCAGGTGGCGCCAGGTCCTGCCTCCGTTCAAGGGGTTTTCCGTCGGGCTCATGTTCGGTGTCGTCCCGGCCGTCGCCGTGTTGCTGGTGCCGGTGCTGCTGGGCAGCGGTCGGTGGCTAACGGGCGACGGAGGCCTTGGCGCGTTCGTCGTGTGGGGTGGTGGCATGGGGTTGGTATTGGCGCCGGCCGCACTGGCCGAGGAGGTGCTGTTCCGGGGGGTGCCACTGGTGCTCCTGGCGGCTGTGATGGGGCGGGGGACGGCGGTTCTGGTGGTCGCGGTGGTCTTCGGCTTGGCCCATCTGCTCAATCCCCACGTGACGGGTCTGGGCGTAGCCAATGTGGCCCTTGCCGGGATACTCTTGGGGACGGTGTTTTACGGCCCGGGGGGGATGTGGGCCGCGTTCGGCGCCCACCTCGGGTGGAACAGCACCTTGGCCGTGTTGGGGGCGGCGGTGAGTGGCTTGCCGTTCGACGTCCCGTCTCTCGACTATGAAGCCGGTGGGCCAGAGTGGCTCACCGGTGGGCCATTCGGCCCGGAGGGCGGTGTGCTGGCCACGCTGGCGTTGGGCCTGGCAGTGGTGGTCGCAGCCCGTGGCTGGAGGAGTACCAAAGCATGAATCGTGTGGCGGTGGTGGGGGCCGGCACCATGGGCAACGGGATAGCCCACGTCTTTGCCCAGTACGGCTGGGGAGTCCGGCTGATAGACGTGTCGGCCGAGGCGCTGGAGAGCGGGCTGGCGGCGATCCGAAGGAACCTGGCGCGCCAGGTCAAGAAGGGCACGCTGACCGAGGCGGCGGCGGCCGGGTCCGTGGCCCGGATCGAGACAGCCAGGTCGCTAGACGCGGCGGTGGGGGGGGGGATCGAGCTGGTGGTCGAGGCCGCCAGCGAACGTCCCGATCTCAAGTTCCAGATCTTTCGGGACCTGGCGGCGGCGTGTGGTGAGGATACCATTCTGGCGAGCAACACCAGTTCCATATCCATCACCGCCATCGCCGGACACACCACCTGTCCCGACCGGGTGATCGGCATGCACTTCATGAACCCGGTGCCGGTCATGAAGCTGGTGGAGGTCATCCGCGGCCACCACACCAGCGACGCGACGATGGATCGGGTGATGACCATTATCACCGCGCTCGACAAGACTCCGGTAGAGGTCAACGACTACCCCGGGTTCGTGGCGAACCGCGTGTTGCTGCCGATGATCAACGAGGCGGTTTACTGTGTCATGGAAGGTGTCGCTACCCCGGAGGCGGTCGACACCGTCATGAAGTTGGGGCTAGCCCATCCCATGGGCCCGCTGGCGCTGGCGGATCTGATCGGCCTCGACGTGTGCCTGTCGATCCTCACGGTGTTGCACCAGGAACTGGGTGATGACAAATACCGGCCCTGTCCGTTGCTTCGGAGGATGGTGGCGGCCGGGGACCTCGGCCGGAAGACGGGCCGGGGGTTCTATTCGTACGGGTGAACTATGTCTAGTGCCATGAAGCCGTTTCGCACGGATACGACGAAGGAGTCTTCGATGGACCTCATTGCCGAGATGCAGGACTTGAATCACGAGCAGGTGGTCTTCTGCTCGGAGCCGTCCTCTGGCTACGTAGGCATCATCGCGATTCACGACACCACCCTTGGGCCGGCGCTGGGGGGTACCCGGTTCTGGAATTACGCTTCCACCGAAGAAGCCACCATCGATGCCCTGCGGTTGTCGCGCGGAATGACTTACAAGGCGGCCGTCGCCGGGCTCGACCTCGGCGGCGGCAAGTCGGTAATCATCGGGGATAATCGGCGGACCGATCGTGAGGCGCTGTTCCGGGCCCACGGCCGGGCCGTCGAGACGCTCGGGGGACGTTACATCACCGCCGAAGACGTCGGCACCAGTCCCTCCGACATGACCTACGTTCGGTTCGAGACCGAACACGTTACCGGGCTCACCGGTTTGTCGGGTGACCCGTCGCCGGTCACGGCCTACGGGGTATACATGGGCATGAAGGCGGCCGCCAAGAAGCATTGGGGCAGCGATGATCTGTCATCGCGCACCGTGTTGCTGCAGGGGTGCGGCAATGTGGGGCACTGGTTGGCCAAGTACCTTCATGATCTCGAGGGCGCCAAGCTGATCGTGACCGACGTCGACGAAGGCAAAGCCCGCTCGGTAGTGAACGCCACCGGCGCCACCGCGGTGGCGCCCGACGACATTTACTCCCAGGAGGGCGACATCTTCGCTCCGTGTGCCCTCGGCGCAATCCTCAACGACGACACCATTCCCCTGCTCAAGGTTGGGGTGGTGGCCGGCGGGGCCAACAACCAGTTGGCCGAGGAGCGCCACGGCGACGAACTCTATCGGCTAGGCAAGACCTACGCCCCGGACTACGTCATCAACAGCGGCGGGTTGATCAACGTGTACGGCGAGATCCACCGCTGGTCGCCCGACCGTGCCAAGACCAAGGCCGGCGAGATCTACCACACCATGCTCAAGATCTACGAGATCTCCGGCCGCGAGGGCATCCCCTCCTACCAGGCCGCCGGCCGGCTCGCGGTCGAGCGGGTGCAGGCTGTCCGTCGGTTGAAATCGATGTGGCTTCCCCGGGGCTGCCCCTAGGATCGGCTTGGCGTTACCGAGTACATTAGGGCATGGCCGAACGCATCCCCATAGGATCTGACCACGCGGGCGTGGAACTCAAGGCGCGCCTGATCGAGGAGCTCGAGGCGCTGGGGTACCAGCCCGTCGATATGGGCACCGGCGATTCCAAGTCGGTCGACTACCCGGATTTTGCCCATCGGGTGGCGGCGGAGGTGGAGCGGGGCGAGGCTTGGCGCGGTATCTTGTTGTGTGGCACCGGATTGGGCATGTCGTACGCCGCCAACCGTCACCCCGGAGTACGGGCCGCGCTGAGTTGGACGCCCGAGATCGCCAAGCTGGCCCGGCGCCACAACGACGCCAACGTGCTCGTCCTGCCGGCGCGCTTCGTCTCCGAACAGGAGGGCGTCGAGATTCTCCGCACATGGCTCGACACGCCGTTCGATGGCGGACGCCACGTCCGTCGGGTGGAAAAGATCGAATCAGGAACCAGATATGCTGAACCATAATGCCTCGCTGCGCGACGCCGACCCCGTGGTCGCCGCGCTCGTCGATCGCGAGTTGCACCGGCAACAGAACGGCTTGCAACTGATCGCCAGCGAGAATTTTGCCAGCCGGGCGGTCATCGATGCCGTCGGAACGCCGCTGACCAACAAGTACGCGGAGGGCTACCCCGGCAAGCGGTACTACGGTGGTTGTGAGGTGGTGGACGAGGTCGAACGCCTGGCCATCGACCGGGCCATCGAACTGTTCGGTGCCGATCACGCCAACGTGCAGCCGCATTCGGGATCGCAGGCCAATTTTGCCGCCTACATGGCGCTGATCCGGCCGGGCGAATTGCTGATGGGATTGTCGCTGCCCCACGGCGGCCATCTGACACACGGCCACAAGGTGAGTCACACGGGGATCGTGTGGCAGGCGGTTCACTACGGGGTCGACACCGCTACCGGTCGCATCGACTACGACGCCGTCCGCGATCAGGCCAAACGCGACCGCCCACGGCTCATCGTGGCCGGCGGGAGCGCCTACCCGCGCATCATCGACTTTGCCGCCTTCAGGTCCATCGCCGACGAGATCGACGCTTTTTTCCTGGTGGACATGGCCCACTTCGCCGGGCTCGTGGCCGGGGGCGCGCACCCGTCGCCCGTTCCCTTCGCGGATGTGGTCACCAGCACCACCCACAAGACGCTGCGCGGTCCGCGCGCGGGTCTGATCCTGTGCCGGGAGGAGTTCGCCCGCAGGATCGACAAGTCGGTGTTTCCCGGACATCAGGGCGGCCCGATGGAACACGCCATCGCCGCCAAGGCGGTGGCGTTCGGCGAGGCGCTGACCAGCGACTTCCAGGACTACGCCCACGCCACGGTCGAGAATGCCCGCACCATGGCCCAGGCGCTTGGCGGATACGGCTTCGACCTGGTGTCCGGGGGCACCGACACCCACCTGATGCTCGTCGACCTCCGGCCCAAGAAGTTGACCGGAAAGGCCGCGGAGAGCATCCTGGAACGAGCCGGGATCATCGTCAACAAGAACACCATCCCCGACGACCCGGAATCGCCATTCGTCACCAGTGGGATCCGCCTGGGAACCCCGGCCATGACCACGCGGGGCTTGGGGCCGCTGGAAATGGAGCACATCGCCGAACTGATCAACCGGGCGCTGACGCGTCCGGACGAGGCCACCCTGGCCGCCGTGCGCGACGACGTCAACGAGTTGACCGAGGCTTTTCCGCTGTACCAACCGATGGTGGAAGCGGTATTCTGATGAACGGACGCAGTTACCCCTCCGGGCCGGCCGGATGAACCAACTGCAGGCGGCCGGCAAGGTGCTCGACCGGATTCGCAACCGGTCGGAGCCGTTCGACGAGCGGGCGTATTTGTTCGTGCTCGCCGCGGTCCAATACCTGCAAACTCGCCTGCCGGTACGGCGCCACGTGACCGGCGTGGAATTGGCCTGGGCCTGCCGGGACTTGGCGCTGGAGCAGTTCGGCCTGCTGGCGTCCGATGTGCTCGCCTACTGGGGCGTGCGGCAATCCGGTGACTTCGGCCGAATCGTGTTTGCGTTGGTCGACATGGATCTCCTGATTACCCAGCCGGGGGACCGAGAGGAAGACTTCGACGGCGTGTACCAGTTCACGGAGGCCTTCGACGCCACCTATGTGTGGCAGGGCGTGCCGGGTACCTGAGGTGGGACACGCGTTCACAGCGCGGGAGGCGTCATGGAAGGCAAGGATTGGCCGTCATGCATGAAGTGTTCGCAGGGAGTACTGATTCCGTTGTCGGACTACGGGCGGGACGGAGCATCGATCATGTACAAAGCCTGGGTATGCTCCAATCCCGAATGCGGGTTCAACCTGCGAATCGATAACGGGGAGATCTCTCTCGGGCGCGTCATCGGGCAGGGCAACAAGTAGGTCCATGGCGCTCGAGTCGCGCCGCACACCGATGGCGCCTCCGCTGCCGGACCAAGCGGGGCGCTCCTCGGGTATCACCGGTGCGCCGTGCGGTGGCCGGAACCTTCCCATCCGCTGACATGCTTCCAATTCCCATCCTGTCGCCCGAGGAATCCGCCGCGTGGGACGCGCAGGCGGAGACATCCGGCATCGCCATGGCCACCCTCATGGAATCCGCCGGACGCGCCACCGCCTGTGTCCTCGGTCAGCGGTATCCCGGTCGCCTAGCGGGCGGCGTCATCATTGGCGCCGGTCCCGGAAACAACGGTGGAGACGGCTGGGTGGTGGCCCGCGCCCTCCACCGGTTGGACGTTCCGGTATGGGTCGCCTCACTGCCGGGCACCCCGTCGGATCTCAACAGTCATGTCAGCGGCCTGGCTCGAGCGGAGGGGGTCCGGTCGCTCGAGCCGGATGGTCCCTGGCCCGGGGCGGAACTGGTGGTCGACGCCATCCTGGGAACCGGGGCCAAGGGCGCTCCCCGGCCGCCGGCCCAGGCGTTGCTCGACCGGATGCACGATCTGGCGGTGCCGGTGGTCGCCATCGACGGCCCGACGGGCGTCGATCTCGGGACCGGGACGGTGTACGGTCAGGCGCGGGCCGACCTGTCGATCACCTTCGGGGGCCTTCGACGGGGACACGCGCTGGCCCGGGATCAGGTCGGTGACGTCGTGGTGGTGGATATCGGCCACCCACCGTGCCAGCCGGACTGGCCCCTGGTGGTCACCGACCGCATGGCGGCGCAATGGCTCCCTCAGTTTCCCGCGGATGCCCACAAAGGAACTCGCGGTCGGGTGGTGATCGTCGGAGGTGATGACGGGATGTCCGGCGCCCTGCGTTTGGCCGGACGCGCCGCCTTCGCCGCCGGTGCCGGCCTGGTCCACGCGGTCGCTCCCCGGCGGACCATAGACGCGCTGATCGAGGCGGAGCCGGATCTGCAGACCGTGGTTCAGGATTTCGACGACGGCCTCGGTAGCCGGGTTGCCCAGTTGATCGAGCGGGCCGACGCGGTCATAGTGGGCCCAGGGCTCGGTCGTACGCCGGCGCGTTACCGATTGGTCCTGTCGGTCATCAGCGCGGCCGCGGTTTCGGTCATCGACGCCGACGGCTTGATCGCCCTGGCAGACCATCTCGACGATCTGCGCGCCATCGCCAAGACGCGTCCCTTGGTGCTGACACCGCATCCCGGGGAGTTCCGGGCGTTGTTCCCCGGACATGCCGGACACATGGAAGTCGATCCGTGGCAGGCGGCGGCCGATGCGGCCGAAGACATCGGGGCGACGGTCATCCTCAAGGGCGTGCCGTCGGTGGTGGCCGCGCCCGAAGCGACAACCCAGACGATCGTCGCCGGCAACCCGGGACTTGCCACCGGCGGTAGTGGGGACGTGCTGAGTGGTTTGGTTGGGGCCTTCGCCGCGCAGGGCCTTGCTCCTGCTGTCGCGACCGCATTGGGCGGGCACGTCCTGGGCCGGGCCGCCGACCTCGCTGCCCGGCGGCGCAGTGCCCGGGGCCTGCGGCCGATGGATGTGATCGCGGCGCTTCCCGACCTGTGGCTCGCATGGCGGCCCGGCCGGGTGGTATCTGCCGCCAGGCCTCCGGTGTTGTTCGATCTTCCCCGCCCGCTGGAAGTATGAGCGTGCCACGGTTGGCGGCAGTCCGCCTCTTCTTTGGGGTGATGTTGCTGGCAGGTCCGCCGCTGCAGGGACAGTCCTCCCTCACCCGGTGGTCGCAGGAAGACCGGACCGTCATTGGGGACTTCAGCCACATCACCTCGATTGCCGCCGGTCAGATGCAGGTGTTCGTCACCTCGCCGAACGCCGTGGTGTTGTGGAACCCGGGGTTTCGCGAGTGGGAGGGACCCTATCAACCTCCGACGGCCGGCTACCTCGGGTTCGTGTTTCAGTCCTTGGTCGATCCCATCGACCAGTCGTTGTGGATGGCAACCGTCAACGGGTGGATTCTATTCCAGCCTGCCATCCAGCTGTGGGATCGCGGAACGGTACCAGGCCGGGTCCTGACTATCGCCCTCGATCGGGCCGATCCGCTGGCCGGCCTGTTCCTCAGGACCACCTCGGGCTGGTTCCAGGTGCAGCGGGGGAGTTCCATCGCCAGCCCCTCCGCGCCCCCGACCGCCCCCCAGGTGCCGACCACGCCGCAGCAGCTCATCCGGCTCAATCCGGCCCTCGATGCCAACCGCGCGGCCATCCTGCAAACCCCGGGCATGGGCACGGCGCAATACAGTGCCGCGGCCGAGGCGTTCGACAAGCAGGGATGGTATATCGGGACCCTGGGGGCGGGTCTGTTGTTCCTCCCGGTGGGCGCGGCCATCCCGGTACCCATGACCTTCGGACTCATGGGCCCGGTTGCCCGGGCGCTCTACGGGGCGCCGCGCGGTGTCTGGGTGGCAACCAACCAGACCGGCTCGGCCCCGGCGGCGCTCACCTATGTGCGTGATGATCTCCGGTCGTTCTCCAGCCTAACCGGGTCGCTCGCCTTCGGGCTCCGCTTTCACCGGGCGGCTCAACTGACCGGTCTCGGACGCGACCTGTGGCTGGCCAGCGACATCGGGATAGTGCGGGTGCCAACCGATGGCGCGTCGATCGAGGTGTTCGACTACACCCGCGGCCTGCCGGACGACCGGGTCTTGTCGGTCGCGGCGTACCGCGGCGCCGTGGTGGTGGGCACCTTTCGCGGCGTGGCCCTGATCGACGATTCCCTCAAGGTCCGTCCAGTCGGGGCGGGCTTTACCGGGCGGGCATGGGCTGTCACCAGTTCGGCCGACACCGTGTGGTTCGGCACGGACTTGGGGTTGCGCTATGCCCTCCCCGGAATCACCGGGCTGTTTCAGCCGCGCCAGCTGAGCGAGTCGCCCAGCTTCCAGGTGGCGGTGCTGGACATCGCCTGGAAAGCGGACACCCTGGTCGGCATGACTAACGACCAACTCCTGTGGCGCGACCCGGCCACATCCGAGTGGACTCTGGGGCCCAATCTCTCTGGTGTGCTGGGCCGGCTGCGCCGCATTGCCCTCTTTGATGACGGTTTCTGGGTGGCGGGGGAGCGGGGTATTGCCTTCGCTACGGTCGCGAGTCCGCCGCGGGCCGTGTTGCGGGTGGGAGAGGACCTCCCGGGAATTCCGCTCGACCTGACGGTGCAGGGTGATTTCCTTTGGGTCGGCACCGACGCCGGCCTGGTCCGATGGCGCTTGGACGCCATCCGGCCATGACCACCGACGCCTCAGACATCGGCCTGGGCCCAGGGGAGGAGTTCGATCTCATTCGCAGGGTGGCGGCTCGGTTGGGGCCGAGTGCCCGTGGGCTGGGTGACGATTGCGCCACCGTTCCGTGGCCCGGCGGTGTGCTGGTGTTGAGCAGCGACATGAGTATCGAAGGGGTCCATTTCCAGCGAGAGTGGTTGCAGCCGGTCGAAATTGGCTGGCGGGCGGCCGCGGCGGCCATGAGTGACTTGGCGGCGGCCGGGGCTCAGCCCATCGGAGTACTGGCTTCACTGGGCGTGCCCGGAAACGAGGGCGGGCTGACCGAGGACATCATGGCGGGCGTGGGCGAGGCATGTGCCGCGGTCGGTGCCGTGGTACTGGGAGGCGACCTGTCGCGGGCCGATGCCATTACCATCGACGTGTGTGCCGTGGGTTCGGCCGACGACCCGGTCGGGCGAGGCGGCGCCCGGCCCGGCGATTCGCTGTGGCTGACCGGACAGCTGGGTGGCGCCCGCGCCGCGCTCACCATGTGGCAACGCCATCGGGAGCCTGAGGCTGGTGCCCGCTCGGCATTTGCCCGGCCGGAACCGCGCGTTGGCGCCGGCCGGTGGTTGGCCGCGCATGGAGCCCGGGCCATGATCGACGTGAGCGACGGGCTGGCGGGCGATGTGGGGCACATCGCCGCCCGCTCGGGAGTGCGGGCCATCGTGTCACTGGACCTACTCCCTCTGGGGCCCGGGGTCGACGAGGCTGCCGCGCTGGTGGGCCAGCACCCCGCCGTGTTTGCTGCCGCGGGCGGCGAAGACTACCAGTTGCTCGTGGCCATGCCCGGAGACTTTCCCGCAGCGGCGGCGAATACTTTCCGGGCGGAACATGAGCTCGCCTTGACGGAAATCGGGCGGATCGAACAGGGGGCAGGGGTGGAGTTGCTTCTCGACGGCGTTCCCCAGCGGGTCGCTGGGTACGATCACTTCGGCTGATGCGTACCGTCTGGTATCTACTCAGCCTGGCAGGCATCACCCTGTGGATCGGCACCCGGTCTATCGTGGCCTCGTGGATGGGGCTCCGGTGGAAGCGCGGCGGATACTACGACCGCGGATCTCGGGCCTGGGGAGTGACCCTGCTCAAGGCCAACGGGATCGCGCTGACCACGACGGGCCTCGACCGGCTCGACCCCGAAAGATCCTACGTATTCGCGTCCAATCATACGTCGCTGGTGGACATCTGGGCCTTGATGGCGGCGCTGCCCCACAGCCTCCGATTCGTTGCCAAGCAGGAGATGCTCAAGCTCCCCGTACTCGGTCCGGCCATGCGAGCAGCGGGGCACATCTTCATCGATCGCAAGCGGCTCAAGTCGGCGTTCGGGGCCTATGACGAGGCGGCTGCCGCCATTCGAAGCGGTATATCGGCAGCCGTGTTTCCCGAAGGTACCCGGAGCCCAGACGGAACGCTGCTGCCGTTCAAGCGAGCCCCGTTCGTCCTGGCCATCGCCGCCGGGGTGCCTGTGGTCCCGGTGTACATTCCCGATGCCTGGAAGATCCTCACGCCCGGCAGCGTTCGGATGCGGTCCGGCGCGGTGGAGGTCCGCTTCGGCGACCCGATTCCCACCGAAGGGCTCACGGCCGACGATCGAGGAACGTTGGCCGAGCGGACGCGAATGGCAGTGGAGGAGTTGCGAAACCCCGTTGACGGTCCGACGGGGGCTCGGTAGCTTGCCCACGCCTGCTACCATTCCTCGAAACGAATTGGCGAGCGTACCTCGATGAGTACATTGATTTCCATTCACGGGCGTGAAATTCTCGACAGCCGGGGCAATCCAACGGTGGAAGCCGAGGTGGTCCTGGCGAGTGGCGTCCAGGGCCGGGCGGCGGTGCCCAGCGGCGCGTCCACCGGGGAGAAAGAAGCGGTCGAACTGCGCGACGGCGACCCCAAGCGCTACCACGGCAAGGGTGTCCTGGATGCCGTGCGCAACATCAACGAGGTGCTGGCGCCGCGGCTCGAGGGGATGGACGCCGAGGATCAGATCGGCATCGACGCCGCCATGGTGGAAATCGACGGCACCGACAACAAGGCCGAGCTGGGCGCCAACGCCATTCTGGCCGTGTCGCTGGCGGTAGCCCGGGCGGCCGCGGCCCAGGCGGGCCTGCCGCTGTACCGCTACCTCGGTGGTCCGCTGGCTCACGTGCTGCCGGTGCCGATGATGAACATCCTCAACGGCGGCGCCCACGCATCCAACAATGTCGACGCCCAGGAGTTCATGATCATCCCGGTGGGAGCGGACACGTTTCCCGAAGGGCTGCGCATGGGCGTCGAGGTGTTCCACACTCTCAAAGACGTGCTGAGCGGCATGAACCTCTCGACGGCCGTGGGCGACGAGGGCGGTTTCGCTCCCATGCTGCCGTCCAATGAGGCTGCACTCGACGTGGTGGTGCAGGCCATCGAGAAGGCCGGTTACCAGCCGGGGAGTGACGTGGCCATCGCCGTCGACGTGGCCGCGTCCGAGCTGTACCAGGATGGCGAATATGTGTTCAAGAAGGGCGATGGATCGCGGCGGGACGCCGCGGCCATGGTCGACCTGTACCAGGAGTGGGTCGATCGCTACCCCATCGTGTCGATCGAGGACGGACTGGCCGAGGACGACTGGGACGGGTGGGTGCTCCTCACCGAGCGGTTGCAGGAGAAGATACAGTTGGTCGGTGACGACATTTTCTGCACCAACGTCGATCTGCTGGCGCGCGGGATCGAGGAGGGTGTGGCCAACGCCATCCTGATCAAGGTCAACCAGATCGGAACCCTCACCGAAACGTTGCAATGCATCGAACTGGCCAAGACGAGTTCCTATGGGGTGGTCATTTCGCACCGCTCGGGTGAGACCGAAGACACCTTCATAGCCGATCTGGCGGTGGCCACCGGGGCCGGCCAGATCAAGACCGGAAGCGCCAGCCGCACCGACCGCGTCGCCAAGTACAACCAACTGCTGCGGTTGTCCGAGGAATTGGAAGACGTGGGGTATTACCCCGGCCGGGATCTCTACGGGCTGTGACCCGGCAACGGCTCGTCTGGTTGGTGCTGCTGCTGGCGGCCGTCTTCGCGGTGCAGGGAGGCGAGCATAGTACCTGGTCGTGGTACCGGTTGCGCAAGGCGGAACGGAGCGAGCGGGTCCGTATCGCCCAACTGGAACGCATCGTCGATTCGCTGACCCGGATGGCCCAGGCCATCGAGCACGACTCGGCCACCCAGGAGCGGCTGGCGCGGGAGTCGTACGGCATGATTCGCAACGGGGAATTTCTCTACCGCCAGGTGCCGTGAATCGGGTTGACCGGGCGCTCGTGGGCGGCTAGGATTCCCGCCTTCAGATTTCACACTTCTGACATCAGCCTTCAAACTTCTGATGTCATCCAGGGCAGGGTAGCTCAGCCGGTTAGAGCGCAGCACTCATAATGCTGAGGTCGGGGGTTCGAGTCCCCC
>SMUY01133159.1_pt1 | contig 14524 bp, 12 predicted proteins | sample 2456441 | NCBI WGS metagenome assembly SMUY01 (sample SAMN11095931, study PRJNA526329) | marine sediment metagenome | biome: Marine sediment; feature: Surficial sediment; material: Deep marine sediment; isolation source: Hadal surficial sediment | place: Pacific Ocean | collected 2014-11 | depth...
AGATCTCGGTCACGCCCGCCGCAAGTGGCAGTACCGTGTCAATTTCTCACCGCGGCTACGGATATGGTGCGCATTGGGACTCGATGTATGACGCTGTTGTACTAGTACGCCGTCTAGGTAATATTGATGGGTTCAGCGAGTTGTGAAACGGTTGAGCGCAAGGCGCGTCTCGCCGGGTCACGATTCTCATCGTTACCACTGGTTCAGCACGCCGCACGATATCGGTACGGCGAGTCCTTGCCAAGGGGCGCAACGCCGCGGGCGACCGTTTCACGACTCGCCCGAAGGGAGCCACCCGAATGCTCCAATACGGCGTTGCAGCCTTTGAAAAGGACTAGCCATTTCCTGCAGACTGCGTCTTGTCCTGAAGCATTCGGGTGACTCTGAATCCATCAATATTACCTAGACGGCGTACCAGGCTGGGATCATGTTCTGGATGACATGCGGGTGTGGTACCTGAAGGAATATTGATCGCCGCAAAGCGCGTAACGAGCCTTCATAAGTGAATCGTCTATCAGCTTGAATTTCATCGCCCCCTGACTTGCTACACTGTAGCCAAGAACAGGAAAAACAGGGATTCTGTCATGCTAACTCGTCGTGAATGTCTTGTTGGCGGTGCCGCCGCAGCTCTCGCACCGCAGTCACTGGCCGAAAGTGCCGCAACCGCAGCGGTCCCCGACCCGTCTGCCCCGCTACCCCACAAGGACGCGTTCTTTCAGTTAGCCGGTACGTACATGAATTGCGCCAGCCAACATCCAATAAGTCACGGAGCCAGGCGTGCGGTCGATCGGTATCTGGATTACAAGACTTTTGCGGCTGATAGCGATTATTCGAATGTTGCAGTCTACTTCCGCGCTCTTGAAAATTACGCAAAACTGATAAATGCGCATGTCGATGAAGTCGCTTTCGTACAAAGCACCACGGTCGGCGAAAACCTGGTTCTAAAAGCATTGAACATCCCGCAGGGCGGCGGCCGCATCGTCACCGACGACCTGCACTATCTTGGCTCTTTGCCGACCTATGCAGAACTCACCAAACGCGGCATGGAAGTTGTAACACTGCGCGCCAGGTATGGTCGAATTGAGATCGACGCATTCGAGAAAGCGATCACCGCGAACACACGACTGGTTTCAATTTCCAGCGTGTCGATGGTCAACGGCTTCCAGCATGATCTGCAACAGATCTGCGAACTTGCCCATTCCAGGGGTGCGCTTGTTTACGCCGACGTTGTTCACCAGGTTGGCAGCACACCGCTCGATGTGCGCAAATCGAATGTCGATTTCTGCTCCGCGGCAAGTTACAAGTGGTTGATGGGCGATCAGGGACTCGGTTTTCTATACGCCCGTAAGGATCGGCTCGCAGAAATAGAACGCCCCTGGTTTGGACATTATCAACTGAAGCAACGCCACGGCCTCGGCTTTCCCAATCCTGTTCATCACGAGGAAGTTGTTGAATATGAGCATTACGACTCGGCGCTGGGTTATTTCGCCATGGGCTCGCAACCGAATATTATTGCCGCACAACTCGACTATTCGCTGCAGTATCTGTTAGCGGTCGGCGTTGAACGAATCCAGGCGCATCGACAGCCATTGATCGACTGCCTGCAGGAAACCCTGCCACGGCTCGGTTATGCATCGATCACGCCGCACAAGTCGGTAACGGCGCTGGTTTCATTCCGGCATGATGGAGATACAGAGAAACTGCACGAGAAACTTGATGCTGCCGGGATCACCATATCGGTGGCGCAGTATCATTTCCGGGTATCACCATCAGTCTTCAACGACTTAAATGATGTCGAGCGCTTGATAGCGGCACTGTCCTGAGAGATTACGCGATAAGCGGAACGAACGGGAGTCAGCTACTACCCGAATCCGCCATCCCGCTGACCGCTGCTGTAAAGACAACATCAGTCGAACTATTCAAAGCTGTTTCAGCAGAATCCTGCAAAACACTGATCACGAAACCAACGGCCACCACCTGCATCGCAATATCGTTCGATATGCCGAAAAGACCACAGCTCAATGGAATGAGGAGCAAGGACCCTCCGGCAACTCCGGAAGCGCCACAGGCCGACAATGCAGCGACGACAGACAAAAGCAAGGCAGTTAACAGGTCTACGGGAATACCAAGCGTATGCGTGGCAGCGAGCGTGAGCACGGTAATGGTGATTGCCGCGCCGCCCATATTAATCGTCGCGCCAAGGGGGATTGATACTGAGTAAGTATTCTCATCAAGTTTCATCTTTTCACAAAGTCTGAGGTTGACGGGAATATTTGCGGCCGAACTGCGTGTAAAAAATGCCGTGACGCCACTTTCGCGTAACGCCAGAAATACGGTTGGGTATGGGTTTTTTCTCGTTTTGACCCACACGATCAATGGATTTATCAATAGCGCCATAATGAGCATCGAGCTGATAAGCACAGTCAGAATTTGCGCGTATCCCTGCAGTGCTTCGAACCCGAACTCTGCGAGATTGCCGGCAACGAGACCAAATATGCCTATCGGTGCCAAATGAATTACAGCACGCACGATGAGCGTGACTGAGTGTGATATGTCGAACAGCATGGCCCGTGATGCATCGGCCGCGTGCCGCATGGCAAGGCCCAGCGCCACGCCCCAGACCAGAATACCGATGAAGTTGCCGTTCATAATGGCGCTGACAGGATTATCGACCAGCTTGAACAAGAGCGTATTGAATACCTCGCCAATACCCTGCGGCGGATTCAGGCTAACGTCAGTTACGGTGAGGATGAGCGTCGTTGGAAACAACTTGCTCATCATTACCGCAAGAAATGCAGCGCTCAGCGTGCCGATAAGGTACAAGACCACTATTGGCCGTAGCTGTGCGTGACTGCCAGGCTTCTGATTAGCCAGTGCCGAGGCAACCAGAACCAGAACCAGCACCGGCGCCACCGCTTTGAGTGCCTGCACAAACAATTTGCCGAGCAACATTGCAGCCCGCGCGGCATCCGGCCAGATCAGCGCCAGTGTGATTCCGAGCACAATGCCAACGGCGATGCGCAGAATCAAATTACCGCCAAAGAATTTTTCCGTAAGTGAATGGCCGGACATAGGAACCTTCCTGTTTTTTTATGTAAGGCAGCTATGCCACAACGTTAGAAACACTATTCATTATTATTAATCGCACGGCGAATCGCGTTTGCACTATATTCCGCGCGGAACTTTACCATTTTCCTGCCAAGCTCAATAGTTTCGTCCAGCGGCGTAATTTTGACGCCGTTAATCGACGCCAGGTTCGCCTCAACGCGTTGTTCGTAACGCACTGAGACAGGATCGGACACCATCATCATGGCGGTTACCCAAATGTCGTCGTGATAACCATCGCTGCGTGTCTCTGCGACGCCCAGTTCCTGTTCAGTATAGCGCTCTGTCTCCTCCCAGCCCGGCGTGTAAAACTCAACCACGAAGTGCGCCGTGACACCCGAACCATTCCACCGTTCGTTCAGTTCATCGGCAACCTGTGCCATACCACGCTGGTTTCCACCGCTGTCGCCGATCAGCACGATATTCCTGAAGCCGTTTTGCTTCAGGCTGCTGGCAATATCATCGAGTAGTGCACGATAGGTTTCGTCACGAACGCTGATTGATCCAGGGAAATGCATGGCGCCGGATGGGGGGTCGATATTGCCTTCCGGAACAAATGCGACCACCGGAGCACAGAGCGCATTGCCCAGTTCAGCGGCGATAGCAGGACAAAGTGATCGTAATATTACATTGTGCTTACCCGTAGCGAGGTAGGGCCCGTTTTGCTCAATGCCACCTGTTGGAATGATGACCGTCGTGTAGCCCTCAATGAGGCGATCGCGGACTTCCATGTAGGTGAGTTCCTCGAGCCATAAGGAATCACTCGCTGCAAGCGGATTCGGCGCCGCAAGTTCCTCCTGGATTCTGCGCTCCCGTTCTGCGTCACTATTGCTGGCACTCTGCTGCGCAGCTGATATGCAGGAGACCGACGCGAGTATCAGCATGCATCCGATGTCAGTTAACAATTTCGATCGTTTTTTCATCCCACGCCCCTTAAGGTTGCAAGCCCATGCTGCCACACTTTGACTGCCTACAGATATTCCAGCGCTCTGGCGGACCGGATTACAATATAGCCACCCAGCACCAGCACAGCCAAAAGGAATATGCGCTGAAACCGTTCTTCGTCGATTTGGCGTCGCGCCCAGCGGCCGACCAGCAAGCCGATAATCGAGGGCACGAGAGCCAACGCGGACAGTTGCGCCTGGTCTGCAGATATCAAATCATTCCTGCTCAGGGACATTGCCAGCGTGAAAACGGAGATGGTAAAAAAGACGCCCATGGCCTGCACCAGCAGGTCACCCCGAAAACCGATAGCCTGCATATAAAGTACTGATGGCACCATAAAAGACCCCGTCAGGCCAGTAAGGATGCCGTTCATGGCAGCAAGTGGCACCGCAAGCAGGGATTCGTATTGTGGCGCTACCGTTATGTGGAATTCGAATAAACGCGACAACGCGAAAACGAATAGAACTGCTCCCAACAACATGGTGAGCCAGTCGATATCGGCGACCTTCAGATAATCGGAGGTGATCCAGATAAACGCGACGGCGACCAGGTAATACCGCCACATGCGCCCCAGGATAATCTTTAGATATTTACCTGAAAATGCCTGCCATAAGTTTGTTACCAATGTCGGAATGACGACGATCGCCAGAGCATCCAGGAGGCCGATCGACAGCGTAAGAATAATCAGCGCAATGATCGGAAACCCAAACCCGACCACGCCTTTGACGAACCCGGCGATGATAAATGCAACGGTGGCGATACCAAGAGTTTCCATACTGCAATCCTATCTGAGGCAAGGCGCATATTGAACATCACTATGATGCCAGGCGCGATATACAGTAAGCTGAGTGATGTAGTGCAACACAGATGCATGAAAATGGTGACCCGGTGCCAACTATCAAAGTAACAATCGAAGACAAAATCGCACACGTCAAATTGGATCGCCCGGCGGTGTTCAACGCACTTTCGCCAGACCTGTTGCGGGAACTCATCGATACTTGCGACCAACTCGCGACAACTGACGCTTGTCGGGTCATCGTGCTCGAGGGTGCCGGCAAGCATTTCTCGGCGGGTGCGGACCTGCCAGGTTTTGTGCAGGATCTGGCTTCGGACCCACATGCCACAGCGGATCTGGGTCGCCGCGCAACGGAGGCTATTGGCGCGCTACCGCAGATTACGATCGCAGCTATTCACGGCTACTGCGTAGGCGGCGCTTTAGTATTGGCCGCAGCTTGTGACATTCGACTGGTTGCCGATGACAGCAGCTTTTTTATTCCGGAACTCGATGCAGGAATTCCGCTTGCCTGGGGTGGCATGGCACACCTGGTACGACTGGTTGGGGAGTCGCTTGCTGCCGACCTCGTTCTCAGTTGCCGGCGCTTCGACGCAGTTGACGCGCTGCAATCTGGCTTTTCGAGCCGCACCGTTGCCAGTGCCGATCTGCGCGCAGAGACTGAAAAGTTGGCGCAGTCGATCGCGCAAAAAGCAAAAATTGTTCTGCGCACAACGAAGCAACAACTAAACTCAATACGAAATGGCAGCTTCGATGCCAGTGCCGACGCACAGGCCATGCTCGCAGCGCTGGATGATCCTGAGGCACAGCATGCATCACGGCAATACATCGAGAAAAATATTGGCCACTCGTCCGGACCAGCAGCCGACGTCGACCAGAATTCAACTTCTACATAAGCAGGGGCACCAACAATGAGCCAGATATCGGCCGAACTTGAATCCGGCACAGTCGTGCGAATTTCCAATGGCCGACATGACTGGACTGCCGACGAGCCGATTTACGCCGGCGGTACGGACACAGGGCCAAATCCGTATGAGCTCCTCCTTGGGTCGCTGGCCGCCTGTACCTGTGTGACCATTTCGATGTATTGCCGTCACAAGGGGCTGACGCTGCGTTCCATTCGTGCATCCTATGAATTCTCCAATGTGCATGCCGATGACTGTGAAGACTACGACGATTCTGCCACGGGTTTTATCCAAAAGATTACCAGCAATATAGAAATTCACGGGGATTTTGACGATGCACAGCGCAAAAGACTGGCGCAGATCGTAGAGCGCTGCCCTGTTCATAAGACCTTGGGGCATGGTGTTGCGTTTGAAGACAACGCAACCTTTAAGTAAGTATCCCCCGGCGTAGCTTCGGGCTTTAGTTTGTGAGCCGCTTAAAGCGGCATGATGGGACCGCTACGCGCTCCCTTGCGCCCCCTGAAGGGGGCCAGATGGTCATGAGATTTAGCCGACGATCGACGCATTGATCTTCATCGCCCGCTGAGCGTAGTAAATTCGCCCGTGCCGGTCGAGCGACTTTCACAAGGATTGAGTAATCACTCCTATCGTACGGCGGGCTCCTACAATTCTTATTAGCACCTGTAGGAGCCCGCCCAGCGGGCGATTGACATTCGCTCCATACGCTTCTGCTACAAATTTTCGCGGCTACGCTTTGAAATTAGTTTGCGATTTCCGCAATTGTCAAACTGCGGCTGCCTCCCCGGCAGAGTCGGGAGGTCTCCCGTTTTTACCAGCCCAGCTGCGTGTCATGTGCGGTTTTCAACGACTTTGATCTTACCGATTATTGTTTCGTTGCCCGGCGCCGGGTTTGATGGAACATTCTGCGCCAACAGTAGCGAACAAACCGCAAAGCCGGTCCCGATCAGGAACACCGCAGCATTCGAGTTAATCCAGACCAGGCCAAGCAATGCCGGTATGACGACTGCGGCGATATGGTTGATAGTGAATGAAACACCTGCACTACTCGCCAGATCTGCGGGATCGGCTATCTTGTGAAAATAAGTCGTCATTGCAATGTAGAGTGCGAAAAACATGTGGTCGATGATGTAAAGCCCCGCACCGATATACGCATTCTCTACAAACGCATAGGATGTGAATACGACAATCAGGCCTGTGTACTCGATGGTGAGCGCATTGCGCTCACCAATGCTGCGAATCGCGACGCCAATTCGCTCGGCAAACAACCAATTGAAAGCGTAGTTAACGAGAAACAGCAGAGTTACTTGTGCCGCTGAGAAGCCGAACTTCTCCACCATGAGAAATGCTGCGAACACCATGAATATCTGCCGGCGCGCACCGGAAAAAAAAGTAAGTGCATAGTAAAGCCAGTATCTCTTGCGCAGAACGATGTGGCCATGTTGTTGAGTGGCGCTCGGAAAATGCGGAAAAGCCAGCCACATTACCACCGCAAGTCCGGTGCAGATTACGCCTGCAATCAGGAAAATCCAAAAATAGTCCAGTTCGAATAATTCCAGTAATGCCCACATCGAACCATAAATTATCAGTGACGTTATAGCGGCGACAGAAATCAACTTTCCCAGTACCTGTGGCGCGTCCTCTTTGGACAGCCATTGCAAAGCCAGCGATTGTTTGACGGCCTCAAAATAGTGAAAGCCAATCGACATCAGGACCGTTGTAAAATACAGGCCATAAACCGATGGGAAAAAGCCGGTCAAAGCGACGCCAATCCCAAGCGTGGCCAATGCGATGACGGCGAAAGTCTGCTCTTTCAGCACCAGCAGAACAAAAACCGTCGTAAATGCCATAAAACCGGGTATCTCGCGCAGGCTGTGGAGAATTCCTATCTCCACACCGGTAAATGCAGCCCTTTCGACCACGAAGTTGTTTAGCAGCGCAGTCCACGTATTGAATGCGATCGGCATCGCAATACTCATCAGCGTTAACAAAACAATTGGCGTCTGCCAGCTACGTGCTTTCACAAAATATCGTTCTCGAATGCGTCGAATCGGTACCGTAGCATTGAGCTACGCTGAACCTTTCATGTGTGTGCCGGGCAGATCACTTGCCAGGCTGAATTCAGTCAACTGGCAGCGTAGTGGAAGCACTGCCCTCGACAGTAAAAACCGGCAATGGAATATCACTGTTTTTATGGTAATCGCGCCACTCCATATCCGGGTTGGGCGCACCTGACAATACTATGTCGGTATACAACGAATACGCGTTTGCGGCGAGCTGTGCCAATTCCTCGGAAAATGCGGGGGGCAATTCCAGGTCCCTGCGATAGACATGCTCGTAGTTCGCACAGGCAGCATGCATGAACGGTTTGTACCAATCAGACCTCTCGTCTACATCGTTGAGCGCCATACGTACGGCATTAAATGTTTCCAGAATCCAATACGCCTTCCAATACGACTGCTGAACAACCTGCCAGATGAAATCGAAATCCGCCTGCTCCGATTTTTCGCGAATCTCAGAGCGTAAATCGCTATTTCGTTCAGATAATCGAACCAGGTGCGCCTTCAACTCACCCGTGATTCCAGGTTGAGAACGCAAGCCCGTTGGATCAGTTTCTGGTAACGGAGGAATCATCAGCACCTGGTAAGATGCCAGTTTCAACATGGCAGCCGCCAACCTCTCCCGACAGGTAGAAACCGGGTCAGCAGCATTGCAGATACTATTAATATCCAGGTACAGCTGCCTTGAGAGTTCACCTCGCTCTTCCTCGGTGATGAATTTTGACAGTGGAATCCGAGTATAAATTTCGGCTGACTCTTGTACGGTTGCGCGCATAACCGGATTGGCCCGATTTTTCTGCACAGCTGTGCGACTACCGAATAATTTCAAAAACCACGCAAACACAAGATATCCCTTGCCTGTCCTGCTGCCTGTCGCGAATCCCCGGTTGCATGCTTCCCGACGCACCGAAGAATTGACGGTCCTTCATTGTAGCGAATTCAAAGCGGCTTTTGCGGCGCCCTGACAAAATTGCCAATTTGTAATAAAAAAGTTGGCGTAAAGGTCTTTGTAAATTGAAAGAAACTCCGTATCCGGCGAGGCAAATCATCAAATGCAAAGACTTCTGCTTGCAGGCGTGCTGTTTTTTACGATATCACCAGGTGTACCGGCCGCTGTTCATCCGATCGCACCAGATTGGTCGTTGATTACGCCTGACCAGCAGGTCGTCAAACTGAGTGATGTAGCTCAGGAGCAAGCAACGGTCCTCTTGTTCTAGGCGACCTGGTGCCCATACTGCAAGGCTTTAATGCCATACTTGCGGAGTCTTCGTCTTGAGTTTGGCGATGATATCAAAATTCTCGCGATCAATATTTTTGAAGATGGCGACCCGGCGGGTTTCATGCAAAAAGCCGGCTACGATTTCACACTGCTGCTTGATGGTGACAAGGTTGCTGATAGCTATGGCGAAACGGGCACACCGGCCATATTTGTCCTGGATAATGCGCGCAGGATTCACTTTGACCTGCGCAAATTGCCGCGACTGGTGTCACCCGAAACGGATAAGGCGGCCAGCAACAGCCGCCAGGCAGCTTTACATGCTCCATATTGGGCTGCAGAAATCCGCAAGAGTACTGACGAGGTGCTCGACAACTCTTGAGCAATATTCGCATCAGGCACATAGCCAACGGCGTGTTACTGGCCGACGGTCCACCCGGCTGGGGCATCACGCCATTTGAGGGCAATTACTATATCGCCAGGAAGCACCTGAAGACAGATCGGTTGCGGGCCAACTATCTGCCAGGATTGTGCATTTACAAGTTTCTATAGGTCTGGATGGATCTGCCTGTCAATCAGGACATCAGCATTCGCAACCTTGCCTGGATAGTTTGGTGACCAAATCCGTTATTGCCGTTTATCTGGTTTCGTGTTGCACTGCCGGCACCCATCCAGAGATTACCATTGAGGAGTATTGATGCATGCGCTGCTACCGACACAGGGACCACGACGCGATCGCTGTCTGTCAAAACTGCGGTAAGGCTACCTGTGCCGATTGTTGTGACGATTCGGCGCCGGCGGTCGCATGTGGTGCAGATTGCTCGGCGGAAGTACAGAGATCGTACGATCTCAGGCGGCAATTGATGCAGAGTTTTGGCGTCGGCAGCAGACCACCGCTGCCCGCATCCGTACCAACTTATTTCTTTTTCGGCCTGATCCTGCTCGCTATCGGCGTCTATCTCTCCTTTACTCGCCCAGAAGCAGACTATCTTACCTTTGCGATGTCGGCAGTATTTTTCGTCATGGCTGGTGTTACGTACAAGCGCTACAACGATGTCTGTTCAAGCTGCTAGACAGCGCGGTATCTGGCCCGGTCTATTCGTGAACTCGACTCTTGGGCCCAAAATATTCAGCTTCGTCTTCGCAATGGCTAGCCATTACTGGCGATCCGCGCCTTGAATCTGAAGTTTTTGACTCCCAATCTACTTCGTCCAGAATAAATCAGAGGTTCCCTAGGTTTATTCAGCGGTGTAGATTTCACCCTCAGGGTGGAAAGCGTACCAGGCGAACCAGAACGCGATCAGCGTTGGCACTTCATCGCCACCGTCTGTAAAAATTTGCGCGGTTTGGTTGCTGTGGTCATAGCGCACCTCGAATCGCTCGCCATTAAAATCATCGATAAATGGCGTGAATCCGTTTTCTAGCTCTTCAAATGGGTAGGCTTTAAACTGACCATCGACTTCCAGCCCCATGATCATGGACTTGCGTCTATAAAGCCGGCTCTCCTCACTCACTGGAAAGTACAGTTTTCCGCTGCGCCCATAGTTAGGATACGGGTTCGCTTTGTAGTTTCGTCTATATCCTGTGTCAGTCGAGAGCACATCGGTTTGCGGGTGACGTTTTTGCCAGTCTCGCCAGGTCGTATGAGAAAGCGGAACTGCATTGAGTCGAGTCCCCTTCATCGCACCTGTTACTGCCGTGCGCAGAATTTGTGACCACAATGAACCAGTTTGCCGGTCATACAACAATACGTCACTATTATATAGAAGTCCGGACACACCAAACTCCAGTCCCTTGCCGTTGATCTCCGCAGTAAACGCCATACCACTACCGCACAGTGGACAGTAGGTAATCACGATCGCCTCACCACCGACAATGTCGTTCACGATTTCATGATAATTTAGAATACGAATCGGATAGGCGCGCGCTACGCCATTGATCTCAATGCCAAGAATGCGGTCTTTTGGGCTCAATGAGGTGGCGCTACTGGCGTTTACAAAAGTTGGGTTGTCCAGTGATGGAATTCCGTCGCGCCCCGGGCCACCGCTCATTATCTGATCGGACGGAATCAACGCATTGTCCAGTATGAATCCGTTCTTTTGAGATGCCGCGACTGCGTCAGACGATGCCAGGAGTGACATCAACACAAGCAAAAACCAAAGACCCGGATATCTCGTTGCGAAGCAATACAGCACATACATAGGACTGGTCAATCAACTGCCAGTTCCACAGGTTCGTACAAATCTTGCGTGGAGTTGACGAAGCCGCTCAATTGTTGGGTCAAATATTTCCAGCGGCCTATTGTCGAGCGCAATTTTCGCAGGGGCCGTTACGCTTCGTCTATTGGTCCTGCAGCAACCAGTCGCTCGACCAGCGGTTTGATGGTCAAGCCCTGCACGATTATCGAAAACAGGACCACCGCATAGGTAATAGTCAATATTGTTGGCTTAAACTCGTTTGCAGGCAAAGAAAGTGCCAGCGCCACTGCAATGCCGCCCCGTAACCCACCCCATGTCAATATTGGTATCGCACCTTTCGTAAAAGATCTCCAGCGCGCTAGAATCGAAATCGGGATGGATACGCTGATCCAGCGTGCAGCGAGCGTCACCGGGATCGCCAGCAATGCAACCCCGACATGATCTACCTGTTGCGCGATCACCAGTACTTCCAGACCTATCAATAAGAATAGTACGGAATTCAAAATTTCATCAAGCAATGACCAGAATTTCTCAACATAATCGCGAGTATTGTCACTCACTGCATACCGCATGCCTCGATTGCCGATAAACAGTCCCGCAACGACCATCGCAATCGGACCACTGAGGTGAAGCCGGATCGCCACTGCGTAGGTAACCATAACCATGGCCAAAGTGATCAAAACTTCGAGATTGTGTTCATCAATCTGGCTCATCGCCCGATAGCATGCGTAACCAGCCACCAGCCCCAGGGCCGCTCCACCGATTGCCTCGTAAGCAAATAATTCGATCACTGACATTACGGTGATGCCACTGCCATGCACATCGCCGCCGACTGCGATGGCGACGACTATCGTGAATACAACGATGCCAACTCCGTCATTTAGGAGTGACTCGCCGGCCATCTTCGCTTCCAGCGACTCCGGGACTTTGACTGTCTTGAACAAACCCAATACTGCAACCGGGTCAGTCGGGCTGATAAGCGCACCAAAAACCAGCATCCAGATAAACGGCATCTCGATGCCGAAGAAATTGAGCAGCCACCACATCGCCCAGCCAATGATGAAAGTGGATATCAGTATCCCCAGAGTCGCCATAAGACCAATGGCCAACGACCTTGATTTGAACACCGAAAAATCGACGTGCATTGCTCCTGCAAACAGCAGGAAGCTCAGCATGCCGTGCATTACGGTTTCATGAAAATCGATTTGCTCGAGGATGCCGGTAATGGTTTCCAGTAGCTGTGTACGCGGGCTTAGAAATTCAATCAGAATTAGCATCAGCGAAGCTACCAACGCCATCACCACCAGGCCAACAGTGTGCGGCAGACGCAAGAAGCGGATATTGATGTAACCGAAAAAAGCGGACAGGCCGATCAAGAATGCGCCAATCTCGAAAATGCTCATATGCTGTCGGTTTTCTCCTGAATTGAGGGTGTCACCCGAACGTCAGACAGGCCCTTCAGGTTCACAGTTCTTGATAATTCGCCCTTCCAATCGTAACACTGCGAACCGGGCCCAAACAAAAAAGGGCCCACGAAATGGGCCCGTTTCTTGTTTCATCTTAAGCGAAACTATTGTGCCGGTGCAGCCTCAACAGAAATTGCAACGGACTCGGCGATCGTGATTACCACCAGGTCTCCAACTGCAGCACGTTTCAGATTCTCAGGATTTCGGGCAGTGTACTCATTTATATTGCCGTCCGGCCCGAGCAGTTTGAACGTGTTGGCTTCCAGGTTGATCTCCTCAACCGAGGCGATCACGACTGTAGCGTTGATAACTGCGCCGCCTGGCATCTCGCCCTCGTCAGTGCGATCCATTACGCCAAACTCAGCCACCCTGGGGCCTTTGCCATCGTCCTCCATGACTTCGATGGATATACTTTGCGTGTAGTTGGCATTGACGATATCGCCAACGTTCACCTGGCCAAGATTGCGTGCTTCATCGCTGGCAATAAACGTGATCAATTCACCATTACCTTTGCGTAGCGATACCTCACGTGTTTCGATGTTTATTGCCTCAACTACAGCATTGACTTTTATGGTTTCACTTACATACATAGACGGCTTTTCCTGCGCCATCTCGTCGTCAGTGGCAAAGGCAACAGCGCTTGCCACGAACATAGCCACAACGGCTGTAACTCTAAAAATCTTCATTATTCGATTCCAAAGGATAAGTTGGACACGCATAGTATGAAACTAAGCCTCGAAATGAAAGAAATTACCGCCGTCGGGCAGAAAATCAGCCGCCCATGCGGTTTCAGGTGTTCTGCCTGGGCAGGAGGAGCCTCTGAACGATCGTTATTAGCGATCTGGCAGTGCAAATGCCACCAGGAAATCACCCAGTTTCGTCCCCAGTCGGGCGTTACCGCCGGCCATGATCACGACATACTGGCGACCGTTCCATTCATACGTCATGGGAGTTGCCTGCCCCCCTGCCGGGAGTCTTCCGCGCCACAGCTCCTCGCCATTGGATACGTCAAATGCCCGTAAATAGTTGTCCATTGCGGCGCCTATGAATACGAGGCCGCCGGCAGTAATTATGGGGCCACCGAAATTCGGGGTACCGAGCTTCAAGGCTGGCCCCGGCGACAGGTCTTCTGTCGTGCCGAGCGTTTTTCGCCAGACAATCTGGCCACTGGCAAGATCAACGCCCGCTATGATGCCCCAGGGTGGCTTCGTGCAGGGAAGACCAAGCGGCGACAGCAGCGTCTCCCGCTTCATGCCATAGGGCGCACCCTCCTGCGGCGATACTTCCTGGTCGTGAAAAACCTCCTGCATCTCTTCGACCTGGTCGGCAGGAATAAGCGTTATGTGATGAGCGAGATTATTCATGTTAACGACCAGCAGGTTTCGCGCAGGATCGAAGGCAGCGCCGCCCCAGTTCGCGCCACCACCGGTAAACGGATACAGAATGGTGCCCTGCTCGGATGGCGGTGTAAATATACCGCCCGTAATCGATTCTTCAATACGCTTCTGGCACTGCCGCTTGTCAAACCAGGTAATTCCGAATGCGTCATCCGCAGATAATGTATTAGGCACGATAGGCGGCGTCATCGCTGGAAAAGGTTGGGTCGGCGACAGAACTTCTCCCGCGACCGACTGCTGATTGACCGGGCGCTCCTCGACCTGCAGAAATGGCTCACCGGTATCCCGGTCAAGTACGAATACGAATCCCGTCTTTGTTACCTGCGCTACGACGTCGTGCGCTTCGCCATCCTTCCATACAGAATAAAGGCCTGGCTGCGCAGGCAGATCATAGTCCCAAACGTCGTGGTGAACTGTCTGA
>SMUY01148608.1_pt1 | contig 14524 bp, 13 predicted proteins | sample 2456441 | NCBI WGS metagenome assembly SMUY01 (sample SAMN11095931, study PRJNA526329) | marine sediment metagenome | biome: Marine sediment; feature: Surficial sediment; material: Deep marine sediment; isolation source: Hadal surficial sediment | place: Pacific Ocean | collected 2014-11 | depth...
ACGTGCCGCTCTCCGCCGGTCAGCAGGTGCTGATGGGCGGCTGTTTCCTGACCGGCATCGTCCTGAGTCTCGCCACCTGGTGGCTCTCGATGCGGTCCGGCGTGCGCGCACTGGAGGAGATGGACCGTACGCCGTCCTAGCGCACAGCGACGACGACGAGGGGCACGTCGTCTTGAAAGTCGCCGTGGCAGACATCTGTCACGGGAGCCACGATCGCGTCGCGGAGCTCGGCCGCGCCGAGATGGACACCATCACCGCAGGCCTTGCGCCAGAGTATCCGGCCACGCACCGAGGGGTAAGCGCGTTCGTCTTGTTCGAGCGCCAGAGTCACACCGACAGGACATTGCAACCAGGGGTCGGGGTGGGGGCGGCCACGGCCGTCGCCGTCCCGGCCATCTCACCGAGCATCGCTCTGCTGGCCTGCGACGTTCCGGCCCGCCGCGCGACCCACGTCGATCCGATGGAGGGTGCTACGCCACGAGTAGCGACCGCCAGCTCGCGCCCTGTCGGGCGAGGCTGGTGGGCTGAACTCCGCCTTCTCCAATCGCCGCGCCGTGACCGAACAGTGCTCCCTGACTTTGAGCGTGAGCGTGGAGTTCCATGTCGTCATGGGCGCCGACGACCTGGCCCAGGCGGGCCTGGATTGAGTTGGGGGAGAAGCGGGACTGACCTCGGCGGCGCATCGGCGGCGAGGCGCACGCCGTGAGACCCGTTCGTGTGTCTGTATACAATATGGTGTTGCGCTGTCGACGTGTACGAGCACCTAGGAGAACCCACGTGAAGAGCATCGATGTCATCGGTTTCGCGAAGTCGGCCGGTCGAGCAGCCCGTGGTGAAAGTCCCGCTGCATTCGCCCGGCGCTGCATCCCGCCTGGCTGCGTTGCTCCGCGGTCACATACTGCCGGTATGCTCCCTCGTCGCGCCTTGCCAGTCGGGCGCATCACTGGTCTCGGTGCGACGCGGGACTTTCACCACGGACTGCTGGTGACGCTGGCGTTGATGGTGACGCTGGCGGCGGCACCGGCCAGGGCCCAGGACGGCGGGTGGACCCACTGGGGCGGCACCGCCGCGAGCACCCGCTACTCGCCCCACGACCAGATTGACGCCGGCAACTTCGAAGAGCTCGAAGTGGCCTGGGTCTGGCGCGGCGACAACTTCGGTCCGCATGTCTACAACATCCAGCGGTCGACCCCGATCTATGCCGAGGGCAAGCTGTTCTCGGTGGCGGGCGAGCGTCGCACCGTCGTGGCCATCGACCCGGCGACCGGCGAGACGCTCTGGACCTTCCGCGAGCCGTCGACCAAGCGCTGGGAGGACTCGATGCGGAAGAGCTACGGCAAGGGCGTGGCCTACGCCGTGGTCAACGGCAAGGGTCGGATCTACATGGTGTCGCCGGGATTCTTCCTGCATGCCCTGGATCCCGACACCGGTATGCCGATTGCCGACTTCGGCGAGAACGGGACGATCGACCTGCTGGCCAACTTCGGCTACGACTATCACCCGACCGACGGGCTGCCGGCGGAGGTGGGGTACATCACGAACTCATCGCCCCCTATCGTGGTCAACGGCGTGGTCGTCGTCGGCAACAGCCACGAGCAGGGGTATCGGCAGACCCGGCAGGAGAACGTCCCGGGGCACATCCTCGGCTACGACGCCACCAATGGCGACTTTCTGTGGAAGTTCAACGTCATTCCGCAGTCGGAAAGTGAGTTCGGGTTCGACACGTGGGAGAACGACGCCTGGTCGTGGACCGGGAACGTATCGGCCTGGGCGCCGATGTCGGCCGACGCGGAGCTCGGGCTGGTCTATGTGGTGACCGATCCGCCGACCAACGACTTCTGGGGCGGCTTCCACCCGGGCGACAACCTGTTCGCCACGACCATTCTGGCGTTGAATGCCAGAACCGGCGAACGGGTGTGGCACTTCCAGACGGTGCACCACGACATCTGGAACTACGACAACCCGACCGCGCCGAACCTGGTCGACATCACGGTCGACGGCCAGCGGATTCCGGCACTGGTGCAGACGACGAAGCAGTCGTATGCGTATGTGCTCAACCGCGCCACCGGCGAGCCGGTCTGGCCGATCGAGGAGCGTCCGGCGCCGCAGGGGCACGTCCCGGGCGAGTGGTACTCGCCCACGCAACCGCACCCGACCAAGCCGGCCGCCTACGAGATGCAGAACGTCAGCATCGACGAGTTGATCGACTTCACCCCCGAGTTGCGTGCGGCCGCGGTCGAGATTCTCGAGCAGTATGAGTATGGGCCGCTCTTTACCCCGCCGTTGCATCGCGGCAACGACCTCGGGAAACGCGCGGCCATCCACTGTCCAGGGTCGAACGGCGGGACGAACATCATGGGTGGCGCCTCGGTCGACCCCGACACCGGGATTCTCTATGTGGCGTCGACCAAGGCCTGCTCGGCGCCGATGCTGACCCCGGGTCTCGTTGCCGACGCGGAGGATCCGAATCCTATCGGCCGGACGGTCGCCGAGTTCGTAGCCGGTCCAGGCGGCGTGCGCGGCCCGCAGGGGCTGCCGCTGTTCAAGCCACCCTACGGCCGCATCACCGCAATCGACCTGAACACCGGTGAGACGCTCTGGTGGATTCCGAACGGCGACACCCCGGACCGGATCGCCAACAACCCGGCGCTCGCGGGGGTGGACATCGGCAACACCGGGTCGCCGACACACCCCACCACGATCGTCACCAAGACGCTGCTCATCTACGGCGAGGGCCGTGGCGGCCGCGCGGTGCTTCACGCCCACGACAAGGTGACTGGCGAGCGGATCGGCACCGTTGAGATCCCGGCCCCGACCAACACCGCGCCGATGACCTACATGCACGAGGGGGTGCAGTACATCGTGGCTCCGATCGGAGGATCGGGCGGTGGCCGTGGCGGTCGCGGCGGGCGCCGCCCGCAGCACCCGGGCTCGTTCGTGGCGCTCCGGCTGCCCGAGTAGCCCAGGACAGTTCGTCGAGGCGGCGCTCCGACACGTCGGGGCGCCGCCTTTGTTTTCTCGGCGCTCGAGCAAGCAGGAGACAGAAGTCAGGAGCAGTCGGATGGCGTCGCCGGCTTCCGTCTCACGTGCTCATGGCAGAAGGGGCTTCCTGATCGTGAGGTGGCGGGTCTCGCCCGCGCCGAGCGTGAAGCCGGTCGCGGTGGGCCGGATCCGAGCGAGACACTCCGGATTCGTCTCGGCTCCACGGGGTATCCCGGTCGCGGCGAAGACGAGATAGTGCTCTGTGGGGAGGCCGCGTACGTCGATGGTCTCGTGTTGATCCGGCAGTCCCGTCAGCGCGTAACGCCCTTCGGCATCGGTCACCGCCAATTTGGTGACGCCGCGGTTTCCCGCCCGCGCATTGACGATCACGTCGCTCAGGGGCGCGCGTGGGGAGCTGGCCTGCACACGGCCACTGATGCTGGCCGTGCCGGTGACCTCAGCAGGGTGATCGCGCGGCTGTCCGGCCCAGGCGGTCGCCGTCAGCCCGATCGCCGTGCACAGCCCGAGCATCAGCTGGGTGAGCCGTCTGCCGGTGCGTGTGCGGTTCACGTCAGCCTCGTCACGGGAGTGCGCTGTGCGCGGTATTCGAGTATGGGCCATTATAGGGCCGCGATCCTGATTCGCCGGCCGCGAATAAACGGGCGACTCCCCCGTAGTACGCAACGTGTCGAGGCGCTAGGCTGAACCGCGTTCCGGTGTCTCCCTCTCCCTCTCCCTGAACGGAGCACGCGTTGTCGAAGGGGAAGCGGGTCGGGGTGAGCGCCACGAATCTCGAACGAGGAGCAGACCATGAATCGAATACTCGCGGCTGGTGCAGGACTCCTGCTCTGCTCGGTCGTCGCTGTGGCGCAGCCCACGTCGGTTCCGGGTGATAGCGAGATTCGGCGGATCCTGACCGAGCGGATCGACGAGGAACACCGGAGCGTCGGCATCGTGGTGGGGGTGGTCGAGCCCGGGGGGCGGAGGGTCGTGGGGTATGGTCGTCTCGCCACCGATGACGTCCGCCGGCCGGACGGCGACACCGTGTTCGAGATCGGCTCGATCACCAAGGTGTTCACCTCGATCATCCTCGCGGACATGGTGGAGCGGGGAGAGGTCGCGCTGGACGACCCGGTGCAGCGGTTGTTGCCGGCGGACGTCCGGGTGCCAACACGAAACGGAGCGGCGATTACCCTCTTGCATCTGGCGACCCACAGCTCCGGGCTGCCGCGGTTGCCCGAGAACCTGGACCCGGCCGACCCGGCAAACCCGTACGCCGACTACACGGTCGCCCAGCTTTACGCGTTTCTTTCATCGCATGAGCTCGGCCGGGACATCGGCGAGACGGTCGAGTACTCGAACCTGGGTGTCGGGCTGCTGGGTCACGCGCTCGCCACCCGGGCCGACTCCGACTACGAAACCCTGGTGAGGGACCGGGTTCTCCGCCCCCTGGCGATGCTCGACACGTCGATCACTTTGACACCGTCTGGCCGCGACCGGCTCGCTGCCGGACACGACAGGGCACTCGACCCGGTCGCGAACTGGGATATTCCCACCCTCGCGGGCGCCGGCGCGCTCCGCTCCACCGTCAACGACCTCCTGACGTTCATCGAAGCGAACCTCGGCGTGCGCGAGTCCCCGCTGCGCGTCGCCATCGAGGCGACGCACCGGTCGCAGCGCTCGTTCGGCCCGCCGAACATGGACATCGGACTCGGATGGCTGCTCCGAACGCAGCACGGGCGCACGATCGCCTGGCACAACGGGGGTACCGGCGGGTATCGCTCGTTTCTCGGCTTCGACAGGGCGTCCGGCACCGGCGTGGTGGTGCTGTCCAACGCCGCCAACAGCCCCGACGACCTCGGTTTCCATCTGCTGGACCAGCGATTCGAGCTGGCTGCGGCGCCGCAGCCACGCACCGAGGTCGAGGTGGACCACACGTTCTACGACGCTTACGTGGGGCGGTATCAGCTGGCGATGGACGCGATCATCACGGTGACGCGCGAGGACGACCAGCTCTTCGTCCAGTTGACAGGGCAACCACGAATCGAGGTGTTTCCAGAGTCCGAGGCCGATTTTTTCATGCGTGTGGTCGACGCGCAGGTGACCTTCGGCCGGGACGACACCGGCGTGGTGGACCACCTGGTGCTGCATCAGAACGGGGCCAATCAGCGGGGCGTGCGGCTGGGCGAGGGCGTGGACGCGGTGGAGTACGGCCAAGCGGAGACCGTCACGCTGCCCGAGGCGACACTGGAGCGATATGTCGGTCGCTACGAGCTCCAACCGGGGGTCGCCATCGCCATCACGCGGCAGGGCGCGCAGCTGTCAGCGCAGGTGACCGGTCAGCCGAGTGTCGAGATCTACGCTGCGTCTCAGACCGAGTTCTTCTATCGTGTCGTCGACGCCCAGATTACCTTCCAGGTGGGCGACGACGGCACGGTCGCCGCGCTCACCCTGCACCAGGCGGGTCGGGACCTGCCCGCGAGGAAGCTGCCCGACTGACCATCAGCGTCGCGGTCGCGTTCACACCGGGCTGGAGCGGGCCGGAGGCAGCTGGGGGAGCCAGGGCCGTGCTATCCCGAGATCTTCAGGTTACCTGTACAGTCAATGGGCCCGGCAACCCGGTCCCGGTTGCAAGAACGTCGTACGCCCGGTATCGTGCGCGTGCGACGGAGGAGTCCTTGGTGCAGCGGAAGATCGGCACGGTCGTCCATAAGGAGTTGGTCTCGGAGACGCTCATGCGGTTCCGGCTGCGGCCGGAGCCGGACGGCCGGTTTCCGGATTACCAGGCGGGACAATACATCGCGCTCCGCCGGGACGACTGCAAGTTGACGCGGAAGCGGGGTGTCGGTCCCGACGGCAAGCCGATCTTCGAGCCGGAGGTCGACCCATGGGGGCGTCAGACGATCGGTCCGGTCACCCACTCCTACTCGATTGCGTCGGCGCCGGCCGAGACTGCCGAAGACGGGTGGCTCGAGTTCTTCGTGGCGCTCGAGTATGGCTTCCACGGGTTGCCGGGCCGGCTCAGCGAGGCGCTGTTCGGGATGAGCCCGGAGACCAGTTGCGAGGTGACCTACTACGACCGGATCGCCGGCACTTTCACGCTCTCGGTGCGGGCCGAGGAGTTCGAGAGTGTCCTGTTCGTCGGTACCGGGACCGGGGTCGCACCGTTCGTCTCGATGGTCAAGGAGCTGCACGCGCGAGGCGGTGGAGGTGACCCCCGGCGGTACACCTTGCTGCACACCAACCGCACCGTGGCCGAGCTCGGCTATCACGACGCGCTGTTCGAGATCGAGGCGGCGGGCCGGTTCGACTTCATGTATGTGCCGACCGTCAGCCGGCCGTCCGAACACGCCGGCGTCGACAAGCGGATCGGCCAGGGACGCGCCAGCAACGTGCTGCGTCACATCTTCGATCTGCCGACCACGGAGGACGACAAGCTGACGAACGCGGTTGGGGATGTTGCGCATATGGCAGCTGGGCTGGCCCTCGAACGGCTGGTTCACCCGGTCCTGCCCGGTCATCTGACGGCCAGCGCGATCCGAGACCGGGTCGACCCGGCCAGCACGGTGCTGCTGACCTGCGGCAACCCCGTCTCGACCGCCGACATCAAGTCGACCGCCGCCCGCCGACAGATCCGGTTCGAGCTCGAGGAGTGGTAAGGCTGGAGAGCACACCCAAGGAGTCAGAAGTCAGGAGACAGAAGTCAGGAGGAAGCCGGGATGCAGCGCCGTGCGAATGCAGCGGGGCTTTCACCACGGGCTGCTAGTCCCCGGCGGCGGCGAAGCTGACGGTGTCGGCGATCTGCACGCCGTTCGCCAGTGTCTTGTGGACTGGGCACCGCTCGGCGACCTGCGTCAGCCGCGCCCGCTGTGCCGCGGTCAGCTCGCCATGGATCGTGACCTGGCTCGTGACCCGCTCGACCCAGCCATCCGCCCGTTGGTCGCAATCGGCGCAGTCGTCCGCATGCACCCGGTCGAACTCGAGGGTCACGTCGACACCGGTCAGTGGAATGTCCTTGTGGGTCGCGTAGAGTCGCAACGTCATCGCGATACAGGCTGCGAGGCTACCCAGCAGGAACTCGTACGGGGTCGGGCCAGAGTCGGCTCTGCCGGACGGCGGAGGCTCGTCGCTTCTCCACAAGAAACGACGAGACCGAATATCGACCGCGGTGCCGCTCTTCAGCGACGCACTCACCACCGCCACAGCAGGTGTCCTTTCTCGCCGAAACGCCTGAGGCCGGAAGCCCGAGGAGTCGCCGCTAGTCCTCGATCGCCTGGTAGATCAGGGCGCGCAGCCGGCCCTGGTCGTCGAGCCCACCGGCCGGGATCAGCTGGGTGAGGTAGACCACGACCAGCTCCTCCACGGGGTCCACCCAGTAAGTCGAGTGATACGCGCCGCCCCAGCCATACTCCCCCTTGGAGCCAGGGAGCCCGCGCGCGCCGACATCTTCGACGATCGCGAACCCGAGCCCGAACCCCTGGCCGGCTCGAAACGGCTGGTCGGTCAGGTGGTTCGTGGTCATCAGCTCGACCGTCTTGCGACTGAGCAGCCGCGTCCCCTCCAGCTCGCCGCCGTTGAGCATCATCTGCAGGAACCGCGCGTAGTCGGTGGCGGTCGACAGCAGCCCGGCGCCGCCGGAGAAGCTGGTGCGGGGGCCGTCGACATAGGCGCCCTGACCGACCATGTGCCCCGGGGTCGGCGCCCGCTCGAGCCCGTCGTTCGTCGCCGAATACACCGTGGCCAGGCGGTCCCGCTTGTCGAACGGCAAGTAGAAGTGGGTGTCTTCCATCCCGAGCGGCTCGAGAATACGGGTGCGGAGGAACTCGTCGAGCGGTTGTCCGCTGACCGCCTCGATCAGCGCGCCCAGGATGTCGATGGAGTAGCCATAGATCCACTGCTCCCCAGGATGCGCGTCGAACGGCAGCGTGGCGATCCGGGCGATGGTGTCGCGCACCGGCTCCTCGCGGTCGGCGAAGTACCAGCCCTGGATGCCGGCCGACTCCCAGCGGTCGCTCGCCGGGCCGTTGCCATAGCTGACCCCCGAGGTGTGGGTGAGCAGCTGGCGAATCGTGATCCGCCCCCGTGCGTCGACGACCTCATACCCCCCGCCGTCTGTGGCGACGGCGACCTGTGTTCGGGCGAACTCTGGCAGATAGCGCCCAACCGGGTCCGAGATGAGCAGCCGGCCTTCCTCCTGCAGCACCATCACGCCGGTGCTGATGATCGCCTTGGTCTGCGAGGCGATCCGGAAGATCGAATCATCGGCCATCGGCGACCGCGACTCGATGTCGCGCCGACCGAACGACCGTAGATAGGCCACCCGACCGCGTCTCGCCACCAGGACGACCACACCGGCCAGCCGGCCGTCGTCGACATAGGCCTGCATCGCCTCGGTCAGCCGGTCGAGCCGTGGTCCGGACAGGCCGACCGCTTCAGGTGCGGCACGTGGAAGGGGTTTCGCCGAGAGAACCGGTGCTCCGCACAGCGCCAGTGCCAGCCACAGGAGGAGCAATCGCGTACGCAGGGACGTCATGGACACCTCGCTTCTCGCAGACGAGCTACTGGCGAAGTATACCGCCCGTCCCTGCTCATGACGCAGGGCGACTGCGCCGGTCCGGCGAGGGGCGTCTCAGAGCTGAATCCGCTGCCGTACCCTGACGGCGAGGCGCCGGTGGGACAGACGGCGGTCAGCGCGTGGGATGCCCTGCCCTGAACAGTGTCGCGAACTTCTCATTCGGGACCCTATGACGAGCCGATCCGGAACCCGAAGCTCGCGCTCGCTCCTTCGAGGCTGGTGCCGATGTTGAGCTCCCGGCCGGTGAACCGGTAGCCGAGCCCAACGTCCACGCCGACCCAGGCGGTCAGACGAGTGAAGAGACTGATGTGCGGTTCGGCGACGAAGAACTCGTCACGATACTGGCCAAATGCCGGGAATGATCTCCCGTAGCACCGGAACCGGGAGCACCCAACCCCGTCGTCTCCCCCGATCCCGTCGTCGTCGAACCGGCGGGTCGCTGAGCCAACACCGACGAGCGCGCGCAACGAGACGTCGAAGCGACCACCGAGCTTGGTGGTCCACCCGACCACCGGGCCGAAGTAGCGCAGCTCGGTGTCGGTCGGTCCATCGACGAGCCAGTAGGCGCCGGCCCCGATCAGCAACTGATGGTCCATGAGCCAGCCGCCGTAGACACCGGCCACGTGCGACGCCTCGCCGTCCACCGTGGTCTTGCGGAAGTCGGGACTGATGATCCAGCCGTTGTCGATCTTTTCGAGCGTCAGACGGCTGGTCGGCTGGCCCTCTGCTCGAGCAGCCGCCGTACCGGCGGCCGCGAGGACGGCGAGGCCGACCAGCGTCACGCGCCAGACGTGGCGAGACCGCATCATCGTCCCTCCTCGTCTCGCGGCAGACTGATGTTCACCGCCGTCGTCTCCCCCGGTCGGACCTCCACGTCGGTCGCATAGCCTTCGTAGCCTGCGTGACGCACCTCGATGTGATGCCGCCCGGCGCCCAGCTCGAGCTCCAGACGCGCGGTGTCGGGGCTGCGCCATTCCTCGCCGTCCACCAGAATCATCGCGTCGTCCGGCTGAACACGGATCAAGAGGGTGCCGAAGCCGGACACCTGCGCGCGGGGGAGCGGCGCGGCTCGACGACCGCCCGGTTCCGGGCGTGGAGAGCGCGAGGCGTCAGCGTCCGGCTGCGCCGGTGGCACCGGGGGCGGCGGGGTCGTTTCACCCGGTCCGAGCGGCTCCATCTCGTGCCGGATTCGATAGGTCGACCCGATCGGCAGATACAACTGTTCCTGAATGCTCCGGTACCCCTCGAGACGCAGCTCGATCTCGTGCTCGCCCGCCGGTAGATGCAGCCGCTGAAAAAACCCGTCGTAGCTGTCGACGACGCCCGCGTAATAGCCGTCGACGTAGACCTCGGTCTCTTCCGGCTTGACCTGGAGCCGAATCGAGCCGCGCTCCTCGTAGCGGGCGCCGTAGTAGGCATACGGGCCCCACGGGCCGAATGGAGACGGTCCGTAGACGTACGGATTGTAGAACCCGAATCCGGGGCCGTACCAGACGCTGGTACGGACGGCGGGCCGGATCACCCGACGAGAACCCCGCCGGCGCTGTGCGTCGGCATCGGCGGGCCACGCGACCAGCACCAGCGCGCCGATGAGACAGACCCAGGATGTGAATCGTTTCAGCAGAGACACGTCTATCCTCCTCGCAGGCGCCGCGGGGATACTCACCAAGGCTGCAAAGCATGTTCCAAGTGCCGGCCCCGCAGTGCGGGGGCCTCCCGGCTCTGAGGATACGAGTTGGAACCCGCGAAATCCGGTGACGTTCTCCGCCGGCCCGCGCGTCTTCCGCTTCCGCCAGGCTGTGGGGGCACGGGCCTGCGTCACGGCGCCTGTCCCCTTGCGAGTCAGTACCTGTCCCCTCGGGGTCACAGCCCGCAGGGGGACATTACAATGGAGGGCCACTCGCACACTGGTCCTGTCCCACGGAGGAGCCCATGAGCCGGAAGCCGACCATTGTTGCCAGGAAGAACGGACCGTATCTCGTGACGCACTGTCAGATGCTGAAGGGGTCTGCGGACGGCAAGGTTCACGACACCGCTGGCACGGTAGCGCTCTGTCGCTGCGGCGGGTCGTCGAACAAGCCGTTCTGCGACGGCACTCACAACACGATCGGCTTCACCGACGAGAAGGCGGCGGACCGTGTGCCGGACAAGCGCGAGAACTATGTCGGCGCCGGTGTGACCCTCCACGACAACCGCGGCATCTGCGCGCATGCCGCCCGGTGCACCGAGGGTCTCACGTCGGTCTTCCGCCTCGGCACCGAGCCCTGGATCGACCCCGACGGCGCCGACGTCGAGGCGGTCATCGCGGTGGTCACGCAGTGTCCGTCCGGTGCGCTGAGCTACAGTGTCGACGGCGTCGAGCATCGCGATCGTGAGGGCGACCCGATGATCCTGATTGCGCCCAATGGCCCCTATGCGGTCTTCGGCGGCGCCGACCTACAGGACGTCACGTGGGCTGAGGGTGCCTCCAAGGAGCACTTCAATCTGTGCCGGTGCGGTCACAGCAAGAACAAGCCGTTCTGCGACGGCGCGCACTGGAGCCACCCGTTCGACCAACAGAGTACTGAAAAAAGCGCTCCGGTTTCTCCCTCGCCCTCCGGGAGAGGGCCGGCGTGAGGGCCAACGACACACGACGCCCCGAACCCTGAAGCCTGTTGGCGACCGGGCGTCAGCGAGACTCCGGCGTCGGGGAGGCCGGCCGGATGGCGGTCCGTTGCTGGCGCGCGAAGGCGCGGAGATCGGCCACCTGGTCGAACTCGTCCACGATCTCGCGTCCGAGGATCTCTTCCAGCACGTCTTCGAGGGTCACGATACCGCTGACGCTGCCGAACTCGTCGGTGACCACGACCAGGTGCTGGCGCTGCTCGAGGAAGGTGTGCAGCAACTGGTCGAGCTTGGCGGTGTCGACCACGAAGTGCACCGGGTGCATCAACTGGTCCAGCGTCGTGTCGAACTCGTCCCTGGCCGCAGACCGGAGGATGTCGCGCCGGTGCACGATGCCGACGATGTCGTCCGGGTCGTCGTCGTAGACCGGGACCCGGCTGTGCTGCAACAGCAGCTCGTTGGCCGCCGCATCGGCGAGGCTGGTATCGGTGTGGAGCATGAAGAGCACTGTCCGCGGTGTCATGATCTGACCGGCGGTCTTGACCTCGAGCGCCAGGACGTTGCTGATGACGCGCGCTTCGTGCGGTTTCAGATCACCGGTGCGTAACCCCCGTCGCACCATCAGCAGCAGGTCGTCGTCCGAGACCCGGTCCGCCTCGCGGCCGATCGCTACCAGGCGGGTGACGTGGCGGCTGAGCCAGATGACCGGTGTGAACAGGAGCACCAGGATCTGGAGCGGTCTGGCGATCGGGCCGGCCAGGCGGCGGGCGTAGACCACCCCGGCCGTCTTCGGGATGATCTCCGAGAAGAGCAGGATGGCCAGCGTGAAGGCGGCCGAGAAGTAGCCGATCCAGGCCGAGCCGAACACCCTGGCGGCGACCGCGCCCGCCAGCGCGGCGCCGCCGGTGTTGGCGACGGTGTTCAGCGAGAGGATCGCCGCGATCGGCCGGTCCACCTGGGTCCGTAGCGTCCGCAGTATCGGCCCGCTGGGGCGGCCGGCTCGTTCGAGCGCGTCAATTTGCGAGAGCGGCACCGAGTAGAGCACCGCCTCGAACAGCGAGCAGGCGGCGGAGATCAGTACCACGAGCCCGACGACGAGTGAGAGTTCGAGCATGACACCAGTATGGTCCGGTGTCAGCCCGCTCGATGCAAGCCTGACCGCACGGGCGGGGACGAGAACACCGCTTGCGTTGGCCCCAAACCCCGACCCCCGGCTCCAGGTGTCAAGAGGTCTGCTAGCAGTCCGTGATGCCGGCGCCGAACAGCTCCAGGCGCTCACCATGGAGCGCCTGAAGCCCAAAGCCTGCAGGCTGCGGATGTTCGGCAGCCTGCTAGCAGCCCTACCGTGGATTCTCGAAAAAGCGCATCAGATCGTTGTCTGTCCCCAGGATCAAGACGGTGTTGGGGTCCATCGTCTTCTCGTAGGTCTCCAGCGACTTGGTGAACGCGTAGAACGAGGCGTCGCGGCCATACGCCGCGGCATAGATCGCGGTCGCCTCGGCGTCGGCGGTGCCTCGCAGCTCCTCGGATGTCCGGAACGCTTCCGATTGGATGCGCGCCAGGTCCCGTTCCCGCTCACCCATGATCCGCGCCGACTCCCCCTGCCCCTCGGATCGGAATTCCTCCGCAACCCGGTTCCGCTCGGCGATCATCCGGGCGAAGACGTCCTGCTGCACCTCCGGCACGTAGTTGATCCGCTTGAACTTCAGGTCGAGCAGCTCGATCCCGTATTCCGAGACCGCCACGGAAGCCGCCGTCAGGATCTCCTGCGTGATCTGCTCGCGTCCCGTGGTGATCTGCTCGAGCACCTCCGGCTCCTCCTGGTTGCCGATCGTCGTGTTGACCGGTTCGCGGTTGCTGGTCCGGACGATCTCGATCAGATCGTGACGCGCCACCGCGTTGCGCGTCTCGCCGTCGAGGATGTCGTCGAGCCGCGCCTGCGCTCCCAGCTCGTTCCTCACCCGCTGGAAGAACAGCAACGGATCGGTGATCCGCCACCGCGCGTAGGTGTCGACAAAGATGAACCGCCTGTCCCGCGTTGGCACCTGGTTCGGGGACCCGTCCCACTCCAGGAACCGCTTCTCGAAAAAGTTGGCGGTGTCGATGAACGGCCACTTGATTTTCAGGCCCGGCTCGGTGACCGGGTCACCGATCGGTTCGCCGAACCGGGTGATGATCACCTGGTTGAGTTCGCTGACGGTGTAGAGCGAGCTCCCCAGCAGGACGAGCACGACCAGCCCGAGCACGATCGATATCAGTTGATTGCGGTTCACTGGCCACCTCCGGTCCGTTGTGTCGTGTCGGTCAGGGCGGCGGTCGCTGCCCGCGCGCCGCTGTCGAGCGACAGCAGCGGCAGGATACCGGTGGTGCCCTGGGCGACGAACACCTTGCGTCCCACCTGCGGCAGGATCTGCTGCATCGTCTCCAGATACATCCGGCGCCGGGTCACCTCCGGCGCCAGGCGGTAGGCCGCCTCGATCATGGCGAACCGCGAGGCCTCACCCTCGGCGCGGTTCACGCGGTCGAGGGCGTACCCCTCGGCTTGCAGAATCGCCTGCTGCGCCTCGCCGCGGGCCCGGGGGATGACGGCGTTATACTCGGCCTCCGCCTCGTTGATCTGCCGCTGGGCCTGCTGCTGCGCCTGGCTGACGTCGTCCCACGACGGTCGGACCGGGTCCGGCGGGTTGACATCCTGCAGCACGACCTGGTCGATGGTGATCCCCATCTGATACTGGTCGGTCAATGTCTGCAGCCTGATCTGCACGGCGTTCTCGACCTCCTGGCGGCCGACCGTCACCACCTCGGTGACCGTCCGGTCGCCGACCGTTTCCCGCATGACCGCCTCGTTCATCGCGCGGAACGTCTCCTCGAGGTTGCGGACTTTGAACAGGTACTGGTACGGGTCGACGACTCGATACTGGACGATCCACTCGACGACCGCCACGTTCAGATCCCCGGTCAGCATCACCGCTTCGTCGGCGAACCGTCGCTCCTGGGTGGCGAACTCGGTGCGCACACCCGCCTGGACGGTCCGGAACCCGAACTCCTGTTTCAGCTGCCGCTGGACCGGGACCAGCGTCACGTCATCGATGAACGGCAGCTTGAAGCGCAGCCCCGGCTGACGGTCGGGTGGGTTGTACCTCCCGAACCGCAGGACCACACCCACCTCCTCGGCCCCAACCTGATACACGCTACCGAGCGCCGCCACCAGTACGACGACGGCCCCCAGTCCGGCCGCCGCGGTGCGCCAGGGGATGTTGGGTATCTTGAGCCGACTCACGTCGAGGACGGGAAATCTGTCATCCATTTACCTTCTCCTTCTATGAGCGCGAGGCGATCGAGTTCTGTGGGTTGCGCCGGAAC
>SMUY01418755.1_pt1 | contig 14506 bp, 13 predicted proteins | sample 2456441 | NCBI WGS metagenome assembly SMUY01 (sample SAMN11095931, study PRJNA526329) | marine sediment metagenome | biome: Marine sediment; feature: Surficial sediment; material: Deep marine sediment; isolation source: Hadal surficial sediment | place: Pacific Ocean | collected 2014-11 | depth...
GCAGCCAGCGATATTTATTCACCGGTATCCGGGGAAGTCATCGCCGTAAACGAGGATTTGGAGGATGAGCCGGGGGTGATCAATTCGGATCCTTTTGGCGACGGCTGGCTGTTCGAGATCCGTCTGGGTGATGTATCCGAGTTGGGTAGCCTGTTGGATGCAAAAGCTTACGAGGACTCGCTGGAAGATTGACAGCGAGCTTCCCCAAATAAAAAGGCCCGCGATCGCGGGCCTTTTTTTCGCTGTTTAACCGGGTGCATTACTGCATCATCTGTAACTCGGCATTCAGTACCTGGCATAGCGGCACGTTATCGGTGAGTACGCGGTGTAGCGTCATTTGTCCCATCAGCCCCAGGGATGGGAAGTTATAGGTCAGCAGCGCCTCGTCGCAATTGATGAAGACGATGGTAATGGTGCCGTAGTTCTTTTCCTGGGTCGCTTCCGGTTCGGAGGCGTTGAACACACCGCCGCTGGTCAATTCCACGCTGATGGTCACCGAATCACCGACAATGGCGCCGAGGCCGCTCACCCAGCGCTGGTCATTGGCGCCGAATTCCGCGGGCGGCACGGTCTCATCCGGCGGCACCGAATCAAAAGTAAACCATGCAAAGAACAAAAATCCAATATCCGGGAACACGGTGAAGAAAAAGCCCTGCAATGGCGCGCCGTCGTGTACCCAGGCGTCATTCAGTCCGGCATTGATGAAGAACAATCCCAGGAAGGTCACCGCAGTGGCATCAACATTGCTGTTGTCCGCAGCGTTACCGTCCGTAAAGGTAATGATCGCACCAATAAAATAATCCCCAGCGACCACGATTGCGGACACCCCGACCATGGCCTGGTGATTCAGGGTCGCGCCCATTGCAATGTCGCCGATATTCTCGCTAGCCAGCAGGATGTCATCTTCGGAAATGACGTTATCCGCAGAGGCGTAATAATCGATGCTGAACATACCACTGCCTGCCGTCCCCGAATTCATAATGGTGGTATCGATGGTGAGCATGTCTGCCGACGCATAGGTGCCAGCGAGCGCATCCACAGACTGAAGGTCCAGTTCAGCGCTAGCCGCAGCCTCCACGGTGATGATTCCGGTCATGAATGTGTGAACGGTGCAGAAATAGGCAAAGGATCCGGGACTATCGAATATGATTTCAAATGTAAATTCAGGTGAGGTGGGTGGTGGCACCCAGGCCCCGGTATTCGAGGTGACGTCGTGTTGCAACCCGCCTGCGGCATTCACCCAGCGCACCGTGTCGCCTACTTGAATCGTGATGCTGCCGGTGTTATTGGCCTCAGATCTGAAATCACTGTCGACAACGTTAATGATGTGGACCGCGCTAAAGGCAACGCCGGGCGCAAAGCACATCAAAAGAAAAACACAGAGTGCTTTACGGATCATACTCAACCGGGTGTTCATCAATTGCCTCCACACAGGCGTTTGTTCAATTATAGGCTGGATAAAATATAAAGACCTTGATCATGCATCAATTCTTTCACGGGCAACACAATCCCTCAGCCCTCAATAGCGCAAACTCAGCGCCCGGTACACAAAGGCCATTAACCATGCCGGCCCGATCAGCAGAAATTGCAGGTCCTTGAAGAAGGACGGGCGCTTGCCCTCGATGGCGTGGCCAATGAATTGCAGCACCCACGCGAGGACAAACACGGTGAGCGCCAGTTGCCACAGCGGCCAGTCGCTCAGCCTTGGCACCATGACGGTCAACTGGATCATTAAAACGTTGTAGAGCAACAGGCCCAAGCCCAGCCTGGGCGATAGCCGGAACCAGTAAATTTGCGCCAGTACGAGCCCAATCGTAGCCCAGTTTACCGGAATGCCCGGCAGATCGAGGGTTGACGGAAAGGGGATGGACCAGAGCAGGGCCACGATGGCCCACAAGATCGCAGGAACGGCGATCCAGTGGATCAGCTTGTTGAGCGGATTCTGGTGGCTTTCGCCATATTCATCGAGCAGGCTTTGTATGGTTCGCATCTTTCCATCTTCGCATAAAAAATAAGAAACCTTTTATTTATTCTGAGCGTAGTAGATTGTGATTCAAAATGTTCAGGTTTAAGGCGCGAATCGCACGTAATAGCACCGCTATTGCGAAGCCAACCTTGATCTGAACGGGCAACGCAGAAACTGGACATTTTGGACACAAGATAAGAGTTCATGAATAGATCAGAGGTTCCTTAACCTGCATAATTCACCAAGGCAGACGGCAAAATGAATTTGTCACTTCAATTCAAAACCTTACAAGATATTTGAGTGATTTCCTGATTTACAGTTTGTCCTATCCGGTTTTGCACAGTATCTGGCTTTACATTTCGGCAAATCCTCCTCAAACCATAGCTATCGCTATGATTTCTCGAACGATTTACCAAACTGTTTCGCCAGCTACCGCGCAAACTCCGGATCTTTGGTGAATTATGCAGGTTAACCCATCAGGCGCCGGCAAACCTCGCGGTATTTTTCGCTGGTGGCCCGGATCACCTCATCAGGTAGTCCGGGTCCCGGCGCCTTCTTGTTCCAGTCCAGCGATTCCAGGTAATCGCGGACAAACTGCTTGTCATAGCTTTGCGGACTGGCGCCAGGCTGGTATGAGTCGGCAGGCCAGAAGCGCGAAGAATCGGGGGTCAAGACCTCGTCCATCAAGTGCAGTGCACCATCGTTGTCGAGGCCGAATTCAAACTTGGTGTCGGCAATGATGATGCCGCGATCGCGGGCGTATTCACCCGCCATGCGGAAAATTTCCAAACTGACATCACGAACCCGCTCTGCCAACTCCGGCCCGATGCTTTCAACAATTGCGGAGAAAGCCACGTTTTCATCGTGCGCACCCGCGGCCGCCTTGGTAGATGGCGTAAAGATGACTTCAGGCAATTGCTGCGCCAACTGCAAGCCCCCCGGCAGATCAATACCACATACTTTGCCGGTGGCTTGATATTCTTTCCAACCCGAGCCGATTAAATACCCCCGCACGATGGCCTCCAGCGGAAGCGGGCGCAGGCGCTTGACCACGACCGAGCGCGGCTCCAGCAAGGCCGCCAGCCCCGGATCGGAGATCACCTCGCCAACCCTGATACCTGACAGGTGATTGGGGATGATGTGGGCGGTCATGTCAAACCAGAAATTGGAAATGCGCGTGAGCAGGGCGCCCTTGTCCGGGATGGGGTCCGGCAATACCACGTCGAAGGCAGACAGGCGGTCGGAGGCGACGATGAGCATGTGCGCTTCATCCACGGCAAAACAATCGCGGACTTTGCCCTGGTAAATCAGCCGCAATTGGGTAATGAGTTTGGTCTGGTAGACGCCGGGCATGGGTGCTCCTGTTGCTGGAAACGGGTCGAAATCCAGGGTTCATGTCACGCGTTGCGGTATTTGCCAGTCGGCAATTATATAATGCTTTACCGGCCACCGAACTGGCATAACAGGTTTAATTCACCCATTCATGAACAGTAATTTCCCCGGCATCCCCCGCCACTGGTGGGGCAAAATCATCGGCGTATTCCTGGGCCTGCTGCGGGGCGGACTTTCCGGCGCCATCCTGGGCGGATTCATCGGCCATATGGCCGACCGCTTTTTTAGCAACCTGTCCGGCAGGGGTGGCACGCGCCAGGTATTTTTCAGGGCCCTGTTCTCTACGCTGGGACAGGTTAACAAGGCCGATGGCCGTGTCACCCAGGCAGAAATCAGAGCCGCGGAAGACCTGATGAGCAGGTTGCAACTCACGCCGCAGGAAAGAGATCGCGCGATTCGGTACTTCGAACAGGGTAAAGAGAGGGATTTCGCCCTTGAGCAATCATTGCGCGAATTTGCCCAACACACGATGTTGCGCCATGATCTGCGCCAGATGTTCGTGGAGATCCTGCTCGACGGCGCGAGCGCGGATGGCAATATCAGCGCTGCGGAGCAGGCGGTACTGGCCCGGGTTTGCCACGCGTTGCACATACCGGCAGCGTTGTTCGCTGCCATGCTCAATGCACGCAGCGCGGGCGGCGGTAGCGGCGGATACCGGCAACAGCAGAGCCCTGGTCGCAGCTTGCCCATTGCGCAGGCCTATGCATCGCTGGGCATCACCGCCAAGGTTTCTGACGCGGAAGTGAAAAAGGCTTACCGTAAGCTGGTAAAGCAATACCATCCGGATAAACTGGTATCCAGAGGCTTGCCGGAAGAGATGATGAAAAAAGCCAAGGCCCGGGTACGGGAAATCAACGGCGCCTATGATCAGATCAAGCAATCGCGCGGGTTCAAGTAGGAAGAGAAAACAATGAAGCAGCAAGGAGTCATCGCACCTTCCATTTTGTCAGCAGACTTCGCCCGTCTGGGGGAAGACACCCAGGCGGTGCTGGATGCAGGCGCCAACTGGGTGCATTTCGACGTGATGGATAACCATTTTGTGCCCAACCTGAGCTTCGGGCCCATGGTCTGCAAGGCGCTGCGCGATTACGGCATCAGCGCGCCGATCGATGTCCACCTGATGGTCGATCCCGTGGATGAACTGGTGTCACAATTTGCAGACGCCGGCGCAAGCCTGATCAGTTTTCATCCTGAAGCCTCAACCCATGTTGACCGCACCATCGGGCTGATCAGGGAAAAGGGCTGCCAGGCAGGGCTGGTGCTCAATCCCGCCACCTCCGTGGAGCAGTTACAGTGGGTGCTCGACGACCTGGACATGGTGCTGCTGATGTCCGTCAACCCGGGATTTGGCGGACAGTCTTTCATTCCCTACGTGCTGGAAAAAGTCAGCCAGGTCCGGGCCATGATTGATGCATCGGAGCGCCGCGTACGCCTGGAAGTCGACGGCGGCGTCAAGGTCGACAATATCGGCAGTATTTACGCGGCGGGCGCCGATACTTTTGTGGCCGGCTCAGCCATATTCGGCAGCGATGATTATGCGCAGACCATCAGCGCCATGCATGCACAGATAGGGAATTAACCCAAGGATGCAACATGGCAAAAATGATCCATACGATGCTTCGTGTCCTGAACCTGGGCAGGTCAATCGACTTCTATCGAAAGGCCTTTAATTTGAAAGAGAAGCGCCGGCATGAATACGAGGGGTTTTCCCTGGTTTACCTGGGTAACGACGAGAATGATTTTGAGCTCGAGCTCACCCTGAATCATGGTGTGACAGAGCCTTACGAACACGGCAATGGGTATGGGCACGTTGCCGTGTGTGTCGATAATCTGGATGCAGAGCACCAGCGGGTCAAATCATTGGGTTTCGAGCCTAGAGACATCGTTGCTTTCAGGCCGGATGGCCATTTACTTGCCCGGTTCTTCTTCATCAAGGATCCGGACGGTTACGAAATCGAAGTGATTGAACGCCATGGCGCCTACCGGTAGCAGATGCTGAGTCTGCTCCCCAGTGTGTTCGTGCTGGGTGATGGACTTACCCTGATCGGGATTCAGCCTCCGAACGCCAATTTTCCTCCCCTGGAAATAGCGGCACGGGCAACGCGGTAATCACGTAGCGCAGTGGGCCGCCTGCGGTGATGGCATCAAAGGGATAGCAGGTCATCAACGTCAGGCGCACCGTCCCCGGTTCCAGCACCAGTCGTTGCCTGCGGCTGTCAATGACTTCCAGCCAGGTGACGCGGTATTCGCGTACAGATTCGACAGTGCGAAGAAGTATTCGCTCTCCCACCCTCAGGGATTCCAGGAAACTGAAATGCGTATCGCGATGGCCATTCAGCACGAGGTCCGCCTGGGCCGGTGTGCCGAGCAGGGTTGGCCCGAAGGCCAGGTTACGGCCGGACGTGCCGGACAGGATAATCTGGCGGATGCCCAGCCGGGGCACTTCCAGGATGCCGACCGGCCGGGTGTCCGCCCACGGCCAGGGCTTCGCATTCGGGTTGCCGTCCACGGTCTGGACCCAGGCCCGTTCCAGCAGCACCTGGGCCAGTATGGCCTTGGCCGGGATCCATAATGCCTGGATCGAGAAAAGTGCGGCGGTGACCAGCACCGCCGCAAAGGGCCATTGGAGTCTTGACTTCGCCAACAACGGGAGGTTCAGCGTGCCGCCTTTGTCGAAGTTGCCAATGGCAGGCGAGCGCCACTGAAGTAAAACATTCCAGTGGCAATGAGCATCGTAAAGATGGACAGAAGGAGGCGTGTTTTCCACCCGGTCGCGGTTTGCGCGAAACTCACAGCCTGGCTGCTTCCGGCTGGCAGCAGGCCTGGAATACTGCCCGTAGCCAGTGGTTCATCATTCATGCGCACCATCGTTCGATCGACCGCGACCAGGCTGGTGTGTGCAGTCAGCAGGCCATAATCCAAAGCGACCTGGGTGATCTGGGTGCGCGTGAGGTCCGGATCGGCCCCAAACACCAGGCCGTCTTCAAGTGATTCGATTTTCCTGCGCGCCCACAGGGTTGCCAGGGTGTCTGTCCCCTGCGAGATGAAAGGCGCGTTGTGTTGTTCCCAGTATTGCCCATTCAGCAAACCGCAAATGGTGATCTGGTTCGGCTGCAACGGCAGGCGGGCCACGATCCACAGGGGTTCGCCGGCATACAAATCCGGAATGATCTCGGGGTAGTACTCCGCGTCCGGACCCCAGTCAACACAGATGTTTGAAAGTGCCGGCAAGCGGATGTGCGACCACAGGCGGGACATGCGCAATTCGACCTCCGCCAGGTTGCCGATGTGGGTATGGCTGCCGCGGCCGATCTCGGCGGCCTTGCGCATAAACCAGGAATTGGGCGCCGACCCGATGCTTACCGTGAACAGCCGGCTGTCACCCAGATCTTCGGCAATCGCGGCCAGCAACTCCTTCTCGTTGCCGACACTGCCGTCGGTGACGAAGATGACCTGCCGCAACAACCCCGGCTGCCCCGGAAAGCTGAACGCGGCATGCAGGGCAGGTGCCATCACGGTCCCGCCGTTGGCCACCAGGCTGTCGATATAGTGCCTGGCCTCGACCAGGTTTGGCTGCGTGACCGGCACGGACATTGTGAACAGCACCTCGGTATCCGAATTGAACTGTACGAGGTTGAAAAGATCGTATTCCTGCAATTCTTCCAGCCCACCCAGCAGCGCGGATTTTGCCTGGCGCATGGATTCACCTTCCATGGAGCCCGAGGTGTCGATAATAAAAATCACCTCCCTGGGTTGTGATTTAATCGCGCCGGGAAGCGGCGGAACCATCATCAATTGGGCGTATATGGCGTCGCCGCCATCCCAGGTCATCAATGCAGATTGCGGTACCGCCTGCAGATCGGGCAGCCACGCCAGTTCGAAATCGCGGTCGGTTAACGCAAAGTCTTCGACCAGGCTGATTTGATAGCCCTGCTCAGTCGGCTGGATGTCGACATCGTGGTAACGGCTTTCTATCGCCGCGAAGCCAATGCCGGTGCGGATCAGGACTTCCATGCTCAAATGGTGGCCGGCCCGAATCTGTGCTGATACCAGTACGGGCGTTGGCGTCACGGCCCGGCCGGCGGGCTCAACGGCCGGGTCCCAGCGCGGCGTGAATGTCATTGGCAAGCGCAGGCTGAACGCGCCTTGTTCGAAATTCACATTGACCAGGAAGCCGATCGTGACCCGGATTTCCTCGCCGGGCCCGATGTTTGCCAGGCGGGTCTCAAACTGGTTGGCTTTTTGCCGGGCCACCAGGGACGCGGTGAAACCATCCTGTACAGCTTGTTCGTAAACACGCCGCGCTGATTTTTTCTCACGGATCTCCCCTTCGATAATTCGCTCGCCCACCTGTATCGCCAGGCGGTCTACCGCTGCGCCAGCGGGCAGCGGGAACCGGTAGATTGCTTCGGCCCACTGATCTCCAGGGTTGGAAAATAACTGTGTCACCTCCACCCGTGCAATCAGGCCGGTCACTTCCACCCGCACGTCGGTATTGAGGGCCAGTTGGGTCATTGCCGTCCCGCCTGCGTTCAATTCAAGGCCCCACTCAATGTTGCCGGCCCGGGCTGTTTCGATACGCAACAGCACCAGTGCCAACAGAATGATGCCGATGATCAGCAGGCTCCGGTCCTGCCAGCGGAGTGAGCGCCGTTTCGGTTTGCGGAGTCGGGATCTCTTTGACATGCGCGCAGCAAATTGGGGATCGTGGCGCCAGGCGTCAATCTCCAGGGCATGGCGGATGGAAGCAGGGCCGGGTCGAACCGGCCTTTCACTGATAGAGGGAGTAATCCGGGAGGCGCTGAAAGAACGCTTTGACTTGTTCATATGCTGTCGGACCCTGGCTTGTTCTGTATCCAGGCTGTATTGAAGCGCTTCGCGATGCCGTGGCCGTGGCTGGCTGGGGCAGCTTGGGGACATAAAAGGGGCAATGCTGTGGCAGAAGGCGCTTTTTCAGGCAGAACTGTGCTTTATGGGGCCAGCGGTTCTATGATTGGGACCCCAGGAGGAGTCCTTATGCAGCGCCATATCGCCATTGTTGAAGATGAAGCCGCCATTCGGCACAACTACGAAGACGCCTTGCGCCGTTACGGTTACCGGGTAAGCGGATACAGCGAGCGTCATCCTGCGCTGGAAGCATTCCGCCGCCGCTTACCCGACCTGGTGATCATAGACGTAGGCCTGGCGGATGATGTTGAGGGCGGTTTTGAATTGTGTCGTGAATTACGCGCATTGTCCCGTGGCTTGCCGATTATTTTTCTGACCGCGCGCGATTCCGATTTTGACGTTATTTCCGGTCTCCGCCTTGGTGCGGACGACTACCTGACCAAAGACATCTCTCTGCCGCACCTGGTTGCGCGCGTGGTCGCGCTGTTCCGGCGCATCGAGGCGCTGGCGGGAGACCGCAGCGAGGAAAAAAGGCTGGAACGCGGTCAACTGAAATTATCGGTGGATCGAATGGAAGTCCACTGGAAAGGCGAGCAGGTGCCGTTGACGGTGACCGAGTTCTGGCTCATTCATTCGCTGGTACGCCATCCCGGCTACGTGCGTACCCGCCAGCAATTAATGGATGACGCCAACGTGCTGGTCGATGACCAGACCATCACCAGCCATGTCAAGCGCATTCGCAAGAAATTCAGCCAGATGGACACTGACTTTGATCAGCTCGATACCGTTTACGGGGCCGGCTATCGCTGGAAGCCTGACCGCGGCTCCGGATGAAGCTGCGCAACCAGCTCCTGACGCTATCGCTGGCAACGCTGCTGGTACCCTGGTTTGGCTGGAAGCTGGTGCAGGAACTCGAACGATTTCTTCGTGCCGGACAGGAAAGCGCATTGCTGGCATCGGCCAGGACGGTTTCCCGCGCATTGCCGGCCCAATACCAGTCCGGACTGATGTTTGGGCGCGAACGAATACTCCACCTCAGAATCCTGGACGCCCAGCCACACCTGGATGGTTATTTCGATGACTGGCCCCAGGTCGGCAAGCTGACCGAGTTTCGGTCTCCGGACAATAAGCTGCAACTCGCCATCATGGCAGGGCGTGCCGGCAACCAGCTCTACCTGTTCTGCGTGGTCAGTGACGCGACCCCGGTCCGCGGGGCGCAGCCCCGGGAATTCGAGGACGCCCAATCTGCAGCCTCGGACGGACTGTTGTTGTCGCTGCGCAGTGCGCGGGGCCTGGTCAGTTTTCGTATTCAACCTGCGGCGCCCGGGCCATTGCTGATCAACAGCCTGAGCGAAGGCGGGGGACAACTCGAAGGTTTCTGGCTGGAGCGGCCCGGCGGCTACCAGGTCGAACTGTCGCTGCCATTGTCGTCTGCACTGGTCGATTTGAGCATCGGCGCCGTGGACGCCGAAATAATCGCCAATCGCCGTGTGGTGGCCCGCGAAGCCGGCACGCTGGACGCCGGCTTGCCGGCCACCTGGCTCAGCCTGGCAGCAGAGCTCGCAGAATTGAAAAGCTGGCTTTCCAGCGTTATTCCGCGCGGTTCCCGGGCCTGGGTGATTGATACAGCCGCGTGGGTGGTGGCTGATTCAGGGTCCACATCGCCACCGCAAGGGCGTGAACTGAGTTTCGTGGAGCGCCTTATCTACCGGGCGGTGGCCGGTTCACGCACCGAATTGCTGGCTGCGCGCCCACAGCAAATGGTGCGCTTTGACGAGGAAATGGTGAACACAGCCCTGTCCGGCAAGCACGCACAGCACTGGAGCCAGGATACCGACAGCGCGCTGGTGCGCAATTCGGTGGCGGTGCCCATCGAACTGGAAGGCCGCATCCGCGGCGCCGTGGTGATGGAAGCCAGCACGGATGGCATGCTGCTGGTGACCAACCGCGCACTCGGCCGCTTGTTACTGAGCACCCTGTTGCTGACCTTTGGCCTTGCAGCCGGGCTGTGGTTTTTTGCAACGCGTCTCTCACGCCGTGTTCAGAGGCTGAGCGGTGCAGTCAGCGAGGCCATGGATGATGCCGCCCACCCCCGCAACCTGCCCCTGACGGGTGATCGTGATGAGCTAGGTGAACTTGCGCGCAACAATGCACGCTTGTTGCGCGCCGTTTCAGAATACACGCATTACCTGCAAAAACTCGCAGGGCGCCTATCACACGAGCTGAAAACGCCGTTGGCGATTACGCGATCTTCGCTGGACAATCTGGTCAACCAGGACCTTGACGAGGCGTCCAGGCGTTACGTACAGCGCGCACGTGAAGGGCTGGACCGGCAGTCGGCCATTGTCCGTGCCATGAGCGAGGCCAGCAGGCTGGAAGCGGCGGTCAAGGTCGCGGACTGGCTTGAGGTGGACCTGGTGACGGTGATCGGCCACTGCGTAGAATCGTATCGGAGCATCCACCCGGATCGCGAGATCAAATTTATCCATTCTGCAGCACATTGCACCTGGCGATGCGCACCAGACCTGATTGCGCAAGCCCTGGACAAGCTGGTGGAAAACGCCCTGTCGATGACCGGTGCGGATGATGAGGTTGCAGTGCGCCTTGATTGCAGCCCTGAAGAATGCCGCATTGCGGTACGCAACAGCGGTACGCGACTGCCCGATGTGCTGCCGGAGCAGTTGTTCGATTCCCTCGTATCCTTGCGCGAGCAAGGTGGCGGCCGGCACCTGGGCCTGGGCCTGCATATTGTGCGGCTGGTTGCCCAGGCACATGGTGGCCGGGTCGGTGCAAAAAATATGCCCGCAGAGGGTGGTGTGGAGTTTGAAATCATCCTGCCAGTTCGTAAAAGCAGTTAAAATTCCAGCCTTCGCTCAGGGCTGGTAATGCATGGACCAGGAACGCTTTAAGCAACTCAAGGAAAAAGGGTTTAACCGCATTCCGGTGTACCGGTCGGTGCTGGCCGACCTGGATACACCCTTGTCCGTGTACCTGAAGCTGGCGGACGGCCCGGATTCCTACCTGTTTGAATCGGTCGAGGGCGGTGAGACCTGGGGGCGCTATTCAATCATTGGTTTGCCCTGCAAACGGCGCTTTACCGTCTACGGCAATGACCTGAGCTGCCACGATTTCGGCGAACTTGTGTCGCGCGAATCGTTGCCCGATCCATTGGCCCGCATCGAGGAGATCAGGTCGCAATTCAAGGTTCCGCGGATGCCGGAGTTACCCCTGTTCACCGGCGGCCTGGTGGGTTACTTCGGTTACGAGGTGGTCGAACTTATTGAAAAAAGCATTAATGCACGGGAAAAAACCGATGAATTGAAGACCCCGGATATCGTACTGCTGTTGTCGGAGGAAGTTGCCGTTTTTGACAACCTGGAAGGCCGGCTGTGGTTGATCATCAATGTAGATCCTGGCGAAGGTGATGCCTGGGCCGGGGCACAGCGCCGGCTGGACAAGCTCGAACAGCGGCTACGTTCCGGCAGCACAGGCTATGGACCTGCGGTTGAAGGCGAGCCCGTCGATGAGACAGATTTCCACTACGGCTTTGATCGTGAAGCGTTTATTGCAGCGGTCAACAAGGCCAAGGAATACATCCTGGCCGGGGACATTTTCCAGGTGGTACTCTCGCAGCGCATGAGCGTGCCGCTGCGGGCCCGCCCGCTGGATGTTTACCGTGCATTGCGGGCGCTGAATCCTTCGCCGTACATGTACTTTATCGACCTTGGAGACACACAAATCGTCGGTTCCTCGCCGGAGGTGCTGGTGCGTGTCCAGAACCGCAAAGTTACCGTCCGGCCGATTGCGGGCACCATTCACCGTGGCGCCAGTCCCGAGGAAGACCAGGCCCTGGCGGAAAAGCTGCTGGCCGATCCCAAGGAGCGCGCAGAGCATTTGATGCTGATCGACCTGGGCCGCAATGACGTGGGCCGGGTCGCAAAAACCGGCAGCGTGGAAATGACCGACAGGATGGTCATCGAGCGTTACTCACACGTGATGCACATCGTCTCGCAGGTGGAAGGCGAACTCGAGGACGGCCTGACGGCCATGGACGCCATCCGCGCCACGTTCCCGGCGGGGACACTGTCCGGGGCGCCCAAGATCCGCGCGATGGAAATCATCAACGAACTGGAACCGGTCAAGCGCAATATTTATGCCGGCGCGGTGGGTTACATAAGCTGGCACGACGACACCGATCTTGCCATCGCCATTCGCACCGCCGTGATCCGCGACGGCAAACTGCACGTGCAGGCCGGCGCCGGCATCGTGGCCGATTCCGATGCCGAAAAAGAGTGGGAAGAAACCCGCAACAAGGGCAGGGCGCTGATCACCGCCGTAGACCGGGCTTCCCGGGGGTTGTGATCGGTAGATGGTTTGGTCTGGGCGCGTGGACCTGAAGGTCCACCCTACAATCCACAATTCAACATAGGGTGGACCTTCAGGTCCACGCGACCGCCGGACAAGGTTTTGCCCAGGAAAACTGAATAAAATGAAACAATCCATCGTACACATCGCCCTGGTCGTGAAGGATTACGACAAAGCCATCGCGTTCTACACGCAAAAACTCAATTTCGAACTGGTTGAAGACACTTATCAACCCGAGCAGGACAAGCGCTGGGTTGTCGTTTCACCGCCCGGTTCCAACGGTGTCAGCCTGCTGCTGGCGAAAGCATCCAAACCGGAGCAGGAAGCCTTTATCGGCAACCAGACAGGCGGCCGGGTATTCCTGTTTCTGAACAGCGACGATTTCTGGCGTGACTACGAGGAAATGAAATCCAGGGGAATTAATTTTATCCGGGAGCCAAAGAAACAGGACTATGGCATGGTGGCGGTATTCGAAGACCTGTATGGCAATCTCTGGGATCTCCTGCAACTGGATAAGTAAAAACGGAAAGCTTAACGAGAACCCAATTTGGTGTTTGATTACCAAATGGCTCAATATGAACTACATAACAATACCTTTAACACGGAAGCCAGTAATGCAGGCGCCGGTCAGCTCAAACGTTAAACCTAACAGGTATGATTATGCTTCCTCAAAAACTCCTGGCTATAGCCATTCTTTCTCTCTCCAATCCAGCATTCGGCTTGGAAATCGCAAAGGACCAGTGGGTAGAGTTCATGTCTACGGCAGTGCCCACAACATTCTGTACCTCCAGCCAGTACTTTAGACAATGCTTCGATGTAACGGCGCAGCAATGTGAAGAGGTTGCTACGTCTGCGACCAGAATCTGCCTCAAAAAGCACGAGGATCAAATTCCAGATACCTTGATACAACCCGAAGATGGAACGTATTGGGGGAACATTATCGGCACATGTGCGGGCGAAGCCTATGGAGCATCATTAATGGATGTCTATATCGATAACGATAAATGTAGTGATCCAGCGCATTGGCAATAACGGGTAAAGCAAGCCAATCGCTGCCCCCAATTGGACTGGCCTTCGGCCGGCTGATCAGTTAAACCGTCAGGTAAAAAAATTCGGCACCCCGTGCCAGGAGGAGATCGTAAGTGATCAATGAACATCAACCTTATGTGAATCACATGAACATACTTCATGATTCCTTACAGCTTATCGATGTTAACGCCTTAGTGGAAAAATGCACCGACAAATGGCACAACCAGACCTTATGTCAGGTCAATGACTCGGTGGTGCGCCTTGGCATACTGCACGGAGAGTATCATTGGCATAAGCATGACAAAGAAGATGAGTTTTTCTTTACGCTGGAGGGAAAACTTATCATCGACATTGAGGGGGCAGATTCAGTCGAATTGTATCCTCAGCAGGGTTTTGTAGTGCCTAAAGGGGTGGTTCACAGGACAAGGGCACCCAACAAAACTGTGGTCCTGATGATGGAGACAGCCGGAATTATTCCAACAGGCGATGCGTAACAAAGTGCTCAAATCTGCTCCAGCCTGCGGCCTCCATCAGGCGCAATCTGCGCAGTCGCCTGTTAATTAAAACGCCAGGTGACTATGCAAGCCCAAATTCAAACTACAGACAACGGCTGGATGAAACATTTCATTGGTCATTTCATATTGATGGACTACTGGACAGATTTCTCATAATCACGCATGGCCCGGAAATCAGCGCTGGAATCCAGGTCAAATTGTGCATTCGGCAGGTCAACCATGTGCACGTGGGCCTGACGTTTGATCAATTCTTTGGCGCCTTGCCTGCCATGTAGTTGCGACAAATCGCTGAACATGTGCCGGGGAAATATTGCCGGGGAGCCGAAATTTTTCACCCAGCGCGAACTTGTAA
>SMUY01386799.1_pt1 | contig 14495 bp, 15 predicted proteins | sample 2456441 | NCBI WGS metagenome assembly SMUY01 (sample SAMN11095931, study PRJNA526329) | marine sediment metagenome | biome: Marine sediment; feature: Surficial sediment; material: Deep marine sediment; isolation source: Hadal surficial sediment | place: Pacific Ocean | collected 2014-11 | depth...
TGTTCGATATAGGATGCTCGGCATCTCCCAGGTCAAAACGATGGTCCACGTTCACCAAATTGACCATTTTACCCATCCCATCATACGAACGGTACATAGGAAAAAGTAAATCCTGACTTCCACCAAATACAATAGGAATAATACCCTTTTTAAGCAGTGCTTCTGAAACGGCACGAAATGCAAAATAACTATCCTCGACCGTTTCCCCTTTTTCGATATCTCCCAGATCCACTACTTTTTGAGGCCAATTTCCTGGGTAAAGCGCATAAAGCGCCTTTCGAAGCTCATCGAAGCAAACATCGGCTCCCATATAATTTACATCATTTCTGTTCTCCTTTACTCCGAAAAGCGCAAATTGAACTCCTTTTAGGTTCGGCAGGCTCCCTTTTTTAGTATGAATAGCTATTTCTTTGCCCAATACACCCTGAGACAGTATTTCTCTGTGGGCAATGATCTTTTTAGAAACGGGGGAAAGAAATTCTATCATTTTTTCTTAGCTGTTGTTTTTTTAGGTGTTTTTTTCTCCAACAACTCCTGCGCCTGTTCAAGGGTCATTTTGTCTGCCTTTGTGGTTTTAGGCAATTCCACCTTTTTTTTCCCTTTTATTAAATTGAAACGTCCCCAGCGAGCTTTTTCAAGACGAATACCCTCTTCGGGCCATTCATGGATCAATTTATCGAGCTCCTTTTGTTTCTTATCTTCGATCAACTCGATGATATCTGAATCGGACAGATCATCAAAATCGTATTTCTTATTCACATTGATGAACATATTGTTCCATTTAATGAATGGGCCAAATCTCCCTTTTCCTTTTTGTACCGGTAAACTTTCGTAGGTATATATAGGAGCATCAGCCTTTTTCTTCTCTTCAATAAGCTCTTTTGCCATCTCCATGGTCACCTCCAAAGGATCCATTCCCTTTTCAAGGGAGATGAATTTTTTTCCGAAGCGAATATAAGGTCCGAAACGACCATTGGCCACCTCAATTTCCTCAGCTTCATAGATCCCTAATGTTTTCGGAAGTTTAAACAGATCCAACACCTCTTCGAAAGTCACCAGATGCAATTGCTGATCGGGACGAAGACTGGCGAACTTCTTTTCATCATCATCCGGAGCACCGATCTGTGCAATAGGGCCAAATTTCCCCAAACGCACCAAAACAGGTTTCCCGGTTTCGGGGTGTTCTCCTAAAATTCGTTCCCCGCTTTCCCTATCGGCATTCTCCTGAACATGTTCCACACGTGGATGGAATTTACTGTAAAAATCCTTCATCATTGAGGTCCACTCCTCCTTACCTTCGGCTATTGCGTCAAAATCTTCTTCTACCTTGGCCGTAAAATTATAATCCAAAATTTCCATGAAATTATCGACCAGGAAGTCATTCACTATCATTCCGATACTCGTTGGGACCAACTTTCCTTTTTCACTACCGATAGTTTCGGTTAAACTATTTTCTTCAACACCATTTTCGGATAAAACCAATTGTAAATATTTTCTCTCCACACCTTCAACGGTTCCTTTCTCCACGTAATTCCTATTCATGATGGTAGAAATAGTTGGCGCGTAGGTCGACGGACGGCCAATTCCCAATTCCTCAAGCTGCTTCACCAACGAAGCCTCAGTATAACGGTAGGGTGGACGGGTAAAACGCTGTGTTGCTGTGATATAATTGTTTCCCAATGATTCATTCATATTCAGGTTGGGAAGCATCCCTTCTTGTTCTTCTTCTTCAAAATCGGTTCCTTCCAGATATACTTTCAGGAAACCCTCAAATTTTATCATTTCTCCATTTGCTGAGAATTGTTCCATCAATTTTTCCAGCCGCAATTCGCCCGAAGCTTCAGCCAATGGTGAAGTAAAAATATCGATCTTCACATGGGTCCGCTCAAGCTGTGCATCACTCATTTGCGAGGCGATGGTGCGTTTCCAAATCAGCTGATACAATCGCTCCTGATCATAATCTCCTTTGATGGTTTGACGGGACATATCGGTAGGACGGATGGCCTCATGCGCTTCCTGAGCACCTTTAGTCTTCCCTTTATAATTTCTTGGCTGACTGTAATTATTTCCAAACGAGTTTAAGATCTCATTCTTAGCCGCATTTTTAGCATCATCGGAAAGGTTTACACTATCGGTTCTCATATAAGTGATCAATCCCGCCTCATACAATCGCTGTGCGATGGTCATGGTCTTGCTTACCGAATAATACAATTTACGAGACGCCTCCTGTTGAAGGGTTGAAGTAGTAAATGGCGGTGCGGGAGATTTCTTTGCGGGATTTTTGGACAGATCCGCTATCTTGTAATCGGCGCCCAGGTTTTTCTGAAGAAAGGCATAAGCTTCGGATTCAGTATTGAAATTTTTCGGAAGCTTTGCTTTGAACTTACTGCCGTTTTCGGTGGTGAATTCGGCATCTATTCTGTAGGAGCCAACCGGGTTGAACTTTTCAATCTCACGTTCCCGTTCTACGATCAAACGCACCGCGACCGATTGTACCCGTCCTGCGGACAAGCCTCCCTTTACTTTTCTCCAAAGTACCGGGGATAACTCGTAACCTACCAAACGGTCCAATACGCGTCGGGCTTGTTGTGCGTTCACCAAATTATAGTTTATCTGTCTCGGATTTTCAATCGCTTTGAGAATAGCAGATTTTGTGATCTCGTGAAATACGATTCGTTTAGTTTTAGATTCATCGAGATCCAATGATACCGATAAATGCCAGGCAATGGCCTCTCCTTCCCTGTCTTCATCACTGGCGAGCCATACCATATCCGCATTTTTCGCTAACGCCTTCAGTTCTTTAACGATACTTTTCTTGTCGCTCGAAATGATATATTTGGGGGTGAAATCTCCTTCAACATCAACTCCCAACTCTTTGGCAGGAAGATCTCTAATGTGCCCGAAACTTGAAGCTACCTTGAAATCACTTCCAAGAAATCTCTCGATAGTTTTGGCTTTTGCCGGAGATTCAACTATCACTAAATTCTTTGCCATAGTCCATAAATTTGGTGTACAAAAGTATGTGAATTTTTTTATACGCCCGGATCAAACCCAATTTTTAGGATTCCATGAACAGCAAAAAGGTCTTTTATTTCAGGAAATTCTTAGAAGGTATTTACTTCAGATCCATCATCAAAGCCAACACTATCCTTGTAAAAACTATACATAACGATATGGACAAAATATGCCGTGATCACCAGTCCGATTCCACATAGAATAATTCCTAATTGTGCGATGATCGATGAAAGTATAATTAGACCAAAAAGAATCAACCAGTATTTGTTACCCAGTTTAAAACCGGCCTTAATAATTTCGGACACGCTTAGTTTATCATTGAACGCCAAAATAGGTAAGAAAAGTTGCAAGGGTACCAGCACATAGAATATGGGTAAGTAACACAATAAGGTAGCTAACAAAGCTATCCCAAAAGTCGCTAATGAAAGTACCATTAGTTTACCGAAATTGTTTTTCAACAGATCAAAATATCCCCCCGTAGGTTCATCGATCCCCAGATCTATATTCTTACACACTTTATAAAAATGCACATTGATCGACAAGACAACCACCTGCAGTATGAAGGATATGAGAAAAACTGCAATAACCCAAACTATTATCAATACGGCCGAAAACCCCTCCAAGCCGGAAGGCGAATAATAAGGATCTCCCGAATTCATCAATAATTCAATATACATGGGCATTAATGGAACATAAATAATTAGAATAAAAGGAATAACAACCAACAAACTAACAAGTCCGTGCTTTACTGCTTCCATAAACAGTTTCTGAAAAAGATCAAAACTTTTACTAAAAATATCACCGAAGTCGGGTTTTGTTGAACTTTCTATCTTCTGAAAAATATTGGATTTCATGGTTTTTGGTTTTAGTTACTTCGACTGTAAATGTATAAAAAAGAAATCTGCCACTTTGTCATATTCTTCTATAATATTGTATCTTTGCGCCTTACTGCCAAATGGCAGGCATTATATTTGACACGCAATGATCCGTATCGTTATACCAGGACGATAAATTTTATGGAAGAAAAGGTTATAGACGAGAAAAGGCAGGGAGAATCTTTGGTCCTGGAGAAGAAGAATGGCAACCAACGAAAACTTTTTATCGAGAGTTATGGTTGCCAAATGAATTTTAGCGACAGCGAGATCGTGGCGTCTATTTTGGCAGAACAAGGATATAATACCACGGAAAATTTGGAAGAGGCCGATCTGGTTTTAATCAATACATGCTCCATTCGCGACAAGGCGGAACAAACTGTGCGAAAACGTCTTGAAAAATACAATGCGGTAAAAAAGATCAACCCAAAAATGAAGGTGGGGGTTCTGGGCTGTATGGCCGAACGCCTTAAACGTAAATTCCTCGAAGAAGAAAAAATAGTGGATATGGTGGTGGGTCCCGATGCCTACAAAGACCTCCCAAATTTATTGAAAGAAGTTGAAGAAGGGCGGGATGCTGTGAATGTTATCCTATCCAAGGACGAAACATATGGTGATATCTCTCCGGTGCGTTTGGGAGGACATGGCGTAACTGCCTTTGTTAGTATTACCCGGGGATGCGATAATATGTGCACTTTTTGTGTAGTGCCTTTTACCAGAGGCCGTGAACGTAGTCGTGACCCCAAAAGTATAATCAACGAGGTAAACGATCTTGTTGAAAAAGGATATAAAGAAATTACCTTATTGGGTCAAAATGTAGATAGCTATCTGTGGTACGGGGGCGGATTAAAAAAAGACTATAAAAATGCTTCCGAGATCCAAAGAGCAACGGCTACCAACTTTGCGCAATTACTCGAAATGACGGCCGAGGCACAACCCGGGATGCGAATTCGGTTTTCGACTTCCAACCCCCAGGATATGACCGAAGATGTTTTGCATAGTATGGCGAAATACGACAACATTTGCAACTACATACACCTTCCGGCACAGAGTGGCAGCACGCGTATTTTAAAAGAAATGAACCGTCAATATACTCGTGAGGAGTATTTTGAGCTCATTGACAGGGTACGTAAGATCATTCCGGATTGTGCGATCTCGCAAGATATCATCACCGGTTTTTCTACGGAAACAGAAGCCGACCATCTGGATACACTTTCGTTGATGAACTACGTTAAATACGATTTTGGATTTATGTTTATGTATTCTGAACGCCCCGGAACACCGGCCGCTCGGAAGCTGGATGACGACGTACCGGCCGAAATTAAAAAACGGAGATTGATCGAAATTGTAGACTTGCAGCGAGAGCATAGCGCCTATCGCACACAACAATTTGTGGGCAAAACCGTAGAAGTACTGATAGAAAAAGAATCCCATAAAAGTAATGAACAGTGGAGCGGACGAACCCAACATAACACTGTGGCAGTATTTAACAAGGAACACTATAAAGTGGGTGATTTTGTGATGGTGAAGATCGAAGATTGCACCAGTGCGACCTTATTGGGGAACGCCGTAGAGTATTCAAAGAATAACGTATAATAAATAAAGAGATTCCCGCCTGCATGGGAAATAAATATGGAAAATGTACAAGCCATAAAACAACGCTTTGGAATAATTGGGAACGATCCCGAGCTTAATCGCGCCGTTGAGAAAGCGGTGCAGGTTGCCCCTACCGATATTTCGGTGCTGGTAACCGGAGAAAGTGGTGTAGGGAAGGAAAGTATTCCTAAAATTATCCACTCGCTGTCTCACCGCAAGCACGGCAAATACATCGCCGTAAACTGTGGTGCAATCCCGGAAGGTACCATTGATAGTGAATTATTCGGACATGAAAAAGGGGCCTTCACCGGTGCAACTTCCGCGCGTAGCGGGTATTTCGAAGTAGCGGATGGTGGTACGATATTTCTGGATGAAGTAGGCGAATTACCCTCACCCACTCAAGTACGTTTATTGCGGGTTCTGGAGAACGGTGAGTTCTTAAAAGTAGGATCTTCCAAAACTCAAAAAACCGACGTTCGCATAGTTGCAGCCACCAACTCCAATATGGTTGATGCCATTGAAAAAGGGAAATTTCGGGAAGACCTGTATTATCGATTGAGCACTGTGGAAATTGAACTTCCACCATTGAGAAAGCGCTATGAGGACATTCATTTGTTGTTCCGGAAATTTGCTTCAGATTTTGCTATAAAATATAAAATGCCTACCATACGATTGGAAGATCAGGCGGTAGATCTTTTATTGAAATTTCGATGGGGAGGAAATGTCAGGCAGTTGCGAAATGTCGCCGAACAGATCTCTGTGCTCGAGCACGACCGAACCATTTCCTATGAAACCTTAAAAGCCTATTTACCCGATGTTGGCAGTAATCTCCCGGCGGTTATAAATCCTAAGAAACGCAAAAGTGATTTTAGCAACGAACGTGAGATCCTCTACAAGGTTTTGTTTGATATGCAACGTGATATCAATGATCTGAAAAAATTGACGATGAAGTTGATGGATACCGGAGATGCGAATCGGGTGCGGGAAGAAAACAGCACATTGATCAGTAAAATTTATTCGGACCGCGGGCCGCATGATGCTTCATCAGAGGCAGAAGAAACCGATCAAACAGTGCCACTCAACACTATGTTTGGTGACGATGATCGGGAATCACAAGATGTGGAGGTATTGAACATTCCTGAAACTACCTTAGAACACCCGGCACAAAAACGGGAAGACAAATATCATTTCGCCGAGGAAATACAAGAGGAGGAAAGTCTTTCTTTGCACGATAAAGAATTAGAGCTCATTAAAAAATCTTTGGAAAAATACCATGGTAAACGAAAAGATGCTGCCAAAGAACTGGGCATTAGCGAAAGAACCCTCTACCGTAAAATAAAGCAATATAATTTGTAGCCTGACCCCTTAAAAATCAGCTGTTCGTGCGAATAATAAACATCAAAATATTCCGAATTCTCTTTTACACCATTACCACTGTGGTCCTGTTGCAGGGGTGCAAAGTGAGCTATTCGTTTACAGGAGCCGATATTGGTGAAGCCAAAACTTTTCAAGTAAACAACTTTATCAACAATGCTGCCATAGTCGAACCTAGAATTGCTAGAGAATTCACCTTAGATCTACAAGATATTTTACTGAATCAAACCAGTTTAAGTATTGTGACCAATAACGGAAGCCTGATTTATGAGGGAGAGATTATCCGGTACTATGTTGCGCCCATTACGGCTACATCATCGAGTACCGCAGCGCAAAACAGGCTCACGGTTGCGGTGAATGTTCGGTTTTTTAATACGATGGAACCCGAAAAAGACTTTGAAGAACGATTTTCATTTTACTTCGATTATAGCGGAAGTTCGCTATTGATAGGCTCTCAACTGGACGACGCTTTGGACGTTATTTTTGAGCGCATCACTCAGGATATTTTCAACAGATCTTTGGCCAATTGGTAAAATGAATACCGAAACATATACATATCTACTTGCAAATCCGTCCTCTGTCGGTAAAGAACAATTGGAAGGCCTGAAAGCTATTATTGATAAATACCCTTATTTTCAAAGTGCACGTGCGCTTCAGCTCAAAGGGCTTAAAAACGAAAACAGTTTTCTCTATAACGATGCATTAAAGTTGACGGCTGCGTACACTACAGATCGTGATATTTTGTTTGAGTATATCACTTCTGAAACGTTCGTTCAAAATGAAATTTCAGAATTGATCCTTCAGCAAAGTGATGCGGTAAAAGAGATGCAAGTCGTCTCTGAAAATCTTTCTGAACAAGTGAGTCTGGAAATCGACAGTCAGCTCAAAGCGGAAATGAAAAAAGCGGAAGCCATCCTCAACCCCGATCTGTTTGAACGGAAAGTGGCTTCGGTGGTTAAAATTTCCGAATCGAGTGATGTCATTTCCAAAGAGGAACCTTCCATTGCGAAAGATATCGGGGACAAAGAAAAAGGATCGGAGGAGGTTTTAAAAATAGATGAACCCCTACCCTTCAGCAAGACAGATACTCACTCCTTTGGTGAATGGTTGAAACTTACCCGGGCGACTCCTATCGATCGGCAACAAGAAACACCAAAACCGAAGGGTACTTCCGGAACATCGTCCCGGGAGGCAAAAGACCGAAAGTTTAAATTGATTGAAAAGTTCATTCAAGACCGGCCTAAAATGGAACCCAGAGCGGTTTCAAAGAAAAATAAAAACCTTGCAAAACCGTATATACAATCGCCGGACACACTAATGACAGAAACCTTGGCGAAGGTGTATTTGCAACAGAAAAATTATAAAAAAGCCATGCAGGCGTATAAAATTTTAATTTTGAAAAATCCCCAAAAAAGTGGTTTCTTTGCAGACCAAATTCGGGCAATACAAAATTTGATAAAAGAAGAATAATGAGCACGTTTGTAATATTTTTAATTTTAATAGTCTTAGTCGCCTTTTTATTGGTGGTAGTGATAATGGTGCAAAACCCAAAAGGAGGAGGACTTTCCTCTACTTTTGGCGGAGGTGGTGGCCAGCAATTAGGTGGTGTGAAGAAAACAACCGATTTCCTCGATAAAAGTACCTGGACCCTCGCGGTCATTCTATTGGCATTGATATTAATTTCTAATATATCTTTATTTGAAGGACAGGGAAGTGGTGAGATATTCAACGAAGACATTCCGAACGTAGAACTTCCCGATGTAAATACGGGATCTGATACTACAGAAAATAACGCCGGCGGAGGTGAATAATGTTACACACATCTAAGAAATTATACGATGCCGACTTATGACAAGTTGGCATTTTTTATTTCAAATTAACCCTAAATTTAGTATTGGCATAATTTCTGAATAGAGCCATGTCGAAGTATTTATGATCAATAACTAAGCCTACTAACGAATTCGATCCGATCTAATTGATGGAAATAATACGACAGATTAAAAATGAAGAATCATATAAACTCAAATTAACCTCTATAATATGAAGAAAATGGCATTAAAAATTCAACCCCTTTCAGACAGGGTTTTGGTCGAGCCAGAAGCCGCCGAAACCAAAACTCCATCGGGTCTTTACATTCCCGATTCCGCAAAAGAAAAACCACAACAAGGCAAAGTAATTGCCGTGGGAAAAGGAAAAAAAGACTATGATATGACCGTAAAAAAAGGCGATATCGTTCTATACGGTAAATACTCCGGAAGCGAATTAAAATTGGATGGTAAAGATTACCTCATCATGCGTGAGGAGGATATTTTAGCGATTATCTAGCGATTATCAAATTACAAAAATCAATCCCGATCCCGATAACTATCGGGACTATGGGCACCAAATTCCAATAACAGGTCAATAAAAAAATTAAAATAATCCGGCTTAAAGCATAATGCTTAGAGCATAAAGCAAAACAATATGGCAAAAGATATAAAATACGACGTAGAAGCACGTGACGCGATCAAGCGTGGTGTGGATGCATTAACAAACGCAGTTAAAGTAACCTTAGGGCCTAGGGGACGTAACGTGATCCTAAGCAAATCCTTCGGGCCACCACAAGTAACGAAAGATGGTGTTACAGTTGCAAAAGAGATCGAACTGGAAGATCCTCTTGAAAATATGGGAGCACAGATGGTGAAGGAAGTAGCTTCCAAAACCAACGATCAGGCAGGTGATGGTACGACCACGGCAACCGTTTTAGCCCAGGCCATCGTAAAAGAAGGTTTGAAAAATGTGGCAGCAGGTGCCAATCCAATGGATCTGAAAAAAGGTATAGATGCCGCGGTAATATCAATAGTTAATGATCTGGAAAAACAGTCTACAAAGGTTGGAAATTCTTCTGAAAAGATTCAACAAGTAGCCGCTATTTCATCAAATAATGATATTCAAATTGGTGATTTGATCGCACGAGCCTTCGAAAAGGTGGGTAAAGAAGGTGTCATCACAGTTGAAGAGGCTAAAGGAACCGAAACCTATGTGGATGTTGTGGAAGGAATGCAATTTGATCGTGGATATCTTTCTCCTTATTTTGTGACAGACAGCGAAAAAATGCAGACAGAATTGGAAAAACCAATGATCCTATTGTATGATAAAAAGATCTCGAACATGAAGGACCTTCTACCTGTTTTGGAATCTGTTGTACAACAAGGAAATTCACTATTTATCATCGCTGAAGATGTAGAGGGTGAAGCCCTCGCAACTTTAGTAGTCAATAAATTACGTGGTACTGTAAAAATAGCTGCTGTTAAAGCACCCGGATTTGGGGACCGCAGAAAGGCCATGCTTGAAGATATTGCTATTCTTACAGGTGGTACCGTTATTAGTGAAGAACGTGGATTCACACTTGAAAACACAACTTTGGATATGCTCGGCACCGCCGAAACCGTGATCATTGACAAGGACAATACAACCTTGGTAAAAGGGGCGGGTAAAACCAGCGACATTAAAGCACGCGTTGGGCAGATAAAATCTCAGATCGAGACCACCACCAGTGATTACGACAAAGAGAAATTACAGGAACGATTGGCTAAATTAGCCGGAGGGGTTGCCGTATTATATGTAGGTGCCGCCAGCGAAGTAGAAATGAAGGAAAAGAAAGACCGTGTAGATGATGCACTTCATTCAACCCGTGCCGCTATAGAAGAAGGTATTGTTGCCGGTGGAGGCGTAGCATTCGTCCGTGCGATAAAGACATTGGAAAAATTAACCTCCGAGACTATTGACGAAGCTACGGGAATTAAAATCGTAGCGCGTGCTTTAGAATCGCCTTTGCGAACCATCGTAGAAAACGCCGGTGAAGAAGGGTCTGTTGTGCTCAACAAGGTGTTAGAAGGAAAGAAGAATTACGGATATGACGCGAAAAGTGAGACCTATGTGGATATGCTGAAAGAAGGGATCATCGATCCTACGAAAGTGACTCGTATCGCCTTGGAAAACGCTGCTTCAGTTGCGGGAATGATCCTTACTATGGAATGTGCAGTCGTAGATATTAAAGAAGACACTCCAGCTATGCCTCCGATGGGCGGTGGTGGAATGCCAGGAATGATGTAGGTCGATAAGTTGCTACAGGCGAATAGAATAATTCTTTTAAAGATCAAGAGACCTCCGCTTTGTGTGGGGGTTTTTTTTATTTCAAGATTTGTTCGATCTGTAATCAGAAAATAACTATTCCTTCTTTTTTCTGAAAAGCTGATATAAAGACAACACCACCAAGGTAATAACCAAAGGCCAAAGAACAAATGTATCTACTCGAACTACCTCAGCCGCTCTTTCGGGTTGCGCTGCTTCCCACTGCTTGATATAGTAATCCCATACGAAGGCAAATACAATGACAACAACGGTAATTGAGTAAAGGAGTATTTTTTTCAACCGATTCATATTCCGCCTGTTTTAAGCATTATAAAGATAGCCAATGCAGGGAAACCGAGTCATGCAATTGAATTAATTTATTGTTTTGGTAATTTTAAGATCATCTTTTCCCCTGGAACCAGATCATCTACATGACCGGCGAGCTCGTTATTTTGGGTTTTAAAATGCAAGTGCATGTTAGTGGTATGGTGCGTAAAAACTCCCTTATGTTTATCTGAATAAAACCCTAAAATTTCTACAACAGTATCGTTTATTATTCCATTTAAACCCGATAACTGATGTTTTTTATGTGTATGCTCCTTGTCGTTTACATCCCAATTAATTATATGCCAGGATAAACTTTGAGTTCTACCTGTTAGCAAAAACGGAAAGGGTTTTTCAACAGAGATTCCCTTTTCTTTGGCGGTATCGAACACGAATTTCTCAACTTCAGCCTCAGTAGTGAATTGGCTGGGTATCTCAACTTCTTCCCAATTTTTTACACTTGTATAAACAAGGAGGCTCGCATTATTGTTTAATGAAGAAGATAAGAGAACAGTACTGTCACTAACACTACTATTGACTACTTCTCCGTTAAAAATTTGGATCTCTCCCTTCAGATCTTCCAAGGCGCCAAGTGCATACACATTTTCCATATCCTTCAGCGCATCCAAAGAAATGGTGCCCAAAATATTTCCGGCCATAATTTCCATCAGCGCACCCGAATATTTCACGTTTACTTCAGGATCTGTCTTACAACTACTCAATAATATTATGAGTACACCCGCCAGGATATAGATTTGTTTCATGAAGATTTTTTTTGATTCAGGTACCGATGGTCCCGATAGTTATCGCGATCGGGATCGGGATTATTCCTTGTGATCAAAAGGTGTATTCCTTTTTTTCTAGAGCTACCTGATCTCACTAGTAACTTTCCCACAGCGTAGCATTTTATCGCCGAAATAAGGATTATTTATCTCATTGCTGTTGCTCAACCAATAACCTCCTTTAAAATCGAATGCCATCGGGCAATATTGTTTATAAACGACTCCCGATTCAATAGCCCCATCAAGCATTTTCTCAACCGCTTGGGTGATCATCACAAATCCTTCTCGTTGTATCTCCACATCGGTAGACTCGGTGATGGATTGAGCGGCTAATAACACTTCCTCATCGGCACCGGCATCGGCTAATGCAGTCTTTAAAAGTATGGCTTCACCAGCTGTAGAATTGGGATCACTATTGACCAAGGCAGTCTTTAAATTGATATAACTTTGATAGACCGTTGTGACCTTTGGGTCTTTGAACTTTACTTCGGTCTTCGCGGCGATATAGATTTGATTTGTAGCGATATCCACGGTCACAACCTCAGGATCCTTTTCAGTTTTTTTAGTGTCATTCGTACAAGAAATGAATGAGAGGCTTCCTATGGCTGCCAGGAGTATGATGTGCTTTTTCATTTTTCTGAAATTTAAAATGCAAAGATATATTTCTATATCTTCTTCTGAAAATAAAACGCCGGAATTAATAATAATAAAAATAAAGGTTGAATTAAAAATCTCCGAACATAGAACAGTGCTAAATGACCTCCCATTTCCTTAGAATAGATCAAGAAAATAAATGCCATCAACAGTACCACAAAAACGGCTGAGTACAAAAGGGCAGAAATTTTTATGATCTCCTTTTTCATGAATAAGATCCAAAGGATCAACAATGAAATGGTCGTGTTCATGAAAAACCGAAGTGCTACGTTCATCAAAAGCTTCCATATATCAAATTCGGGTAGCATTTGGGTACTGTGATCTACCTTAAAAAACCGGATAAGCGGATCATAGAACAGATCATCTTCGTAGGAACGCACCATTGTGAGCAACCCAAAAAGCAACACTACCATAATTATTTTGAGTGATCTATTCATGAGCAGGTGATGTTTTTTTTGACAACATTCGAACCCAAAGCATCCACAGCAGGAAGACCATTCCGTAGATAATACCGGGGAAAACGACCCCGTGGAGTACTTGTTCATAATTCGGATATTCGTACAAGGCAACCGCCAATAGCGTGATACGAACGATGTTTGCCGCATAAATAATTACAGCCCCTGCAAAAATAAACAAAGCGGTTTTCCTTCTTTTTTCGGCGAAAGCAATGATAAAAGCGATGAACAAAATAATGATACTCATCGCATTACAGCCTTCAATGATACGAGCCAAATACTGCCCTTCTACAAAAAGTTTCATGGTGGGTTGAGCTTCGTGAGGTACGATGACTGCGTGGTAGCCGACGCCATTTAACAGCGTACTGCTCTGTTTCGCAACGAGATGAGTAATATAATCCGGTGGATAGATAGACTCTTTAGATAAATTTAGATAGACGGAATATAAAACAGTCAACACCAGATAGGTCCCCAAAAAGAGAAGGACGAATCGGATTACAGATCTATATTTTACAAGCAGATTTTTCAACTATGAATTATTAACAGGCTGCAACCAAGATATAAAAAATCGACTCTAAACTTAAGCCCCGCCTTGTGAGTAAAAATATAGAATTAGAATTTGGGAATTGAACTGCATATAAAATACATTTATCCAAAAATTATAAACAGTGACTTTTGAAAGCCTAAAACCCCGGTTAGCTAACATAATTTCAGCTACTCCATTTTCAGTGACAGATAAACTTACCCAAGTTTGTGAATTACTTCAAACCTCATTACCTTTTTATAATTGGGTAGGATTTTACTTTGCCGATGAAGCTGAAAAAACACTGCACCTCAAAGCATTTGCCGGAGTGCCTACCGGGCATACGGTAATTCCGTTCGGAAAGGGAATATGTGGTCAGGTGGCCGAAAGTAATACTAATTTTGTCGTAGGAGATGTGCAGGCGCAAGACAATTATATTGCGTGTGATATAGCTGTCAAGGCTGAAATTGTAATTCCATTGTTCAAGGACGGTAAAAATATTGGACAGATCGATATCGATTCACATACAGACTATCCATTTACGGCAAAAGATGAGCGTTTTTTGGAATGGGTGAATGAAAAGGTAGCCGAAATTCTTTAAATTTTAGTAACCCGTGCGAATGGCCTCTACAGGATCGAGTCTTGAAGCTGAAATTGCAGGAACAATTCCACTGATTAGCCCTATTGCGGCCGCGATCGCCGTTCCGATAAACATATTCCAGGGAGAGAGGACAAACTCAAAATCACCTGTAAAGGATGAAGCGATCAGGGAACCGATATACACGAA
>SMUY01289780.1_pt1 | contig 14468 bp, 12 predicted proteins | sample 2456441 | NCBI WGS metagenome assembly SMUY01 (sample SAMN11095931, study PRJNA526329) | marine sediment metagenome | biome: Marine sediment; feature: Surficial sediment; material: Deep marine sediment; isolation source: Hadal surficial sediment | place: Pacific Ocean | collected 2014-11 | depth...
ACCAATGACTTCCGGCGCGACCTGTTCTACCGCGTGAACGTCATCAACATCGAAGTGCCGCCGCTCAAGGAGCGCCAGGGGGACATTCTGCTCCTGGCGAAACACTTCGTGGAGAAATTCAACAAGCAGATGGGCACGGAGCTCAAAGGGCTTTCGACGAATGCAGAGCGTGCGTTAGAGACCTATGCGTGGCCCGGCAACGTACGCGAGCTCGAGAACGTCATCGAGCGCGCCGTGGCGCTCGAAGATTGTGACATGGTGCAGTCGGAGAGTCTCGACCTTGGCGATGTCCCTGGGCAGGACCGGCGTTCCGCCCAGTACGCCACTGGCGATCCGTCACCGGAGGTCGGTCGCACGTCTGAGGGGCCGGAACGGCTGCCCGAGTCGGGGTTCGTGCTCGATCAGCACGTCCAGAACATCGAGCGCGAGTATCTCGCCCAGGCGCTCCAGCAGGCAGGGGGTGTCAAGGTGCGGGCCGCCGGGTTGCTCGGCATGAGCTTCCGATCGTTCCGCTACTACCTGAAGAAATACCACCTGGGGTAGTGTCTCGCGAGACTCCGCCTCAGCCCGTCCCGACCCGGTTGGCTCCGCCGCGCTAGCCGAGCTTGTCTCACAGCCCCGCGACGCGGGCCCTAGCGACCCGTGGTGCACGCCACGCTGCATCCCGCCTGCCGGCGTTTCTCGCTCGAATACTGACGGCATGTGCCCTCGTGGCGCCTGGTCGGCCTGGGCGCGGCATGAGTACGCAGCTCGGACTCCTGCCGCGCACCGCCGGGACGGGACACGGCTTCGGCCGGCGCGACGGGGGTGGGTGACAACCGGTGGTTGCCATTTCTCGTCAGTGACAAAATCTTCCACTCATGTCCGTCCTCTGACATCGATGCCGGTTGTCGCATAAACTCTTTGTTCATAGGCGAAAAGCACCGATCGCGACATGTCGCCCTGCGCTGGCCCTGCGCTTGCACGCTGCGTGGTACATAGGGAAGTACGTCGTCCGCAAGTGTGGCAGGTCGGCGCATCCCGCGATCGCTGCTGATACAGGCTAGCGGTAGCTCTGGAGATCAGCCGCGAGGCGGCCGATCGATGTGGAGAGAGGGAGAAGTCCAGATGAAGGTCAGAGACGAAACGGGGTTCACGTTGATCGAGCTGTTGATCGTCGTCGCGATCATCGGGATCATCGCGGCGATCGCCGTGCCCGGTTTGCTCAGGGCCCGTATGTCCGGAAACGAGGCGTCGGCGATCGGGTCGCTGCGGGCGGCCAACAGCGCCCAGGCGACGTACGCCGCGAGCTGTGGTTTCGGGTTCTATGCACCGACGCTGACGTCCCTTGGCACTCCGCCCACGGTCGGCGGCGGCGACGGGTTTATCGGCACCGACCTGAGCACCGACCCCTCGATCAAGAGCAGCTACACGATCACGCTGACAGCTGGCGCAGCGGCCACCGGGGCACCGGCATCCTGCAACGGGGTCGCGGCCGGTGCGATCGCGTCGACGTACTTCATCAGCGCCGCCCCGACGGCCGGCGGCGGTGTGCGCTTCTTCGGCACCAACCAGGGCGGCACGATCTACTTTTCGACCGCGGTCGTTCCAGTGACCCAGAACGGCGCGCCCGCAGGCGCCAACCCGATCCAGTAGCATAAAACAAGCTGGTGTCGGCCTGCGCCGCGGGAGCGAGCCCGATGGGCCTGTCTGCCGACCCGGCGTGGGTGAATGTCCGCCTCGGTGTGCTCGCCTGGCTCCACACGGTTGCCAGAGGGTCACGGCGCACACCGCCGCTTGCGTCCGACCGTCTCGAGCGGGACCGCGCGACACAGGAGTCACTCTATGAGCCCGGTTGTTCGCCGCGCCATCATCGTGCTCGCCCTCGTCGGCTTCGCGTCGGCGGCCACGTCTACCTACCTGCACTACCAGCTGGCCCAGGACCCGAGGTACACGAGCTTCTGCGACATCAACGACAGCATCAGCTGCACCCAGGTCTACCTCAGTCGCTTCGGGTCAGTGGGCGGTGTTCCGGTCGCGCTGCTGGGTGCCTGCTGGTTCGGTCTGGTCCTGCTGCTGACGGTGGCCCGCGGTCGTGGATCGAGCCAGCTTGGCGAGAACATCGGTGGCTACCTGTTGGTGCTCTCGACGCTCGGGCTTGCCGCCGTGCTGTTTCTCGGGTACGAGTCCCTGATGGTGTTGGGTACGCTGTGCGTGTTGTGCGCCGTCGTGTACGTCGCGGTCGGGGGGATCTTCCTGCTCTCGGGCTCCGCCGCGTCCGTGCCCGTGCTGTCGATCCCGCGTCGCGCGGTCGCCGATCTGGGGCGGCTTGTCAGAAGCCCGGCGGCCCTGGGTGTCGCCGGTGCGTATCTCGCGCTGAGTGTGGCCGTCGTGGTGGCGTTTCAGGCCGAGCACGATGGGCCGGACTCGCAGCCCGGCCCGACCGCGGCGTTCGACCTGGCAACCGGCGCCGCGGATGTCGACTCCGAGTTCGAGCGGTTCTGGGACGCGCAGCCGCGGGTCGAGCTGCCGGTGCCACACGAGGGGGCACAGGTACTGGTGCTGAAGTTCAACGACTACCAGTGTCCATCGTGCGGCCAGACCCATTTCGCCTACGAGCCAATCTTCGCCCGCTACGAGTCCAGCCACCCCGGGGCGGTGCGGCACGTCAGTCTCGACTACCCGCTGGACCCCGAGTGCAACGAGCAGACACCGCGTGGCGGCCACATGGGCGCCTGCGAGGCGGCGGTGGCGGTGCGGCTGGCACGTCGCGCCGGCCGCGACGCGCAGATGGCGCGCTGGCTCTATGAGCACCAACAGACCCTGTCACGCGAGACGATTCGCGAGGCGCTGGCCGAGGTGGCCGACATGACGGACTTCGACGCCATGTATGACGTCACGCTGGAAGACGTGAAGGCGGACATCGCGCTGGGTGGCATGGTCGAGGTCGAGGCGACGCCCACGTTCGTCATCAACGGGGTGAAGATCACCGGCAGCTTACCGCTGCAGTTCTTCGACGCCGCGATCGCGCTCGAGCTCGAGCGTAGTGGGGGGAAATCGACGTCGCGGTGAGTCGGCGGATGACATCATGCCGCGTTACGCCATCAGGCTCCAGGAGCTGACAAAGGACTTTCCGGTCGGTTTCTGGCGCCCGCGTCCAGTACGGGCGCTCGATGGCGTATCGCTCGAGGTCGAGCCAGGAGAGGTCCTCGGGTTTCTGGGGCCGAACGGAGCGGGCAAGACCACGACGTTGAAGCTGCTGATGCAGTTGATCTATCCGACGTCGGGTCGGGCCGAGATTCTCGGTCGACCGGCCGGTGACGTGGAGGCCCGGCGCCGGCTGGGCTACCTGCCTGAGCAACCCTATTTCTACGACAACCTGACGGCCGAAGAGCTCCTCGTGTATTTTGGTCGACTGTTCGGGCTCTCGGCGCACGACGCGCGGAGCCGGGCCGCGACGTTGCTCGACCGGGTAGGGCTCGGCGCAGCGCGGCGGTGGCAGCTGCGGAAGTACTCGAAGGGGATGCTGCAGCGCGTCGGGATCGCTCAGGCGCTGGTCAACGATCCGGAGGTGCTGTTTCTCGACGAGCCGATGTCGGGTCTCGACCCGGTGGGCCGACGCGACACGCGCGAGCTCATCCGCGCGCTGAAGCATGAAGGTCGCACCGTCTTCTTCAGCTCGCATATCCTGTCCGACGCCGAGGCGCTGTGCAGCCGGGTGGCGATCTTGGTGAAGGGGCGGTTGGTCGCTACCGGTCGACTGGCCGATCTCGCGTTCGAGATCCTGGGGTGGGAGCTGATCGTCACCGGCACCGACGACGGGATCTTGACGGTGCTCGGGCTGGACGCCGTGACGACGGTGGCCGACGGGCGTTTCGTCATCAACCTGCCGGTCGACCGCCCCCCCGACCAGCTGCTGCCGGAGCTCGGCCGGCACGGGCTCAGGGTCGTGTCACTGACGCCGCGGCACGAATCGCTGGAGGAGTTTTTCATGCGGCTGGTGGAGCACCCGCAGGAGACCGCGTCGTAGACATCCCATGGCCGTCATTCCACAGATCGCGTTGCAAGTCTTCAGGGAGTCGGTGCGCGACAAGGTGTTGTACAACCTGGTCCTGTTCGCGGTGATGCTGATCGCCGCCTCCTATCTCATCGGGCAGCTCACGGCCGGTCAGGACGTCAAGATCATCAAGGACCTCGGTCTGGGCGCTACCCAGGTATTCGGGCTGTTCATTGCCGTCTTCATCGGGATCGGGCTGGTGTCGAAGGAGGTCGAGCGGCGCAGTATCTACAGCCTGCTGGCGAAACCGGTTCGACGGTACGAGCTGGTGCTCGGCAAATACGCCGGGCTCGTGCTCACCCTGGCGGTCAACATCGCGGTGATGGCAGTCGCGCTGTATGCGGTGCTTGGCTACATGGCCTGGGTGGAAACCGAGGAGTTCCGTCAGTCGTGGGAGGCGCCGGCGACCGACCCGGCGATGCTCCTGGCGATCTTCCTGATCTTCGCGCAGCTGATGCTCGTGACCGCCATCGCCCTGTTCTTCTCCACCTTCTTGGGTCCCATCCTGTCGGCCATGCTGACCTTCGGACTGATTGTCGTAGGTCACTTTAACGCCGACCTCCGGAATTTCGAGAACGTGGTCGACTCACGCGCGGCCGCCTACCTGGCCAAGGTTCTGTATTACGTGCTCCCGAACCTCGCGCCGTTCGATGTCAAGGCTGAGATAGTACACGCCCAACCGGTGTCGCTCGGATACGTGGCGCTGACGACGGGGTATGCCGTCACCTACATCGGGGCGTTGCTGCTGGCGGCGATGTTCATCTTCGCGCGGCGGGACTTCAAGTGACCAGTCGCACTCACTGGTGGGAGCGACCGGCGCCGTTCGCGGTCGCGATGGTGACGCTGGTCGCCGTGTTCGCGACGTCGGCGGAGGTGCGTGACCGGGTCTACGCCGGCTCGCGCGTCGAGACCCGGCTGCTCTACATCCAGGACGGCGAGGTGCTCACTCGGATGGCACTGTCGTTCGACGTGCTGCTGGCCGACGTGTACTGGATACGGGCGCTTCAGCACTACGGCGGCACCAAACGGTCTGAGGACGGGGAGAAGCGCTACGACCTGCTGGGTCCGTTGCTCGACATCGCCACGACCCTCGACCCGCGGTTCAACGCGGCGTATCGCTTCGGAGCGATCTTCCTGACCGAGGGCTACCCGAACGGACCCGGTCAACCCGATCTGGCCATTGCGTTGCTCCAGAAGGGCATCGAGGAGATGCCCGACAAGTGGGAGTACTACATGGACATCGGGTTCATCTACTACTGGTGGCTCCAGGACTACGACACCGCGGCGGCCTGGTTCGAGAAGGCGGCGGATGTGCCTGGCGCCTCCTGGTGGTTGCGTTCACTGGCGGCCAACACCCTGGCCACGGGCGGCAGCCGCGCGTCGTCCCGCAGGTTGTGGCAGCAGATGTATGACACGGCCGACAACGACTGGATCCGCAACGAATCGGCGCGTCGGCTGACGCAGCTGCGGGCGCTCGACGACATCGACGAGCTGATCGGGGCGGCGCAGCGTTTCATCGCGCAGAGCGGGCGGCCGCCGCGGTCATGGGAGGAGCTGATCGAAGCCGGGCTCCTGGCCGGGTTCCCGGTCGACCCGACCGGCCGGCCGTATGTCATCGACGGCACCAGCGGCACGATTAACGTGTCGTCCGACTCGGAGCTGTTCCCGCTGCCCGGGGAGACGCTGCCGCCGTCATGACGGGACTCCCGGCGGTCGGGCTGGTGGGTGCGCTGGGGCTCGCCGTCGGCAGCTTCCTCAACGTTTGCATCTATCGTCTGCCGCGCGGCGAGTCGGTGGTGAGCCCGCCGTCGCGGTGTCCGTCATGTGGCCGGGGGCTGCGCTGGTTCGAGAACGTGCCGGTGCTGGGCTATCTGCTGATCGGCGGGCGGTGCCGGACCTGCCGGGCCGCCGTGTCGCCGATGTATCCGATCGTCGAGGCGGGGACGGCGCTCGTCTTCTTGCTCCAGTACTGGCAGCTCGGCTGGCAACCGTTGCTCGGGATCCGGATGGCGTTCGTGGCCGCGATGATCGTGCTGTTCGTGATAGACCTCCAACATCGCATCCTGCCCAACGTCATCACGTTGCCGGGGGTTGGCATCGGCGTGGTCGCCAGTCTCCTGTTCGAACCGGGATGGGTGGCGTCGATTATCGGCGTCGCGGCCGGTGGCGGGGTGCTCTGGGCGGTCGGTGAGGCCTACTTCCGGATCCGTGGTGAGGAAGGCATGGGCATGGGCGACGTCAAGATGCTCGCCATGATCGGCGCCTTCCTGGGCTGGCAGCTCATGCTGGTCACGCTGTTCATCGCGTCCCTGGCCGGGTCGGTGTTTGGCGGAGGCATGATCCTCCTGCATCGGGGCAGCAGAAAATACGCCTTGCCGCTCGGGTCGTTTCTGGCGGCCGGCGCCCTGATTGCCACACACGTCGGTCAGTCGCTGCTCTCATGGTATCTGGGATTCTACTAACCGACTGGTCGGACGCGCTCAGCCGGTCGGTGCTCCGGGGCGCTCCCGCCAAGGGAATGGCATCTCTCCGAGACCTGCGTATCCCAGGACACCCGCTGTGGGGAATCTGAGCCCAGAACGGAGTCTGGTCCCCGAGCTGCGGCGCACGAGACACAGCTGATTGGACCGCGCGGTTTCTGCAATGTAGCTCGGCGTGCCGGTGTGCGGAAACCGCCACGTGTGACCCCTCCTCGACCACACACAACCTGACAGACCGGTGTTCGATGCGGGTTCGTCGGGCGTGTGGCCAGCTGGACCGAACGTTGCACCGTCAGCCACCGTGGGCACTGTGATGCGATCGCGCCGACCGGATGGTGGCGGCCGACCGTCTCGCGACTCCCGGTCGGGTATGGGGCTCGTCGAGGTCGTCATCGCCGTCGGGCTGCTGGTGACCCTGGCGGCTGGCGTCGTGCACCTGTTCGCGATGTCGGCGCGTTCGATTGCGCGAGCCCGCCACCGGACCTCGTCGCTCATGCTGGCGGTCGACAAGCTCGAGCAGCTGCGCGCCGGTGTCCGGACACCAGGGACCGCCACGGGTCCGCTGGAGACGCGGGGTGAGCAGACCGAGTATCTCGATACCGCCGGCCGGCTGGTTGGACGCGGCCGCCCGTCGCCTGCCGGATCGATGTACGCGCGCGTGTGGTCGGTCGGTGCTTTGCCGGGATCGAACGGTGTGCTGGTGGTGTGGGTGACGGTCGCCCCGATCCGGCCGGACGCTGGCGGTGGCGGGCGCGGCCCGGCGGTCGCGCCGGATGGAGTGCGACTGGTCACGCTGCTGCGAGCGCAGTGATCGCAGGTAAACGAGATGCAGCGCCGGTCTAATGCGGCGGGACGTGCACCACGGGCTGTTGAGCGTCCGACGGGGTCCCGGCCGTCGCGACGTGACGCGGACCGCACGGTCCATCGTGAAGCCGGGTTCTCGCTGCTCGAGACCGTGATGGCGCTGGCGTTGACCCTGCTGGTGCTCGGCACACTCTTCGAGTTGGCGAGCCAGGCCGCGTTGCTCAACCGGTCTCTGCTCGAGACCGCCAACGTGCAACAGCGTCTGCGTCATGCCTTCGACCGTCTGCACACCGACCTGCTCGCCGCCGGGCGAGGCACCGTCCTGGTCTCGCCCGGGCCGCTCGGCCGGTTCCTGCCACCAATGGTGCCGTATCGGCTCGGGCTTCGGGCCGATGGCGGGGAGCATCGACGTGCGCGGCCCAGTGCGGTCACGACGCTGTCGGTGTCCCGGACATCCGGCTCTGAGACGACGATCCTGAGCCCGATCGCCGGGCCGGCTCCGATAGTGCGGCTCGACCCGGGGCCTGGCTGTGCGTCGCCGGTCTGTGGGTACGGTGCACGGGACCTGGTGCTGGTGTTCGACGAGCACGGAGCCTGGGAGCTGTTCCGGGTGACCGCCACGGGCGCGATGACGCTGGCACTGCAACGTGCGCACGCCACCGCGACCGTGTTCGCGCCCGGTGCCGTCGTCGCGCCGGTCGAGCTCCACCACTACTACGTCGATGCGGAGCGGTCGCAGCTCCGCCACTACGATGGCTGGCAGGGCGATTTTCCAGTGGTGGACGACCTCGTCGATCTGCGGTTCCGCTTCTTCGGCGACGCGGCGGCGGCGGCGCCAGTGTGTCAGGGGCCCGCGCCCATGCCGGCAGCTGGTCCGCCCGTCGAGATCGGGCTGGCCGAGCTGACCGATGGGCCCTGGTGCGGACCGGCCGGGTTGCCCTTCGACGCCGATCTGCTGCGCATCCGCGCGGTCGCAGTCGATCTACGTGTGCAGACCGCCATCGAGGAGCTGCGTGGCGCCGACCCGCGATTGTTCGCTCGGCCCGGTTCTGCGCCAGGCGGGCGTTACGTAGTGCCGGACCACGCCGTCAGCTTCATGGTCGCGCCACGCAACATGAGCCGTCAATGAGTCATCGGGAGCCGACGACTCCGCTCGAGGTGAGCGGCGGCGACCGGCGTGGGAGCGCCTTGCTCGTGACCATGCTGACCGCGGTGCTGTTGTCCGGCCTGGCGGGCGCGCTCGTCGTCGTTCTCTCGACCGAGGAGGCGGTCGAGGCGAATCATCGTCGGGGCGTTGTGGCGTTGTATGCGGCGGATGGCCTGCTGACAGATGTGGTTGCCGAGCTTGCGGCTGTACCCGATTGGCAGGCAGTGTTGAACGGGTTGCGGCGCTCCACGTTCAGCACCGGTCCTCTCCTGGTGTCGCTCGCCGATGGGTCGGTGATCAATCTGCGGCAAGAGACGCTCGATCTCCAGCGGGTGCTCGAGCGGGCCGACGAGGCGAGGGTGAGCCCCCAGTGGCGTCTGTATGCGTGGGGGTGGTTCGCCGACCTGGTACACGAGACCGACCGTGGCCGGCTCGTGTACGTCGCGGCATGGATCCGCGACGATCTGGTGGACCCGGATGCCGACTCGGGGCAGGACGCGACCGGCCGAGTCGTGGTGCGGGCGACCGCCTTTGGCCCGTTTCGCACCCGGCGTGCGGTGGAAGCTGCGGTCGGTAGAGAGTCGGGCGCGGTCAGCGTGATAGCGTGGGGTCTGGTGCGGTGACCGCAAGATGCGTGGCAGTCGGGCACGGCAAGACCCGGAACGGCCAGCGCTGGGCTTCCAGTGTCCCGAGTCAGACGTGCACGAACATGATGCCCGGCGGGGCATCCCGTCTGGCGGCGCCAGCCGCCGCTCGCCCCGCATGTCCCCGGGCTATGGCCAGGTCCCGCCGACGCGTTGGCTGGGGCGCAGTGCTCCCCGGCCGAGTACTCCCAGTCTGTTACACTGACGCGCTTGAGGGACACCGTGTGAGCCATACGTCCGAGACCACGCCCGCCAGGACTCTGATCGTCGGGGATCAGACGCCCCAGCACATGAGGTTGCGTCATGCCCTCGAGGCAGCTGGGCACGAGGTCGTGGAGGCTCGCGACGAGCCGGCGGCCGCCCGATCGCTGCTGGCGGCGCGACCGGTTGTCGTCCTGACCGATCTGCGTCTGCCGACGGGTGACGGGTTCGGGGTGCTTCGGGCCGTCAAGGGTCTCGACCCCGATCTCGCGGTCATCGTCATGACCGGCGGGGGCATCGAGGACGCTGTGACGGCGATGCAGGAAGGGGCCCTGGACTGCCTCGCCACGCCGGTCGACCCCGCGCACGTGCTCCTGCTGGTCGAGCGGGCGGTCGCACGGCGCCGGACCATCGAGGAGCACCTGGTGCTCAAGCAGGAGGGGGCGGTGCGGCAGGGGATGCCACGCATCGTCGGGCGGGATCCCGCGCTCATCCAGGTGCTGACCAACGTCGAGCGCGCCGCCGCGACCGACGTCACCGTGCTCCTCGACGGCAAGAGCGGCACCGGGAAGGAGCTGTTCGCCCGCACGCTGCATGCGTTCAGCCGGCGCGCGGCCGGCCCGTTCGTGGCGATCAACTGCGCCGCGATCCCAGAGAACCTGCTGGAGTCGGAGCTGTTTGGTCATGAGAAGGGGGCCTTCACTGGGGCGGTGGCGCGAAAACTCGGCAAGTTCGAGGTTGCGCATGGCGGCACCCTGTTTCTCGATGAGATCGGGGATCTCCCGCTGATGCTTCAGCCCAAGATCCTGCGCGCCGTGGAAACCCTGTCGTTCGAGCGGATCGGCGGCACGAAGTTGCTGCAGGTGGATGTGCGCTTGGTGGTGGCTACCAACCGGGACCTCCGGGCGCGTGTGGCGTCTGGAGAGTTCAGAGAGGATCTGTTCTTTCGCCTGTCGGTGTTTCCCATTCAGATTCCACCGCTTCGCGAACGGTCCGCCGATGTGCCGCTGCTGGCGCGCTTCTTCATCGAGCGGTTCTGCTCGGATCTCGAGAAGTCGACGCTGACGCTCTCGGCGGCGGCCGAGGATCGGCTGACGTCCTATAGCTGGCCGGGCAACGTGCGGGAGCTGCAGAACTGCATCGAACGTGCCGTCATCCTCTCCGACGAGTCCGAGATCCTTCCCCAGCATCTCTCCCTTGGGTCGGACCAGGTGCCAGCGCCGACGGTCGACCCCTGGGACGCCATCGATCTGTCCGGCAGTCTCGCTGACGCCTCGCGCCGTGTGCTAGCGGAGGTGGAACGGCGGAAGATCCTGGAGGCGCTACGGAAGGCGGGCAGCAACACCGGACGGGCAGCCGACGCGCTCAGGATCAGTCATCGCGCGCTGATGGTGAAGATGCAAGAGTACGGGATCCAGCTTGGCGCACGCGTTCGGCCCGCCCGCCGTGTTGGGTAGTGCAGTGTTCGCACGACAGCTTGGCGTTCGGCGACCGAGGCACCCCTCCTCGGCGCTGAGCTGCTCGCTCAGCGGGGTCGACTATTGTCGGTCGTCTGGCTCGTCGGGTTGTGTCAGCCGGGCGCTGCGCTCCGGCGCCCGCCACGGATGCGCCCGTGACGGGTCACTCATCGACCACCTACGCACGCACACCGATGGTCCGCAGCGCACGACGCATGTCCTTCCCGGTGACGTCGTCCACGATGACGGTGTCGCCGATCCCGTTCGGCAACACGACATGGAGCCGTCCGGCGACCACTTTCTTGTCCCGTCGCATCGCGGAGAGCACGTCTGACGCCGACAGGTCGGTCACTGCCGGGAGCGGGCCCATCCGGCCGATCAGATCGGTCAGGGCCGCGTGGTCGTCTGGGTCGAGCAGGCCGCGGGACGCGCCGATCTCGGCCGCCACCAGTATCCCGTATGCGACCGCCTCGCCGTGACGCAGACGCCGGTAGTGCGTCACCGCCTCGAGTGCGTGTCCGGTCGTGTGCCCGAAGTTCAACACCCGGCGATGCCCCGCGTCACGTTCATCGGCCGCCACGACGTTCGCCTTGATCCGGCAGGAGGCGGTGACGATCTCCGCCATCACGTCCGGCTCGCGCGCGAAGATGCGCGGGAGGTCGGTCACGAGCCGCTCGAACAGGGTGCGGCTGGCGATGACCCCGTACTTCACCACCTCGTAGAGACCGGCGCGGAGCTCGCGTTTCGGCAACGTGTCCAGCAGTCTGGGGTCGGTGATGACCGCCGCCGGCGGGTGGAACGCGCCGATCAGGTTCTTGCCAAGTGCGTGGTTGACACCCACCTTGCCGCCGACGGCGCTGTCGACTTGTGCGAGCAAGGTGGTTGGAACGTGCACCAGATCCACGCCACGCAGATACGTGGCGGCTGCGAACCCGACGGTGTCGCCGATGACCCCGCCGCCCACCGCGATAATCGTCGACTGCCGGTCGGCGCCGACCCGGATCAGCAATTCGTAGATGCGGGCGACCGTGTGCAGGGTCTTCGACCGCTCCCCGTCCGGCACCAGCAGGTGCTCGACTCCAGGCAACGCCGCTGTCAGCGTCTCGCCGTGCCGTTTCCAGACGGTTGGACTGGAGACGAGCAATCGCCGTTCGCCGACACCGGCCACCGCCAACCAGTGGGCGATCTGGCCGACGACACCATGCGCCACGAAGACCGGGTAGGTGCGTGTGGCGCTGAGGACATCGATTCGTGTCGGCTGCATGAGTGTCCGTTCGTTCGTGTCCAGAGTCGGACATTCGTCAGCTACGTGGCCCGTTGCGTCAGTGCGGCAGTAGTCGGCCGCCGGTGGATCTCGCCAGGGCCGGCGCTCGGTTGCTGGTCACCGGGGTCGAATGCTGCCGGTATGCTCCCTGCTCGCGCCTTGCAGGGGGAGCGTCTCGACGCCCTCGGTCGGGTGCCGTACGGATGCAGCGGACCACGGCGTTCCCGGCGGGGCATCCCGCCTGGCGGCAGTGCTCCTCAGGCACACTTGCTCACGGTGCTCCGTCGTCGTGCCGTGCCATGGCCGGGACGCGGCATGAGTACGACGCCGGGCCTGTGGCAACGGACTGCTGGCTCGGGACGCTGGGACCACGAACACTGAATGGTAGGATAACAGCAATTTTCCGGGTGGAGGACCCAGCTGATGGCGGACAGGGACGCGGCATTCGTGAAGCAGATCACCCCCCGGTCGGAGCATTTCTCGCGTTGGTACACGGACGTCGTTCGCCGCGCCGAGCTGGCCGACTACACGCCGGTCAAGGGCTGTATGGTGATCCGGCCGTATGGCTATGCGATCTGGGAGTTGATGCAGCAATCGCTCGACCGCCGAATCAAGGAGACCGGACACGTCAACGCCTACTTCCCGATGTTCATCCCGGAGAGTCTGCTCGACAAGGAGGCGGCCCACGTGAAGGGGTTCGCGCCGCAGGTCGCCTGGGTCACCCACGGCGGCGATGAGCAGCTCGAAGAGCGGCTGGTGGTGCGTCCAACTTCGGAGGCGATCATCGGCACGATGTATTCGAAGTGGATCCAGTCATGGCGCGACCTGCCGGTGCTGATCAACCAGTGGGCAAACGTGGTCCGGTGGGAGAAGGTGACCCGGCCATTCCTCCGCACCACGGAGTTTCTCTGGCAGGAAGGGCACACGGTGCACGAGACCGAGGCGGAGGCGCAGGCGGAGACGCTGAAGATGCTCGGCGTCTATCAGGAGTTCGCCGAGACCGAGCTGGCGATGCCGGTGCTCGCCGGCGAGAAGACCGACAGCGAGAAGTTTGCCGGCGCGGCGAAGACCTATTCGATTGAAGCGTTGATGGGTGACGGGCGCGCGCTGCAGGTCGGCACGTCGCACAACTTGGGGCAGAACTTCGCGAAGGCGTTCGACATCACGTTCCAGGCTCGGGACAAGTCGGTGCAGTTCGGCTGGCAGACCTCCTGGGGTGTCTCCACCCGGCTGATCGGCGCGGTCATCATGACCCACGGTGATGACAGCGGATTGATTCTGCCGCCGCGGGTCGCGCCGTATCAGGTGGTGATGGTGCCGATTCCACGCGGCGACTGGCGCGAGACGGTGTTGCCGCACGCCGAGCGAATCAAGCGCGAGCTCGAAGGCCACGGCGTGCGTGTGATGCTCGACGACCGGGAGGAGCACTCGCCGGGCTGGAAGTACGCAGAGTGGGAGATGCGGGGCGTGCCGCTGCGTCTCGAGATCGGACCACGAGACATCAAGAACGCGCAGGTCATGCTGGTGCGGCGTGACACCCGCGAGAAGCTGCCGACCCCGATGAACGAGCTGCTTGGACGTGTAGCCGAGCTGTTGCTGGAGATCCAGCAGGCGCTGTTCGACCGGGCCGTCGCGTTCAGGGAGGAGCACACGCTGACGACTACCGACCGGGCCGAGTTCGACGCGAGCTTCGAGGGCCGCCCCGGCTACGTCGTCGCGCCCTGGTGCGGATCGACCGACTGCGAGACCCAGATCAAGGCCACGACCCAGGCGACCATCCGCCACCTGCCGCTCGACCCCCCGCCGGCCTCCGGCGCCTGCATCCAGTGCGGCACGCCGGGGAAGGTGGACGCCTATTTTGCGAAGTCCTACTAGCGAAGCTGCGCCTCACACCGACGAGCAACCTCGCACCTCGCTAGTAGAAGCTTGTCTCATAGCCCCGCGACGCGGGGCCTAGACATCTCTGCGTGTCACGAAACCGTGCGTCAAACGTGACGATGTCTTCCTCAGGAGATGGCTAGCCAGGCTACAGAAGAAGAGTCGTCCGGTTCGTAGCTTAACGCAGGTTTGCTATCTCGTTGGTTCTACAGTGCTTTAGCTTGGGCACGACCACGGTGTTACAGGGTATTCGGCGCAAAATTGTTCACTAATTGTTCAGTCGGCCAGCGACCAGCCCAAACGCCCATTCGGCGTCCTCGTCGACCTGCCCCCCGGTGTCAACCCGCTCCCGGCTCGTGGGTCCACGAAGGCGGGGTCTGATCCTAGCTGGCGGAAGAGTCCGGGGCAGGGCCCCCAGGCCGGGGCGCCTCCCGGTCATCCTGCGGTCATCCAAGGCAGGGGGCCAACGGTAGCTCGTCGCCGTCGGCTGCAAATGCTGGAGAACGCTGGTTAGGCAGCTTCTCGCGAACGGGCCAGCTACTTCGGGTCGTTCCGCG
>SMUY01353758.1_pt1 | contig 14468 bp, 16 predicted proteins | sample 2456441 | NCBI WGS metagenome assembly SMUY01 (sample SAMN11095931, study PRJNA526329) | marine sediment metagenome | biome: Marine sediment; feature: Surficial sediment; material: Deep marine sediment; isolation source: Hadal surficial sediment | place: Pacific Ocean | collected 2014-11 | depth...
CACGGCCGGTGAGATGCTCGACATCAACCCTACTGCCAACCGTTCCACCGCCGGTGGCAGCGCGGCCCGCGGCTTCCTGATGCTGTCGCGCAGCGCGACAGCCGAGGCGCGCACGCGGTTCCAGCAGGCTCTCACCGTCTCTCCGGGATACGCTACCGCGCTCTACGGGCTGGGATTTGTCGCCGAGGTGGAAGGCGATCGGGTGGCCGGACTCGACTGGTATCGGCGGGCCGTGGAGGCGGACCCGAGGCTTGCTGCGGCGTCTGTGCGATTGCAGGTGCTGCGGCTCGAGCAGGCGCAGGTGCTGATTGCCGAGGGTGAGCGGGCGGCAGAGAGCGGCGACGATGCCGCGGCGGTGTTGTCCTACGGGGCAGCACTCGAGCTGGGGCCCGATGTGCTCGAGCCGTATCTGCGGATCGCGGCGATCCAACGGCGCGGCGGTCAGAACGAGGATGCCATCCGCACGTTGCGCGCGGCGCGGGACCGCATCGGTGATCTGCGCATTGTTCTCGAGCCGCTGGGGCAGGCGCTGCAGGAGAGCGGCGCCTATGACGAGGCCTACGACGTTTTTCAGGCGCTCCTGGACGTGGTGCCCGACGATGCCGAGGTGCGCGCCATGGTGGCATCAGCGCGCGAGCTGTACTTCACCACTTCGCTCCCGGAGCCCTACCGACAGATCGAGGACAAGCGTCAGATTGTGCGCCAAGATCTCGCCGCACTCATCGCCATCCGTCTGCCCAGCCTGGGCGAGCGGGCCGACGAGGCGCGCCGCGGCGTGATCATCATCGACATCGAAGATTCCTGGGCTGAGGATTACATCCGCGAGGTGGTGCAATGGGGCGTCATGCAGGTCTTTCAGAACCACGCCTTCGGTCCGGAATTGGTGATCAAACGGCAGTTCTTCGCCGAGATCGCCTACCGCGTGCTCGAGCTACTCGACGCCACCGACGACGCGCCGCGCGCCCGACTATCGGATGTTGCCACCGAGCACTATTTCTACGACCAGATTCGCGTCATCGTGGGCCAGGGCATCCTGCCGGTGGGTCCGCGTGGTAGCTTTGGGCTTCTGGAGCCTGTTTCCGGCGCCGAGGCGGTGGCCGCGGTACAGCGGTTGGTGCGTTTCGCCAGGAGCCCGGGAGCCTCCGCCGGTAGGTCCCTCGTGACCGACCCTTCACAATCCGACCAAGACCTGCGATGAACGGCGAAGATTTCCGTGAGCCCCAGCTACCCCAGACTTCGCCAGCACCCGGCGTGAGCTCGGCCGAGGTGCCCTCCCCGGTCGATTCCATCAAGGTTCTGGTTACCTGTGTGCTCGCCTGGGCGGTCCCCGGATTGGGCCACATTGCCGCCGGCCGTATTGGCCGCGGGCTGATCTTCGGGTTTATCGTGGTGGCGTTGTTCATCGGCGGGATCGGTTTGCATGGCAAGGTGTACCGGCCGGAGGAGGGGCAGCCGTTGTCGTACCTCGCCGCCGTCGGCGCCGCCGGCGTCGGATTACCATACGTGGTGGCGCACGCCATGGGTGCTGGCTTCGGCGACATCCGAACGCAGAGCTATGAGTACGGCAATACCTTTACCCTGGTTGCCGGGCTGCTCAACCTGCTCATCGTGCTCGATGCCTACGACGTGGCATCGGGCAAACGATAGGGCGGGGCGGCGATGCACAGCCATTTCCTCTACCTGGTCTTGTTTGCCGGCTCCGTGGGCGCGGTTCTCGGTGCGATGTTGCGGAGCGATCCGCGGCAGGCGGTGGGGTTGGCCTTGTGGATCACCGGGGGATTGGTGGGAACCGCTCTGGTGATCGCATGGCTGATGTATTTCATCTCCTCGTGACCGGCTACCCGTCGCCGTGAGCCCCGCGCTGCTGTACTGGCTGCCGGCGGTGATCACGGCGGCGCTGATCTTCGGGCTGTCGCAGCAGCCGTCGTTGCCGGATATTCCCGGCGGCATCCCCGATTGGGTGGCCCACGGCCTCGAGTACGGTTTCTTTGCCCTGACGCTGGCGTTCGGCGCCACCCGCGGCTTCGCCGCCGAGCGCCGCACGCCGGGACGGGTGTCCGTGGCGGTGCTCATCGCCAGTCTCTACGGCGTCTCGGACGAGTTCCACCAGAGCTTCGTGGGCCGGGACGCGACGGTGCAGGACTGGCTCGCCGACACCGTCGGCGCGATGCTGATGGCGGCGCTCATTCTGCTGCTCTGGCGGCAGATGGCCGGGCCGAGAACGCCGGTGTAAAATCGTATGGCGCAGGTGCACAGCGGCCTGTTGGTCAGCAGAATTTACGCAAGGAGGCCCGGTTGGCACGCATCGCGGTAATCCCAGGAGACGGCATCGGTATCGAAGTTACCGAGGCCGCCATGCAGGTAGCGGAGGCTACCGCTGCCGCCTTCGGCATTCCCCTCGAGCTCGAGTGGTTCGACTACGGCGCCGACGCCTACTTGAAGACCGGCGTCGGGTTGCCCGACGGCGCCATGGAGAGCCTGAGGGACGATTTCGACGCGATCTATCTGGGCGCCCTCGGCGATCCGCGCATCCCGGACATGGCACACGGCAAGGAGATCCTCCTCGGCCTGCGCTTCGGCCTCGACCTGTTCGTCAATCATCGCCCGATAAAGCTCCTCGACGAGCGCCTGTGCCCGCTCAAGGACCGCACCGTTGATGACGTGGATTTCGTTATCTTCCGCGAGAATACCGAGGGTGCATACGTCGGCGTGGGTGGCATCTTCAAGCAGGGCACCGACGACGAGATCGCTCTGCAGGAGGACATCAACACGCGCAAGGGTGTGGAGCGCATCATCCGCTTCGCTTTCGAGTACGCCCGCGAGCACGGGCGCAAGTCCGTCGTGATGGCCGACAAGAGCAACGTCCTGCGCTACGGCCACGACCTGTGGCAGCGTGTATTCAAGGAGGTACGGGAGGAGTACACCGACATCGAGTCGTGGCACTTGTTCGTGGATGCGCTGACCATGCAGATGGTCAAGAACCCAGCGCAATTCGACGTCATCGTCACGTGCAACATGTTCGGCGACATCGTCACCGACCTCGGCGCGCAGCTGCAGGGTGGTCTGGGCGTGGCTTCATCGGCCAACATCAACCCGCACACCGGCGCCTCGCTGTTCGAGCCGGTGCACGGCTCGGCGCCCAAATACGCCGGCCTGGGGGTGGCCAACCCGGTGGCGGCGATTCTCACGGCGCAGCTGATGTTCGAGTTCCTCGGCCACCCGGCAGCCGGCGCGGCCATCGAGGACGCCGTTCGCAAGGCGATCGGCGCCGGCGAAGTAACCCGCGATCTGGGTGGTAGCTTGAAGACCGACGCTGCCGGAGCGGTGGTTGCCGAGCGCATCCAAACAGCAGACTCGGAGGAAGCTGAATGAGCCAAGAAATCCTCATCCTGGAAGGTGCCCGCACGCCGATGAGCCGCTATGTCGGCCAGTTTTCCGACGTCTCCGCCATCGAGCTCGGCGCCGTCGCGGCGCGCGGCGCCATCGATCGCGCTGGTGTGGACCCTTCCCATATCGACCACGTCATCATGGGCAATGCCCAGCAGACCTCTCGGGACGCGATTTACGGCGCCCGCCACGTCGGCCTGAAGGCGGGGGTGAGCGAGGAGACCCCGGCGCTCACCGTCAACCGCATCTGCGGCTCCGGCATCCAATCGATCGTCTCCGCAGCGCAGTTGCTGCAGCTCGGCGAAGCGGACCTCGTCCTCGCCGGGGGCATGGAAAACATGACCCAGGCACCGCACGTCATCTACGGTGCACGCCAGGGGTTTCCGATCGGTGGCGGCAAGATGGAGGACTCGCTGACTGCCGCCTTGCTCGACACCTGCTGCGGATTCTCCATGTCGCAGACCTCCGACAACCTCGCTAACCGCTTCGACATCAGCCGTGAGCAACAGGACCAATACGCTCTCAGCAGCCAGAATCGCGCCGCGGCGGCGCAGGCGCGCGGCGTGTTCGCCGAGGAGATCGTTGCCGTGGAGGTGAAGACCCGCAAGGGCGTCAACCTTGTCGACGCCGACGACCACCTGCGACCGGACACCACGCTCGAGGCTCTCGCCCGCCTCAAGCCGGCGTTCGGCCCTGATTCGTTCGTTACCGCGGGCAACGCCAGCGGCGTTGTCGATGGCGCCGCTGCGGTGGTGGTGGCGAGCGCCGAATTTGCCGCTGAGCATGGCAAGAAGCCGCTCGGCAAGGTCGTTTCTTGGGGAATCTGCGGCGTCGAGCCGGCCTATATGGGAATCGGCCCGGTGCCGGCCTCGAAGCTGGCGCTGGAGCGAGCCGGGTGGGCGCTTGAAGAGCTCGACGTGATCGAGGTCAACGAGGCGTTCGCCGGGCAGTATCTCGCCGTCGAGGGCGAGCTGGGTCTTGACCGCGAGCGCACCAACGTCAACGGTGGCGCCATCGCTTTGGGTCACCCGCTCGGCGCCACCGGCACGCGCCTGGTGTACACCCTGCTGAAGGAGCTCAACCGACGTGGTGGCGGCCGCGGGTTGGCGACTGCCTGCATCGGCGGCGGGCAGGGGATCGCCATGTGTGTGGAGGTCGATTGATGATGTCGGCCGGGGCCCACGCGTACGACAACCTTCTCGTGGACATCGACGGTGGTGTCGCCACCCTGACCATCAATCGCCCCGCGGTGCTCAATGCCTTGAACGCCGCCACCACGCGCGAGCTGGGCGCGGCGATCGACACGCTGGCGGCCGATGGCGCCGTCGGCGCGGTGATCATCACCGGGGCGGGGGACCGGGCGTTTGTCGCCGGTGCCGACATCGCCGTGCTCAACACCTACGGCCCCGTCGAGGCACGCGACGCCGCGTACCTGGGGCAGTCGACATTCGACAAGGTCGAGGAGTGCCCCAAGCCGGTGATCGCCGCGATCAACGGCTTTGCGCTCGGTGGCGGCTGCGAGCTGGCGTTGGCGTGTCACCTGCGGCTAGCCGCCGACAGTGCCAAGATAGGCCTGCCGGAGATCAACCTCGGGGTGATCCCGGGGCACGGAGGCACCCAGCGCATGGTGCGACTATTGGGCAAGGGTAAGGCGTTCGAGCTCATTTGCACCGGCGATCACATCTCGGCGGCGGAGGCCGCGCGCATCGGTCTGGTCAACGCGGTGTACCCGGCGGACGAGCTCATGCAGCAGGCCCGTGAGCTCGCCGAAAAACTCGCCAGCAAGCCGCCCATCGCCATGCGCTACGCGCTCGAGGCGGTCAACCAGGGCGTCAACACGAGCATGAAGGAAGGGCAGGCGATCGAGGCGCATCTGTTCGGGCTCTGTTTCTCCACCGAGGATCAGAGCGAGGGGATGAGCGCCTTCTTGGAGAAGCGAAAGCCGGAGTGGAAAGGTCGGTGAGATGAGCGTGGTGAGAGTGGGGTGGGGCTATGAGTGAGGAAGCGGGCGGCCGCACGGTGCCCGGGGAATCCGAGCTCGTATTCGACTGGAACAAGCAGGAAGAGCAGCCTCGGCCCGAGCGCGTCGAGTTCGATGACGAGACCCTCCGAGACGGTATCCAGTCGCCCTCGGCGCGCGACCCCGACATCGACCAGAAGCTACGCATCCTCCACCTGATGGCCGGCCTCGGCATCGACGCCGTCGACCTGGGCCTGCCCGGCGCGTCGCAGCGCCAGCGCGACGATGTCAAGCGCATGGCGGAAGAAATCCGCGACCAGCAACTCGAGATCCTCCCCAATTGCGCCGCCCGCACGGTGATTGCCGACATCGAGCCGATTCTCGAGGTCGCCGATGAGGTGGGCATTCCCATCGAAGTGTCTTGCTTCATCGGTTCCAGCCCGATCCGTCAGTACGCCGAGGGCTGGACGCTCGATACCATGCTCGCGCTCAGCGAGAAGGCGGTGACCTTCGCCGTCGAGCGTGGCATGCCGGTGATGTTCGTCACCGAGGACACCACTCGCGCCACCCCCGACACCATCCGGCGCCTGTACACCACCGCCATCGAGGCGGGTGCGCGGCGCATCTGCGTCTGCGACACGGTCGGACACGCGACGCCCCTGGGGGTGCGGGCGCTCATCGGGTTTGTGCGGCAGGTGGTCGAGGAAACCGGCGAAGAGGTGGCCATCGACTGGCACGGCCACCAGGATCGCGGCCTGGGGGTCTGCAACACCCTGGCGGCGTTGCAGGCCGGCGCCGGCCGCGTGCACGGCACCGCACTGGGGATCGGCGAGCGCATCGGCAATGCGCCGATGGATCAACTGCTGGTCAACTGTCGCTTGTTGGGCTGGATCGACAACGACCTATCGATGCTGAGCGAGTACTGTCAGGTGTCGTCCGATGCCATCGGCATGCCGATCCCGGCGAACTACCCGGTCATCGGTAGCGACGCGTTTCGTACCGCCACCGGGGTGCACGCTGCCGCCGTCATCAAGGCCCGAAACAAGGGTGACGATTGGCTCGCCAACCGCATCTACTCGGGGGTGCCCGCTGAGATGGTGGGGCGTCGGCAGGAGATCGAAGTCGGACCGATGAGCGGCGCTTCCAACGTCGAGTATTGGTTGCGCGAACGAGGCATCGATCCGGTGCCCGACAAGGTGGCCGCGGTGCTGGCGGCGGCCAAGGGCGCCGACCACCTGCTCGATGACGGGGAGATCGAGGCGGTGCTCGCGGCTATCTGAAGGCCATCGACGGCAACGTCACCGGTACCAACATGAATGAGGTGACGAAGATTGCTACCACGACCAGCGTCAGGATGACGCGCGCCGTGCCCAACGATTGCTCGTGCTTGATCGGCTGCGGGTGCCCGAACCCTCCCATCAAGAAGAGCAGTGACACCACCACGGCGAAGACGATCCAACCGAGAAAGTAGCGGAATCCCGCGTACAGCATGAAGGCCAGCACGCCGAAGGACAGCGAGCGGTGCAGCTTCGGTAACAAGGTGTACAAGAGGTGTCCACCGTCGAGTTGACCGACAGGCAGCAGGTTCATGGAGGTGATCAGCAGCGCGAACCAGCCGACGAACGCCAGTGGGTGCATGACGAGATCCTGGGAGGGGCCCACTTGGGGCCCGAAGATGCTGCCCAGCACCGGCCAGAGGAGGGGCTCGCCGAGCGTCAGATAGGCGCCGGAGGTCTCGATTTCGACGATGTCGACGACGCGCGACTGGGACAAACCATAGGCGAGTATCGGCAGCGCCGTAACCCATCCGGCGATGGGGCCGGCGACCGCGATGTCGAACAGCGCTCGGCGGCTGGTGATGGCACCGCGAATGCGAATAACGGCGCCCATGGTGCCGGGCAACAGCGTCGGGAAGATCCACGCCGGTGGCAGCGGCAGGAAATAGGGGAGGGAGGCGGCGATGCGATAGTGCCGGCAGGCCAAATAGTGGCCCATCTCGTGCGCCAGCAGGACAGCGATGACCGCAATGCCGAACGGTAGCCCGCCGAGCAGCGCCCCCGGCGCGCGCAGCGGATTGATGGTGATCACCCCCCGCAGTTCCTCGCTGTAGAACGTCTGGTACTGCAGAAAACCCCAGTAGATGCTGCTCGCCAGAGTGAGCAAGAAGAGCAGCACATTGGTGCGGATACGAGGCGCCACCACGGGCGCCGCCGGTGGTGGCGGCGCGTAGCTGAAGCGGACCTGCGGCGGAACAGCGTCAGGTGCGGGAGGATATTCGGGCTCGTCGGACAAGGGCAGGGCTCGGTTGTGCGGTAGAAACCAGCGGAAAATCGAGGGCCGCTTGAATAGTAACAGGCGGCAGCCCGACGTCTCGCCGAGCCGGGAGCGAGAGCTCTCTCGGCGCGCGCCTTGCAGCCGCCGCGCTCTCGCTCCCGGCTACTTGAGGGCGCCGAGTGCCTTCCCGGGCCGAAAGCGGGTGGTCTTGCCGGCCGGGATGGCGACCTCTTCGCCGGTGCGTGGATTACGGCCCACGCCACTCTTGCGCAGCTTGACCTCGAAGACGCCGAAGCCTCGCAACTCGATACGCTCGCCGCGCTCCAGCGCGTCCTTGAGAGCCTTGATGATGGAATCTACCCCCACCTCGGCGCTTACCTTGGTGATGCCGGCCTCCCGAGCGATGATTTCGACCAGGTCTGCTTTGACCATGAGTCCGCCAATGTGAAGTGCTTGAAAGGGCTGAATTATAGAGATTTCCTCTTCGGAGTGTCAACCATAACTACCGTGTTATCATGATCTTACGGTGATTTCCTGAAGCACTTGTGCTCCTTCCCAGCTTCTTGTCCACGATATTCTGAGGCATCGTGACCCATTCTTTCACCGCGGCATCGCTGTCGCAGGTCGCCATCGTCGGCCGCCCGAACGTCGGCAAGTCGACGTTGTTCAACCGCATCGTGGGGCGCCGCGAAGCGATCGTCGGCAGTCTGTCCGGCATGACGCGCGACCGGCACACCGCCGAAGCCGACTGGAACGGCGTCGGCTTTGTGCTGGTCGACACCGGTGGCATCAACCAGAGCACCAACGAGGACCTCCTGCGCCAGGTCGAGCAGCAGGTAATGACGGCCGTCGATGTCGCCGACCTCGCCTTGCTGGTGGTCGACGGTCGCGATGGCCTGCTGCCGATGGATAGCGAGATCGTTACGCAGCTACGGCGGCGCGGTCTCACGCCGCTGGTGGTGATCAACAAGTGCGACAAGGCCGAGAACGCCGCGGAAATGGAGCTCGCGTTCCATCGGCTGGGTATCGAGTTGATGTACGTGGTCTCCGCCGAGCACGGTTTCGGAGTCGCCGATCTGCTCGATACGGTTGCCGCGCTGTTGCCGGAGACAACCCGCGGAGATAACGCTGAGGATTCCACCACGCGCGTCGCATTCGTGGGGCGCCCCAACGTCGGCAAGTCGTCGCTGGTCAACGCACTGCTGGGCTCCGAGCGTGTCATTGTCAGCGACATCCCCGGGACAACGCGTGATGCCATCGACACCGCGCTCGAGAGCGACGGCAAGCTCTACGTGCTGGTGGACACGGCGGGCATGCGCAAGCGCGCCCGTATCGACACCCACGCCGAGATCGCCAGCGTTGCCATGGCCCGCCGCCGCCTCATGCACGCCGACGTGGCGCTGCTGCTCATCGATGCCACTGAGGGGGTCACGCGCCAGGACTTGCACGTTGCCGCCGAGGCCGACCAGATGGGGTGCGGGCTCATCGTGGTGGTCAACAAGTGGGATACGGTAGAGGACCCTGCCGGCCTACGCTTGGAGGTGGAAGAATACGTCCGCAAGCGCCTCGGCCGCATGCGCTACGCGCGCGTTGCGATCACCTCTGCTACCAAGGGGACCGGTGTCGGCAAGTTGTTGCCGCTGGTCGACGAGGTTGCTGCCAGGCGTGCCTGGCGGGTGCCGACGGCGGACCTCAACGCCGCCTTCGAGACCATGGTGGGCCGCCACGCTCCGGCGGGAGGAACGAGCGCTGCGACCCCCAAGTACCTCACCCAGGTGGGCGTCAAGCCTCCCCGTTTCGTCGCCTTCGCTGGCGGCCGCGGCGCCGCGCGCGGCGACTACGTCCGCTACCTGGAGAACCGGTTGCGCGAGACATTCGATTTCGCCGGCACGCCGTTGTTCATCAAACTGCGGCGGTCACGGCGGAGGGGCCGTTCCGCACGGCGCCGCTAGTCCACTTTTCTCGACGGGTCACGGCGGCGGGGTGTCTACCGGGGGGGCTCGTAAACTATAATGAATACACGTTAATCTATGCTGGAATCGTTCATTCTCCCCGCTGTAACCGCGTGCTATGAGCCTGACGAAGAGAGATATCGCCCGCGCCATTCACCAAGCCGAGCCGGAGATTTCGATTTCCGAGGCGGTCAGCGTCGTGGACGCCATCTTCGTCGCGGTGAAGGACTCTCTGGCCGTCGGCGGGAAGGTGATGATCACCAACTTCGGCACCTTCCAGGTGGTGGAACGGGCGCCGCGACAAGGGATCAACCCGGCTACCGGCGGCGGCCTGATCATCGAAGGCCATCGCGCCGTCGCGTTTCGCTCCTCGCCGTCGTTGCAGAAAGCTCTCAACCGCGCCGGCGAGCCGTCTGAGGACGCCGATCTTGACGCTGCCGACCGCCAATGACAAGCTTTAGGGCGGCGGCAGACTCCCCCGCACGGCGGGCTGCGGCTGTAGTTGAGCGACTTTTGGTCGGGACGTGGCGCAGCCCGGTAGCGCACTAGTCTGGGGGACTAGGGGTCGCTGGTTCGAATCCAGTCGTCCCGACCATATTCTCTCGGGTGGCGCAGGGCCGGCAGCGCTGCGGGCCCACCCGCCCAGACTCTTCTTGCTCCATGCCATCAATTCTTGTTTGCAATGATGACGGCGTGCACGCCGCAGGGGTTGCCCAACTGGCTGCCTCCCTGAAGCCACTGGGTGAGGTCGTAATCGTGGCGCCTGACCGCGAGCGTAGCGCCGCCTCACACGCCTTGACCCTGCACGCGCCACTGCGCATCCGCGAGGTCGAGGACGGCGTGTTCTCGGTCGACGGCACCCCGGCTGACTGTATCTATCTCGGGGCTTTGCAGGTGCTGGAGCGCAAACCCGATCTGGTGGTGTCGGGTATCAACCACGGGTCCAACATTGGCGACGACGTCACCTACTCGGGGACCATCGCCGCCGCCATCGAGGGGACCATTCTGGGGATCCCTTCGTTTGCCGTCTCGCAGGAAGCCAAGAAGGATGTGCCGCGGGGTGCGCAGAGCGGACGTTTCGATTTCACCAACGCCGGGGTTGTCGCCTACGAAATGGCGCGCCGCGTGCTGGAATGCGGGCTGCCGTCTGGTGACATTCTGCTGAGTATCAACGTCCCGGAGGGCCCCATCAACGGGGTGCGCTGCACCCGCCAGGGAAAACGCGCCTACGACGAAGTGGTGCACCAGGAGATCGACCCTCGCGGCAGCAGTTACTACTGGATCGGCAGCGGCGCAGCGCCGCACGTTGCCCAGGACCCCGACACCGACTACATGGCGTTGCATAGCGGCTGCGTTTCGATCTGCCCGCTGCACCTGGACCTGACGCACCATCCATCGCTGGCACACCTGCAGGATCATTGGGGCGACCTCGAGAAGGTGCTGCGCGAAGTCGTAGAGGCATAACCAGGCGTGCGCAATCCGATTCGGGTCACCTACGAGTGGGTACTGAGCTGGGCCGACCGGCCCGGGGGGGTGTGGGCGTTGGCGGGGATCGCCTTCGCGGAGTCGTCGTTCTTTCCTATCCCCCCCGACATTCTGCTGATACCGCTATGCTTGTCGGCGCCGAAGCGGGCGTTCTGGTACGCCGGTCTGTGCACCGCGGCGTCGGTTCTCGGCGGCATGGCCGGCTATACCATCGGGCTGCTGTTCTTCGAGAGCGTGGGCGGTGGGATCATCGAGTTGTATGGCCTCGACGGCCTGTTCAGCCGGGTCGGTGACCTCTACACGCAGTACGCTGCGTGGTTCGTGGCCGCCGCCGGCTTCACACCGATTCCCTACAAGGTCTTCACCATTGCGGCGGGCTTTTTCGAGGTCAACTTCCCGATCTTCGTGGTCGCTTCCATCGTCGGTCGGGGCGGCCGTTTCTTCCTGGTGGCGGGCCTGCTGCGATGGTTCGGCGAGCCCATGAAGGACTTCATCGATCGCTACTTCAACTGGCTCACGGTGGCCTTGGCGGTGCTCTTCGTCGGCGGCTTCGTCGTGATAAAGTTTTTCTTCTAATGAGCTTTTTCCGGTCGGGGCGTAGCGCAGCCCGGTAGCGCACCTGCTTCGGGAGCAGGGGGTCGCTGGTTCAAATCCAGTCGCCCCGACCATCATTTTTTTCCGGTTGGCAGTAGCACCGCCCCCAGCAGCTGTCATCGTCGACCATCGGGCTCGCTCAGCCGCGACCCGTTGAGAAGTTGGGGCTGGCGCGGGAGGAAGAGGATGAGCATCCATGAGTGCTGAAGACACCCCTTCGCCCCGCGGTGCTACTACGAGCGACGAGGTTCGCCAGCGTCTGCGCGCCGCGGTGCGTAACATCCCAGACTTCCCCAAAGAGGGAATTCTCTTCCGCGACATCACTACGCTGCTGCTCGATCCGGAGGCGCACCGGTTGGCGGTAGAGGCGTTGGCCGAGCCTTTTCGCGACTCGCCGCCGGATCAAATCATGGGCATCGAGTCGCGCGGCTTCATCTTCGGCAGCACCCTGGCGCTGGAGCTGAACTGCGGATTCATCCTGGCGCGGAAGCCCGGCAAGCTGCCCGCGGAGATCGAGGCGGTGACCTACGATCTCGAATACGGCTCCGACTCCATCGAAGTTCACAAGGACGCCATCAAGCCAGGCGCCGACGTTTTGGTGGTCGACGACCTGATCGCCACAGGGGGCACCGCGAAGGCAGCCTGCAACCTGGTCGAACGGCTCGGTGGGCGGGTCGCCGGCGTCGCGTTTCTGATCGAGCTGAGTGGCTTGAAGGGGCGTGCTTTGCTGGGGGACTGGCCAGTTTATAGCGTCCTGCAGTATTAGCGGCGCGCGGGCATTCAAAAAAACGAACCCACTTTCAAGCTGTCACCGGGATGGATGTGCGGCTCGTTTTGATAGAATGTCCCGCAGCTTCCGGTGAATAGATCAGGACATTCAATGCAGGCTATTCGAATTGCCGTCGGCGACCTGAGCATCGACGGTGAGCTCAACGATACCAAGTGCGCTCGAGCGCTTGCTCGGGTACTTCCCCTGACCGCGGAGTTCCACGTTTGGGGTGACGAGCTCCATTTCGATGTGCCCCTCGAGAACGAGCCGGCGCGGCGCCCGGACAAGTCGGTGGCGGTCGGTGATCTCGGTTTTTGGGCCGAGGGCCGCACGCTGTGCATCTTCTTCGGGCCGACACCGATGAGTGCCGGCGAACAGCCGGTCTCCGCTGTGCCGGTGACGGTGGTGGGGCGATTGCACGGCGTCGAAGAGCTCCGGACCCACAAGGACAAGGGCGAAATCACCATGCTGGCGTATAACGGTAACGGGCGGGATGGCTGAGACCGTGGGCGCCGGCGACGGGCGGCGTTTCGAGGACACCATGGACGTCCTCGAGGCGGAGCGAGAGGTCACCGAGGCTCGCTTTCGAGAGTTGCTCGCCGAGCTCACCGCACACGTCGCCGACGTGGGCCGCGCAACCGGCCACTCGACGGAGCTCTATCAAGCTCATGTCACGACGCGCCGTGAGGCGCTCGGCTCCGTCAGGGACAGCCTGGCAGAGGCCGCCGGTGAAGAATCACTCAACCGTGATGTGGGATGGCCGGAAGCGGGTGGCGGGCTTCGCGGACGCGTCAATCGTCTCGCCCGGTGGCTCATCCGTGACTACCTCGAAGTTCTCGATCGGCGCCGCGACGTACACACCAGCCGCGTCGAGGACCTCAAAGTCCGGGTCGATCGGCTGCAGGACACGCTGTTTGTGGATGTCGAGGCTGTGCACGAGGCGCTCGGTAGCGCGCACGCCGCGTTGCAGGCGGCGCTGGCGACGCACGCGGAGATGCTGGTCTTGGTCAACGCCAAGGATGCCGAGGTGCTGCAGCGCGCCGTTTCCGGTCCGTTGCGGCGTATGGAAGTGCTGTTCGACGAATTCGGCCGTCAGCAAGAGGCCTTGTTGTCCCAACTAGTTGGCCGACGCCGGGAGCTGGACGACCTCGTCCGCGCCGTGACGCCGGCCCCCGAGGAGGAGATGTGATGCGTTCCTTTGCACGCGGCGTACCGCGGCAGGCTTCCGGTTTGGCGTTGTTTCTCGTAGTTCTGGCCGGCGCGATGTCAGCGGCGATGCCGGCGGCCGGGGTCGGGCAGGAGGGCGAGCCCGTCGATCTGGAGGCGATCTACAAGATCAAGCAGGAAGGCTTTCAGCGTTCCGAGGTCATGGAGGTGATGAGCTGGCTCACCGATGTTCACGGCCCGAGACTCACCGGTTCGCCAGGCCTGTTGAAGGCAGCCGAGTGGGCCACCGAGTGGTTGCAGGAACGTGGCATCGATGACGTCACCCTGGAGGCTTGGGGGCCCTTCGGCCGGGGCTGGACGAACGACAAGTTTGTCGCCTACGTGCTCGAGCCGACGCCGTATCCGATCATCGGGTATCCCAAGGCGTGGGCCCCCGGCACGGATGGACTGGTGCGTGGCGAGGCAGTGATCGCCATTATCGCCAACGAAGATGACTTCGAGACCTGGTCCGGCAAGCTCGCCGGCAAGTTCGTGCTCACCTCGTTGATGCCCGCGGTCGGCGCCCTGTGGGAAGCGCCGGCGGGCCGCCTTAGCGAAGAGGATCTCGAACAACGCGCCACGCAGCCGCTACCCAACGTCGGCGGTGGGCGCGGCGGGCGTGGTGGGCGCGGTGGCCGGGGCGACTTCGCGGCGTCGCGCGCCTTTGCGGCGCGACGCAATGAGTTCTTCATCCAGGAGGGCGTTGCCGCGTTGCTCGATCCCGGGCGCGGCTCGGGCGGCACGGTGTTCGTTGGCAGCGGCGGCTCGCGCAATGCCGACGACCCCGAAGTGCCGGCGCAGGTGGTGCTCGCCGTGGAGCACTACGGCCGCATCTACCGCA
>SMUY01328959.1_pt1 | contig 14465 bp, 13 predicted proteins | sample 2456441 | NCBI WGS metagenome assembly SMUY01 (sample SAMN11095931, study PRJNA526329) | marine sediment metagenome | biome: Marine sediment; feature: Surficial sediment; material: Deep marine sediment; isolation source: Hadal surficial sediment | place: Pacific Ocean | collected 2014-11 | depth...
CAGCATCAGAAAGGTTTTCTTCATTTGCAAAACCGGTAAAAGTTGCAAATGTTACGAAGAAAATGATAGCAAGCCGTATTAACTGCATGATTTAAAAATGTTTTTTTAATTTAAAAAGTGACTAGATTGTAGTCGATTTGGCATCATTTAGAAGCTATTTCTAGTCTTAAATTTAGATTTTGATCTAACTTCCTTGTAAGGTGGGAAGTTTGCATTTGTCTAAAAGACTCGATTAATTAACAGATATCAACTCAATATCAAATATTAAAGTTGATGCGGGACCAATCAATTGACTTGCGCTACGATCTCCATAGGCGAGCTCTGAGGGAACGTAGATTTGCCATTTTGAACCTGCTTTCATCATTGGCAAGGCTTCCTGCCAACCCTTGATTACCTGTGCCAGCGAGAGTGTCGCCGGTTGTCCACGTTCATAGGAACTATCAAAGACTGTGCCATCGATCAATGCCCCCTTATAATGAACAGTGACATTGCTACTGGCGACTGGTTTTTCACCTTCGCCTTCCTTGATAATCTTGTATTGAAGACCTGTTGGTGATTCGATGACACCTTTTTTATTTTTGTTTTCTGCAAGAAAAATATTCCCTGCCTTTCGGTTTGCTGCGACTTCATCTGATTGTTGTTTGGCAATGGTCTCCTTGTATCGAGTCAGGATATCCTGCATCTCCTTCGTGCTGATTTGCGGTTCTTTCCCTTTGAGTGCATCTTCAATTGCCTGAATAAATGCGGACACATCAATATCCATCTTTTGTTGTGTCACACCCAGGGCAAAATACGTCCCCATCGCGTAACTCAATTTTTGCTTGTCTGTATTGATTCCAGGTTTAACTTCTGTGGCTGCAAATATCGATAGACTGATCAATGTAAAAACAACCAATACAAAATAATGCTTAATGTTCATCCTGTTTTCCTGTGTGAAATTATTAATGTTTAAGCAGATAATCTAGGCTAGCGATCATCCTACGCAATTAATATTTATGTCCAGCCTTATCTTAAGAAGATTTAATTATAACGCACCGGCATCCTGCAATGTGTTGGCTATGGTAAAAGCCATTTCTCGATATCCTGCTTTATTGGGATGAACAGAATCTGACTTCATTGAAGCATCCGACAAAACATCCGCGATAAGGTTCGGCATAAAAATCACATTGGTACTCTCTGCGATATTGGCATACAGTTTCGCAGAACTAAGAAATAAACCAGGTTTTGGCACGCCAAGAAGTATCACAGGAATATTTTTATTTTTTGCCAGGGCGATCATTTGTCGAATATTGGTTTCTGCCTCGGCAAGATTTTCTTTCCGCAATATATCGTTGCCGCCATGACAAAGAATCATTAAACCAGGTTGGTATTTCTCCAATAGTTTTGGCAAACGTTTGAGTCCTTGCATTGATAATTCACCAGGGACACCGGCATTAATAATCTTACGATTGATTGTATTTTCCAGAACCGATGGATAGCTTTCTTCCTTATTCGCTCCAGTACCATAGGTCAGGCTATCACCAAAAGCGAGGATGACTGCGTCATCAGGGAGTCGCTCAAGTTGTGGTGTGGGATCCCCACAGGCAGTTAAAAATATTAACAGCCAGAGGCAGAATGTTTGGTGAATTATTTTGATCATCGTTTTACTTTACTCGCATCAAAATAAATTTGTTTCTTTATTCCTTTAAGATAGGTTTCGCCTTTTACCGGCGAGGTACTTCTTTTTTGCTTGTCCAAAAATGAAGTACCCAAGAAAAAAAGACACCCGGATACCTTGACCTGCGGTTTCCCGCTCTGTTCACCATCGCTAACGCGCCGTTCAAATTCGCATCCATGCTCAGTTGAACTAAAAATCACCTCCCTGTGATTTTTACGCTACCAATGGCGATCAGTCCGGCAAGGTATAACGGGATTTATCCCTTCGTTAACGATTAGGGTGAGACGCGCGCTTTAGCGCGTTGAACTCGACCCTTTGGTTAGGTTTTATTTTACTTAGCATGTAAATATTTTTGATACTCTTTTTCAGCGATTATTTTAATTTTATTTATATGCTTATCTCTGTTCATACTATTAACGAAATTTTGATCTTTTACAGCATATTCCTCATGAATTACTGATATGATATTTTTATATATTAGTTTTAATTTATTTAATGATTTTTTATTTACTGGATATTTTTTCCCGTTAAACGTGAGATTATCGTTAGCAAAATTTTTAAATCTCGAATTACACCTATGGATTTACCATACTTTTTGCCTACGGCACGTTCATTTATATGTTCAAGGTCATTTCTTATTTCTTGGCTAAAAGTATTTTTAAATTCAGATTTAACTTTACTTAATCTTTTGTTTTTTTAATTCTTTACATAATGTTTCGAGGCACTTATTAACCTGGCCTATACAAATAAAGTAAAAATGAGCATCATAAAATATTTTCAAATGCTGATTTCGATATCTATTCCAATTAATATTATTAACATCATTAAAAGATTTATTGGCAAGTTTTCTTGTTCTTTCTATTCGTTGAATTTGAAGTTCAGCTCCATTTACATATTCTTCTATCAACATAAGCAAGAGGTTAATTTTTAAGTCCCCGAATACAAAATGATAATTTGATGCGACATTAAACATGTTATATAAAACCTAACTTGTTGATGAGCGGCCACTACAGTGGCCGCTTATTTTTCTTATATAGTTAGCCAAAATTGAGTGTTTATTGGGTATACAGGCCAAAAGCGCGCCAATTTTAGGGGGAAATTTGATGTGCGGTATTTTCATCACTATTCCTTTATTACTGATAAGTAATAATTGTTGAGGATAGATCGATCTTTATGAAGATGCCACTTTGGTTGTGTGGTGGTTTTAAGTCGCCCCTTTTATCATGCCGAGGAGGTGAGTGATTTTAAGGGCATTTGAACAGGGATGTTCAAATGAGCGGAACCAAGACAGGAAGTCTTGTTTGCGCGACCTTGAAAAATCACGCAGCTGTGAGGGTATCCGCAGGACATGATATCGGGGCACCCTCTTTCTTGGTTACTTCTTGTGGGGTGAGCAACAAGAAGTAACTCGCCATAGAGGCGAAACCAAAGCTAAAATAAAGTAACAGCTCTTATTTTATACAAGATTCCCGCATTCGCGGGAATGACGAGTGTTGATTGTATTGACTGGATACCGGTTCAAGCCCGGTATGACGAATGCCGCTGAAAGAGCGAAAACAAATAGTCAAAAACAATGAAAACTCAAAGAGTCTTCTCCATCGCTGCCCGAATAACCTCAACCCCAGCACCCTCTCGATATGCATTCTCACTAATATATCTGCGATATGCCCGTGCACCGGGCTGGTTTAAAAATAAACCAAGGATATGACGAGACATATGCCCAAGGTAAACTCCTTGGTCCAGGTTCTGTTGAACATAGTCCATAAAGTTTTCCAATATCTCGTAGCGGGTGGGTTGAGAAGCTTCATTGCCAAATAAAGATTGTTCAATTTCGGCCAACAGATAAGGGTTTTGATAGGCTGCGCGACCAATCATCACACCATCAACGTGTGCGTATTGCTCCATAATCGAATCATGTGTCGTGAAACCACCATTAATAATAAAATCAAGTTCAGAAAATTCGTTTTTCAACTGATAGACGGTTTCATATTGCAATGGGGGCACTTCGCGATTTTCTTTTGGACTGAGGCCATTTAACCAGGCTTTGCGCGCATGGATGATAAAAGTATTACAGCCTGCCTCTTTTACACACTTAATAAAGCTAGCTAATTCCTTATAACTGTCCTGATCGTCAATTCCAATCCGTGTTTTAACTGTGACGGGAATGTTAACGCTTTGTGACATTCGAGAGATCCCCTCGGCCACCAATTCTGGCTCCGCCATCAGGCAGGCACCGAACTTTCCTGATTGCACCCGCTCACTGGGGCAGCCGACATTTAGATTTACTTCATCATACCCAGCTTCTTCCGCAATTACGGCACAAGCTGCGAGACCCTCAGGATCACTTCCACCCAACTGTATTGCTAATGGATATTCATCTACATGGTGTTCAAGAAAACGTTGCCTGTCACCATGAATGAGTGCCCCCGTGGTAATCATCTCGGTATAAAGCATTGCGTGCGGAGAGATTATTCTCATAAAAAAACGAAAATGCCGATCGGTATGATCCATCATAGGCGCAATGGATAATTTTCTATTTAATTTTAAGGTCATGTTGAATCAGTATTTGCCTAGTCAGGATCGTCCTTAAATAAAAGCCACGGGGCAGGGTGAGGATTTCTTCACCTTCACTATTGATCCCTTTACAGAGTGCTTTTGAATTTGATGCTTTAGGCCGAATTTGCAGATACTGACCTTGATGTGCGGTGATCTGTTCCAGTTCTCCCATGGCGATCATGTCCATGAGTTCTTCCCAGTCTCTGCGTAATACTGATTCTTGATCTTTGTCAGGACTCCAAAGAATGGCTGAACCAATTCTTCTTGCTGCCAGTGGAATATCAGGATCTGCTTCAACAGGTAACCACAGGACACGAGAAAGTTTATGTTTGACCAGTGAGTTTTCCCAGCGAGATTCTGGGCTGGTAAGGTTAATTGCACAGACATAGGTAGATTCTTTCGGTGTACCAAGGTGATTTAGCGGTAAGGTTTTTAATTCAACTCCGATATGTAGAAAATCTGGTTCAGGAAGCGAGCCGGCTGTTGCGCCCAGACTGTGTTCAAGTAATTGTCCAACCCAACCTTTGTGACGGTGTTGATCCTCTGGTGTTTTGATACCTTGTTTAATTGCTATTTGTTGTAGCGTTTTCCCAGCAATTTTAGAGGCATTTTCCAGTAATTCATTTTCTGAAAGAGGAGGGCGTGTGACCATATTTTTCAGGAAATTTTTCCCTTAGGAAAGTATTTCAATAATGAAGTTAGTCAGGCTTTCAAATTTAGCCGGATCGGTGATAGGTTGATCTTCTTTATCTGTGATGAAAAAAATATCTTCAACACGCGACCCATAGGTAGCTATCTTCGCCCCATGGAGACGGATGTCACATACTGAAAGAGCGATGCCGACACGTGATAGAAATCCTGGTCTATCCGAGGCAATCACTTCCATGATCGTTCTATTATTTTTTTCATCCTGTGTGAATTGTACGGTTGTTGGAATGGGAAATACTTTCTGTTTTCGTGACCGTGGACGCGATATTTTTTTAGACCATTGATCCATTTTTGATAGTGCATCATCCAGTTTGATCACAATGTCTTCCCTATGTTTTTTTTCTTTAATTGCCTCGCCTGATTTATCCAGAACGATATAGGTGTCCAGTGTAAATCCGTGTACTGAGGAAATAATCCTTGCATCGACAATGGTGAGACCAAGTTGATCCAACACACGTGTTGTTGTGGCAAAAATATTGTCCTGATTTTTCATGTAAACAAAGATTTCTGTACCGCCCCGAATGGCTTGTTGACGAACCTTGATTAAGGGATATTGCTGTTTTGTATTATCTGCGATCGATTTGGTATGCCATGCAATTTCATCTGGTGAATAGCGAATAAAATAATCTTCACCCAATGATGCCCAGAGCTTGTCAACATCGAATTTTGATTTTGTTCGTTTACTCACCAGTTCCAGTGCGGAGTATTTGGTTTTCCTGATGCGGCCTTCTTTATTGAACGGGTTTTCCAGACCACGTCTGAGCGCACGCGTTGTCTCATTGTATAGCTGACTAAATAATGAGTCTTTCCATGCATTCCAGAGCTCAGGATTGGTGCCATTAACATCAGCAACGGTCAACAAGTACAGATAATTCAGGTGTTCCCGGTCGCCCATTTTTACCGCAAATTTATTAATGATTTCCGGGTCATTGATATCTTCACGCTGTGCTGTTTTTGACAGGATGAGATGGTTTTCAACCAGCCAGCCGACAAGATCCGCATCATATGTGCTTAGAGCGTGTCGCTTACAAAAATCGATGGCATCTTTTGCGCCTAATTTGGAATGGTCTCCTTGCCGACCTTTAGCGATATCGTGGAATAAACCAGAAAGGTAGAGCAGTTCCTGTTTTGGTAATATTTTCAAAATTTTCTGACAGAGCGGATAAGTATCAGCATATTCTGGCATCCCGAAATGTCGCATATTCTGAACGACAAAAAGGATATGTTCATCGACACTGTAAACATGGAAGAGATCGAATTGCATTTGCCCTTCAATTTGACCAAAGGCGGGCAGATATTTACTGAGTATGCCGTAACGGTGCATACGCCGAAGTTCATGGCCGACGTATCTTGGTTGTCGAATGATTTCCATAAACAGGCTTTTATTACGAATATCATTTCTGAAATCATCATCAATCAGGTATAAATATTGACGAATCAAGCGAATGGTGCTTGCGCGGATGCCCTTGATTGAAAGGGTTTGTTGCTTGAGCAGGAATATTTCAAGTAATGCAAAAGGGTGCCATTCAAAAACTTGATCATGACAAACTTCGATAAAATCATTGCGGATCTGGAAACGCTTGTTGACGGGTTTAATTTTTTCTCTGCGTGTCGCATAGATGATAGCTTCCTGAAAGTGCTGTAATAGTATTTCGTTGAGACGACTCAATTCTCGTACCGTTTGGTAGTACATCTTCATGAATTGTTCAACGCCGCTGTTATCTTCAGCCTGAAAGCCGAAGATCTGCGCTATGTGATGTTGATAATCAAACAAGAGTCTGTCGTCATGACGACCTGTTAGATTATGCAGGGCATAGCGAATACGCCATAGAAAAGTCTGACCTGCGGAAAGTGTTTTATATTCTTCCTTGGTCAGAAAGCCATGTTCAACCAGATCATAGAGGCTATCAACACCAAAATGGCGCTTGGCAACCCAGCCAATCATCTGAATATCTCTTAAGCCACCGGGCCCTTCCTTGATGTTGGGTTCAAGACTATGTTCAGTATTGGCATATTTTTCATGGCGTTCAATTTGTTCTTGCCACTTGGCCTTGAAGAATTTTTTGGTTGACCAGATCTTTTTCGGTCCAGTTAACTTACGCATGGATTCAAATAAAGTTGGCTCGCCTGCCAGCAGACGTGATTCCATGATGTTTGTGGCGACTGTGATATCAGCACGACCTTCGGTAACACAATCCTTGACAGTACGGACGCTCTGGCCCACTTCAAGCCCGATGTCCCATAAAAAGGTCAGGAATTGCTGGATCTGTTGATTGACTTCCTTGCTGCTTCTGGACTTCTCCAGAATCATTAAATCAATATCAGAGGCAGGGTGAAGTTCTCCTCGTCCATAGCCGCCTACGGCGACTAATGCCAAATTCTTAGAAGTGATCATTGATTTCCAGGCATTGATCAAAAGTTGGTCAATCAACCATGCACGTTTATGTACAAGTTCCACCACGTTGAGTCCGGAATCAAAAGCATCTTTAAGTGCCTCGGTTCCACTACATAAGGCATCTTTAAAAGTTTTTAATGGTGATAGTGATATCTCTAATGATTTTAAAAAGGCGTCACTATTGAACAAAAATTTATTATCAATTTGTGATGGCAGGTTTGAAGTGACAGAGATAGAATTTGACATATTCTAAAATTCTTCATCATCTCTCTTGGTCAGGATTTCGTATCCATCAGATGTGACAAGAATAGTATGTTCCCATTGAGCTGAAAGACTTCTGTCTTTTGTTACGACAGTCCATTCATCTGGAAGTAATTTGACATGACGTTTACCCATATTAATCATGGGTTCAATGGTGAAAGCCATTCCTTCTTCGATAATAAGGCCAGTATCTTTCTGTCCATAGTGCAGCACCTGTGGGTCTTCGTGAAATTCCTTACCGATACCATGGCCACAATATTCACGAACGACTGAATAGTTATTACTTTCTGCGTGTTGTTGAATCGCGTGGCCAATATCTCCAAGACGTACCCCGGGTTTCACCATTTCGATACCCAGTTTCATACATTCATAAGTAGTTTGTACAAGTCTTTTTGCCCTAATTGAGGGGTCGCCCACAAAGAACATTTTGCTGGTGTCACCATGATAATCATCCTTGATGACAGTGATGTCGATATTCATGATGTCCCCACTTTTTAGTTTTTTGTTTCCTGGTATGCCGTGACAGATGACATGATTAACTGATGTACAAATAGATTTAGGAAAACCCCGGTAATTCAAGGGGGCCGGGACGGCTTTTTGTTCATTAACGATATAATTGTGGCAGATCTGATCTAGTGCATCGGTGGTCATTCCAGCATGAACATGTGGCTCAATCATCTGTAGCACATCCGCAGCCAGACGACCCGCAATGCGCATTTTTTCAATTTCTTCAGGTGTTTTGATGGTGACTGGCATGAATCTCTCTGAATCTGGTTCTTAGGAACTGGGCTAAGCAATTGTTATCAATAGTCTTGTGTGTTATAAAGCGCCCGCAGTTTCGCAAATTAATGTCACACGCACAACTACAACTGTGTATTGGGTGCCGAAAGGTTTGTACATGGTGTGTGCGGAGGCGTAACCCTAATCGGAGAGAATTAAATGTCAAATGTCACCATGCGTGAGATGCTGGAGGCCGGTGTCCACTTTGGTCATCAGGCTCGTTATTGGAATCCCAAGATGGCGCCGTATTTATTCGGTCAACGCAACAAAATCCACATTATAAACCTTGAAAAATCATTGCCGATGTACGGTGAAGCCGTTAATTTTATTGGCAAACTGGCTGCCAGAAAAGGCACGATTCTGTTTGTGGGGACCAAACGTTCTGCTCAAAACGTCATTCAGGAGGAGGCCCTACGTTGTGGAATGCCATTTGTAAACCGTCGCTGGTTGGGAGGCTTATTGACCAACTATAAAACGGTCAAAAAATCCATAAACAGGATGAAGGGCCTGGAGGCTAAGGAAACAGACGGCACATTGGAAAAAATGTCCAAAAAAGACCAGCTTCGACATAAGAGAGAACATGAAAAGCTGTCACGCAGCCTATCCGGAATCAGGGATATGGGGGGTGTGCCAGATGCCTTATTTGTGATTGATGTCGGTTACGAAAGCATCGCGGTCAGTGAAGCGAAAAAACTGGGGATTCCGGTCATCGGTGTCGTTGATAGTAATAATAATCCGAGTGATATTGATTACATTATCCCTGGTAATGACGATGCCATACGTTCAATCCGTCTCTATGCCAAGGGCATTGCTGATGCGATTCTGGATAGCCGTGCTGCAATAGCTCATATGGGTGCAGGACAAGAGGACGATTTTGTTGAACTCGACGAATCTGGTGAACCAATCATCCTAGAAGCCGCTGAAAAATTTGTAAGCAAAAAACCAGTGGTCAAAAAGAAGGTAAGCAAGAAAAGGACGATCAAAAAGAAAACTGCAAAAACAACATCAGCAAAGGCAGAAAAAACAGAAGCAGTGGATAGTACTGATGGCGTAAAAGTCACCAAGAAAAAGCTTGCCAAGAAGAAGACCAAGAAAAAGGTTGCCAAGAAGGCTGAAGACAATTCAAAAAGTAAGGAAGTTGAGGAAAAATAAAAATGGTAATATCAGCCACAATGGTAATGGAGCTTCGCGAGCGCACGGGTACTGGCATGATGGATTGCAAAAAGGCACTACAGGAAGCTGATGGTGATATTGAAAGAGCCATTGAGAATATGCGCAAATCAGGCATGGCAAAGGCTGCCAGGAAGGCAGGACGCATTGCTGCAGAAGGTTTGGTTGTCATTAAGCGAAATGGAAAAACTGGACAGACAGTCATTGCTGAAATTAATTCTGAAACAGATTTTGTTACCAAAAATGACAGCTTCAAAGGATTTTGCAATGAGGTTGCGACTTGCATTTTAGCTGATCAGCCAGCAGATATCGATACCTTAATGGAGAGCAAGGTCGGTGATACCGGCCAGACGGTTGAAGAAATGCGTCAGCAACTGGTTTCAAAAATAGGTGAAAACATTAGTGTCAGACGCTTTTCACAGCTTAATTCAGCACAAGGAACATTGGGGGCATATCTGCATGGTGTTCGTATCGGTGTGCTCGTTGAAATAGAGGGTGGTGATGAAGCCCTGGCAAAGGACATTGCCATGCATATCGCCGCAAGTAACCCTGTATGCATTGCCGAGGAAGATGTACCACAGGATTTACTTGCTAAGGAGAAAGAAATATTTGTTGCACAGGCAGAAGAAAGCGGTAAGCCACCGGATATTATTGAGAAGATGATCGGCGGGCGTATTAACAAGTTTTTAAAAGAGATTACCCTGCTAGGTCAGCCTTTTGTCAAAGACCCTGATCAGACGGTCGCCAAATTACTTGAGTCTGCCAGGGCAACGGTTAAAAGTTATATTCGATATGAGGTTGGCGAAGGGCTTGAGAAGCGGAATGATAATTTCGTAGATGAGGTCATGGCCCAGGCGAAAGGAGAATAAGGAACATGTCACCCCCGTCAAAAACATTGAAATACAGACGGGTCTTGATAAAACTCAGCGGCGAAGCATTAATGGGTGACGATGCCTATGGCATCAGCCCGGATATTATCAGTAGAATTGCCAGTGAAGTGATTGAGTTGATTGAATCTGGTGTTGAAGTCGCCATCGTGATTGGGGGTGGCAATATATTCCGTGGTGCAGGGCTCGCAGCCGCAGGAATCGATCGGGTGACTGGTGATCATATAGGCATGTTAGCCACCGTCATTAATGCCCTTGCTATGCAGGATGCATTGGAACGACTTGGCGTGATTGCCAGAGTCATGTCTGCTATTTCAATCAATGAAATATGTGAAGACTACATTCGTAGAAGGGCAGTTCGCCATCTGGAAAAAGGCCGGATTGTCATATTTGCTGCGGGCACGGGGAATCCTTTTTTCACGACTGACTCGGCGGCGAGTCTTCGTGCTATCGAAATCAATGCCGATTTGCTGATAAAAGCAACCAAGGTAGATGGTGTCTACTCAGCAGACCCAGTCACAGATAAATCAGCCAGGCGTTATAATGAACTAAGTTACGATGAGGTTCTGGAGCAAAAATTAGCTGTGATGGATGCGACGGCGATTGTTCTTTGTCGTGAGAACAATATGCCTTTACGTGTGCTTGATATGACACAGCCGGGTTCGATGATGCGGGCTGTTCAAGGATTGAATGAGGGGACACTGGTAACGACCCGAGGTTAAGATCAGGCAAGAAACGGATAAACCCCAGATGGATAAACCATAGAGAAAACGCCAATGATTGACGATATATACAAAGATGCAGATCAACGCATGCTCAAGAGTATGGAAGTGCTGAAACAGGAATTCAGCAAGATAAGAACTGGCCGAGCACACACTAGTCTGCTGGATCATGTCATGGTCAGTTATTATGGCTCCGATGTTCCATTGAATCAGGCTGCGAACGTAAGTGTACAGGATGCACGTACATTAACTGTGACAGCTTTCGACAAAAGTACGATCCCAGATATTGAAAAAGCAATTATGCATGCAGATTTAGGTCTAAATCCCATAACAGCCGGAGAAGTGATTCGTGTTCCATTACCGGTGTTGACTGAAGATAGACGTAAAGAATTGATCAAGGTAGTTCGTGGTGAAGCAGAAAAAGGGAAAGTTGCCATACGAAATATACGCCGTGATGCAAACCATACCTGCAAGGATTTCCTTAAAGAGAAAAAAATAACCGAAGATGAGGATCGTGGCGCAGAAGAAAGGATCCAAAAACTGACTGATAGTCACGTCCACGAAATTGATAAGCTTCTGGCAGGGAAAGAAAAGGAAATGATGGAAATTTAGACATTGTAGATGGTAGAAATATTCATGGTTAAAAAACGTGCATCGAGCGGTGAGATAGATAATTTGCCGAAGCATGTTGCTATTATTATGGATGGTAATGGTCGATGGGCAAAACAGAGAGGATTACCCCGAATCGCTGGACACAGAGCAGGTGTTGAAGCGCTTCAGGACATCGTCAACTTTAGTTCCAAGGCAGGGATTGAAGTGTTGACTGTTTACGCCTTTAGTAGTGAGAACTGGAAAAGACCCCGAACAGAAGTTTTCATGCTCATGGAATTATTTGCTTCATCTTTACAGCAACATTTTAAAGGTCTGCATGATAATAATATCAGAATTCGTTTTATGGGAGACCTATCTTTGTTCCCCGAAAAACTCCGTGTATCTATGGAAGATGCAGAAAATCTCACGATAAATAATACAGGGTTGATATTGGTTGTTGCTATTAATTATGGTGGGAGATGGGATATAACAAACGCCTTTATACAGTTATGCAATATGATTATGGATAAAGAGATTCGTATTGAGGATATTAATGAAGCCTTAATTGGTGAATATATCTGTTTGTCCGATTTGCCGGAACCTGACCTATTTATTCGTACTGGTGGAGAGATGCGTATTAGTAATTATTTGCTTTGGCAGTTGGCGTACACTGAGCTTTATTTTGATGATTGTCTATGGCCGGATTTTGGGACAGCGAGCCTAGAAAAAGCTCTCGAATGGTATGTGAGACGAGAGAGAAGGTTCGGGCGTACAAGTGAACAAATAGAACATGCTTAAGCAACGAGTGATAACGGCAATGATATTTGCTGGACTGGTTATCAGCGCCGTCATTTTCTTACCAACAATGCTGCTGGCATTTGTACTCGCAATCATTATCTGTGTGGCTGCGTGGGAATGGGCTGCTTGTGCTGGTTTTGACGCCATCTCCTATAAAATTTCATATGTATCGGTGATATTGTTATGCCTCGTGGCTTGCCTGAAATTCCTGGATAATCAATGGATTATTTTAATCGTTTGTTGCGGGTTTGTGTGGTGGCTAATTGCCGTGTTTCTGGTGATTCGCTATCAGATGAATAAAAATGTCAATCTATCATCCAGATTATTGAAAGCAATGATAGGTGGCGTCATTCTTGTCCCGTCCTGGTTAAGTTTGATTTTAATTCATGCGAAAACTTCTGGTGTCGCACTGGTGTTGTTATTGTTCTTCCTCATATGGTTCGCTGACAGTGCTGCCTATTTTTCAGGCAGAAAATTTGGCAGCAAAAAACTCGCGAGTAATGTGAGTCCCGGTAAGAGTTGGGAAGGTGTCTATGGGGCTCTGTCGATATCGCTTTTAGTCGGTGTTAGCTATGTGCTCTATTCAGAGATGCAATTTACCTATGCTATTTTATTTCTTGTATTGGTTGTATTGACGGTTAGTTTTTCAATTCTGGGTGATCTGGTAGAAAGTATGTTCAAACGTATGGCAGGCATAAAAGATAGCAGTCATATTTTACCTGGACACGGTGGGGTTCTGGATCGGATTGATAGCCTGACATCTGCGGCGCCAGTATTTCTTGCTGGTCTATGGGCCATGGAGAGAGTGTTGTGATTGGATTAACCCTGCTAGGTGCAACAGGAAGTATTGGTGTCAGTACTTTAGATGTGGTCTCTCGTCATAAAGATAAATATCAAATTATTGCATTGACTGCAAACCGTAATATTGAATTACTTGCTGAACAATGTGAGATGTGGAAACCAAAATATGCCGTTATCGCTGATCATGATCTGGCAGAATTATTACAAAATAGTTTAAAAGGAAAAGGACTTGATACCGAAGTCAAAACTTTATCAGGCACAGAAGGTTTGCAACGTGTTGCTACATTACCTGAAGTAGATTATGTGATGGCTTCAATTGTCGGGGCGGCAGGCTTGTTACCAACACTTGCAGCTGCAAAAGCTGGAAAACGTGTCTTATTGGCGAATAAAGAGGCACTGGTCATGTCTGGTAAATTGTTTATGGATACAATTCATGACTCCGGCGCCGTACTTTTGCCGATAGATAGCGAGCATAATGCGATCTTTCAGAGTATGCCCGACCATTTCAAAAATGGCCTGTCGGAGTCGGGCGTAGAAAAAATACTTTTGACTGCATCGGGGGGGCCGTTCAGAAAAACACCTCTTAACGAGTTATGCACAGTAACTCCTGAACAGGCATGCGCACATCCAAACTGGGATATGGGCAGAAAAATTTCAGTGGACTCTGCCACAATGATGAACAAAGGTCTGGAGGTAATAGAGGCCTGTTGGCTGTTTAATACAGGTCCCGAAAAAATTCAGGTTGTATTGCATCCTCAAAGTGTTATTCATTCTATGGTTCAATATGTTGATGGATCTGTTTTGGCCCAGTTGGGCAATCCAGATATGAGAACACCTATTGCCCATGCACTTGCATGGCCAGAACGTATTGATTCCGGCGTCGAATCACTCAACTTGTTTGATATTGCGCGTCTTGATTTTGAAATTCCGGATATGGAAAGGTTTCCTAGTCTGAGACTGGCGTCTGAAGCCATGACTGCGGGTGGAACATCAACTGCGATTATGAATGCTGCAAATGAAATTGCGGTTGAAGCATTTTTGAACAAGCAGATCAGGTTTACAGCGATACCTGAACTCGTTGAAGAAACACTGGAAAATATTTCTGGGGTGGAAGCCGATTCTATAGATACCGTGTTAGC
>SMUY01098588.1_pt1 | contig 14464 bp, 12 predicted proteins | sample 2456441 | NCBI WGS metagenome assembly SMUY01 (sample SAMN11095931, study PRJNA526329) | marine sediment metagenome | biome: Marine sediment; feature: Surficial sediment; material: Deep marine sediment; isolation source: Hadal surficial sediment | place: Pacific Ocean | collected 2014-11 | depth...
CGCGAGTTCGTCTGGCTTCAGTGCACCGAGAACGGTGACCTGAATTACCGAACGAACATTCGGGTCAAGGGAGGGATCGCCGACAAGCTGAAGGCCGGGCTCAAGAAATACAACCCCCGGCTCCGCAAGCACACGGTGCATAAGATAAAGCGCAAATAGCTGTCAGCTCTCAGCTGCCAGCATTGGGAATCCGGGACCGAGCCTCTGGCTGAGAGCTGAAAGCCCTTCCTACGCCAGTAGCTCAATTGGTAGAGCAGCGGACTCCAAATCCGCAGGTTGGGTGTTCGAGTCACCCCTGGCGTGTTGAATTCGAGTCCATGATCCGCCAGCCGGTCCGGACGGGCAGTTTCCGGAGGAGCTTTGACGATGATTGGTGCGATCTACAAGAAGGGGCAGGGGTACTGGACCCGGGTGATGTCGGCGATCGCCTTGGGCATGCTGGTGCTCATGGGCGCCTACTGGGTGGCCGACCAGTTCAAGAGTGTGAGCGTGGCCGCGTATGAGCCGATCTATTCCCAGGCCGTGGTTTTTCTCATCATCTTGGCCGTCTTCGGCTGGTTGGGGTTCCACCTGATCGGCCGCAAGCCCAAGGTGGTCGATTTCATGATCGCGACCGAAGGCGAGATGAAGAAGGTCAACTGGTCAAGCCGCCGGGAGATCCTGGGCTCGACCTGGGTGGTCATCGCCTTCACGATCTTCGTCGCCGCGATGTGCTTCACCTTCGATCGCGTCTTCCAGGGAATCTTCACGTGGATGGGCGTCCTGGAACGCTAATCCACCCGTGCGAGGCCTGTGCCGTGTCCAACGAAACAAATGCCATCATGCCGAGCGGGTCGCCGGATCCCAACCGCCCCGAGGCGGGCGAAGCGACTGCCGCCAGCGCTCCGGCGCCGGGGCCCGCGGAATCACCGATCGAGGTTGAGCTGCCGGCACCGGCGGCAGCGCCCGAGGCGCCCGCGCCGGTCTCGACCGGGGCTGACGAGAACGCCGCGGTGGTGAGCCCCCCCGCCGCCAAGGAGACGCCCGCCGCCGAGGCCGCTGCGGCCGAGGAAGCCGACGACGAAGCGGAAAAGGAGTTTGACCCCGCCGTCGATCTGCCCACCTACCGGGAGGGCATGGACTGGTTCGTTCTCCGCGTCGCCTCCAACAAGGAGAACTACGTTCGCGAGACGCTGCTTCGCAAGGTGCAGATCGAGGGCCTCGCTGAGCTCGTGGGCCGGATCATGGTGCCCACCGAGAAGACCAAGACCCTCAAGGGCGGCAAGCAGCGCATCACCGAGACCAAGCTCTATCCCGGCTACGTCTTCGTGGAGATGCAGCTCCAGGACGACGGCCGCATTCCCCAGGATGTCTTCTTCCTGATCAAGGAGACCACCGGGGTGGGCGACTTCGTCGGCACCGCCGGCCGGCCGACCCCGATGGCCGCCGACGAAGCCGAGAAGATGCTCTTCGACTCCCGCAAGCCCGAGGAAACGCCCACCATCAAGATGGAGTTCGCCTCCGGCGACCACGTCACCATCAAGGAAGGCCCCTTCGAGAACTACGAAGGCACGGTGGATGACGTCCTGCCCGACAAGGGCCTCGTCCGGGTGCTGGTGACCATCTTCGGCCGCCAGGCCCCGATCGAGCTCGAGTACTGGCAGATACAGAAGTCGGAGTAGGGACTGAGGGACTGAGGGGAAGCGACCCCGATGGAATCGGGACAAGCTCCGCGACGGAGCGACGAAGGAAGAAGGGACGCGGGACGAGGCCGGAGAGATCGGTTACCGAGAACCGAAAACCGATGACCTCTTCCTCATGGCTCATGGCTTCTTCTTCGCCCTACGGCTCCCACACCAGCCGGCTGAGCTCGCTGGCGGGGATGAAGGCCATGTCGCCGTTGACGAAGACGATCAGGTAGCCGTCGAGGAAGCGCGGGGTCGGCGGCAGCAGCTCCGGCCCGCCGGCGAGCGGGCTGTCGAAGCGGGCTTCGAAGAAGAGCACCGTGCGGTGCGGCTCATGCACGCGCCGCCGTGACTTCCCGTCGAGGAAAATGTTCATCGCGTACGCGCGGCCCCGCCCGGGGGCGAGCGGCGACTCGAGGGCCGTCGGGTCCCACAGCCCCGCTGCGTTCACCCAATCGTCCGCCGGCGGCAGGTGGTCGTCGTGCCCGAGCCCATAGATCTCGGTCATGGCGCTGACGGTCGCCAGGCGCGAGAGCGCCTCGTGGTATTCCGCGTTGTCGCTGGCCATCGCCAGCGAAGGGGTCACGATCGCCGCGATGAGCCCATAGGCCACGAGGCTGAGCATGCTGACTCCCGAGACGATGATCCCGGAGACGGCCAGCCCCTGGCCGCGCAACGCCCCGGCGCTCTTGTTGATCCCCACGAGAGCGACGATGCCGAGGATCACCCCGACCAGACCGGTGATGCCGCAGGACACGAAGCCCAGGATGCCGAGCACCAGGCTGGCGACGGCCAACCCCGATGTCTGGCCGGCCGTCGCGGCCATGGCGGGTCCGAGCTCTGATCCCGTCGGCAACGGTAGATGCGTCATCTGTGTCGTCCGTCCATCCCGAGGGGAGCCTGGCGCTTGCGATTCGAGGGCTGCTCGATTCTCATCGGCTCCCCGGAACGGCAAAGCCAGGGAGGATCCATGCCGCCGCGGAACAAAACGCTCCTGGGGGTAATCGGACCCGGATGGGACTAAAGGGAAAGCACGGAGGCACGAAGGGGAGCAAGAGAGTGACGGAGTGACCAAGTCACTGGATCAGGCCTCTCTCCGGCGCATCGCGCATCGCGCATCGCTCTTCCTACCACGGATTCCCCCTTCCGTACGGTTCGTCGTCGCAAAGCACGTCGTCGCCGTGGGCGTTGACGGCGTAGATGTTGAACCTCCCGGGGTCGCTGGCGTCCAGCGCGGCCCAGACCCAGCCGACGTTGACCGCGGGTGCCCGGGCCACCTCGGTGGAGTGCTTCTGGAGCAGGTTTCTGGGTGCGCTCAGCAGAAAGTTCTCGCGCAGCAGCGGAGACCAGAAGCCGGCCACGGGCGTGCGGGCATCGTAGGCCGACTCGGGGTGCATTTCGTTGTAGAGCTCGATCTGGCCCCGAATGATCTGCACCTGGGATCTGGCGTTCGAGTTCATGGCCTCTTGAGTAACGTCCACGAACTGCGGATAGGCGATCGCCGCGAGCGCGCCGAAGCCGACCAGGATCATCACGCCCACCCCCGAGACGACGATGCCCGAGACCGCCAGTGCGTGACCGCGCAGCTCGCCGCCGCTCTTGCTGATCACCACCAGCGCGATGGTGCCCAGGAGCAACCCGATCAGACCGGTGATCCCGCAGGTGAACAAGCCGAGGATGCCGCACACAAGGCTGGTGACGGCCAGCCCCGACATCCGGCTGCAGACCCGGGTGAGCTCTTCGGGGCTGGGGCCCGGTCGTTTCGGGGGCATGAACTGGGACATCTCTTTTTCCTTGTTCCCGGCCCACCGTGCCCAGGAGACGGTGCCGGCGAGTCGATACGGTTGGATTCTCATCGGCTCGCCGTAGCCTCGAAGCCAGGGACGGCGCCGGTCGCCGCGCAACAAGACGCCCTTCGAGCCCCTAGCAGAATGAGCCTGCATTCGCCCCACGAGGATCACCGTGTGCCGCGTCGGCCTCCATCGACGGCATTGGAAGCCGCCTGCTTCGGCCTCCTTGCCCACGGTGATCCTCGCGGCGCTCGGTGCGACGGCTCATTCTGCCAGGGGCTCTTTCGGTAATCGGACCCGGCGGCGCGGGCGCAGCGCCACCGCATTCGCCTCGCTAGGATTCCCGCGAGGGACCGGCGGGTGTGGGGCTCTTAGGCAGATTCAGGTGTGTCCATGAAGAAGGCGCTCATTCGGATCCTGATCATCCTCGCGGCGGTGGCCTTCACCGCGGTGCTGGCGGTCATTCTCTTTCTCGTCGCGGGACGGAGGGACCTGCCGCTGCTCTGGGTCCTGATCGGGATCTTCAGCGCGATCATGGTGGTCTCGGCGGCCACCATCGACACCGGGCTCCTCAAGGAGCGCCTTCGACCCGGTCCCGGCGGGGTCGACGGGCAGGTGGTGATCGTCTTCAAGCTGTTGCTTTGGGCCACCCTGCTTTTGGCGGCTGCCGACGTCGGGCGGATCCACCTCTCCGATACCGTTCCGTTCGTCCTGCAGGTGGCCGGCCTGGTCGGGTTCGGCGGCGGGTTCGGGCTGGCTCTCTGGGCGATGGCCGTCAACCCGTTCTTCTCCACGGTGATCCGGCTGCAGGAGGATCGCGGGCACCGGCTGATCACCACCGGTCCCTACCGGCGGGTGCGGCACCCGGGCTACACCGGCATGCTGATCGGGGTGCTGTCGCTGCCGCTCGCGCTGGGCTCCTGGCTCTCGGGGCCGCCGATGGTGGTCTTCGCCCTCCTGATACTCCGGCGCACCGTTCGGGAGGATCGGTTCCTGCGGGAGAAGCTCGACGGCTACGACGCCTACGCGCGGAGCGTTCGCCACCGGCTCGTCCCGCGCGTTTGGTAAGCGACGGAGAGCCCGGAGGGCCGTACGGAGCGCTCAACAAATGCAGCGGCGGATCGGATCCGCCGCGGAGCGCTAAGAAATGACCTACCATTCATGCTCGGTCCATCCCAGGAGTTACCCATGCCCGCTGCCGACATCGCTGTGATCGAATCCGCCGCCGAGCAGTTCCGCCGTGACTACGAGAAGGCCAAAACGCAGATCCAGCGGGTGGTGGTCGGGCACGAGGAGATCATCGACGGCGTGCTCACCTGCCTCTTCGCCGACGGCCACGCCCTGCTGGAAGGGGTGCCGGGCCTGGGCAAGACGCTCTTGGTTCGCTCCCTGGCCCAGGCACTTCACCTGGACTTCTCACGCATCCAGTTCACCCCCGACCTCATGCCGGCCGACGTCACCGGCACGACGATTGTGGTGGAGGCCGAGCATGGCCGCGAGTTTAGGTTTCGCAAGGGACCGATCTTCGCCCAGATCATCCTCGCCGACGAGATCAACCGGGCGACGCCCAAGACGCAGTCGGCCCTGCTCGAAGCGATGCAGGAGAAGACCGTCACCGTCGGCGGCGAGACGCACAAGCTCGACCTGCCGTTCTTCGTGATGGCCACCCAGAACCCGATCGAGCAGGAGGGCACCTACCCGTTGCCCGAAGCCCAGCTCGACCGGTTCTTCTTCAAGCTCAACGTCGGCTACTCCAGCCGCGACGAGCTGGGGGTGATCCTCGACCGCACCACCACCGGCGCCGAGCCGTCCGCCGAGCAGGTCCTCGACGCGCCGGCCATCCTGGCCCACCAGAAGCTGGTGCGCAAGGTCGTCATCGCGCCGCACATCCAGGATTACGCAGTCCGGCTCGTGCTGGCCACGCACCCGGGGGGCGAGCTGGCCACGCCGATGGTCAACCAGTTCCTGCGGTTCGGGGCCAGCCCCCGGGCGGCCCAGGCGCTCATTCTCTCGGGCAAGGTCAGCGCCCTGCTCGACGGCCGAGCCAACGTCTCGATCGAGGACGTCCGCGCGGCCGTGCTCCCCGCGACGCGCCACCGCTGCCTGCTCAACTTCGAGGGCGAGGCCGAGGGCAAGTCCACAGACGAGATCGTGACCAACATCGTCGAGACGCTCCCCGCCGACGTCGGCGTGGCCGTGGGATAGGGAAGAGAGCGATGCGCGATGTGCGATGCGCGATGCGCAAGAAGGGCTTCGCTGCGTGACTTCGTGACTCCGTCACTTCGTCACTTCGTCACTCCGTCACTATCTTCTCCCTCGTGACCTTCCTCAATCCATGGTCGGCGCTTGTGGCGGCGTCGGTCGCGGTGCCGCTTCTGCTGCTGCTCTATCTGCTGCGGCTGCGGCGGCAACCGCTTCGGATCGCCAGCACCCTGCTGTGGCAGCACGCCACTGAGGAGCTGGAGGTCAACGCGCCATTTCGGCGGCTGCGGTGGTCGCTGCTCCTGCTGCTTCAGCTTCTCCTGCTCGTCGTGCTGCTGCTGGCGCTGGGCCGGCCGGTGCTGCAGTCGTCGGGACGGCCGGCCTCGCGGGTGATCCTGCTGATCGATCGCAGCGCCTCGATGAACGCCACCGACGCCGGCGGCCGGACCCGGCTCGAGGCCGCCCGCCACGCCGCGGCGCGCATCGTCGAGCGCCTGGGCCGCGCCAGCCGACGCACCCGGATGATGGTGATCGCCTTCGGCGCCTCCGCCCGGGTGGTCAGCGGTTTCGAGTCCAATCGAGCGGCGCTCCTGGGCGCCATCGACTCCATCGGCCCCACCGACGAGGAGGCCGATCTCGAGTCGGCGCTGCGACTCGCCGGCGCCTTCACCCGCCCCGGCGAGGACGAGACTGACGAGCCGCCGGAGGTGGTCGTCATCTCCGACGGCGGCGTGGGGGAGCCGGCGGATTCGGCCGGCTTCTCGCTGCGCCGGGGGACCTTCCGCTACGTCGCGGTGGGGCCGCCCGCGCCGACGCCGGTCAGCAACGTCGGCCTCGTGTCGCTCAGCGCCCGGCGCGACTACGACGATCCCGGCCGGGTGCTCGTCTTCTCGCGGCTCCTCAACGCCGGCCCCGAGCCGGTCGAGACCGTCGTCACCCTGCTCATCGACGGTAAGCCGGCCGCGTCGAAGCGGGTCCAGATCGCCCCCGCCGAGGAGCGCCCCGGCGAGTCCGTGGTCACCTTCGCGATCGACCTGCACGCGTCGGCGGTGCTGAGCGTGCACCACAACCGCCGCGACGACCTCGAAGCCGATGACCGGGCCGCCCTGGTCATGCCGGATCCGAGGCGGCCGCGGATCGCGCTCGTTCATCCGGGCGGCGAGCCCGACCCCTTCCTGCACGAGCTTCTGGCCGCCCTCGAGCCGGACCAGCTCAAGGTGCTCTCGGCCAGGGCCTACGACGCCTACGACCCGCGGGAGATCGACTCGGGGGCGGTCTTCGATCTGGTGGTCTTCGATCGCGTCGGGCCCCGCCGGCTGCCCGGCATCGCCACCCTCACCGTCGGTGCCGTGCCGGCGGGGATCACCGCCACCGAGCCGAGCGACCCGGGGGGGCGGCGGATCCTGAGCTGGCAGCGCCAGCACCCGGTCATGCGGCACGTTTCCCTCGACACCGTTGCCTACGCCGGCTTCGGCGGGCTCGACCTGCCCGCTGGCGCCACGGCGCTTGCGGAAGGGCCGCAAGGCCCGCTGATCGGCCTGGTGGTCACCCGCGGCGCGCGGCACCTGGTGGTGGGGTTCGAGCTGCAGCGGAGCAACTGGCCCCTGCAGGTCAGCAGCACCGTCTTCATGCAGAACGCGGTGGCCTACCTGACGCTCGCCGTCTCGGGCCAGAACGGTCTGGCGGCCCGTCCCGGCGAGCCGATCACCGTCCGCGCGCTGCCATCGAGCGAGACGCTCTCGATCGAGGGGCCGCTGCGAGCGACGATCGACGTCCAGCCCGGGGCGGCCACGACGCTGCCGGTCCTTCGCCGAGTCGGGCTCTACACCGTGCGGGGGGCGGCGCCGCCGATGGACCGGATCGCGGTGAGCATGTTGAGCGATGCGGAGACGGACATCCGGCCTCGGGCGGCCATCGTGGTCAACGCCGAGGCAGCGGTGGGCGGCTCGGTGGGCGAGGTGGCCCCCCTCGAGCTCTGGCCCTGGCTGGTGGGGATCGGATTCGGATTGCTTGTGCTGGAGTGGCTGGTGTATTGCCGACGTATGCGCGGGTGATCGCCCGTGCTGCGCCCGCCCCGGCGGCCGCCGCCCCAGGGAGTCCCCCCCGCCCCCCGGAGTCCCCTGGAGCCCACACCATGACGCCGCACCTCGATCTTCGCCTGCTCGCCGTGGGATGGCTCGCCGGTGTCGGCGCGGTCGGCGGTGCCGCCTTCGGGCAGACCGATCCGGGCCGGGCGCCGATCAGCACCCCGAAGCCGCCATTCGTCATCACGTTCAGCGGCGGCCTGGAGCACCAGTTCGACGCCGACATCGACGGCGGGGGTGATTTCAACGTCTTGCGGCTGGGGTTCGGTCTGGAGAGCCGCTCCCAGCCACTGCCGGAGCTCGACCTCTCCGTCAAGTTCAACTACGCGCTCGACGCCTACAGCTTCTCCGGCGCCGCCTTGGGCGCTGCCGATCAGTGGGAGGACGTTCACACCTTCGGGCTGCAGGCGACGGCGTCCTATCGCGCCTCCCGGGAGTGGACGATCTTCGGCGGGCCGATTCTCCAGATCTCCCGCGAGTCGGGCGCGGACTGGGACAACGCCTTCACCGGCGGCGCGGTGATCGGGGCGAGCTACGCATTCAGCGAAGAGCTGGTCATGGGCTTCGGGCTGGGCGTGCTGAGCCAGCTCGAGGACAGTGAGCTGATCTTTCCCGTCCTGGTCCTGAACTGGAAGATCAGCAACGACCTGCGGCTGACCACCCAGGGCGGAGGCCGCAGCGCCACCGGGACCGGGCTCGAGCTCATTTGGGACCGCGGTGACGGGTGGGAGTTCGCGGTCGGCGGGCGCTACGAGTTCCGCCGCTTCCGCCTCGACAACTCGGGAGATGGCCCGGGCGGCGTGGGCGAGGAGACGCTCGTGCCCTTCTGGGTTCGAGCATCGACCCAGTTCGACGACAACGTCACCGTCAGCGCCTATGCCGGCTTTACGCTCGGCGGCGGCCTGCTGATGGAGGACCAGAACGGCAACCGGATCGGCAAGGAGGACTACGACCCGGCCGCCTTCCTGGGCATCTTCGCCAAGGTGACGTTTTAGTTAGAGCGCTCCGTAGGGCCCTCCGGGCCCACACTCGCTCCGGTGCGCTCCGCGGCCGATTCCAATCAGCCGCTGCGCCTGGACGCAAAGAGCGCGCCGTAGCAGCCTCCGGTGGCGGCTCATCAACACGTCACCAATGCCACGCGATTCCTTCCCTCATGGCTCATGGGTTTCCTCTCACCGCGGCCGGTCGTCCCAGTGACCGAGATTGACGGCGATTCGGGCCGGCTCGAGGCGCCAGGGGGCCGTCGTTCCCGGGCCGCTCTCGAAGGCCGGGCCGTCGCCGTGGGTGCGCGCGAAGCCCAAGAACGTGGGCTCGTCCTGGCCCCGCGAAAGCCAGCTCTCGGGCAGGACGATCCGGCAATACCAGCGATCGGAGTACGAGCGGCGGTACACCTGGAGCCCGGGTTCGCGGGGGCCGGCCAGGAGCCGGCGCCGGCCCTTCTCGGGGACGACCAGCACCACCGACGGTCCGCCGTCACCATCTTCGGGACCGATGAGCAGGGTCACCGCCTCGACCCCCCGCGCGTCCTGGTAGGCGGTCAACGTCCCCAGGCGACGGGCGGGCTCGTCCGCGTCCGTCTCGGGTCGGCGGCACTCGAAGAAGACCTCCCAGCGACCCCGGTGCTTGCGGAGATGAGCGAACGTGGCACGGGTCGGCGGCACGAGGTGGGGACGGCCCGTCTGCAGCTGACCCAGGGACGGAGGGCCCCCGAGCGCCGACACGTACACCCCCGGGGGTCGGGCGGTGGTGGTCCGCCGGCCGAAGGTGAGCAGGTGCTCTCGACCGACGGCCTCGATCCGCAGGGTCTGGGTCGGCAGCTCCTCGGGTCGGGGCAGGCCGATGGCGCTCGGCCCGGGCAGGGGGGGACGGTCGATGTTGATCCGGGTGAGCGTCTCGGGCTCCAGCCGCACCGCGATGGGGATGTTGTCGCCGCCCAGCCAGGTGAACTTGGCGATGATCGGGCTGGAGGCGGGGTTGGTCAGGGCCACCCGCACCTGGTCGCCGTATCCGGTCTCCGCCCAGACGAGAATCTCATCCCGGGACATCGCCCAGGCAATGGCGTCGGCCAGGACGTCCTGGTCGGGCCGGTTGAAGCTCAAGAGCGCCCCGAGCAGCTCCCCGCCCTGGGTCGGGCCTGCCTCCCAGGCGGCGAAGCGCTGGCGGCCGTCACGGCTGGTGCGGGTCAGCAGGTCGCGGCACTGGTCGGCGACCTCGCGATTCCGGCTCGCCAGTCGCCCCAGGCCGATCCGCCAGAGGTCGGCGTAGTGCTCGGCCACCAGGCGCTCCACCTCGTCGAAGCCAAAGAGCAGAGGCGGCGGCTGGCTAAGGCGATCCGCCAGAAGCATCCACCGCCAGTACTCGAAGGGCGACTCGGGGTCGGGCCGATCGGGCGCGGCGACGATCTCCAGCGGCGCGGCCTCCGGCGGCGGCTCGCGCCACCCCACCGAGAGGTCGCGCCAGACCGGCCACAGCAACTGCCCGTTGAGCCGCAGCGCGCCGTGACCGTCCTTGGGCATCCGGGCGAGCAGGAAGACCGCCCCCGAGCCCGCCCGCGATGTGTCGTCACCGGGCTCGATCCCCCGGACCGCGAGGCGGCGGGGATCGTCCGTCCAACGTGGCGGGTTCGCCGGTGGTGCCGCGTGCACCCAGGCCACGACGCCGTCGATCCGCCGGCCGTCGGCGAGGCTCAGCTGGATCGTCGCGGGCCAGTCGCGGCCCGGCTGGCGGGCGCCCAGTGGCACCATGAGCACCCCGCCCCGCGGGGCGATCGGCTCGGTCACCGCGGCCTGCACCCCCCGGACCCCCCGGACCGCCTGGGCCGACGCGGTCGAGGGATCGCTCAGGACCGACAGCAGGACCGCCCCCCCGCCCAAAGCCCGGCCCGACCATACGCTCGCCATCGTCCGGACACCTCGCATGAGCAGCGTCTCTTCTCTGACTCGAAGTCTAGATTCATTCATAGCGCTCCGTACGGCCCTCCGGCCGACACTCGCTCCTTGGCGCTCTGCGGCCTATCAAAAAGGCCGGCTGCGCCTGGATATTCGCCGCCGCGTACCAGAGCGAGGGTTGGCCCGGACGGCCGTACGGAGCGCTACGGAAGGCGTCCGATAAGCGGTGGCGGATGACGCCTGCGCGTACCAGAGCGAGTGTCGGCCCGGAGGGCCGTACGGAGCGCCCAGGAAGGCAAACCGATCAGCGGCGGCGGATGTATTCGCCGCCGCGTACCAGAGCGAGTGTCGGCCCGGAGGGCCGTACGGAGCGCTCAAACTAACCCCCTAAACGCTCGCGGACGAGCTGGCACGCCTCTTCGATCGCCCGGTCGAGGTCGTCGTTGACCACCGTGGCGTCGTAAACGCCGCTCGTCCGGGCCAGCTCGATCTCTCGCTTGGCCTCGGCGAAACGGGACTGGATCATGGCCTCGGGCTCCCGGGCCCGGGCCCGCAGGCGGCGCAGCAGCTCCTCGTCGCCGGGAGGCAGGATGAAGAGCATGAAGGCCTCGGGCATGGCCCGCTTGACCTGAAACGCCCCCTGCACGTCGATGTCCAGAATGATCAACCGCCCCTCCGCGAGCCGCTTCTCGACCGGATCGCGCGGGGTGCCGTAGAAGTGCAGCCCGAAGACCCGGGCGTGCTCAAGGAACTCGCCGCGATCGACCATGGCCTCAAACTGCTCAGAGCTGAGGAAGTGGTAATCCCGGCCCTCCACCTCGCCGCCGGCCGGGGGGCGGGTGGTGGCCGAGACGCTGAAGACGCCGCCGAACCGCTCCTCGATCGGGCGGACGATCGAGGTCTTTCCAACGCCCGACGGACCGGAGACCACCAGCAGCACTCCCGACGAGTTGGTCGGGCGAGTCGACATCGCCGCCTGAGTGTAGCGAGTTGCCGGGCGCCGCCGGAGGGGCGAACGCTGCGGCGAAGCTCACAGCCGGTAACGGATGAGGCGTTGAATGGAGGCGCCGAGGCTGATAGGATGACTGCCCCGCTCAAAGATGAGGATGGAGACGGACCTCCCGGCCGCCTCCGACCGGCGGAGCCGGCGAATCGCCCCCGCAGGCAGCTACATGGCACGCAACATCGTTACGATCGATGATCTCGCCAAGCACGAGATCGAGGGTATTTTCGCGCTCGCCGACCACTTCCTTGAGCAGCTGGCGCCGGAGGGTTCGCATCGAGTCCGCGGGCGGCTCGACCTCGCCCAGAACTGCGTGCTGGCCACCCTCTTCTTCGAGCCCAGCACCCGCACCCGGTTTTCCTTCGAGTCGGCGATGATCAGGCTCGGGGGTCACATTCTCTCGTCCGCCGATCCCACCACCACCTCGGCGGCCAAGGGAGAGAGCATCGCCGACACCATGCGCGTCGTCGAGAACTACTGCGACATCATCGTCGTTCGCCATCCCCTCGAGGGGGCGGTCCGCGTGGCCGCCGACTTCGCGCAGGTTCCGGTGATCAACGCCGGCGACGGCGGTCACGAGCACCCCACCCAGACGCTCTGCGACCTCTACACCCTGCGGCGCGAGAAAAAGAGGCTCAACAACCTCAACGTGCAGCTGCGCGGCGACCTCAAGCACGGCCGCACGGTGCACTCCCTGGTCTATGGGTTGGCGCGGTTCGGCGCCAACATCATCACCTCGCCGGCGGACGGGCTCGATCTGCCCGACCACGTCATCCGCCGCCTGGCGCGGGACTACAACTGCGGCCCGGTGCACGTTGACGGCATGCCCGACGACGTGCGGGCCATCTACGTCAGCCACGGCGCGACCGAGCAGCGCACGCTGCCCAACCTGCCGCTCGACTTCCTCATCGAGGTGCCCCGCAAGGACTTCCGAAAGATCGACATCTTCTACGTGACGCGCCTCCAGTCCGAGCGCCTCGGCGACGAGGGCCATACGGCGGCCTATCCGGTCGTCGACGCCCGGTTCCTGCGGCACCGCCGGTACCGCGACAGTCGCGTCCTGCACCCGCTGCCGCGGGTCGACGAGCTTGATTACGATCTCGATCAGGACGAGCGGGCGGTCTACTTCAAGCAAGCGGCCTACGGCGTGCCGGTGCGGATGGCCCTGCTCGCCGAGCTGCTCGGGTTGCGGGACGACCTGCTGAGCAAGTCGCCCCCGACGAAGGACTACCCGGTGTATGGAGGCCGCGGGGGGATCGCCTGCCCCAACCGCAACTGCGTGACCCGGCACAAGTCCGAGCAGGCCTACCTGGTGCCGCGGTTCTGGATCGTGGATACCGACGCGCTCATCCTGCAGTGCGTCTATTGCGAGCACGAGACCGTCCCCCGCTGCGTGGGGCGCACCTCGACGAAGCGGTACGACCTGGACATCGCTCGCTGGACGCGCATCCCGCTCGATGAGCTGATCCTCTTCGAGGACGAGAGCGCCGCGCGGGCGGGCGGTTATCAGCCGTACAAGGGCAAGGCGAGGGGGCCGGGTCCCTCGATCGTGAGCGGCGCGGGCGCCGTAGACACTCGAAGCGGGCGACCCCGCTCGCAGTAGCGAGCCCCCGGGCCCGGGGCGACCCGGCCGCGCCGGTCTACAATCCCCGACCGGATGACCTGGGGAGTCCCCGAAGCAGGAGGAGCGGTGACCACGAAGGCGGTATCAACAGCGGACTCGATGTCGCCGTGCGCGCCGCAGTCGCTGGTGCGGGCCACGCTCGAGCTCGAGGACGGAACCACCTACGAGGGCCGGTCCTTCGGTGCCCACGGCTCGGTGGCGGGCGAGGTGGTCTTCAACACCGGCATGGTGGGGTACCCCGAGACCCTGACCGACGCCTCGTACTCGGGCCAGATCCTTGTCCTGACGTATCCATTGATCGGGAACTACGGCGTGCCCGAGTGCGTTGGGGCGGCGGCCGAGCCGGGCGCGATCGGCGAGCACTTCGAGTCCGACCGCATCCACGTCGAGGGGCTCATCGTCGCCGACTACTCCCTGCACTACAGCCATTGGGACGCACGGCGCAGCCTCTCGCAGTGGCTCGTCGACCACGGCGTGCCCGCCCTGACCGGAATCGACACGCGGGCCCTCACCAAGCGGCTGCGCGAGCGGGGCACGATGCTTGGGGTCATCCGCTTCGGCGACGATGACATCGCCTTCCGCGACCCCAACGAGGAAAACCTCGTGGCCGGCGTGAGCATCGCCGCGCCGCGGCTCTATGCCCCGGACGGTACGGCCCGCCGCCGGGTGGCCCTGCTCGACTGCGGGGTGAAGCACAACATCATCCGCAACCTGTTGGCGCGGGGGGTCGAGGTGCTGCGGGTGCCCTGGGACTGCGACCTCGCCGACGAGCGCTTCGACGGGCTGCTGGTTTCCAACGGTCCCGGCGATCCGCGCATGGTGAAGACGACCATCGATACCCTCGCCCGGCTGCTCGACCGCGGCGTCCCCACCTTCGGCATCTGCATGGGCCACCAGCTCCTCGCTCGGGCGATCGGCGCCGACACCTATAAGCTCAAGTACGGGCATCGCAGCCAGAACCAGCCGGTCCTGGAGTGCGGGACGAACCGCTGCTTCATCACGTCGCAGAACCACGGCTACGCGGTCGACCACGACACGCTGCCGCGGGAGTGGCGGCCGTGGTTCGTCAACCTCAACGACGAGACGAGCGAGGGGCTGCGCCACGCGTGGGCGCCCTACCGCAGCGTGCAGTTCCACCCCGAGGCGGCCCCGGGCCCCGTCGACACCGGCTTTCTCTTCGACGAGTTCATGGCCATGATCGACCGATGA
>SMUY01274302.1_pt1 | contig 14455 bp, 15 predicted proteins | sample 2456441 | NCBI WGS metagenome assembly SMUY01 (sample SAMN11095931, study PRJNA526329) | marine sediment metagenome | biome: Marine sediment; feature: Surficial sediment; material: Deep marine sediment; isolation source: Hadal surficial sediment | place: Pacific Ocean | collected 2014-11 | depth...
AGTGTTCGCCGATTTCTTTCAACGAGACCGGGTCCTCGGCCAGGATGCGGGTGGCAAACAGTTCTTGTTCAATGGGTTTCATGTTTTCGAGGAAGGCCCCGATTTTTTCGTGGAGGACTTCATGAAATTGGCTTTTTTCGATGGCCTGGGCCGGGTTTTTGCCGTCGGACAGTGATTTGCCGGGGGTCATTTCGCTGTCCGGGTGGACCGGCGTGTCCATCGAGACGTCGGCGGCGCCGAGGCTGGCCTGCACGTCGATCACGTCTTTTTCACTGACGCCGAAATGTTCGGCGAGTTGTTTGGGCGTGGCGGTGAAGCCCTGCTCCTCCAGTTTGGCTTTTTCTTTTTGTAAATTATAGAGCAGTTTGCGGCGGGCGTTGGTGGTGCCGACGCGCACCAGCCGCCAGTTGTCGAGGATGTATTTCAGGATATAGGCCTTGATCCACCAGCTGGCGTAAGCGGGCAGGCGCACGCCGCGGAACGGGTCGAAGTTCTTGACCGCCTTCATGAGGCCGACGTTGCCTTCCTGGATGAGGTCCATCACGTTCTGCCATTCGCGCCGGAAGGTCATGGCGATTTTGACCACCAGCATGAGGTTGTTGGTGATGAGTTTGTAGGCGGCCTGGACGTCGCCGGTGTCCTGATAGTGGAGGGCGAGTTCTTTTTCTTCTTCTGCGGACAGTTCCGGGTATTGGCGGATTTCGTTGAGGTAGGCGGTCAGCGGGTCGAGCGGCGCCAGCGCGTCCGATCCGCGCACCACGGGCAGGGGCCGGATGTCCTCTGCTTCGCCGGAGTCGTCGTCCAGCACTTCCGGTTCCAGAGGCGGATGGTGCTCGTCGCCATCCGCGGGAGGGAGGTCGTCCGCCTTCGGGAGGTCCGCATCTTTTTTCAATGGATCGTTCATAATCAACAAGTTGTCGGTTCGGGGGGTGCCGGACCCCAATTTTCAGGGAATAGGAGCCGTTGAATGTGCCTCTTATAAAACGTACAATAGCGGCATGCGACTGGCCATTCTTATATTAATCCTGATCGCGGTGGTTTCACTGGTCCGGTGGTATCTGCAAGCCCCCCGAAAAGAAGCGGAGGCCTTGTCCACGGAAATGGTCCAGGATCCCAATTGCGAGACCTATTTTCCGGTGACCGAGGCGGTAACCGCCACCATCGCCGGGCGAGAGCATTTTTTTTGCAGTGAACGATGCGCCAATGAATACCGGAACAAGCACAACCCCGTATAAAACCGGCGCTTAAAGCTCCCAAACTCAATATTGTACCATAACCCGCGGGCCTTCCCGGTAGAGGCCGGGGACGCCGGAAATGGGCCCGGAACGCCGGAAACGGGCCCGGGACGCCGGGAGCGGGATCAGGGAACCCGGAAAGGAAGCCTTTTGGTGACGCAACCCTTCAGATTGAAACAGATCATGATCCTCGGACTGATGTTATGGCTGGCGGGGTCCGTGCAGGCGGCGGAGGTTCCCCCGGCCTGCGAACCGGTGGAGCAGAAGGGGATCAAAGTCGAGGGCTATATCTCGAAGAAGTTCAAGAAGCAGAAGCGGGCGATCATTCAGGAGTTTAAAGAGATCGGGCATACCCGCACGGCGATTCGTCCGTTTCCGATGGGGAACACCGCCAAGGTGATCGCCATCGGCCGGTGCGTGCCGGCCTACATCGCGCGGCATGTGATGGCGAAGACCTTGCAGTATACGTCGGGGATCGAGAGCCTCGTCAACCAGGCGTTTCTGCACACGCACTGGATCGCCATCGGCACGACGATGTTTGATGAGCCGTCCCAGCAGGTGGTGACCCAAGAGCAGGTCCAGCAGTTGATGGATCCTTCCCTGGGGGATGAAGAATTTCATAAACTGTACCGCAAATTTTCGGTGCAGGACGATACGGTGCCTTATTTCGGCTTGACCCCGAAAAACGTCAAGAAGGTGGATTGATTCACGCTTTCGGTCCTATACTCCCTAACCCCAAATTGATGAAATAACCGGATGAGGATTCTCGACCTGATTGCCTGGCTGATGTTTTTTACCGCCGGGTTCAGTTACCTCAATCACCGCTTCCTCAAGCTTCCCACCAGCATCGGGTTGATGGCCATCGCCATGGTGTTCTCCCTGGGCCTGATCGCGCTGGGCGAGTTGCAATGGATTCCCGGACTGGAGGAATCGGCACGCACGCTGTTGCAGTCCATCGACTTCAACCAACTGGTCCTGCACGGCATTCTCGGCGCGCTCCTGTTCGCGGGGTCACTGCACATCAATCTGGAGGACCTGGCGAAACAGAAATGGATCATCGCCCTCTTGGCCACCGTCGGCTTGGTGTTGTCGACGATCATTATCGGCGGACTGATGTATTTTGTATTGGGCTGGCTGGGCATCGGTATCCCATTCATTTATTGCCTTTTGTTTGGGACGTTGATTTCTCCGACCGATCCCATCGCCGTGCTCGCCATTTTAAAAACCGTGGGTGTGCCCAAAGAACTGGAAACGAAAATTGCCGGTGAGTCGTTGTTCAACGACGGCGTGGCGGTGGTGATCTTTGTGGTGATTCTGGACATCGCCACCGGCCACAACGAACCGACGGTGGGGTCCATCGCCGTTTTGTTTTTAGTGGAAGCCGTGGGCGGCGCGCTGTTCGGCCTGGCGACGGGTTATGGGGCGTATCGCCTGTTAAAAACGGTGGACAATTACCAGGTCGAAGTGTTGATCACGCTGGCGCTGGTGTTCGCCGGCTATGCCGCGGCGGAGGCGATGCATATCTCCGCGCCGATCGCGGCGGTGGCGGCGGGACTGTTGATCGGCAACCACGGCCGGACCCTGGCCATGTCCGAGAAAACCATCGAGCGTATCGACCAGTTCTGGGAGCTGATCGATGAAATTTTAAACGGTGTGTTGTTTGTCCTGCTGGGATTCGAACTGTTGATATTGACGTTTGACCTGTCCAGTTTTAAGGCCGGCTTGATCGCGATTCCCGTCGTCCTGCTCGCCCGTTTTAGCGGGGTGAGTGTTCCTATCTGGCTCAGGAAATTCAAACGCGAGTTCAGCCCCAACGCCATCAAGGTGTTGACCTGGGGCGGATTGCGCGGCGGCATTTCCGTGGCGCTGGCGTTATCGCTCCCGCCTTCTCCCCAGCGCGAATTGATTCTGATGATGACCTATGTGGTGGTGGTGTTTTCCATCCTCGTCCAAGGGCTGACCATCGGCAAACTGGTCCAGCGGGGAATAAAAATTTGACGGTGCTTGCATCAATCGATTTTTTCTCCATTTTCAAATCCCGTTGAAAAGTGCTCCTTAAGCTGTAAAAAGAATCAACCTTCCACCGTTGGCGGGCATTTTGCATCTATCTTTTCGTTCGCAGGGGTTACCCCCCTGAGGATGTAAATGGTACTCTGACCATAAGCTTGAAATGAAATCAACGGTGGTTATGGATTCTCAAAGCGTTCTCGATTACGGCAGAGAATTGTTCGGTCATTATTCGACCGAAGAGGAACCCCGCGAAAGATTTCTCTTCGCCAAAGCCCTGCAGAACAACGACAAGTTTCATGACGACGTCAAACGCGAGTTTTTAGCGAAGGTAGAGGAAATCTGCGGCGCTGAAAATCACCAGGAACAGAAGCGGGCGTTCAGGAAATCGCTTCTGGGAAATATAAAGAATATGGTGATGTGGCAGGAATTTTTCAAAAGGGAGGGCACTGACGAATCCCAGATGATTTTTTCCGTTCTGAGGGATTCCTTCGAGTCGATGAGCTTCGAGGAGTTCGAGAAACAGATGGCGTATTTTCAGTTGTATTCCGAAGCGCTGTATTCCCTGACGCAGTGTGTTCTGAACCGTTTTTACGATGAAGTGTTCGAGAACAATTATTCCACCATGCTGACCCGGATCTGGCGCACGTATTTCGAGCATTATTTCAAATTCATCGTGGCCAAGAGCCAGGGCAGGGAGTTTCTGGGTGGGGATTCCCTGGCCCAGCTGAATACGATTCTGGAAAAGGTGGAAGCCTCAGCCCTGAAGGGCGAAGAGCTGGCTTACAATATGGATAAACTGTAAACCGTTTATTCTTATCCCCGCCGGACGAAGCGGACGGCGTGGGAGATGGTTTTATCGTTTTTGCCGTACCAGTAGGGACAGCCGTTGAGGTAGAACACGATCTGCGCCTCCTCGCCGCGTTCGTCGCTGGTCCAGGTGCAATTGCCCGCGCCCGGTGGAAATACCGAATCGATCTTGATATCCCCCCCCTTGAAATCCTTGTTCAGTTTTTGCTCATCGTACAGGGAGGAAGCTTCGTGAATGGTCGGCATGCGCCAGTCGGAGTGTCCGCCGAATTGTTTCTCGTTCATTTCCTTGAGGTAGGCTTGGGCTTCATCCCAGGAGAGTTCCTTATCCTTGTCCAGGCGCGAATCGTTGGCCATCCAGGTGAGACTGGTGAGGGAATCGTATATGGTGTTGTCGTCGGTTTTGATGAAACGTGATTTGGGTTTTTCCATGTTGATCTCGCTGACCATAATAAAACGCCCGGCTTTACAGGCCCGCCGGACGGATAGGTTTTTTCGGGTTATGGAGGGCTATATTAACCCTTCCCGCCGACTCTGTAAAGGTCTTCCCGCCGGTCGGCAAACAGGTCGTTATGACCGTTGATTTTTTTGTTGCGCGCCTTATCCAGGTCGAGGGCGGCCACATGCGCTTCCTCCCGGTCCTCCGAGGCGCGGATGAGGATAGTGCCGTCCGGGTCGACCGCCTGGCTCTGGCCGATGAATTTCAGGGTTGCTCCCGGTAAGCGCTGTTCGGTGCCCACGCGGTCGGCGGTCACCGCGAACACCCGGTTTTCCAGACAGCGGGTGATCATGGCCTGCGGGCAATCCGGCAGCACCAGATTGGCCGGGTGGGCGATGACGTCCGCCCCCTGCAGGGCCAGCGTGCGTGCCGTTTCCGGGAACCGCCAGTCAAAGCAGATCATAATCCCGATCTTTGCAAACCCGGTATCGAACACGGTAAACGGTAGATCCCCCGGTTGAAAAAATTGAGTTTCGGTATCGAAAATGTGGGCTTTCCGGAATTTGCCGATATAACCCCGGGGCCCGACGATCACCGCCGAATTGTAGAGGACGTCGCCCTCCCGTTCGGCGAGGCCGGCGACGATCACCATGCCCGATTCCCGGGCCCAGTCCATCAGAAACCCGGTGGTGGGACCGCCCGGGATGGGTTCGGAAAGATTCCGCGCTTCGTCCAGGGACTGAAACTGATATCCCGTGTTGAACAACTCCGGGAGGACCAGCAGGTCGGCCTTCCGGTCTTCCCACAATTGTTTGGCATGGCTGAGGTTTTTATCCACCGCCCCGAATTCGGGATCGGTCTGCAGAAACCCGGCCTGGATGATCGAGCTCATGGCTCATTGTACAACAGAAATACCGGGCAAACCTGTTTAGACAGGATCACAGGATAAAATCAGAAAAACCCGGAACAGGGACTGCTCCGCGCAGGGCGAATAAAAATAATTCCTCCTGCTTTTGTAGTTGCCTCATTCATGAGGCGCTTTTCAAAACCGCTCGATAAATCGAGCAACTACAGAAAGAGGAAGAAGCCCCCAGAACCCTTCGGAGAAGAGGGAGCAGGGCAAAGCAAAACTCAGATTCCTCGCTCCATTTTATTCCGCTCAGAATGACAAGCACATCCAATTTGTCATCCTTAGCGTTAGCGAAGGATATTTGTTTGCCCTGATTCTTTATCAGATTTTATCCTGTGATCCTGTCAATGGTTTTTCTGTGTCTTCTGTCGCGAGTGGGGGTCTTGGGTCAGAGGCGGGAGTTCTGGTGGCGGAGCAGGTGGTCGATCAGCACGAGGGCTGTCATGGCTTCGGCCATGGGTACGGCGCGCGGCGCGACGCAGGGGTCGTGCCTGCCTTCCACCCGGATTTTGGCTTTCTTTCCCTGCTGGGTGACGGTGTCCTGCTCGCGGTTGATGGAGGACGTGGGTTTGACCACCATGCGCATCACGATGTCGTTGCCGTTGGAAATACCGCCTAAAATGCCGCCGGCGTTGTTGGTTTTCGTGGTGATTTTTTTACCCTTGGCGATGAAGACATCGTTGCATTCCGATCCTTTAAGCCGGGCGGCTTCGAATCCGATGCCGATTTCGACGCCCTTGACCGCCGGCAGGCACATCAGGGCCTTGGCGAGGTCGGCGTCCAGCCGGTCGAACACCGGTTCGCCCAGTCCGGGCGGCACCCCCTGCGCGACCACCTCGATGATGCCACCCAGCGAATCGCCTTCCTTCCTGGCCTGCATGATGGCTTCTACCATCTGCTCCGCCACTTTTTTGTCCGGGCAACGGACAATATTTTTTTCAATTTCTTTGAAATTAAACGTTTGGGCGACGAGGTTCCCGATCTGCCGGGTGAAGGCGAAGACCTTGATCTTGTGCCTTGACAGGAGTTTTTTGGCGATGGCTCCGGCGGCGACCCGGCCCACCGTTTCGCGGGCGCTGGAGCGTCCGCCGCCCCGGTAGTCGCGGAAACCGTATTTCCGGTCATAGGTGAAATCGGCGTGGCCAGGGCGGTACAGGTGTTTGATCAGTTCGTATTTGGAGGAGTCGGCGTCGGCGTTTTCTACCATCATGGCCAGCGGGGTACCGGTGGTTTTGCCCTGGAAGACGCCGGACAGAAAGCGGATGCGGTCGGGTTCCTTGCGGGTGGAGGTGACTTTGCTCTGCCCGGTGCGGCGCCGGTCCAGCTCTTTTTGAATATCCTTTTCGGTTAAAGGCAGGCCGGCGGGACAGCCGTCCACCACGACTCCGATGCCGGGTCCGTGAGATTCGCCCCAAGTGGTGATTCTGAATAATTGTCCAAATGTGTTGCCGGGCATGGCGGTATTTTGATTAAGGGATGTAACAGACGTTCACCCACCGGCGGGAAGGGAATAGAGAGGCACCGGTTATGAAGGGGTCAGCAAATAAAAAAAGCAGGGGGAAAACCCTGCTTGTTCGGCCCTCCAGAATGTCCGGGAAACCCGAGAAAAACCTTTATTTAAAAAGGGTTTTACTTCTTATCGGCGGAGATGTCCAAGTCCCCGTCCACCAACTCCCGCAGTTCCTTGCCCGCCTTGAAAAACGGTACCCTTTTGGCGGGGACGTTAACCCGGTCGCCCGATTTGGGGTTCCTTCCGATGCGCGCGTTTCTGCTCCGGACTCGAAAACTGCCAAACCCTCTCAATTCAACCTTTTTCCCCTGCGCCAGAGACTCGGTAATACTTTGAAAGACCGTATTGACCACAACCTCTGTTTGCTTCTTGGTCAGGTTGATTTGCGCCGCAACCTTTTCCACCAACTCCGCCTTGGTCATTAATACCTCTCCCCTCAGAAAAGTTTTGCCGATTATATCATTAACTCCAACCAAGTCAAGCGTTTTGAGGCTTTGGACCGGTAAAAGATGACCGGGCTGGGCAGTACATAGGGGGTGTATCCGGGGCGGTCCCTCCCGGATAATTTTTTGAATTCTTTCGGTTTAGGGAGTTGCCGGGGATGGTGCACAGGGGTCTCGCCGCATTCACGACCCTGGATAAAATTAGGTAATAGGAATATTTCGAAAAAAAGGGTCTAGCCTGGCAACCACAGGTATTGCAGGGAGGGAAACCGGGACGGCACCATGGAGGTGTTGAAATCCCTGGCAAGGGTGCTGTCCAACAGCCAATCCAGGAACCCTTTGGGCGGCTCTTCCCAGATCACTTTGGGCCGGCCCTGGATGCCGGCATCTTTTCCCAATTGGGCGATCACATCCTCGAGCCCGCCCAGTTCATCCACCAGCTTCAACTTGAGCGCCTGGCGTCCGGTGAATACCCGGCCGTCGGCCAGTTTGCGGGCTTCCCGGGTGGACATATTGCGGCCCTTGGCGACGGCTTCGATGAACTGCTGGTGCACATCATCGACCACTTTTTGCAGATACCTGCGTTCGTGCGGCTGCATCTTCCGGAAGGGCGAGCCGACATCCTTATATTTTCCGCTTTTCACCACTTGCGGTTCCAGGCCGATTTTTTTCATCAATTGCTCGGCGTTGGAAAATGCCATGATCACCCCGATGCTTCCGGTCAGGGTTCCGGGATTGGCAAAAATCCGGTCGGTGGCGGCGGCGATGTAATAGCCTCCCGAAGCGGCGAGACTGCCCATCGACGTGTAAATTTTCTTGTGGTCCGCCCGCACCCGCAGGATCTCGTCGTAAATTTCCTGGGAGGGGGCCACCGCACCGCCGGGAGAGTCTATTCTTAAAATTATGGCCTTGATGTCATCGTCCCGGCGGTATTGGGACAGTTGCCGGACGATCTCCTTCGAGTCCATGATGGTTCCGGTCACCTCCACCATGGCGATGGTCTCGGTGCCGCCGTCCAGTCCGCCGTCGGACAGATAGCGGCCCAGTACCAAAGATAAAACCCCCAAGGTGGCCAGGCCCAGCAGGACATACAGCAGGGTGCGCCCAAACGATTTTTTCTGTTTCTGAGCCGGTTGCATCGGTTGCATTCAGTACCTCGGAGTTCAGGCTTCGGATTCGGACGCTTCCTCATCCTCCGCCGGTATATCCAATTGTACTTCTTCCAGGTCGATCTGGGAAGGGTCCAGATTTTCCGTGTAGGCTTTGATGCTGAGGCCGATCTTTTTACTGATGGTGTCGACCTTGATCACCTTGGCCTTGATTTCGTCCCCCACCTTGACCACCTTTTCCGGATGCGTCACTTTCTCGGAACTCAACTGTGAGACGTGGATCAATCCTTCCAGGCCGTCGTCGAACTCCGCGAAGGCCCCGAAACCGGTGACCTTGATGATGGTGCCGGTGACGTCCTTCCCGATCGGATATTGATCGGGAATTTTTTCCCAAGGATCGGCTTCGAGTTGCTTGATGCCGAGGGAGATACGGCAGGCTTCTTTATCGATGTTGAGCACCACGGCATTCACTTGGTCCTTTTTCTTGAGGACTTCCGAGGGATGCTTGATCTTTTTGTTCCAGGACAAATCGGAGATGTGGATCAACCCGTCGACTCCGTCTTCCAGCTCAACAAAGGCGCCGAAATCGGTCAGGTTCCGCACCAGACCTTCGACCTCGGTACCGATGGGATATTTCTCTTGGATGCTGTCCCACGGATTGGGCTCGATCTGTTTCATGCCCAGGGAGATGCGTTTCTTTTCCTTGTCCAGTGTCAGCACCACCGCATCCACCATATCGCCGATGCTGACCATCTTGCTGGGATGTTTCACGTGGCGGCTCCAGGACATTTCGGAAACGTGCACCAGGCCTTCGATGCCTTTTTCCAGTTCCACGAATGCGCCGTAATCGGTGATGCTCACCACCTTGCCGGAAATGCGCGTTTTGACGGGGTACTTGTTGTCGACATCCACCCACGGGTCCGGGGTGATTTGCTTGAGGCCGAGGGAGACGCGCTCTTTTTCCTTGTCATACTTGAGGACCATCACCGTCACCTTGTCGCCGATGGAGAACATCTCGGAGGGATGGTTGACGCGTCCCCACGACATGTCGGTGATGTGCAGCAATCCGTCGATGCCGCCCAGATCGACAAACACACCGTAATCAGTGATGTTTTTAACGATGCCATCCACCTGGTTGCCTTCTTCCATTTTGGTGAGGGTGCCGGCGCGCGCCAGTTTGCGTTCCTCCTCGAGCAGGATGCGGCGGGACAGCACGATGTTGCCGCGCTTTTTATTCATCTTGATGATCTTCATCTGGAATTTTTCGTTGATCAGTTTTTCCAGGTTGCGCACCGGGCGCAGATCGATCTGGGAACCGGGCAGAAATGCCTTGAGTCCGATATCGACGGTCAGGCCGCCCTTGGCCTTGGCCACCACGATGCCTTCGATGATTTCCTCCGCTTCGAACGCTTTCACCAGTTTTTCCCAGATTTTGATCTTGTTGGCCTTTTCTTTAGAGAGAACGACGATTCCGTTGTTGTCCTCCACGCGCTCGAGAAAGACTTCAATTTCGTCTCCGATCTGCAAATCCTTTTCCGCTTCGGGGAACTCGTTGAGGTTGATGAGGCCCTCGGATTTAAAGCCGACGTCGACGGTGACCATACCCTTGGCCAGCCCCAGCACCCGGCCGATGATGATTTCGCCTTCCCGGAAATTTTTGAGGCTCTTTTCGAAATAGGCCTCCATTTCCTGATGCGCGGCTTTTTCCTCCGCTGATAAATCGTCTTCTATGTCGTCAATATCAAAACCTGCGTATAACACGTTACTTCTCCTTCACATTTCGGGTTAAGGTTGATAAAAAATGGATGCCATTCGTCAGGAATGGACCGGACCGATCTGCTCTATCATTTGCGCTACCACGTCCTCGATTTTCATGCCGGTGGTGTCCAGCCGAATCGAGTCCGCCGCCGGTATCAGCGGCGAGACTTTCCGATGCTCATCCTCAAAATCTCTTTGTTGCAGTTGCTCCAGTATTTTTTCAAATGTAATTTCCGGTTGATTCGCCTTGATTTCCTCGTAGCGGCGATGCGCCCGTTCTTTCTGATCGGCCACCAGGAAAAACTTTTTTTTGGCATCGGGGAAGACCACGGTCCCGATGTCCCGGCCGTCCATGACCACGTTGCCGTTTCGTCCCATATTCTGTTGTTGCGCGACCATCACATCGCGTACCGCCTTGTTGGCGGCGACGATGGCGGCCAGCCGCCCGATGGTTTCGGTTTGCAGCACCGGGGTCAAATCCTGGCCGTCGACCATTACCTTCTGCCGGTCGGGTCCCGGTTGAAATTCGATGGCAATCCTCCGGGCCACTTCGGCGCTCTTCTCTACGTCCTGCGGATCGATTCCCGATTGCTGAACTTTCCAGGCCACCGCGCGGTACATCGAGCCGGTTTCGATATACTTGAAATTCAGGCGCTTGGCGATGAGCCGAGCCACCGTGCTTTTGCCGCTTCCTGCGGGGCCGTCGATGGCGATAATCATGTATTGCTTTCCACCAGCTTTCCCCGGTTCAGGTTCGCGTTGGCGAAGGTTTCCTGCAGGGCGTCGGCCTGGTCCTGCTCGATCATGATTTTAATTTTTTCCAGCGACTCCTGAAATTGATCTATCAGTTTAACCACCGGGCGCTTGTTGTACAGACAAATATCACGCCACATCACTGGGTCGCTGGACGCGATGCGGGTGATGTCCTTCAATCCGGCTCCCGACATCGGGAGAATGCCGGGGTGGTGCTGGGTTTTGACTTCCGCCACGGTGTTCATCAGCGCGTACACGACGACATGCGGCAGATGGCTGAGCGCCCCGAAGATGGTGTCGTGTTCGTCCGGGTCCATGGACAGGGTTTCCATGCCGACCGCGTTCCAGAATGCAGTGATCCTCTCCAGCGCCTCGGGCCGGGTGTTCGCGGTCGGGGTGATGATGCATTTCGCTCCGGTCAAAAGATCCGGGCTCGATGCTTCCAGGCCGGATTGTTCTCCGCCGGCGATTGGGTGCGCCCCCACGTAAAAAACGCCGTCGGTCATCAGGGCGTCGATATCGCGGACCAGGGAACCTTTCACTGAACCGGAATCGGTGATGAGGCATCCATCCTGGAGAAACGGAATCATCTCCCGGACGCGGTCCACCAGACTGCCCACCGGTGTGCACAGGACGATGAGGTCGGACCCCGCCACGGCGGTTTTCAGATCCGTCGACCCGGAATCGATGATGTTGCGCTTCTCGGCTTTTTTCAGGTTGCCGGCGTTTCTGCCGAAGCCGACGATCCTTTCCACCAGCTTGCGCTGTATGCAGGCCTGCGCCAGCGATGCTCCGATCAGCCCGACACCCAGAACGGTCATTTGTTTGAACGGCTTCATAATATTAATCGTGATTGGGATACGATCCCAGCACCCGCAGGAAGATGCAACGCTTGCCCACCGAGCGGATGACTTTTTCGATTCGGGGGTCGTTGATATGACCCTCGAAATCCACAAAGAATAAATATTCCCACGACCGGTTTCGCAGCGGTCGGGACTGTATTTTGGTAAGGTTGATCTGGTTACGCGCGAACAACTGCAAAACTTTGAGTAAGGATCCCGCTTCGTCCTCGATGGAAAACATGAGGGACGTTTTATTGTGTTTGGCTTTCTTCGCCTTTTCCCTGCTGATGACCAGAAAGCGTGTGGTGTTTTGCGCGCGGTCCTCGATTTTTTCGGCGATGATTTTAAGATCGTAGCATTCGGCCGCCAGTCTGCCCGCCACTGCCGCGGCGTTTTCCTCCCGGCTGGCGATTTCCGCCGCCACCGCCGTGCTGGAGGTGGCGATTTGTTCGATGCCCGCCGCGTGCTGGTTGAGCCAGTTGCGGCTCTGCGCGAAGGGTTGCGGATGCGAATAAATCTGGCGGACCTTTTTGGGGTCGCCGGACCTGGACAAGTAGCACAGGGAAATGCCCAGCTTGACCTCGTCACAGATGACCAGCGGGGAGTCGACGAAACAATCCAGGGTCAGGTTGACCACACCCTCGGTGGAGTTTTCAATCGGCACCACGCCATAATCGGCGTGGCCCTGTTCCACTTCGTGAAAGATGGATTCAATACCGGCGGTCGGGACGAACACGGCGGAATGGCCGAACTGCTTGAGGGCCGCCTGATGCGAAAAAGTGGTTTCCGGACCGAGGTAGGCAATGTTGAGCGGTTTTTCCAGGGCCAGGGTGGCGGAGAAAATCTCCCGGAAAATGGTTTCCACCGCCTCTTCGGGAAGCGGACCCGGGTTGGCCTGCTTCATGCGCTCGATGATCTCCCGTTCGCGGTGGGGAACGTGGAAATGGTTCGAGTCGTTTTGCTTGGATTTTTCCTGGCCGATTTGGATGGCCAGTTTGGCGCGACGGTTGAACAGTTGCAGTAATTTCTCGTCTATGTTGTCGATCTGGTCGCGAATCTCATCAATTTTTGGCAATGCAAAGGTACCGCCCTTTCATTGGATTTTCGAAAAACTGTTGGTTTTCGAATGGATAAGGTTGATCATTCCATATTAGGGCCCTAAAATGCAAGCATAATTTTGAGGCAACCGATTGATTTTTAAACTTTATGGGGGAAAATCATGATTCTTCTGGAATTCAGCATGTCGCCGATGGACAAGGGGGAGAGCGTCAGCCCCTACGTTTCCCGGTCTTTGGAACTCATCTCGAACAGCGGGGTGCCTTACCGTTTGGGGCCGATGGGCACCTGCCTGGAAGGGGAATGGGACGCGGTCATGGGCGTCATCAAGCAGTGTTTTGAGAAAATGAGCGCCGACTGCAACCGCATCACCTGTTCCATCAAGATCGATTACCGCCAGGGGAAAAGCGGCCGGCTGGAATCCAAAATGGCCTCGGTCGAAGCCAAACTCGGGAAAAAACTGAACACCTAAAACAAAATTAACCACGGATGAACACAAATAAACACAGATGAAAACATATGCTGTCACCCAGAGTCCTTCGACAAGCTCAGGACAGGCTCTTTCAAAGAAGGACCTGATATATGCCCCTCTTTTTAAAGAGGGGTTGGGGGGATTTGGCACCGCTTATGATTGTTGCTGTAAAAATTTTTTGATTTTGGCCGTGCAGTTTTTATGTTTTTTGATATGGTTGCGAACATCTTCCGCCATGAGGGGATCCGGGTCCAAAAGAGATAACTTGACCAGTTTGACGAGTTGTTCTTCGGTGAGTTCACTGGACAACCAATAGTGAAACGTGCGGTTTCTGTTATTTTCGGAACCGGCTTCGTCGCCTGGTCGAAATTCCTTTCGGTGCGCCAAAAACATCTCATCCGGATACATGCGCCATTCCAGCCATTCTTTCGGGAAATGCAATAGTTCGGCCAGCTTGTTTTTGTTGAATTTTGGAATTTCCTTTTGGGTGTAGCCGAATAAAGCCTTGCGGAGGGGTTCCGTGCAGTCCTTGTGCCGGTTGATCGAACTCCTTAAATGTTTCCCGGTCGACTCAGAAAAAGACAATCGAAATAATTTTTTAATTTGCTCTTGGTTTAAATCTTCTTCCAGCCACCAGAAAAACGCCTCCAGCCTGAATTTTTTGAAATCCCCGTTACCCGCATCTTCTTGGCCATCCGATTGATAGAGTTGATACAATTTCTCCAGTAATCGGGCGGGTAACATATTCCATTGCCGCCATTCTTTTTGGAACCGGCACTGTTTCAGAAATTCGTTTCTGTTCATCGATTGAATCACCGCAAATCCCCTGAAAAAATAAACCACAACCGGAATATCCTTTACAGAATAAGCGGACCCGGCCTGAAGGGGTAGCAAAAACTAATTGAAGTCCAGCTGTACGGGAAATGTGACCCCATTCCGCTTCACCAAAACACTTTTTTTGGGGTGGTGATTGGCCCTTTTCGCCGGGCGGGTGGCCGCCGGGCTTTGATCTTAACCGCTACTCCAAATCCTCCAGTTTTTCAACGAGCAGGGTGACAATGAGGGTTTCCTTGACCCGCTGAATCAGCGGCGGGAAGGTCAGTTTGCGTCC
>SMUY01050110.1_pt1 | contig 14439 bp, 7 predicted proteins | sample 2456441 | NCBI WGS metagenome assembly SMUY01 (sample SAMN11095931, study PRJNA526329) | marine sediment metagenome | biome: Marine sediment; feature: Surficial sediment; material: Deep marine sediment; isolation source: Hadal surficial sediment | place: Pacific Ocean | collected 2014-11 | depth 0-1...
GGCGAAGATGGGGTAGAAAGCCATGACCGCAATGATCGTGGCCCCGAGCAACGGCATCGCCGGTTGCTGTGCCGCCTCGATGGCGGCTTCCTTGCGGTCCATGCCCTTTGCAATCCGCACCGCGATGCCGTCGGCGACGACGATGGCATTGTCCACCATCATGCCCAGCGCGATGATCAGGGCGCCCAGAGACATTCGCTGCAAGGGGATGTCGAACACGGCCATGACGATGAAGGTGGCGAGGATGGTGCCCAGAAGCGCCGTGCCGATGATGATCCCCATGCGCAGACCCATGCCAATGGCGACCACCACTAACACGATGGCCAGGGCCTGGCCGAAGCTGATCATGAAGCCGGTCACCGCCTCGTCGACAACGTCCGACACCCAGTGCACGCGGTGCACCTCGATGCCGATGGGCAGGAGTCGATTCAGCTCGGCCAGCCGCGCGTCGATGCGCTTGCCGACCTTGACGAGATTCACACCGGACACGTTGGTCATCGAGATGCCGACCGCCTGCTGACCGTTGAGCCGCATCAACCATCGCGGCGGCTCCAAGTGGCCGCGACGCACGGTAGCGAAGTCGCGCACCCGAATGAGCTCGCTCGAGCGGCCGGCAGCGGTCCCGCCACCGCTCGCGGCCGATATCAGGTTCCCCATCTCGTCCGCCAAGGACGCACGAACGGTGAGATTGGCGATGTCTTCCGGAGAGTCGAACTCGCCGGTAGGGGCGATGCGGAAACGTTTGTCCTGCACGTCGATGTTTCCCGCGTCGACCACCATGTTCTGCTGATTCAGGGTCACCTGCACGCTGGCGTCGGTGATACCGAGCTGGCTGAGCTGGGACTGCTTCACGTCCAGGTAGATCACCTTGCTCTGGTTGCCCCAGAGATCCACCCGCGCGACCCCTTCGACCAGTGACAGCTCCTTCTTCAGATTCTTGGCGTGGGTCTCGAGCTCGTCGTAGGTGTACCCGTCTCCGACCACCGCGAGCTGGAACCCGAACACGTCACCGAAGTCGTCGCTGATGACGGGGCGCCCAGCGCCGGGAGGAAGCGCGCCCTCGATGTCGCGAATCTTGCGCCGCATCTCGTCCCAGATCTGGGGCAGCACGTCGGCCCAGAATTCCGGTTTGATCTCGACCGTGATCGTGGATAGACCGGCACGCGATACGGAGTGCAGATACTTGACCTCGGCGAGCTCCTGCAGCGCGAGCTCGATCCGATCGGTGACCTCGAGCTCCACCTGCTCGGGGCTCGCCCCCGGGTAGGTGGTGACGATCACCGCCGTCTTGATGGTGAACTCCGGATCCTCGAGCTGGCCGAGCGTCGTGAAGCTCGCCGCTCCGGCAGTGACCAGCAGGGCCGCGACGAAGTACGTCAGCGCCCGATTCTCGATGGCGAATTTGGCTAGGTTCATGGGTATCTACTTCGAATCGGGCTCGAGAGGCCGGACCGCCTGACCTTCCCGCAGGTAGTGCACACCGGCCGTCGCGATGAGCTCGCCCGGCGCCAAGCCGTCCAGGATCTGCAGTCCGCTGCTCATGAGCTCGCCGACCTTCACCTCTCTTCGCGCGACCGTCTTATCCTGCTGGTCGATGATCCACACGAAGCTCTGCGTGTTCCCCTCCGGGGAGAACACGGCCGAGACCGGCACCACGACCTCCACCTGGCTGAAATCTGCGGGAGGCGTACCCGTCGCCGTCCCGGCCATGCCCGGAAGAATCATAAAGCCCTGGGGCTGATCCATGATCAACGTCACGGGATAGGTACGGGTGGTGACCGACGCTTCGTTGCCTATCTCCTTGACCTCCGCGGGAAGAGGCTGTTCGGGAAAAACGTCGAACGTGACCTCGATGTTCTTCACCAGCGGCGTATACGAGATGAGATTCTCCGGGATGCTGATGATCATCTCGATTCGGGAGTTGTCCACGATGCGCACGATCGGCTGTTTCGCGCGAACCTCTTCGAAGTTCTCGACGTAGGTCGCGACCACGATGCCGTCGAAGGGCGCGTTGAGCACGGTATAATCGAGCCGGTCCTTGGCGGCGTCGACGGACGCCGCGAGGGAATCGAGGCCGGCTTTCGCCCGATCGCGGGATTCGGCAGCACGGTCCACCGCCGACTGGCTCACTGCCCCCGGATCTTCCTTCTGTATGCTGAGCATTCGCCGGTAGTCGGCCTCGGCGCGCTTGAGGGCGGCCTGCCCCTCGGAAAGCTGGCCCTGCACGCCGCGAAGGTTCACCTCGTACTCCCGCGGATCGATGCGCGCGACCACGTCGCCCTCTTTGACTACCGTCCCGACGTCGACCGGCCGCGTGATCAGGGGCCCGGCCACGCGAAACGACAGCTCGAGCTCTTGCGTAGCCTTGGCCTGCCCAGGAAAGAAGAGCTCCTCGAACGCACCCAAGTCGGCGACCTTGATCGCCTTGATGGGTCGAACCACCTCCTCCATCGGCGGCGCCTCGCCCTCGCACCCGGCGAGGACCAGCAAGCACAGCGCAAGGGCGGCTGTTGCGAAGACCGACCCCGGCCGAGCGCGATGAGAATCTGGGACAAGAAAATCGAATGGATGGATGTGCATCATTTCCCCCCCGCAACATACGCGGAAATAGTCGGCCACTATCCAAATCGATTGGGTACGATCCTCCCGGCAACTCACGCAAGCTCCGAGCGGCTCGCAAGATGCTTTCCAACCAGGCCGGCCAGCAGAATAGCGAATATTCATTCGCCCTACCACCCCCTCAGCCACCTCCAGAAGCGCGTTCACTTCGTCTATGCAGCGTCGTGCCGACACGCATACGCCTTTCAAATCGCCCTTCGGCACGGTGTCCCGCTCATCAGTGGTCGCCGATCGGCTGTCCCGTACGCTTTACATACCACCCAGAAAGGGGGACGACTATCTGGAACTAGCCGGATTGTCGAAATAGGGACAGGCACACCCCTAGCGCCGCAGCGTCTCCGAAGGCAGCTCCTGGAACGCCTGTCGGTAGTCTTTCGAGAACCGCCCGAGATGATAGAACCCGAACTGCGTCGCAACCTCCGTGACGGACGTGGACCCGGGGTCGGCGGCGAGCAACGTCCGCTGCGCGAGATGGCTTCTCCATCAATGCCACGGTGGTCTGTGAGGCCATGAGCGCGGCAAACTCGAACGCGTATGCCGCTATATGGCGCGCCCACCCGTCGCCGATCGCTAAGCTCAGACCGGATACCCTCTGCACTCGGTCAAACCCTCCCCACCTCATCCAGCCACAAATCCCTCCGCCGATACTCCGCCTCAACACGGATTCGCCCCTTTGTTCTTCTATCGGCAGTCACTGCACGCACGCTTGATTTGGTTGACGAAATGAGTGGGAGAGGTACCGTGACTGTCACGGATGACGCCGTCATGGATTGAGATGTCGAGCATGCGAAGGACTTGACCATCGCGAATCGGTTTGCCGTCCTCTTCAAATTTCTGTCGCGCAGGTATCTCGCCTATGGATAAGAACAGGCTACGCCAGGCCCGAGCGCGCCTAAGAGCCCTGTCGGCATTTAGCGCTACTTTACCTTGCCCGCCGGCGAGGTCGTAGATGACCCGCCCGAAGTCCCGTGCACCGCAAGTCCCCGCTTCGTCGAGTATCAGTAAACCGTCGTTGTGGGCGGCCGCGAGGCCTTCCAGTCCGTTGTGGGTCGTGTTCCAGCGTCTGACGTAGGACGTCCGTGGACTCTCGGAGAAGTCAGCCCCGCTTCACGTGCGATTGACGTCGGTCCCTTTTTCGAAGTGAGCCCAGATCATCCAGAACACCTCCGAGAGCAGGCCTTCGACGCGGCGTAGTTTCCGACCATCATCGGTGTTGCCGTAGACGTCGACGGATGTTCCCGTGTAACCGTCGGCGTAGAATGGGGTAACCACGCCGTGTTCGGCGTCGTAAGCAATAATCATCTCCGCGCCGCCGATTTTCGTCCGCACGAAGGGATGATTTGTGAGGAACGCCTTCGTGTAGGCGACGGCGTCGCCATTGTTGCGGATGCCGTAGACTTTCTCCTTCCATGGCAACCGGCTGTCTTTCAGATCCAGCGTCGGGAACACCGGCTTGTTCGGATCGTTGTGCTGGAAGTCGATCGAATGGAACATGATCAACCGGGTCATGTGGTCCCAATAATGCTTAATCGGCTGGTCCCCGAGCGAAGCGACCGGGTTGTAATAGACATAACCCATGGGGAAGAGCTTCTTGAACACGCCATACGTCATTCTGAAGTGTGGATACTCTTTCGCCCGCTCGCTCTGTCTTTCGAACTTACCGGATATCTGTTGGATCGGAATACCGGTCACCGCGTCCCACATAACTAGATTATTCTCCAACTGGCTCATCACCTTGAGATCGAGCCGCTGGCCGTTGAGGAAGGGTGCATAGGCAATGCCGAGATGGCTCAGCCCGCAATAGGTCATTACCACTTCCTCGCCACCAATGATGTCGCCGGCGATGTGGGGCTGAGTGATGAACAGGTCCGGAAAGGCTCGCGCATCCCCGTTGATCTCGACCACAATGACTTCGTCGGAGTCTTTGAGAACCTGATCGACCATATCAAAACCGACGAAGTTCGCGCTCCACTGCTGGCTACGGAACATCAGGCCCGGGTTGAACCACCCCGAATACGCGTTGAGTACGAGAAAGGCACAAAGCGCCAGCAAAACGGTCAGATTGACGGGTCGCCTAATCCACCAGACCACGAGGCTCGCAACCAACGCTACCAAAGTAAGCCAGAACCATGTCCACCGGTTGAGAAAGAAATCGATAACAAAATCGCGCGGACTTTGAATGACCCACTGGCTCAAGTCCGCGAGTACTGCGAAGGCGACAAGAGAGATCCCCTGCGCAAACAACATAAACAACCAGAATGCGAGATGATCAATGACCATCGAATCTGGATTGCGCGACAGGAAAACCCGGCCCATTAACTTTCTGCGCTCCGCCATCGCGGGCTCGTGGAACAGGTTGATCAGCACCCAAACGAGTAGAAGCGGCGGCCAAAGGAAACTGATGGCGAACAGGGTATCGAGGTCAAGCAAGTAGAGCGCCAACGCGATCAGCCCGGAAGCGGCCCAGATGGCGCCATAGAAGGATTTTCGACCAAGTGGCGTGAAAATGATAATGCCGAGCGTTGCACCATAGATGATGAAATCGAACACGACGAGAAACGCTACCAAGGCTGAGACATACTCCGCGATGCCATAGTAGGCGTAGGCCGGGCTGCTGCTCAGCATAAGAACCGTGCCGAGCAGTGCAATCCTCGTACAACGTTGAAGCATGACCTTCATCTGCCTGTCAATCAGATTCAAGTCAGTCATTTCAAGAGCACGACGAAACGCTCCAATAGAGAAAGCGATCGCAGTGCTGCGGAGCGTTGGCAAAAGGAATCCCGTCCGTATTCGATCGCTCAAGCTCTACGATGGCCGCGACGCGCGTGCTCGCCATGCCGCAGCATATGGCGTCTAGGAAGACAGAGTAAGGGAGCTTGGCACTATCATTTCAAGCCCGCAAGCTTCTTGTCCGCCGACTCGGCCCAGATGTCGATGGCTGTCTTGATGTCGGCCAGGGATGTCATGCCGCTGCCCGAGGCGAACCCTCCGGTGGTCCGACGAACGATGGCGAAGAGCTGTTCTCCCGTTACGGAGTCGACAATTTCGCCTTCGATCGCGGCGCCGCCGCGGCCACCACCGGTCGCGCGCATCAGCGGGTGAATGTTCATAAGCGGCTGCGCTTTCTCAAGATCGGTAAGCTGTGAGCGCACACGAGCAACGCCGACTCCAGGAGTGGACACGACCTGGAAGTGCTTGGAAATGACTCTTTCGAGTGTCGCGTGGGCGTACTCAGCAATCTCTGCTATCTCGGCGTCATTGAATTCCCGTTTATCCTCTTCCTGGAGATTGAACGTAAATTTATCGACGATGAAGGCCTTGTAGGTGCCCTTCGTAACGTTTGGGTTTCGGTATTCCAGGCGATAATCGTCGATCTTTTCGAGATTCGAGTAATCGCTGAGAAAGCCAGTTTGAGGCGCCTTCTCGGCCCCGCCACATGCGGCGAGAAGACCGAGGGCGGCAAGCACTGAAAGAACCGACGCAATAGAACGAATCATTGGGTTGTTTCTCCGCGAAGTATAAAAAAAATAGAGTACCCAGAGTGTATCATCGCACATCGCGCAGAGTCCAGAAACCCATGGCACTGACCGCGTGCGAGGTATACCTGCAAGCTAAAGTTTCAGTGTTGGCAGAATCGCGACGCACGACGAGCCCTCACCTAGCCGATGGTTCAGCCTGTCCGTATTTCGATAAGCCGCCTCTTTTCCGATAGCAAGCTAGGTTCGCCATAGTCATAGCCGCCACGCCAGGCACACATTGCCAGCCGGCAATCGATATTCTCGCCGAAGGCCGTCGGTAGCCGAAAGAAAGCATGACAGCTGCAGAATTCGGATAGCGATCCCCGACAGGTTTGGTGTTAAATACTGCTGCGTCTCTTTCCCGAGCCTCGTTGCATAGATTACGAGGGGGGACTCGATTCACGATCGCGACATTCAAAGGAGGCCTCGATGCTTATACGTTATGGTTACCTGCTGGGCGGACTTTTGGCTTACCTCGCTGCCGCGCCCATCGCGGTTCAATATCTACCGCTAGCGGAATTCGTGCTTGTCGATTTCGCACTGGTGCTCGTGCTCGTCGCCGGCGTACGAAGCTTGATGGGATTCAGATGGATGTTTCGAATTGGGGTTACACTGGCCGTGTCCTGGGTCACGTTGGAGCTGGTATATCTCTATTCGCAGGCGGAGTCGTTAGTGATCATGATCGCACTCGTGGCCCTAGTGTTCGTCGCCTTGGTGGGATTAATTGCCCTGAGAGATGTCCTGTTCGGCGGGGAGGTGGACGAAAATCGATTGATGGGGTCAATGTGCGTGTATCTGTTGATCGGGCTTGCCTGGTCCTATGTCTTCACACTCTTACATACCGTCTCCCCGACATCGTTCGAGGGTATCGCCGGTGCAACGACAGCACCTCACGCGATAGCGTTCCAATTCGTATATTACAGCTTCGTCACGCTGACGACGCTCGGATACGGAGAGATCACGCCGGCATCACCTGTCGCGCAGACGCTCGCCTATATGGAAGCGGTGACGGGACAGTTCTATCTAACTATCCTGGTGGCGGCGCTGGTCGGCATGCTCCTTTCGAAGCGCATGACCGGTGAAGGATCTAGGGCATGAGAGCCACTACGGGCTGGCCCGTGGCGCCAATGTCTCCGAAGGCAGCTCACCGAAGAGCGTCTTGTAATCCTTCGCAAAGTGTCCCATGTGCCAAAATCCCCATGTGTTGGCCACCGCTTGTACGCTGGTTTCAGGGAGGGACATTCTTTTGAGGTCATTGCGAACGCGGTTAAGACGAACGGACTTCAGATAAAGAGCAGGCGACGTATCGTAGATGGTATGGCAGGCGTAACTGAGGGTTCGCTCACTCGCATGCGTGATTTCGCAGAGGTCAGCTATCGAGGGGGCATCATCCGGGTTCTCCTGAAGGTATTCCTCTGCTGCTTCCACTACCTTTTGGCGCCGCACCAGCGAGGCTCTCGAGCGACGGTGATTGCCGGGCCAATTGAGGATTGTGGCCAGGAACGGGCTTATAACGCAGGGGGTGGTAATATGAATGCCGGACAGCAGACTTATGGCCTGTTATGTCAAGCCGGTCTCGAAAATGTCCAGATACGTGTTGCGGTCGTTGCCTTGCCGCCTGCCCATCCTTTTCTGCGCTTGGCCATCCAATTTGCCACGTCGCTCCGCCAGCGTATTGTTGAGGGGGGCTTCTTAACCGAGCAAGAGCTAGATGATGCGATAAAGGCATGTGAGGTGAGTGCGCAAGACCCCGGGACATTCGGCATATCGTTTCTCGTGACCCAAGTGTGGGGGCGGAAACCTCAGGCCTAGGGTGAGTTGGTTTCCAATCGGACAGTCTACCGAATGTCTGTGTCGGGTGTGCGCCGTGCTAAGGCGGCGTTCTTCAGTGGGTGCAAGTCCCACCCGGCAACTATCGCTCCAGCCGGAAGCAATCGGAGCAGTCATGGTTGTTTGCAGAAGTGACCATTTGAACGTCTGCTTTCCCGATGTATCTGTAACACCGTCCCACCACAGTGCCGGCAGGTCTCTATGTCGATCCTGAATACGCGCTTTAGACGCTGGGCTTGAGGCTCACGCCACTATGCGATACGGGACAGCCATGTCGCGGAATTCACCCAATCTGCCCCGTCCGACGAGGCATGGGCTCGTGCGCTCTGCGCACGAGCCGGGAGCTCTTTCGACGCAGATTCGACCGCGCGGTGCTCCCTGCCGAGCTCGCCGTGCCCTGCATGGCTGCAGATAAATGCGTCAGGGAAGGAGGCGGAGTATGCTGGCTCCTGAAGCCGGAATGCCAGGTCCAACTGGGAAACACCGGTTTAGCGTGCTGTCCGATGGGATTTGGAAACATGCGGCTCTGGATCAAAGTACTCATTGGCGCCCTCGCCCTGGTGCTGGTGCTGGTGGCTGGTGCCGCCCTCTTTATCAGCCAGCTCGATCCCAACCAGTATCGCGGCGAAATCGCCGATCTCGTCGAGGACGCCACCGGTCGGGAGCTCCATCTCGGCGGTGACCTGCGCATCAAGTTGCTGCCGGTGCTGTCGGTGGAAGCCAACGACGTCACCTTTGCAAACGCCCCCTGGGCATCGCAGCCGGACATGGTACGGGCAAAGCGCGTACGCGCCGACGTTGCATTGTTGCCGTTGTTGAAAGGCCGGATAGTGGTTCAACACTTCGTCGCCATCGAGCTGGAGGTGTTTCTCGAGACCGACGCCGAAGGCAGGGGAAACTGGCAGTTCGGCGACGAAGACGCGTCAAGCGCCGAAACCGGTGTCGATACCGGCGCACCATCCGGCGAGCTGGACATCGTCGTCACCCAGATACGCATAGAGAAGGCGGGCCTCGACTATCTGGATGGAAAAACCAGAAGCGCGACGGTTCTGGACGTGGACGAGTTGAAACTCGGTACCGAACGGGTGGGCGGCCGCCTCGCGCTCACTCTGCGTGCCACTTATCAGGACTTGCCCGTGACGCTGGACGGCAGGCTCGGCACGGCCGACGCCATTCGGCGCAATCAACCCATTGAAGTCGACCTGAAGGGAGCACTCGGCGACGCCGACTTTACCGTCCAGGGTGCCGTGGGTAAACCCCTGCAAGGCAAGGACCTACGCTTGGATGTGACTCTGAAAAGCGAATCGACGAAGAAGATAACCGATGTCGCAGGCGCCGAGGTCGAGGAGATCGGACCCGTCGATCTGGAGCTCAGGCTTCTAGAGGAGGGCGGTTACTTTCATCTGGACCCCATCACCGTAAGTGCACGGCTGCGGAGTACCGACGCGCGTATCAGCGGCTCGGTCAAGAACATCGCGCTGGGTGTCCTGTCCGGCTCCGCCGGCGCGAACACACAGAACAAACCCGTGAAAGTCGACCTCGAAGGCAGCCTCGGTGAATTACGCTTCAGCGTCGTCGGCGACGTGGGTAACCCCGTGGAGGGCAAAGACCTGCGCCTGAACGTGGCCCTCGAAACGAAATCCACCAGGCCGTTGACCGAGCTTGCCGGTGTCGAATTCGAAGAAATCGGGCCCGTGAATTTGACGCTTACGCTGCTTGAGCAGGGCGGTCATTACGACATCGACGATATCAAGATAACCGCGCGGCCACGGGACACGGAAGCACGCATGAGCGGTTCGGTCAAGAACCTCGTCCTCGACCTCGATGGAGCGGAAGGGCAGCGCAAGCCGGCGAAAGTGAACCTTGAAGGCGCGCTCGGTGAAGCGAGATTCACAGTCACCGGCGACGTCGGTAAGCCCATGGAGGGCAAAGACCTGCGCCTGAACGTGGCCCTCGAAACGAAATCCACCAAGCCGTTGACCGAGCTTGCAGGAGTCGAGTTCGAAGAAGTCGGCCCCGTGCATCTGAAGCTCACGCTCATCGAGCAGCATGGCCATTACGATTTCAACGATATCCAGCTGACCGCACGCCCACGAGACTTCGACGTGAGCGTGAGCGGCTCGGTCAAGAATTTCGTCCTGGACCTCGATGGTGAAAAAGCGCAAACCAAGCCTGCAACAGTAAATGTCAAAGGCACCATCGGCGGAGCCAGGTTCAGCGTTGCCGGTGATGTCGCCAGGCCCATGCAAGGAAAAGATCTGCGCTTGAAGGTCGCCTTGCAGACGAAATCCACCCGGCCGTTCACCGAACTTGCCGGTGTCGAAGTAGAGGAGCTCGGGCCCCTGGATGTCGCGCTCACGGTCATCGAAAAAGGCGGTCGCTTCGATCTCGACGGAGTCAACCTGAAGGCGTGGCCGCGCGATGCCGATGTGGCAATCAAAGGCTCTGTCAAGGACGTCGCCGGAAATCCACGACTCGATCTCGACGTCGCTCTGGCCGCGAAGACATTGCGCCAGCTGGACAAGACCCTGCCCGACGCGGGACCCGTCAGCGTGTCGGCGAAGGTCCGGTCCCGCGGCAAGGTCGTCGAGATCCGGGACCTCGTGGCGAAGGTCGGTAAGAGTGATCTGTCCGGCAGCGTGACCGTGGATACCAGCGGCGAGCTACCGAGGGTCAGCGCCAAGCTGCGTGCGAGCGTAATCGATCTCGCGGAGCTCGTGCCCCCGGCGGACAAATCCGACACTGGGGCCGCCGCGGAGATGCCACGGAAAAGAAAGATATTTCCCGGCGATCCCCTGCCGCTCGACGCGCTCAAGAAAGCGAACGGCAATATCGAGCTCGCGGTGGATCGTCTGATCACGCCGAAGCTCACACTGTACAAGGTCAACGTCGCAGCCAGGCTCGACAACGGGAATCTGACCGTCAAGCCGGCGGCCCACATTGCCGGTGGCACGGTTGGCGCCACCATCGGTATCGACGCGCGCACGAAACCGGCGAAGTTTACGGTGGATGTCGACGCGAAAAAGGTCAGTATCGGTGCGTTGACAAAAGAAATCCGTGGCTTTGAAACATCCAAAGGCCTCGACTCGAATCTGAAGATGAAGCTGAGCGGTCAGGGAGACTCGGTGCGCGCCCTCATGGGAGGGCTTGACGGCGATATTCGACTCGAAATCGGCGAAGGCCATCTCAATAACGACGTGCTCGATCGCGTCGGTGCCGGTCTGCTGACGCAGATAATCGGAATAGCCGTGCCGACGGACGAAAAAGATAAAACGACGACGTTCAATTGCGGTGTGGTGCGCTTCGCGGTCAAGGAGGGTGACGCCATCGCCGACGAGACGCTTGTTATGGAGACGGACAAGGTGCTCCTCAAGGGCGGCGGTCTTATCGATCTGAAGACCGAGGATCTGGACCTGGGCGCTAGTCTCGCCGCGCGCAAGGGCATTCGTATCGGTGCCGGCACCCTCAGCAGCCTAGTACGGGTGAAGGGCACACTAGCGGAGCCGCAGCTCGGCACGGATCTCAAGCGTATGGTGAAGACCGGAGCCAAGGTCGGAATCGCGGTCGCGACGGTCGGCCTGTCACTCCTCGCCGAGAGCGTCTATGGTTATATAAGCGAAGACGACCATCCGTGCCAGACGGCCCTGGCCCGCCAGATCGAGGTTACGCCGAAGAAGGACAGGGCACAGAGTACGTCGGGGGAGAACTGAGACATCGAGGCGTCAACAAGCGCGCCGTCAATCTGTCGAATTCATGGGTAAACAATAATGGCAAACCGCTAGAGCTGGTACGCGACGGTCCCATCGCTACCGTGATGCTCAACCGGCCGCGCGCGACCCGCCCGCTGACAACACGACGGCTAGCACCACCGCGACGGTGATGAGATTTCGAGTGAAGCCCGAGCTGGAAGTAGTCTCACTGTTCATGATTTTCAGGCGCCGTTGCTCGGTCAATATCGCTCAGTCAAACCCATCTTAAGGTCGGCGGAGGTAGTGTCCAGGATCTTTCGCACTTTTGAATTTGCGGTGGTTTGGTCCGGGTCTTCGATGCTAGCAATGACCTTCACGGTCCCAACACAGCACCGGCAAGTCCATGTATCGATCGTACGGCCTCACTTCACCAAAAGCAGACGTTGCGACATCCGTGCTTCAATGACCGCACTGGTCGGACCCGCGGGCTTGCACATGCTCGAGGATGCGGGCGATGACGTTCGGGTCAGTCACCTCGGCGATGACCCGAACCAGTGCACCGCAGCGCGGGCACTGTCCAGGGTCGTTTGATTTCCTATGCGGCGCTTGACGCGCCAGGGTTTCGCGCTCGAGTTCATCGTTGGCGGCTGTCGGCTGATTGGGTCGGCTGATTGGGTCTTAGCTGCCTGTCACGACAGCCCGCTGCCCCAGCGGTATTGCCAGCCGACTCCCACGGAGTCGAAGTCGCTACCGGCGCTCGAGGAGACGGTAGTCCTGTGAGTCCACTATCTCTTCGCCGGAGGCGACCAGTGACCATCCATGTCACGCATGAAGGCCTTGAGGTTCTTCGAGCTGGTCATGATCTCCCGTGCGGCGGCGCGCAGATCGTCCACGGCTTCGACCGGCAGGGTGAAGCTCGTCGGAAGGTGTTTCATCGCCTTACCTCGCTTCGGGTCGGCCAGCCCGTCGAAATCGACCTCGACGAAATAGATTTTTAAATCATCACACCCCGCCGTGCTCTCGCGGGTCGCGGCCCATTCCGTGCATCGCCCCTTTATCAGCTTGTCGGCGACCTCCTTGAGAGCGAGTCTGAGCAGGGCCAACGAATCGAAGCTGTACTCGTTCAAGGGAATGGAGCTCGAGGCAGATATCGCCTCGCCCAATGACAGGTCGAATTCCGACTGTTGGAATGTCGTGTCCATCTCGGATTGAGCATTGACAACGATCACCAGCCACCGGTGGGTGTTGGCCACGCCCAAGGCCTTAGCCAGCTCCCATGAGCCGCCCGCTAAAGTCAGCCTGTTGAGGAAGGTCCTCACGCCGAGATTGTCGGTCAGTCCTCCGTCCAAGAGGTGGATGTACTGCAGCTCTTCGCTATCCCTGTACTTCTCTATCTTCTTGACGAGATGGTAAGCGCGCGACGTGGGGTCCGCGCTTTTCTCCGCCGCCTTCGCCCACGGCGGAAGCTCGAAAGGGCAGGTCCCGGCATAGTTACGCAGGATCACCGAGCTGAACAGGATCGGAACCGCCGAGGACGCCGTGACTGCACGCGAGACGGGAAAATTGCCCAAGTCCGAGCAGATCAAGGCGAATTGTGCCGGGTCGAACGTGAACTGCATACCGAGGGCGATCTCCGTTGCGTTGATGGACAATCTCGGGCCGTTACGCGCATGGATATCACTGAATGTCTTTCCTTCGAAAAGAATTTCGTCGTAATACTCGGCCGCGAGATCGCTTCTGTCGTATGTGGACGAACCGAGCTTGACCCACGACGCAGGAGAGAACAGCGACCAAATCAGGTGCCCTTGGACGTCTCTGTAGAGAAACTTGTCGGCGTAGTCTTCGAAAATCCGATCTCCGAACAGGCCGTAGTAGGCAGCCGTGAAGCTGCCGCCGGACACGGAGGAGATCAGGTCGACCTCATCGACCAGGCGACGCTCGCGACCCTCCCAGCGAATCTTCGCGTCGGACATGGCCTCCAGGACACCATAGGAAAACGCCGCGGCGCGGGTGCCTCCCCCCGAGAATGCAATCGCGACGAGCAGGCTGTCCGAACGCGTCTCGCCGGCCTTGGGCTGCGCTGGGGCGGCGCCGGCTGCGACGACCGGCGAGTATGGCTCGTTGATGGGATAATGAGCCGTGCAGCCCGCAAGCAGTACGTACGCGACGGCCAATCCCGGCAAGATTGAGCATCTCATGGCCACCTCCTCAAAAGATGGTCCGAATCACACACACGACAGACGGCGTGCCGCATTATATATGCCCCGCGAAACCGGGCGGCAACCGCCGGGATGGCTTTTGCTGACCTGTTCCTTTCGAGGGCACGTCGTCGTAGCGCCCGCGCCGGCATCAGTTCAGCTGGCCCGCGACCGTTTCCCATGAGTTTCCAGTGCTCAGGCCACCCAGCATAGCGAGCAATACGGCGAGGTAGCATACGACAACCAGGCGGGCGGCGGATCTGAATCGTGTCTGTGCAGTGGCGAGCGTCACAACGCAATTATTCACGATAAATCCAAACGTCGAGTGATCGAGTAAACCAGGTGTGTCGGTCGAATCGGTTTATATCCTCTTCTGGTTGTTGGTCTGGAAAATCCACGAAACCGGACATTGAGGCAATTGTGCTCTAAGGGCCGATGTGGGTCGCAAGCCGCCGTTGGGCAGCAACCCGGCCGGCGTAATTGTTCGCGCGGACTAAACCAACAAATCGGCCGGGAACAACTCCTCGGTCGTGAGTGGTCGCGATGTGAGTCCTTGCTGGCATGCGTACTCGGCGAACTGCTCCA
>SMUY01331398.1_pt1 | contig 14433 bp, 10 predicted proteins | sample 2456441 | NCBI WGS metagenome assembly SMUY01 (sample SAMN11095931, study PRJNA526329) | marine sediment metagenome | biome: Marine sediment; feature: Surficial sediment; material: Deep marine sediment; isolation source: Hadal surficial sediment | place: Pacific Ocean | collected 2014-11 | depth...
ACCCGGCCACCGCGGATCATGACCACGGAATGCTCCTGAAGATTGTGGCCTTCGCCGGGAATATAGCCAATCACTTCAAAGCCGTTTGTCAGGCGCACTTTGGCGACCTTGCGAAGCGCCGAGTTCGGCTTCTTCGGCGTCGTCGTATAGACCCGCGTGCACACGCCACGCTTTTGCGGATTTGCCTCCAGCGCGGGCACCTTGTTGCGCCGCGGCTTATCCTGACGCGGTTTGCGGATCAGCTGTTGGATCGTCGGCATGTCTGCCCTTCCAGCTCTCGTTTCTCAGCATCGCCCCGGCTATCCCCGCAGGCGGCCATACCGCGCCAATCCGCGAATGCGGCGGCCCGACAAATTACAGAGGATCACGAACCATTCCGCGATCATGTCGCTCAAAGTTTCAACGTCAATCCCAAGCAGCGTCTAAGCTATCTGGTTTCGCACTCAAAGACGCACGAAACCGGGCGTAGCTTACCGCCTGCCCGCGGGTGTCGGTGATCTAGACGGTGGGCCCGGAGGCGTCAACCCCGAATTGGAACAAATTGTTGCGGTGCAAAAGAAATATCGCCGCCACCGATGCGCCTTCAGCCCCCGATGAGGTTCAGCCCAGATAGGCCAAAGCCATCAGCGCGGTTGTGCCGAAGGTCAGCAGAACGAAGAGCGCCGCGCGCCATACAACAGCGATCATCATGAGGGAATCTCCATAGCTTCTGTCTACAGGACGCTTGGCGCGCCGAATTGGTTCAAATTTTTCCAGAACGCAGGCAAACACAGACCGGATCAACCGCAGCTGAATTCTCGCTCACCAGCCAGATCGTGGCCTTGCCGGATTGCCGCCACCCAATGGGTGAGACACCGCATGCTTGGTATGATTCGACAGGAAAAAGCCACCGGAATGATCCGGTGGCTTTCAGCAATCTTGAGGCAAGCGTTATTCCGCGGCGTCAGCCTCCTCGCCGGACAAATCTGCCAGTGCCGCCTGAGCGGCCGCGGCGGAACGCTTTCGCTCTTCTTCAAGGATCAGTTCGTCGCGCTTGGCCGCCACCTGCCGCAACCGGTTGATCATACCCCCGGTACCGGCCGGAATTAACCGACCCACAATGACGTTTTCCTTCAGGCCTTCCAGCGTGTCGACCTTGCCGTTGACGGCCGCTTCGGTGAGCACGCGGGTCGTTTCCTGAAACGAGGCCGCCGAAATGAACGAGCGCGTCTGCAAGCTCGCCTTGGTGATACCGAGAAGAACCGGCGACGACGTGGCCAGCTTTTTGCCGTCCTGCTTGAGCCGCTCATTGGCCTCATCGAATTCGATACGGTCAATTTGTTCGCCATGGAGGAAATCGGAATCGCCCTGATCGTCGATTTCCACCTTCTGCAGCATTTGCCGGACAATCACCTCAATATGCTTGTCGTTGATGAACACGCCCTGCAGCCGGTAGACCTCCTGGATTTCGTTGACCAGATAGGCGGCAAGTTCCTCAACGCCCTTGATCGCCAGAATGTCATGGGGCGCCGGCAGCCCGTCGAGAATGTAATCGCCCTTTTCAATGACATCACCCTCCTGAAGATGAAACGGCCGACTCTTCGGAATGAGGAATTCCGAATTCTCGCCGCCCTCCTCAAGCGATTCAATGATGATCCGCCGCTTGTTCTTGTAATCCCGGCCGAACTTCACCGTCCCGGATATATCGGCGATCACGGCATGATCCTTCGGCCGCCGCGCCTCGACGAGTTCGGCGACCCTGGGCAGACCACCGGTGATGTCGCGCGTTTTGGCGCTTTCCATCTGGATACGGGCCAATACGTCGCCCGCCTGGACGTCCGCACCCGGCTCGACGGACAGGATGGAATCCACGGAAAGCAGATAGCGGGCCTCGCCACGCTCCAGCTTCAGCATCTCGCCTTTCTTGTCCTTGATCACAATTGCCGGTTTGAGGTCGACACCGCGCGGATTGGCCCGCCAGTCGATCACCACACGCTTGGTGAAGCCGGTGGATTCGTCGGCGGTTTCCGTCACCGAAACGCCCTCGACCATATCCTCAAATTCAACGATACCGCTGGCCTCCGTCATGACCGGGCGGGTATAGGGATCCCATTCGGCGATACGCTGTCCGCGCTTGATCGTGTCGCCGTCGTCGACAAACAGCCGCGCGCCGTAGGTCAGCCTGTGCGTCGATCGCTCGTCGCCGTTCTCATCGACGATGACGAGCTGCATGTTGCGGCCCATGGCGATGTTTTTACCGTTGGAATCGCGAACGATCGAACGGTTGCGGATCTCGACCTTGCCGTCGAAGTTTGATTCCAGGAACGACTGACTGACAACCTGCGCCGTGCCGCCAATGTGGAAGGTCCGCATCGTCAGCTGCGTACCTGGCTCGCCGATCGACTGCGCCGCGATGACGCCGACGGCTTCACCCATATTGACCAACGTGCCGCGGGCAAGATCGCGCCCGTAGCAGCGCGCGCACACACCGTGTTTCGTCTCGCAGGTCAGCACCGAGCGGATCTTGATCACCTGCACCTTGGCCGCTTCGATGAGCTCTACGTCCTTTTCCTCGATCAACCTGCCGGACTTGATGATGACGTTGCCGCTGGACGGTTCCTTGATGTCCTCGGTTGCCGTGCGGCCGAGAACTCGAACGCCGAGCGAGGCGACGACATGGCCGGCATCGATAATCGCCTCCATCGTCAGCCCGTCCTTGGAACCGCAATCGTCCTCATTGATAATGCAATCCTGGGCCACATCGACGAGGCGGCGGGTCAGATAGCCGGAATTGGCGGTTTTCAGCGCCGTATCCGCCAGGCCCTTGCGCGCCCCGTGGGTAGAGTTGAAGTACTCCAGAACCGACAGCCCTTCCTTGAAGTTGGAAATGATCGGGCTCTCGATGATCTCGCCCGACGGCTTGGCCATCAGGCCGCGCATGCCGGCCAGTTGTTTCATCTGGGCCGGCGAGCCGCGTGCGCCCGAATGCGACATCATATAGATGGAGTTGATCGGCTTCTGTCGGCCCGTTTCCTTGTCGAATTCAACCGCCTGAATCTTCTTCATCATCTCGTCGGCGACGCGGTCGGTCACTTTGGCCCAGGCATCGACTACCTTGTTGTATTTTTCGCCCTGGGTAATGAGGCCGTCATTATATTGCTGCTCGTATTCGCCAACGAGCGCCCGCGCTTCTTCCACCAGCCCGGCCTTGGTTTCCGGGATGACCATATCGTCCTTGCCGAACGAAATGCCCGCTTTCGCGGCATGGGCGAAGCCGAGCTGCATGATCCGGTCGCAGAACACCACCGTTTCCTTCTGACCGGTGTGGCGATAGACCAAATCGATCATCGCGCTGATTTCCTTCTTGGTCATCAGCGTGTTGCAGATATCGAACGGCACCGCCGGATGCTTTGGCAGCAATTCGCCGATCAGCATGCGTCCAGGCGTCGTATCGTAAAGCTTGGACGTCTGTTCGCCATCTTCGTCGATGTTCTTGAAGCGCCCCTTGATCTTGCTGTGCAGTGTCACAAAACCGGCTTCCAGAGCATGGTGCAGTTCCGCGATCGATCCGAACGCCATGCCCTCGCCGGGTTCGTTTTTCTGCATGAGGGAAAGGTAGTAGAGGCCGAGGACAATGTCCTGCGACGGCACGATGATCGGCTGACCATTGGCCGGATGCAGAATGTTGTTCGTCGACATCATCAGGACGCGCGCTTCCAGCTGCGCTTCCAGCGACAAGGGAATGTGCACCGCCATCTGGTCACCGTCGAAATCGGCATTGAAGGCGGTACAGACCAGCGGATGCAGCTGGATCGCCTTGCCCTCGATGAGAACCGGTTCAAACGCCTGGATTCCGAGACGGTGCAGGGTCGGTGCGCGGTTCAGCAGGACCGGGTGTTCGCGGATCACTTCGTCGAGAATATCCCAGACTTCCGGCTTCTCCTTTTCAACCAGCTTTTTCGCCTGCTTGACGGTCGAGGAATAGCCCTTGGCGTCGAGCCGGGAATAAATGAACGGCTTGAACAGCTCCAGAGCCATTTTCTTTGGCAGGCCACACTGATGCAGTTTCAGTTCCGGGCCGACGACAATGACCGAACGGCCGGAATAATCGACGCGCTTGCCAAGCAAATTCTGGCGGAACCTGCCCTGCTTGCCCTTCAACATGTCGGACAGCGATTTCAGCGGCCTCTTGTTGGTTCCGGTAATGACGCGTCCGCGCCGTCCATTGTCGAACAGGGCGTCAACGGATTCCTGCAGCATCCGCTTTTCGTTGCGGATGATAATGTCCGGCGCCCGCAAATCGATCAGCCGTTTCAGGCGATTGTTGCGGTTGATCACCCGGCGATAAAGATCATTGAGATCGGAGGTCGCAAAGCGACCACCGTCGAGCGGCACCAACGGCCGCAAATCCGGTGGTATCACCGGCACGACGGTCAGAATCATCCATTCCGGCCGGTTGCCCGAATGAATGAAGGCTTCAATCAGCTTGAGCCGCTTGGCCAGCTTCTTCGGCTTCAGTTCGGACTTGGATTCGGCGATCTCCTGGCGAAGCTTGACCGTCTCCGCCTCCATATCGATCGCCATCAGCATTTCGCGGACGGCTTCCGCACCGATCCTTGCGGTGAAGGAATCGGCCCCGTACTGGTCTTGCGCCTCTAAAAACTCGTCTTCGCTCAGCAGCTGCTTCTCGGTCAGCGGCGTGATGCCCGGCTCCACGACAATATAATTCTCAAAATAAAGAACGCGCTCAATGTCCTTCAGCGTCATGTCGAGCATCAGGCCGATGCGCGAGGGCAACGACTTCAGGAACCAGATATGAGCAACCGGCGCGGCCAGTTCTATGTGGCCCATCCGCTCCCTGCGCACACGCGCCAAGGTAACCTCAACGCCGCACTTTTCGCAGATGATGCCCTTGAACTTCATCCGCTTATACTTGCCGCAAAGGCACTCATAGTCCTTGATCGGACCGAAAATCCGGGCGCAGAACAGCCCGTCGCGCTCCGGTTTGAAGGTCCGGTAATTGATCGTTTCCGGCTTCTTGATCTCGCCGAACGACCAGGAATGAATTTTTTCCGGGCTGGCCAGCGAAATGCGGATTTGATCGAAGGTCTGCGCCGGGACCTGCGTATTGAAGATGTTCATGACCTCTTGGTTCATGCGGTCATTCTCCTTCGCCATATGTTGCGCCAGTGCGGACGCCTCGCCGCGCGATCGAGCGCGCCATGTTTGATTTCAAGATCTGCATGTCGCCACTCTTATTCAGCGGCGTCCTGTTGCTCGTAACCGCTGGAATTTTGCGCTTCATCCTTGTCGGTGTTTTCCAGTTCAACGCTGAGACCGAGAGATCGCATCTCCTTGACCAGAACGTTGAAGCTTTCCGGAATGCCCGCCTCAAATGCATCATCGCCACGCACGATCGATTCGTAAACCTTGGTGCGGCCGGCAACATCGTCCGACTTCACCGTCAGCATCTCCTGCAGCGTATAGGCGGCGCCATAGGCTTCCAGCGCCCAGACCTCCATTTCGCCGAACCGCTGGCCGCCGAACTGCGCCTTGCCGCCAAGCGGCTGCTGGGTAACCAGCGAATACGGTCCGATGGAGCGGGCGTGGATCTTGTCATCGACCAGATGATGCAGTTTCAGCATGTAGATGTAGCCGACCGTGACTTTGCGATCGAACATTTCTCCGGTGCGCCCGTCGTAAAGCTCCGACTGACCGGATGGATCGAGCCCTGCCTTTTCCAGGAGTTCAACGATGTTCTCTTCCTTGGCGCCATCGAAAACAGGCGTCGCGATCAGCACGCCGGCCGAAAGCTGCTCGCCCAGACGCACAATCGATTCATCGTCGAATTCAGAGACCGGTTCGTTCTTTTTATTGTCGTCGTAAAGATCGGATAAAATTCCCTTGAGCGGCTTCAGATCTCCCGATTTCCTGTAGATCTCAACAAGCTCGCCAACCTTCTTGCCAAGCCCTGCGCAAGCCCAGCCCAGATGGGTTTCCAGGATCTGACCGACATTCATCCGGCTCGGAACGCCGAGCGGATTGAGCACGATGTCGACATGCGTGCCGTCTTCAAGAAACGGCATGTCTTCCACCGGAACGATCTTCGACACCACGCCCTTGTTGCCGTGGCGGCCGGCCATCTTGTCGCCCGGCTGGATCTTGCGCTTTACCGCCACGAAGACCTTGACCGTCTTCATCACGCCAGGGGGCAGTTCGTCGCCGCGCTGTAGCTTCTCCACCTTGTCGATGAAACGGTTTTCAAGGCGCTTTCGGCTTTCCTCATACTGCGTCCTGAGGGCTTCGATCTCGCTCATCCGCTTGTCCTCGGCGAGCGCGAACTGCCACCATTGGGAGCGCGGATGGTCTTCCAGCACGCCATCATTGATGACCGAGTTCTTCTTGAATCCCTTCGGTCCGGCCGTGCCCTTTTTGCCCTTGAGCATTTCCGCCAGGCGGCCGTAGATGTTGCGGTCCAGGATCGATTGTTCGTCATCGCGATCCTTGGCCAGACGTTCAATCTCCTCGCGCTCGATCGCCATGGCGCGCTCATCCTTCTCGACACCGTGGCGGTTGAAGACGCGCACTTCCACGACCGTGCCATAGGCGCCCGGCGACATGCGCAGCGAGGTGTCGCGAACATCGGATGCCTTCTCGCCAAAGATCGCCCTCAGGAGCTTTTCCTCCGGCGTCATCGGGCTCTCGCCCTTCGGCGTGATCTTGCCGACCAGGATATCGGCCGGCAGCACTTCGGCGCCGACATAGACGATGCCGGCCTCGTCGAGGTTCTTCAGAGCCTCTTCAGAAACGTTCGGAATGTCACGGGTGATTTCTTCAGGACCCAGCTTGGTATCGCGCGCCATCACCTCAAATTCCTCAATGTGGATAGAGGTGAAGACATCGTCGCGAACGATCCGCTCCGATAAAAGGATGGAATCCTCGAAATTGTAGCCATTCCACGGCATAAAGGCGACCAGGACATTCCGGCCCAAAGCCAGATCGCCGTGGTCCGTGGACGGACCGTCGGCGATCACCTCGTCCTTTTCCACAAAGTCACCGACCTGCACCAGCGGACGCTGTGTGATGCAGGTGTTCTGGTTTGAGCGCTGGAACTTCTGCAGCCGGTAGATATCGACGCCGGAAATGGAGGCGTCGAGCTCTTCGGTTGCCCGGATGACGATCCGCGTGGCATCGACCTGATCGACGACGCCGCTCCGCCGCGCACCGATCACGGCACCGGAATCGCCGGCCACGATCGGCTCCATTCCCGTACCCACCAGCGGGGCTTCGGCGCGCACCAGCGGCACGGCCTGCCGCTGCATGTTGGAGCCCATCAGGGCGCGGTTGGCATCATCGTTCTCAAGGAACGGAATCAGCGCTGCTGCCACGGAAACAAGCTGCATCGGCGACACATCCATAAGATCGACCTTGTCGCGCGCAACCATCATGACGTCGCCGGAATGGCGGCACGTCACCAATTCGTTGATGAAGACGCCCTTGGCATCGCGCGGCGCATTGGCCTGGGCGACGAAATATTTGGCTTCCTCCATCGCCGAGAGATAGACCACCTCATCGGTCACCTTGCTGTTGACGACCTTGCGGTACGGGCTTTCGATGAAGCCGTATTTGTTGACCCGCGCGAAGGTCGCCAGAGAATTGATAAGACCGATATTCGGGCCTTCCGGCGTCTCGATGGGGCAAATTCGTCCGTAATGGGTCGGATGCACGTCGCGCACTTCAAAGCCGGCCCGCTCCCGCGTCAGACCGCCCGGGCCGAGCGCCGAAAGCCGCCGCTTGTGGGTGATTTCCGACAGCGGATTGGTCTGGTCCATGAATTGCGAGAGTTGCGAGGATCCGAAGAATTCCCGAACCGCGGCGGCCGCCGGCTTGGCGTTGATCAGATCCTGCGGCATGACGGTGTCGATTTCCACCGACGACATGCGCTCCTTGATCGCCCGCTCCATCCTGAGCAGGCCGACCCGGTACTGATTTTCCATCAATTCTCCGACGGAGCGCACCCGGCGGTTGCCGAGATTGTCGATGTCGTCGATTTCTCCACGGCCATCCCTGAGATTGACCAGGGTCTTGATGACGGCAAGAATATCTTCCTTGCGCAAAACTCGCACGGTGTCTTCGGCATCGAGATCGAGGCGCATGTTCATCTTCACGCGGCCAACGGCGGAAAGATCGTATCGCTCCGAATCGAAAAACAGCGACTGGAACATGGCCTCTGCCGTCTCGATCGTCGGCGGCTCGCCCGGCCGCATGACGCGATAGATGTCGAACAGCGCATCTTCGCGGTTCTCGTTCTTGTCAACGGCAAGCGTGTTGCGGATATACCCGCCGACATTGATGTGATCGATTTCCAGCAAGGACACCGTATTGCGGCCAAGTTCGGAAAACTGCTGCAGCATCTCTTCGGTGATCTCCTCACCCGCCTCGGCGAAGATTTCGCCGGTTTCGGCATCGTAGATTTCTTCCGCCAGATACCGACCGATCAGCGCGTTATCCGTGATTTTGAGCAACTTGACGCCTCTGTCGGTGAGCTGCTTGACCAGCCGCGCGGTGATTTTCTTGCCAATCTCGACCACGACCTTGCCCGTTTTGGCATCGACCAGGTCTTCCACCGCTTTGGTGCCTTCCAGGCGCCCAGGGTCGAACGACAACGTCCATCCATCGCCTTTTCGGGTCGCGGTGACACGATCGTAATAGGTGTCGAGAATCTCCTCGCTATCCATGCCCAGCGCCATCAGAAGCGATGTGACCGGGATTTTCCGGCGCCGGTCAATACGGGCATGAACGACGTCCTTGGCATCGAACTCGATATCCAGCCAGGAGCCACGATAGGGAATGATGCGGGCGGCAAACAGAAGCTTGCCGGACGAATGGGTCTTGCCCTTGTCATGATCGAAGAAGACACCGGGCGAGCGGTGCATCTGCGAAACGATCACCCGTTCGGTGCCGTTGATGATGAACGTGCCGTTATCGGTCATCAACGGCATGTCGCCCATATAGACTTCCTGCTCCTTGATGTCCTTGACCGACTTAGCGCCGGTTTCCTCGTCGATATCAAAGACAATGAGGCGAAGCGTGACCTTCAGCGGCGCCGCATAGGTCATGTCGCGCTGACGGCATTCCTCGGTATCGAATTTCGTTGGCTCGAATTCGTAGGAGACGAATTCGAGCATCGCGGTACCGGAAAAATCGGAGATTGGAAAAACCGACTTGAAAACGGCCTGCAGGCCTTCGTCCCCGCGACCTCCCTCAGGCTCTTCGACCATCAGGAATTGATCGTATGAGGACTTCTGCACCTCAATCAGATTTGGCATTTTCGCCGCTTCGGTAATGTGACCGAAGAATTTCCGGATCCGCCGGCGGCCTGAAAAGTTCTTCGTTTTCGTGGCTGTGCTCGCCTTCGCCATGAATTATCCTCGCCAGTGTGAAACCATGTCAGCCGCAATCGCGGTTTCGATTGCCGGCTGTCCGCAAGGAGGCACTTGCGCTCCCCACCCGTCGGGATGGGCGTGCCTCTTTGCGGGCAGCCTGCCGGTCAACAGCCGGCAAAATGTCCGGGCGCCGAAACGCCCGGACCAAACGCGAAAAAAGCGTTACTTCAACTCCACGGTCGCGCCGGCGCCCTCAAGCTTCTCCTTGAGTTCCTCCGCCTCGGCCTTGGAAACACCTTCCTTCACCGCTTTCGGCGCGGCCTCCACCAGATCCTTGGCTTCCTTCAGCCCCAGACCGGTAATGGCGCGCACTTCCTTGATGACGTTGATTTTCTTCTCACCATAGGAAGCCAGGACGACATCAAACTCGACCTGTTCCTCCACCGCGCCCTCGCCGCCCGCACCGGGCGCAGCCGCCGCGACGGCAACCGGGGCAGCTGCGGAAACACCCCATTTCTCTTCCAGCAATTTGGAGAGATCCGCTGCCTCAAGCACTGTCAGTTTGGAGAGGTCTTCTGCGATTTTTTCAAGATCAGCCATATTCTATTTCCTGTCAGTTCGAACCGTTTCAGTCACTCCAAGGCTGGCGTCAAGCCGCCTCGTCTATCGCACCATAGGCGCCGAACACCCGTGCAAGCTGGCCCGCCGGCGCTTGCAATACGCCAGCAATGCGAGTTGCCGGCGTGCAAATCATGCCGACAAGCATGGCCCGCAATTCATCCAGCGACGGCAGTTTGGCGAGTGCCTCCACGCCGTTTCTGTCCAGGCTCGTTGCGCCCATTGCGCCGCCGAGGATCACGAAATTTTCGTGCCCCTTTGCAAAATCGGCGGCAACCTTGGGAGCGGCCACCGGATCATCGGAAAAGGCGATGACCGTCGGCCCCTGGAAAAGATCGCTGATATTTTCGGCGTCCGTGCCTTTCAGTGCGAGTTTGACGAGGCGGTTCTTGGCAACCTTGAGGTTGGCCCCCGCTTCCTTCATGCGCGACCTGAGGTCGGTCATCTGGGAAACGTTCAGGCCGGAATAGTGGGCCACAACCACAACGCCCGCATCGGAAAACACGCCGTTGAGGTTTGAGACCAATTCGCGTTTCTGCGCTCTATCCACTGCCTCTGTCCTCATCTAGCCGTCGGGCGCCTAGGGCGCCCTGCCGGCCGTTTCGCCTGTACCGCCCGGACCCGTTTACGGAAGCCAGGCGGCGCTGAACGCCTGTCCCCCGCAATCGGTCAAGAAGACCGGTTCCGGGCCTTCGCTCCCCGAACCGGGAATACGAAGAACAAGAGGTTCGAACCGACATCCGGCGGCATGCCGCCCTTGTTTCGGCTCCTGACCCCATCTCATGCAGGCCCTTTCGGCTTAAGAGCGAAAAGACTTGACGCCTCCCGCTTACCTGCAATCTCGGACAGGACTTCGGACCTGTTTTACGGGTCCGACCCGGCGCATTTCTCATCCGCCGGGATATTCGCCCGAATTGCTCCGGACGAAATTCGTTGCAATCTCAACCGGCCAAAAGCGAGGCCAGATCGATCTTCACGCCGGGGCCTTGCGTGGAGGCGACCGAAACGCGTTTCAAATAGGTTCCCTTGGCGCCGGCCGGCTTTGCACGAGTGACCGCTTCGGCGAAAGCCCGGATATTTTGTGCAAGCGCTTCCACCGAAAACGACGCCTTGCCGATGCCGGCGTGAACGATCCCGGCTTTCTCGACCCGGAATTCGATCGAGCCGCCCTTGGCGTCCTTCACCGCTTGCGTGACATCCATCGTCACCGATCCGACTTTGGGGTTCGGCATCAAGCCACGCGGTCCAAGCACTTTGCCGAGACGGCCGACCAGCGGCATCATGTCCGGCGTCGCAATCACGCGGTCGAAGTCGATCTGACCGCCCTGGACCTTTTCGACCAAATCCTCCGCGCCCACCACATCAGCACCGGCAGCCTTGGCCTCATCAGCCTTCTCGCCGCGCGCGAACACCGCAACGCGCTGAACGCGGCCCGATCCGTTCGGCAGGTTGACCACACCGCGCACCATTTGGTCGGAGTGCCGCGGATCAATGCCCAGATTCAATGCCACTTCGACCGTTTCGTCAAACTTCGCCTTGGCCCGTTCCTTGACCAGTTTCACTGCCTCCTCAACCGGATATAAACGTTTCCGATCAATGGTTTCTCTCGCTTCTTTCAAGCGCTTCCCAAGCTTTGCCATGACCCTTACCCCGTCACCTCAAAGCCCATCGATCGCGCCGACCCCTCGACCATGCGCATCGCCGCTTCAATGTCCCCCGCATTCAGGTCGGTCATCTTTTTCTCGGCGATTTCTCGGACCTGATTGCGCGTCACCCTGCCGGTGATCGACCGGCCCGGCTCTTGCGATCCCTTTTGCAGTTTCGCCGCCTTCTTCAGAAAAAACGACACCGGCGGGACCTTCATCGCGAAGGTGAAGGATTTGTCGCCGAAAATCGTGATGACCACCGGGATAGGCGCGCCCTTTTCCATATCCTGCGAAGCGGCGTTGAACGCCTTGCAGAACTCCATGATATTCAACCCGCGCTGACCAAGCGCCGGACCGATCGGCGGCGACGGATTTGCCGCCCCGGCCGGCACCTGAAGCTTCAGGTAGCCTGCAATCTTCTTTGCCATTTCTTAACTCCGTTTTGAACCGGCCCACGAGCGGACCGGCATTTCGGGTGCGTGGTGCGGGCATTGTCGGATGCATGGCATACATCACCACCCTTCCACGCCGGCTCCGGTCAGGTCAGAACTTCTCCACCTGGCCGAATTCCATTTCGCTTGCCGGCGAAATGGCGCATTTTCATCGGATATCGGGCAAGCCCGACATCTCAAGGATCGGTCGAACGGATGACCTCCCCAGTCAAAGTTTCTCCACTTGTCCATATTCCAGTTCGACCGGCGTCGCCCGGCCGAAGATCGACACGGCAACCTTGAGCCGCGCCCGCTCTTCATCGACATCCTCAACATTGCCCTCAAAGGAAGCAAACGGCCCGTCGGCGACGCGGATCCGCTCGCCGATCTCGAAGCTGATCGAGGGTTTCGGCCGCTCCACGCCTTCCTGGACCTGCGCCATGATCCGCTCCGCTTCGGCGTCCGGGATCGGCATCGGCTTGCCGTTTGTTCCCAGAAATCCCGTTACCTTCGGGGTGTTCTTGATCAAATGAAACGCCTGGTCGGTCATGTCCATGTGCACCAGCACATAGCCGGGAAAGAACTTGCGTTCCGCATCGACCTTGCGGCCGCGGCGCATCTCGACGACTTTTTCGGTCGGCACCAGAATTTCATCGATCAAATGATCAAGGCCTGCCGACACCGCCTGTTCACGGATGGAGTCGGAAACCTTTTTCTCAAAGTTCGAATAAGCGTGGACGATATACCAGCGCTTTGCCATCTAAATCCCGTATCTCTGCCTCAACCGGCCGCGCCAAGAAGCAAGCCAACGCCCCAACTCATGATCTGGTCGGCCACGAAAAAAAAGATCATAGCAAGAAAGACCATGATAAAGACCATTATGGTCGTAACAGTGGTTTCGCGCCGCGATGGCCAAGTGACCTTCGAGACCTCGGAGCGAACCTGCTGAAGAAACTGAAATGGGTTTGTTTTTGCCATGCTGCCGAACTTGAAGGCGCGCGATCATCAAAATCGCGCGCCCTCGCACCTCCAAACTATGCAACTTTGCCTTCCAACGCAAGACCTTGCGCCAACAAAATGATGAAACTGGCAGGGGCGGAGGGGTTCGAACCCCCGACAACCGGTTTTGGAGACCGGTGCTCTACCAGCTGAGCTACACCCCTAAAACAGCGCTCGGCGCCTATTAGGTCAAGCGTTATGGCAATGCAAGAGCCGCGACAGCCTCGCCCGGCGCGGCTGGTAGGGAGGGGCTTGCCGACCGTTATATCGTACCAGCGTACCGGCTGCGCAACGCTACTCTGTCGGTCTTGCCCGCCGCATTGACCGGAATTGCGTCCACAAGAACGATTCGGACGACCACATTCTGGCCCAGGCGCCGGCCAAGTGTCGTCTTCAGACTTTCCGCATCGAAGCTTGGGTCGCCGACCACCGCCAGACATACATCATCGAAGCCGAGACGGTTTGGCACGCCGAACGCCGCCGCCAGGCGCAGCCCTGGATGGCCATAGGCCATGGCCTCGACATGTTCCGGCGCGAATATCGATCCACGACGCAACCTGCCCGGCGGCGCCAGGAATGCCGGCAAGCTGGCCAATGGCCCCTTCCGCGACCGGACCGGATTCTGTCGATCCATAGGAGATGCGCACTTCAGAACCAAGCTGCTCGCCGGCCCTTATTGCCGCTTGCGGCGCGATCGCGCTACCGATCGCCCAGACGCGATTTAACGCGGCCGGAACGGGGCCTGATCGCGCCGCGCATTCGGCAAGCTCGATGATTGTGGCCGGGGAAGCGAAGATCTCCTCGACCCCCTGATCGCGGATCGATTCCAGCGTCTTTACCGGATTTTCTGCGGGCCGGGCCAGATATCCTCCCGCAAGAAGGGTCTGAAACGTCAGGAAATTGCCGACCGCGGTCCTTTGGCCAAGACCGATCAGCCGCCGCCGCGCCCTGCCCCCGAACATCGCCTCGAAGGACCGGACTCGTTCCACGATCTGGCCGTCTGAAAATGCCATGTAGCGCCGCGCGCCGGTTGTTCCGGAAGAGGTTGCGATCATCGCCGGTCCTGAGACGGGAATATCCGGTGCCGCCAAAGGCTGTTCCTCCGCCTCGAACCAGCTTTGGTCGAATGGAAGGATTTTTGCTGAAGTGCCTGGCGATGTCTTTGCCGTGATCACCGCGTTGAGGGCGAGACCGTCCCCCCTCACCTGGCTTGCCGAGCCAGCGATAATTGGCACAGCGCCAAGCTTTCGCAGCGCCAGAAACCGGCAAGGCGGCGTCTGATCTTTCAAAGACCGCTTTGCCGGCCCTCAGCCCGGTTTATTCGATAATGCTTGCAACGATTCCCGCGCCAACCGTTCGCCCGCCTTCCCGGAT
>SMUY01001525.1_pt1 | contig 14432 bp, 4 predicted proteins | sample 2456441 | NCBI WGS metagenome assembly SMUY01 (sample SAMN11095931, study PRJNA526329) | marine sediment metagenome | biome: Marine sediment; feature: Surficial sediment; material: Deep marine sediment; isolation source: Hadal surficial sediment | place: Pacific Ocean | collected 2014-11 | depth 0-1...
GCCAATTACATTGGCATCCAGAATCAGCCCATCCTGCCAGTCTGAGATCACGTCATCTGTAATTTTAATTATTTTCAGATCAATATTTTCAACCGGCACACCAACACAAACGCCCTTGCCTTTCTCAGTCTCATGACAAGTCGAACCGAGCACTTCATTACTGCCTATAGAACTCACAGGTAATGCTTCAGTTGCACCATAAGGCGTGAACACCTGTACATCATCATTCAACATGTCAGCAAACCGTTGCATCACATTGGCCGAAACAGGTGCACCAGCAGAAAGCACACGTTTCATATTGGGTAATTTCTTACGCTGTTGTTCACCATAACGACCCACTCGATTTAATAACGCAGGGGAACCGAACATAGTAGTGACTCTGTATTTATCTATGGCAGAAAATATTTTTTCTGGATCTACATTGCCGGGCCGAGTGAAATCCATATCAGGCACAATTGAGGCCATGCCCATGGCCGGACCAAACAGGGCAAACAGGGGAAAGGTAGACAGGTCGATCTCTCCTGGCTGGATGTTATAAAGATTTTTTAATGTAGAGACCTGTGCATTAAAGTTGGCATGTGTATAGATAGCTCCTTTGGGGGTACCTGTACTGCCACTGGTAAAGAGGATTGCCGCAACATCATCTGCCTGAGTATCTATTGTTGCAGGACCTGTGCTATCCGTACCTGACTGTTTCAGTTCTTTAAGACTGCTGATATGTTGACCATAAAAGAAGTATGGCATGAAGCCGGGATCAACAATGATGTTTGTTCTGATTGTTTTCCTTGCCCAGCCCAGGATTCGTCGTGCAATGTGTGCCTTCTTGTTGCCGATAAAGGCCTCAGGCTCTGCTTCGGTGAGACATTTACCCAGTTGCCTGATTCCGACCCCCGGATCAACGGCAATCATGACTGCGCCAACTTTAAATAATGCAAAGACCAGTGCAAAAAAATCGAGACCTGGTGCCACCATTAATACCGTACGAACCCCCTTGCTTATTCCTGCAGCCTGTAAGCCTTTGGCAATTAGGTCACTGGCATCATCAAGTTGACGGTAGGTATATTGTTGTCCACTTTTTTGCTCGGCAACCGCCAAAGTATCAGCTTGCAGATTTGCAATGCTTGGTAAGTGCGAGGCAATGTTTGAAGAATGCATCACTTTATCTATTTTATTGCAGAGGATGCGCTTGAAGAAATTGTTGTACCAAAGGAATCACGTCTTCAGGGGCATCTTCAAGAATATAGTGCCCCACATCTTCAAAGCGATGGATCTCGGCATCGGGGAAGCGCTTTTCCCATTCTTCAAGAAAATGGTGATCGAAAACAAAATCTTTCATGCCCCAGCAGATCAACATGGGTATATTTGAAAATTGATTGATAGTTTTATCCACATGATCGATGGTCTCATAGGCGGTATCACCTGGGTTCAGCGGAATATCAAAGACGAATTTTTTAATTGCCCGCCGATGTGACCAGTTATCGTAGGGTGCAAGATAAGCCGCAGCAACTTCAGGCGACATGGCCGTGCGTGTGACACATTGTTTAACAGCGCCACGTGCAAAAACATTAAAACCCTGATTAAGGATGGCTCCGACGACAGGGATTCGGCTGAGTTTGAGTTGCCAGGGGACAGTTTTATCTTTCGGCAAATGAAAGGCTGAGGTATTTAATATGATCAGTCGTATTATTCTTTCTGGATGACGCGTGGCATATGCCAGGCCGATCATGCCGCCCCAGTCATGAACGACCAGTGTGATGTTTTCAGTGATGTCCAGATGATCAAGCAGTGATTCCAGATCATCAACGCGTTGATCCAGTGTGAAGTTGTAGATTTCATCATCTGGTTTGTCAGACAGCCCCATACCAATATGATCCGGTACGATGCAACGATAATTATCGCGCAAGGTGGTTACCAGTTTTCGATAATAGAAAGACCAGCTAGGGTTTCCATGAAGCAAGACAACCGGCTCAACATCTCCATCACTATTTTTTGGGCCTTCATCCAGATAATGCAGACGCAACCCTTTGACAGAATGGTAATGATGATCAAATGAATAATCAGGGTAATTCATTTACAGAGAATTCGACTGGATTAATGATGAAACGGAGCGTGTGTTCGCGGAGAATACTTTACCATTCCCAGCCAAGCATCATGCAATTGAGACCACTACCAATCCCCATGAAGCTGACACGATCGCCAGGTTTTAGAAATTTACGTTGTTCTGCAATTGCGGCGGTGAGAGGTACTGACACCGTGCCAATATTACCGAGGTATTTGTAGGTACTGAAATCTTTTGCCGGATCAATGTCCAACTCTCTCAATATAGTATCCCGGTGTCCTTCGCCAACCTGATGGCAAATTACTTTGTCGACCTGATCTCTGGCCCAGCCCATTTTTGTCAGAAATGAACCCCAGGTTTTAACACCAAGTTTGGCGCCATGTGTAAGCACGGCAACAGAATCTGTGGACATGAATTCCGACAGTGCATCAGGTAATTTCTGGGAAGGCATCATGCTGGCCAGTGATGGGGGAATTTTTTCACTGGTCATGATCTCCTTGACTACACTTGGCAGGGCGTCTGGTTCCATGACCTGATCAATGGCAGCGAGTAATTTATCCGGAGAAAACATGAGTTCGCCCAGTGCCACAGGAGACAGAGTTACACCCCAGCGGCATAGTTTGTGATATTCCGGTGCGGATCGATTAGCAGCACCCAGCAATTTATGGGTTTGGTTGTTGTCGAACGAGCCATCAGTGAGCAACACTGCTGCTGCGCCAGAGCCACCGGTCAATGTGGCCAAAGAGCTACTAAATATTTCCATGGTTTTTTCTTTAAGCATGCGCTCGATCATGATTTCGACAATTTCCCGTGATGTCTCACAGGAAACCACCATACCGGCGCGGATCTGCTTTAATTCAATACGGTTGGCGATATCGATAATGCCATTCATCACACCCAGGCAGGCGTTAGAAATGTCATAAATATTGGCATCGTCTTTGATGCCTAATTGTGCAGCGACAGCACAGGCGGTGGCCGGCTCAAAATTTTCACGACAAACACCCGTGTAGATCAGTGTTTCAATGTCTGCTGCCCTGACATTGGATTGCTCCAGAGCCTTACGGGCCGCTGTTGCGGCACCATCAGACAGCATATGGCCTTCTTCCCACCAGCGCCGTTCGGTGATGCCGGTGAGTGCTTCTAGTTGTCCGGGGGCAATATGCAGGGCTTCATACATGGGCATCAGGCGAGCCTCGAGGTCGTCAGAAGTTACCACCACGGGCGGCAATTCGTAACCGATAGACTCCATATGTACGCGGGAATATTTCATGAATTAATTCTCTTAGCTCGTCATTCTAAGTGATTCGGAGCGCAAAGTCGTTCATCTGGTAGATAATTCGGCCATCCACAGTCAGGAATCCATCGGCACGTATCAGCTTCCTGTCCTGATCGATCTCGGTGATCACGGCCTGAACCGTTACTTTCTCGTCTTTTGGAATGATCTGTCCGCGATAGATCCAGTGGTGGGTTTCGTTCAGTGCCATCACTTCAAAATCGCATTCTGTCAGGTTTATTTCTTCACCCCACCGCTCAATAGCGACAACCTTCAGGAGCTGTATAAACGACTCCAGGCCCAGAGAGCCAGGCCAGACTGGATCTTCATAAAAATGCGCCTTGAAGAACCACCTCTCCGGATCTACACGGGTTGTCCCCCGAATAAACCCCAGACCATTTGGACCACCCTGCGGATCAAACAAACTGACATCATTGATCATACGCATCATCTCGTCCGGATAAGGTGCGGTCTCCGGATAGGCGAAGGACGTTCCTTGCGCATAAGAAGCTTCATCAGGTTCATAAGGCGTGGTGTCCCTGATACCCACCTGATCGGCCAGCGACTGTTTGGAGAAGAAGCCAAAGTAGGTATCACCCTGGTAAACGATACCCTCATCGCAACGCACTTCCATGTCGTAATTTTGAATAATCATGCCACCCGATTGTGAAACATTGGTGATCTTGATTCGGGTGGTTAATGTGCCTGTAGATGGAGTTACGGCGAGCAATTGTGTGCCATTGCCACCCAGGTTCCTGAAGGATAAATCGGTATCACTAGTTAACGCTGAACCCAGGTATGCTGCCAGCCAGCCACAGGGTTGTAGGGCGACTTCAAGCAAGATGGCAAAAGGCATGCGGGTTTGTCTGTCTTCCTTAAAGTACCATTCATCTTCTGGCACATCATATTCGGCCTCAATGACCCCCCCTGCTTTTAGTATCCATGGTTGGCAATCTTCAATCGAGGTAATGCGGTCGAGAAATTGATAAGGCGGCCTGGGCAGGCGAGCAATCTTTCGTTCTTCATCAAATACCTTATAGCGATCGCCAAAGGCCTCGGAAGGTTTGCCATTGGCAAAGGCATAGATTGAATCAAAATCAAATAGAACTGTTTCCCCGGTATTTTGATTATTTACACCTTGATTTGCTAGTTGAGTGACAGACTGGTTTCGCCAAAAATCTTCAATCTTCTGTTTGTTAAGCCCACTTAACTGCACAGACATATTATTTATTTGCACGATGGGTCTGCCATCTGCAGACATCAATGCGTCTGCCAGGACATACGGTGTTCCGTCGTTATCCTTATAGCCAATCTCTTTCAGTGTGATCTCGTACTGTACTTTTTTTGTTGATTCGATTACCTGACCACGACACTTGAGATGGCTGACCTCACCAATAATGGGTTCGTAGACAATCTCATCTTCTTCGCCGACCCATCCCATGCGCAGTAAATAAACACGCAAGGTATGCAAACAACATTCATACATGAGGGTCCCTGGCATCACCTGATCATCTGAAAAATGACAGGTCAGGAACCAGTCATCAGGATGGATATCTGCTTCACCGGTTATTTGACCGATGCCAAAGCGGCCAGCAGCAGGATCAAGATTTAGAATTCGATGGACCAATGTCATACGTCCGCCGGGAAGACCCACGGCACGATGTAAAGATAAATTCGAAAAGGAGTCACCAAAGCACCCGCCAAGGTTCCCCTCACGCAGAGCATTCAATTGTAGATCGTTGTATGACTCAACAATCATCGGCACAGGCGGCTGCCAGTCGTCAGGTAATTTTCCTGTCTGCGGGCGTTTTTCCAGTTCGGTCTGGACAATGCCTTTGCCTGCATCCAGCTCTGCCTGTGTAAAAAAGCCCGCACAACCTTCTGTCATAGTGAGCAAGGGCTGGCCATTGACCGTGCCTTCAAAACCAAAGCGAAACAGATAGGTTTCATCCTGTTTGAAGAACTGGTCAATATGGATGTCATAACGAATCACTTCACCGGGCTTAGGCAGCGGCCCATGAAAGGTGATCCTGGCATCAAGTAAACGGTAAACCGCACGGCCTTTGGTAATATGATCAATACCCAGATAACCCGATAAAAACAGATCAGCCTGTCCCGCTTCAACGGCAATACAGGTTGGAATACGCCCGCCATCCAGATACCAGCCATTTGGCAGGACGTCATGTTCGGTAATAATGCTGCCTGAAGTTAAGGGGTTGGTAGCCAGTGAGGCAGCTTCACCATGTATCTCCATGATCCTGTCCACTAGCATCAGTGGGTCATCTGGCAATCTAACTCGCGTTGGGTGTTGGTCGATTTCAGCAAATTTTGGACCCAGTACTTTAGCGATGGAACCAATGGCAATTTCCATACATTGATCCCTGTCGAACAAACAGTTTTTATCTGCAGTTTTTGCTGTTGCTTCCTTAAACTGAATCGGTCCGATCGGTGTTGAACGTAAAGAAGTTTCCTGCAATAAATGCATCTGCATTTCCAGGGCCTGTCCCAGTGTTTCAGTCAGGCCATTTGAAACGCGTAAAAAAGTTTCCTGTGCTTCGGCCCTGGCATGTTCCGTGAGTTGCATCTGCTTGATAACAGGCTGCAGTAAATGAACATTATCAGAGACCATAGGTGCTACAGGTACTTCGACTTCCTGTTTTTGATCATGCGTTTTTTGTTGTGGCAAAGGCGGTATCTCAAAACACTCTGCACCGGGACGCACTGTAATCATTGATCTTGATTCTTCAGTTGGTTTAGAAATATCAAAATTCAATAAATGACTCAGATCGACATCAACATGTTCAGCAATTAATTGTCCCAGGCAATGTAAAACATTTGACACACTGTCCTGTCCTTTGACGCAAATGGCCTTTGCCATATGCGGTTTGTCTTCGAGGATCTCGTCAATCATGCGGCTACAGGTTGCGCCGGGCCCCATCTCTATGAAAATACGAACGCCATCTTCATAAGCTGATTCAATCACTTTGGTGTAATCGAAAGGCTGCACGGCCTGTTCGACGATAGAGTCCGCTGCACTGTCACGAGTCACTTCGTATGCCTTGCCCCAGACACCACTGTAAAAAGTAATGTCACCTGGCGGATTGGTCTCAAACAAATGCAGATCGCGATAAGGCTTTTTAACCGGCTCTGCAACATCGCAATGTACCGTGGTAACGCCTTGTATTGGATGAAAATGACAAGCCAGATTTTTAACCACTTCAAGGATGGCTGTTCTATCTCCGCCGATGACACATTCCCGCGGCGTATTAATAATCAATAAGTAAGTGCGGGGGTGATCAGCTAAAGCTTGTTTAACTTCTTCTGCTGGTCGATCAACGACACCAATCAACCAGTCGACGGTTTCTGAATCTTTTAATTGCCATGCCTTGCGGACAGAATCACAGGGACCTGCAAGTGCCTTGGTGAACAGATCCGTTTCATGAATTCGACGTAGCATTTCACCTCTGTCTGTCCAGGCACGCGTGGAAAAGAGGCCAGCCGTCTCACCAAGGCTGTAACCAATAATGGCATTCGGAGAAATATTAAATTGCGAAACAACATCGCTGACAAAGGTACCCAACCAGACCTGCCCAAAGATAACTTCTTCGTGGGTCAATGTACGTTCTGCTTCTGATTGCCAAAACTTTCCATTAGCAAACTGTGACGCAAGCGAATCATTTTCATCATCAAGTCTATCCAGAACCTGAGGCCATTGTTGTCCCAGTTCCCGACCCATGCCATGAAAATGATTTCCAGAACCCGGATAAACAAAGGCCAGTTTTCCTTCATTAGTTAAAGGCTGGCTTGAAAAGTAAACACCGTTTTCATTTATTGATTCATTTTTTTCAACCGCCACCTGCAACTTGCTCAGGCCCTCGGCAAGTTCGTTATTACTATTTGTAACGATCGATGAAGTGAATTCTTCAACTTTCTTGTCCTTGTTATCCAGCCACCAGTTCTTTGCAAGGTCATGAATGTCTTGTTCACTATTAACGAGTGAATCAAGTTGTTTAATTTTTTCAAGGAGGCTTTCTTTTGTTTTGGCATGAAAAGTAAATAATGTTTCGCTTGTATAAGTGATAGCAGCACCGGAGTTTTGTTCGGCTTCTTCAAGAATTGTGTGTAGGCAATTTCCATCGACACTAAAGGCACTGACCACTGCCTGTCTTGGGCCATCAATCTTGTTTCGCAACCAATAACTAGTCTGATCATGATCAACCAGTTGTTTGTGGTAAAGACTAAGACTGGCTTTGGCCAAGGAGGCCAACCCACAGGCCGCACCTGTGTGTCCGATCTTTGTTTTAATCTTGCTTATGATTGGCGCTTGATTATCTTTATGCTCAGCAAATGATTTTTTCGGAAATAATATTTTTAGTGCTGATGTTTCCATGGCATCTTCTTGTTGCAGCCCGCTGCCATGTGTTTCGAACAAACTGATATTTGTAAGCTTGGTTTTTGCATCCTTACAGGCATTATCGAATGCTTGTTTATATGCGGTCTCTGTTGGGCAGATTAAATCGGCACCACCACCATTGGCCGAACCAATGCCTTTAATCACAGAATAAATTCGATCACCATCACGGATCGCATCTTCGTGTCGTTTAAGTATGAATGCAGATGCCCCCTCACCGATCAATGTGTTTCCTGAATAGGCACGACGATGGTGTTGTGCAAATACCGCACGAACATCACCCGCCAGATCAACAGCACCAACAATAGCTGTATTTAATTCACCTCTTTGCAACGCTCGAACACCTGCTTCCAGTGCACGCAATCCGGAGCTTTCTTCGCTGGAAACTGTAAAACCTGGTCCGCCGATGCGGAAGGCACGGGCAATACGACTGGCAACAATACCGCCCAGTGCGCCCATGGTGCGGTTGGCGTTCAATGCCGGGCCAGCGGCATCACGCAAAGACTGTGTCCAGTCATCGAGTTCTTTGTCGTTAAGTTTTAAGCCAAGTTGTCTTGCCCATGTTTTGGCGCGATTTAGAAGTGACCAACGGAAATGAAAATTCGTGGTGTTCAGATCAAGCCCGATGCCGATAAATACACCCGTTGTATTACTTTGCTCCTTTGATAGTTTTGCTATACCAGCATCATCCAGCGCATTGGCTGCAACCTCTAACATCAAGAGTTGTTGTGGTAACATTTCCTTGAGTTCAGCCGGCGGTATACGGTAACGACCCAGCGGAACATTCACTTCATTAATGAACCAGCCTTTAATCTGATCCGGATTATCAATCCCCCACCAATGCTTTGGTAACTTAGCATCGAAATTCTGTTTATCAGTGAACAAACGTTCTTTGAATGCCGCCAGGGATTTCCAGGGCCCAAACTGTGCTTCCATACCAACAATGGCGATTTTGATTTCACTGGCAGCTACGAGTTCAGTTGGGCTACTTGTTTCTATTGTTTGTTCTGTTTGCCATTCTTCTAATAAAACATGTGCATTGATGCCACCAAAACCAAAGGCACTGATGGCAGCACGTCGAGGCGTTTGTTCAGTTCTTTTCCCCCAGGTTTTGGCATCGCTTAAAACAGTGAAAGGGCTTTCAGCGAGATCTATTTTTGCTGAGGTGCTTTCAAAATTTGCAGTCGGTGGCAGTTGTTGATGTTTCATCGCCAGCAAGACTTTAATAAGCCCTGCAGAACCTGCGGCAGTGAGTAAATGACCGATGTTACTTTTTACTGAACCAATGACACACTTATTTGTTTCTGAACTTGCCCCTGTATATGACCTGGACCAAAGTGTTTTTAAACTTTTAATTTCTACGGCATCACCAATCGGTGTGCCGGTGCCATGGCATTCAATCAGATCAACATCTTCAGGAGACCAGTCAGCTTGAAGATAGGCATCACGCATAGCGCGCAATTGTCCTTCTGAATCCGGTGACATGAGGTTGCCACCAATGTCATTGGATAAACCTATGCCGGCGATGGTGGCATAGATATGATCCTGATCACGTAACGCATCTTCTAATCTTTTTAAAACAAGAATACCTGAGCCTTCACCGACGACGAGCCCATCACCTTTATAATCAAAAGGCGAACAATGTCCTGTTTTTGAAATCGCGCCCAATGCCGAAAAGCCCATTTGCGTATACAGGCAATCCGGACGAGACAAGCCACCAGTGAGCATGGCATCGGCACGGCCAGCAATGAGTTCTTCTACGGCGTACTTGAGGGCATACAGGGAAGACGCACAGGCAGCGTCCAGCGTATAAGTCCCTCCACCAAGTCCTAATGCCCTGGCCAACACACCTGCCGGAAGTCCGGCAACATATCTATTCAGTGATTCGGTTGTATTATTTTCTTCAGCTTGCTTGCCTAAAAGTTGCGATTCAAAGACTGGCCCCAGGGTTTCGTCGGCCAGTGCAGAAGAACTGTCGGTGGGTAAAACGATATTGCCAATGATGACACCGACCCTTTGTTTATCTATTTTAGGTTTATTTAATTTGGGTTTATCCAACCCACCATTGTTTGCATCTTGCCAGGCTTGTCGGCCTGCATGTAACAGGATATGAAACATTGGATCCAGTTTTGCCAGGATGTCTTTATCTAAATCCAGACCTGTAGGATCCAGTTCCAGTGAATCGAGAAAACAGCCACGAATGGAATTTACTTTGTCTGCTGCAAGTTCAGCCGACTTGTTTTCGTTCAGGGCATCCTCTTTGTTTAGCAACCAGCGACCATCGGGCACTTCACGAGAACAATCACGGCCCGTCTGGATATTTTTCCAGAAAGTTTCTAGATGATTCTCAGTAAGAGTACGGTTCTTTGTCTCCCCGGTTCCAGGGAAAAGGCCGCCAATACCGACAATTGCGATACGTTGCATTAAGTTAACTCATTGATTAATAATGTAAATATTGAAAATTCACTGCAGAATTTCTTGCTCTCCGTGTTCCTGCCTAATTTTCACGTTGTTCCGGGGTCAGAGTATACATTGCAGCACTAAAAATCTTTGTATGCATTTCCAGGTAGTTTGGGTATGGGTTGATTTCTGTCATTAATTTGTATTGGATAAATGCTAAAGTAGAGACGGTAGAGAAGTTTAATTTAAAAAAAGATAATGAAAACGATTTCGCTAATATTCATTTCAATTTTTATGTCTGTTCCCGTCATTGCAGCGGAGAAGGTCACTGTGAAAACTGCCAGGATATCTGAAGTTGCGATTTATCCCGAGCGTTCGGCACCTGCGACGGTTGTCAGTCTTAATGAAAGTGTCATCAGTGCGCGTATTGCAGCCAGAGTTGATGTGCTCTCGGTTCGCGTTGGAGATATTGTCGAAAAAGGCGGTGATCTGGCAACACTAGATTGTGCCGATTACGAGCTCGCCTATCGTGAGTCTGTCGCCAGACGGGAAGCCCTGCAAACCAGAAGAGATTTTGCACAGCGCAGGGTAGAACGGACACGTCAGCTCATTGCTAAACAATCCATTGCTGAAGAAATACTTGATGAACGTGAATCTGATTACGCGGTATTGGGATCTGAACTGAAAGGCATACAGGCTGAGATCAAAATGAAAAATCTGGATCAATCACGTTGTACAGTGACCAGTCCTTTTCGTGCCCTGGTGATAGAGCGTGTAACTGCAGTGGGTGAATTTGTAAGTGTCGGGACAGCACTGGTAAAGATCATGGATATTGATAACACTGAAATTTCCGCACAGGTATTAAGTCGTGATGCCACGCAGTTGAATCAGGCAAGCAAACTTTATTTTGAGCATAATGGTGTTCGTTATCCGGTAGAACTTAGATCTATTCTTGGTGCCATTGATGCTGAAACAAGAAATCGTGAAAGTAGATTAATCTTTACTGATACTCATGCCCTGCCCGGTGCAACCGGTAAACTCGTCTGGCGTGATAAGCGAGCACATATCCCCGGCGATTTATTAGTGCGTCGTCATGGCGAACTCGGTGTATTTACTGTCGAAAAAAATATCGCTCGATTTAATTCAATACCAGGCGCACAGGCAGGTCGCGCTAATGCCACCGCATTGGCCGATGATGTTCGTGTTGTTACAGAAGGACATTACTCATTAACTGAATCTGCACCCGTCGATATAGTTAATTAAATATGACTTTGTTTCAGCGGTTTCTCGCGAATCATGTTTTTGCGAACCTTACCTTTTGTTTGATCCTGGTTATTGGAAGTATCTCTTACTTACAAATGCCTCGTGCAAAAGATCCAGAGATCAACTTTAACTGGATAAGCATCATTACTTTTTTCCCCGGTGCTGCTGCGGAAGATGTTGAAAAAAGAATTACCGATCCGATTGAAGATGCACTACGCAGTTCGATCAAAGATATTAAATTTGTATCCAGTACCAGTCGCGAAGGTATCTCAAATATTCTTGTGCGATTTAACCAGATCAGTGAGGATGAGTTTAATAGTCATCTCACCGATCTCCGGCGTGAAGTTCAAAACACTTATTCAAGTGAATTACCTGAAGAATCAGAAGACCCTATCGTTTATGAAATCACTACCTCAAATGCTTTTCCATCTGCCACCGTCGTCATCACCAGTGCAGGTGATGATGAAAATCTCCGCCGACAAATCAGAAACATCAAAAAGGATATTGAATTGATTGATGGTGTGGATCGTATCAATGAACTTGGACTTGCCGATCCGGAGTTACACATTACATTCATTCCTGAACGACTGGAGGGTTTAGGGATCACACCGGGTGATCTGTCAGACACCGTGCGGGCCTATTTTCGTGACGTCTCTGCAGGTGATATTCAAACTGATGATGGTCAGTGGATAGTCAGAATTGAAGGAACCAGCACGGATCCCGGAATTTTGGCAGATTATCCGGTGATAACGGCGAACGGTATTGTGCCACTGGGCAATCTGGCTGAATTCACGCGTACCACAGAGGAAGCCACAGAAATTGTCAGGTTTAATGGTGGGCCAGCAGCATTACTGGCTATTACCAAACAAGCTAACACCAATGTGCTCAAACTGGTTGATGACATACGACACTATATTGATGAACGTAATCAATATAAAACGAAGACAGGTGTAGAGATTTTCCTGATTGATGATCAGACGATTAGCACACGCAAAGCACTGTCCTTGATGCAGACTAATGCCATCATTGGTTTGATGATGGTGTTGGTGGTGACATGGATATTTCTTGGTCCCCAAATTGCGGTGCTGACCAGTATTGGTATACCGTTTACGCTGGCCGGTACTTTTCTGATCCTCAATATAATCGACATGTCCTTGAATAATATGGTTCTACTCGGCGTGGTGATTGCGCTAGGTATGCTGGTTGATGATGCAGTTGTCGTCGTTGAATCTATTTATCAGCGCCTGCAGCAGGGAATGAAACCAATGGGGGCGGCGATAGGTTCACTGCAAGAAGTATTTGCACCGGTAACTACATCGGTAATGACGACGATGGCGGCATTTTTACCATTGATGTTAATGCCCGGTATCCTCGGTGATTTTATGCGAGTCATCCCCATGGTCGTCACCCTGGCACTGGCTGTCAGTTTGTTAGAGGCCTACTGGATGCTACCGGCTCATGTGATCGCAGCAAACATTGATTTAACAAAGCCGACGAAAGGTCAAAAACGTCGAGAACAATTTACCCACTGGATCCGTTATAGCTATATCAAGTTACTGTTAAAGGCATTGCGCTATCCCGTCATCTCTATTTCAGCAGTACTTTCTGTTTTTGTTCTGGCAGTAATGATTGTTGTTGGAGGGCACATCCGTTTTAATTTTTTTGAAGGTGATGAACTAAGGCTTTTTTACATTAACGTCGAAATGCCACGTGGTGCGACTTTAAATGACACCAGTGAGATGCTAGCCAAAATACAGGCTCGTGTACTTGAAGAAGTTCGTCCACATGAACTGCGGTCATCAGTCACTTATTCCGGGCAACAGTTTACGGAAACAGAACCCCTGTTTGGTGACACCGTCGGACAAATCATGATCAGTCTGGTGCCGGATGAAAATGGATCACGTGTAGTAGCTGAAATAGTGGATGCTGTAAAAGCAGTGGTTATCAATTTTCCAGGCACATCCAATGTTTCATTATTACGCATTAAAGATGGGCCACCGACCTCAAGACCTATTAATGTAAAAATACGTGGTGATGAAATTTCTGAAATTAAATTAGCGGCAAAAGCGCTCACCAGTTATCTTAAAAGTAACCCACTCTTTAGTGATGTGACCATGGATGATCGCCCAGGTAATCCTGAGTTGGTCTTGCGTTACGATGGTGAAGCCATTCAACGCGCAGGTATATCGCCATCGGTAGTGAGTCGTAGTATTCAGTCTTTTGTGGATGGTGAGATCGTTACTGATTTTCAGGATGAAGGTGAAAAGGTCAAAGTTCGAGTGCAGGCTGATCAGAGTAACTGGAGTGATGTTGATAATTTATTAAGACAAACAATTGCATTACCCGATGGCCGTTCAGTCGCTATCGGTGAATTAGTACATGCAGAGCGAGGTTTGGGTATTAACAATATTCGGCATTTCAATTTCAGAAAAACTATTACCCTGGAAGCAGATATTGATAAAGATAAAATCGATACGGTAGAAGCGAATGAATTAATTGCTGAAGAATGGAAAAAATTACAAAAAGATCATCCGACGATTGATCTTGATTTCACAGGAATTCTTGATGACATCAAAACAAGTCTGGACTCACTCTTTGTTTTGTTCCTCTTTGGAGTTGGTTTAATGTACATCATCCTGGGGACGCAATTCAGAAGCTACTTCCAGCCCTTAATGATACTGGTCACCATACCACTGGCTTTTACTGGCGTGGTGATGGGCTTATTGGTTACGGGTAATCCACTCAGTCTATATACTTTATATGGTGTGGTTGCCCTGGCAGGGATATCAGTGAATGCGGCGATTGTTTTAATCTCGGCCGCCAATGCAAGATTGGAAAACGGCATGAGTTTATTGCATGCAACTATCTATGCAGCAAGAAGAAGGGTGATTCCTGTATTAATTACATCATTGACAACCATTGCTGGTTTGTTTTCATTGGCAACAGGTTTGGCTGGTCATTCTCTAATATGGGGCCCAGTGGCCACAGCGATTGTCTGGGGTCTGGCCTTTTCAACGGTGTTGACC
>SMUY01156688.1_pt1 | contig 14429 bp, 11 predicted proteins | sample 2456441 | NCBI WGS metagenome assembly SMUY01 (sample SAMN11095931, study PRJNA526329) | marine sediment metagenome | biome: Marine sediment; feature: Surficial sediment; material: Deep marine sediment; isolation source: Hadal surficial sediment | place: Pacific Ocean | collected 2014-11 | depth...
TCTTTCATGAAATCACTATTGGTTTTTCTGGCTCTACTCGTGTTATCGGCCTGCAGCAGTACCACCATGATCAGGTCCTCGGACCCGCAGGCCCGTATCTATGTGAATGGTGAATATATTGGCACCGGGCAGGCTGCGTACACGGACCGTAAGGTCGCATTTTCAAATAATGACGTTGTCCTGCGCAAGGAGGGCTGTTTGCCCCAATCCTACAGCTTCAGGCGTAACGAAGACCCTGACGGCGGGGCAATAGTCGGCGGTTTCCTGGTACTGGTGCCGTTCCTGTGGGTCACCGAGTATAAGGATTCACACGCCTACGAGTATGACTGTACGCTGGAGGCTGCCAATTAGCCCAAGCACGTCGTTTGAGATCTAATGCCCGGTGGTTGTCCTCGTTTTACAGTATCGGTGATAATGCCAGTAACCTGGGAATACAGTGAGGTACCCGCTTAACTGACAAAATGACTATCGAAGTGGCTCAGCGGGTTGTTCAGCGTGCACCAAACCCGTCTCAGGCTGGCTGCGGAACAGCTTGTGTTTGACCCAGGCTATTCGGCGCGCCGTCGACTCAGAAATGTCGATGCCGATCGCGTAAAGCGCCGGCACCAGAAGCAGAGTCACAAAGAAGGCGACAAAGACGCCGGAGGCCAACGCAATCACCACCGGATGCAGGAACTTGGCCTGCATAGAGCGCTCCAGCATCATCGGGATCAAGCCGACAATGGTGGTTACAGTGGTCAGCAAAATGGGTCTGAAGCGTGCGACCCCGGCTTCCACGATCGCTTCCAACGGCTTCATGCCTTTGGCTCGCAGCCGGTTACAGTAGTCGATCAGGACAAGGTTGTCGTTCACCACCACGCCAGCGGCTGCAGCGATGCCAAAGTAGCTGAATATTGCCATAGTCAGGCCGAAAACGGCGTGGCCGAAGATAGCGCCCACAAAGGCAAAGGGCATGGCGACCAGGATGAGTAGCGGCTGCCAGTAGCTGCGGAACGCCACGGCCAGCATGGTGTACATGGCAAAGATCGCTATCGTGTACAGCCCTATTACTTCCTTTACGAAGCGCTGTTGGCCCTCGGCCTGGCCGATGGCGCCGCGAATGACACCTGGAAAACGTTTCTCCCATTCAGGGAAGAAGTTTTCCTCGAGGTCCTTCATGATATCGTCGCGTACGCTGTCCTTGAGATCTGCGGACACGCGCGCCGCGCGGTTGCCGTTCCAACGGTGGATGCGTTTAATTCCGGGTGCGTACTCGAGGTCTGCGATCGACAGCAACGGCACTTCACGGCCGTCAGTGGTACGCACGCGGAAGTTCTTCAGGCTTTCAATGGATTGCCGTGCGGCCAGCGGATAATGCACCATGACCTTCACATCCTGGCCAAAGCGCGGCAAGCGCTGCACTTCTTCACCGTAATACGCCTGGCGTACCTGACGGTTTACATCGGCCAGGGTCAATCCCAGCTTGAAGGCACCCGGTTTTAGGCTTAAGCGGATTTCCTCAGATGCGCCTTCGAGGTTATTTCGCACATCGTATAGGCTCTCGTAAGTTCGCAACTGGTCTTCCAGATCATGTACGGCCTGGCGCAACACATCCAGATCCCGGTGGCGGACCGACAGTTCAAAATCCGGGCCGTTGTTGTTCTGGGTGTACTGGACGGTTACTTCCTTCGCATCGGGAATATCTCCGATTAATTCACGCAAACGGATCGAGGCATCCTTGGCGCTCATGTCACGGACTTCCGGAGGCGCCAGCTTGACAATCGCCAGCACGCTGTCACGCCGGGAACGTGTGTACCAGTTCTCGATCAACACACCTTCGCCGTCCGTGCGCTGGTTGACTTCTTCTTCCAGTTCTTTTTCAGCGGCCTGCAACTGTGCGAGTATTTCCAGCGCCCTGCTATAGGGTGCGCCTTCGGGGAGCACGACATTGACGTAAATTTCGTCGGACTCCATTTCAGGCATAAAGCTCTTCTTGACCCAACCGGAGCTGAACAGGCCAAAACCGATGACCAGAACTGAAATGAAAATGCTGGTTGTCAGGTAACGACGATTGATTGCCCACTGACCTATGTTGCGGTAATGGTCATGGGCAAAATTGATAATGCCATCTGCAATATGTTTCTGAAAATGGCCGAACTTCCCCATGGCCCTGTCTTCCCGGGGCTTCATCCTGGACAGGTGGGCAGGCAGAATCCACAGCGATTCAATCAGTGAAAAGCCCAGGGCCAGGATCACCACCCAGGTGATATGACGGGTGAATTCACTGGTCGAACCGCTCACGAAAATCCAGGGCAGGAATGCGAGGATGGTGGTTAACACGCCGAATATGACCGGCTTGGCCACCAGTTGCGCGCCGGATATCGCGGCGTTGACGCCACCGCCGATGCGGTGTGCTTCTGTGTGAATGCCTTCCCCGACCACGATCGCATCGTCAACCACAATGCCCAATACGAGTAGAAACGCAAACGTGGACAGCATGTTCAGTGAAACGCCGACCGTTGGCAGGAGTACAAACGCACCTGCATAGGCCGTCGCAATACCCACAGCCACCCAAAACGCCACCACCGGGCGCAGGGTGAGCACCAGGAATAGCAATACCAACATCAGGCCAATGGCAGCCGAACTGCTGATTGTTGCCATGCGGCCCTTGAATTCTTCCGCTCTGTCTGTCCACAACGTCAGCTTGGCGCCGGTCGGCAGTGTAGCCTGACGTTCATCAATCCACTTTATGATGGAATCCGACGCATTGACGATATCCATGGTCTCGGTCGTCATGATCATCAGCAACACCGCAGGTTCGCCGTTCAGCGTAGCCAGGATGGGTGCATCTTCAAAACCGTCCACCACGTTGGCGACATCCCCGACCCGGATGGTGCCGCCGTCGGGCATCTGGCGGACGATAATCTCGGAAAAATCAGCCTCTGTATCGGCCTGGCTGCGCACCTTGAGTTGATAGGTACCGACCTCTGTACGCACCGAGCCCGAAGACTGGTTGATCGAACTGTTGCGGATGGCATTGGCCACCTCGGTAAAACTCATCCGGTACCGGCGCAGGGCTTCTTCGCTGACTTCGATAGAGACCTCTTCGCGACGGGTGCCAAACAACTGAACCACCGTAATGGCGGGGAGCACCGCGGCTTCGCGGCGCAGTTGCTCCGCCAAGCGCTTCAATTCACGCTCAGTAAGGTCACCATGCACAGCCACCCTGATGAACTCATCGCGATTGACCCATTGCTGGACCCGCGGCGGCTCAATATCACGCGGGAACGATGCAATGGAATCTATCCGAATCTTCACGTCGTTCATGAACTGGGTGAAATCAACGCGCTGCTCAGCCAGGATGTAAACCTCGGCCATGCCTTCGCTTGAGGTTGAGCGCACCCATTCGATTGCGTCCATATCGCTCACGGACTCTTCGATCCGGGCGACTATTTGTGCCTCAACTTCCTCTGGTGCCGCTCCAGGCCATGCGACCAGGATCTGCAGCCCCGGGAAACGAACGTGTGGATCCAGTTCCCGCTCCATCGAAGAAAACCCAATTGCGCCCGCGACAAAGATGCCCACCATGACCAGGTTGGCGGCAACCGAATTATGCGCCCACCATGCGATCAGCTTATTCATGAGCTATGCCTCTTGGTTTGGTGTTTTGCGGGTGATGGCCTGAACTTCCATGCCTTCCACGGGCGCTGCCAGGGTGGATGTCACCACCCGTTCCCCGCGGACAACGCCTTTGGTAATCAGAACGCGTTCCTCCGTTGTTGACAACACCTCCACCGTGCGAATCTCCAGCCTGTCATCCGCATTGATGACATAGACTTTGTTTCCATTACGCAATGCAAGGCGAGGCAGTACGAAAGCAGATTGAGACTTAACGCCCGCGATCTCGGCCGAGACAAACAGGCCGACGGCCATTGGCATGCCGTTGGTGACTGCTGAACCGTATGGATCGGCGACTTCGGCAGTCGCATAGATCAGGCGGGTTTGCTCATCTACCGCAGCATTAACACGCATGAGGCGGCCCTGCCAATAGTGATCCCTGTCGCCAATCGTGGCCTTGAAGGTGACCAATGGCGCTTCGCTGCCATAGGCGGTGTAACCCATTGGCAGATTCAATTCCACCAGTTGGGTGTCGGTCAGCGGTAGGCGCACTTCGACAATATCGACAGAGAAAACCCGGCCCAATATGGTTCCGGCGCTGACAACCTGGCCGATGCCAATGTTCTTTTCACGCACCCTGCCGTGGAAAGGAACCTTGATCTCGGTGCGCGCCAGGTTCAGCCTGGCGGCTTCAAGGTCTGCCTCGGCAGAACGAATCTTGGCCCGTGCCTCAGCAACCTGTGGCTTGTTCAAGGCATAAGGTGTCGGTTCGCCCTTGGAACGCCTGTCCGCCCACTGCTCTTCCTTGATGGTGGCGGTGGCGAGTTCCCGTTGCAAGCTGGTCTGTGCTTCGGCAATGAGCGCTTCAGCTCGCACGACTGCCAGCCTGTAATCCGCGTCATCAATCTTGATTAACATCATGCCCGGGCTGAATTCCCCGCCCTCAGCGAAGGCTTCGGAAACAGCCACGATCTGCCCGGACACCTGTGGAATCAGGTCGATCTCCGTTTTGGGTGTTACCTCACCCTGGGTCTTCACCGATACGGTGACCATCTCAGATCGGACTTCGTCTACATAGAGTGAAATCAGTCTCTGGGGTTCTTCCTTCTTTTCGGGTGACGGTTTGGTGGCGACCAAAGCTTGTACGACTCCGATCCCAAGCGCCAGTACCAATACCGGCGTGATGGTCTTCAGTATCTTTCTCACTGTAATCCCTCGTATTTTGGCGTCCAGGAGCTTGTTCAAGCGATCCTCCAAAAAATTGGCCCAAGACCTTCTCATAGGGCGCAATTTGCGCCAACGCTTATTTATTTTGTTGCTTTTATTGAAGTTCGGACCAACAAGGCCCGCCAATCCCTAATGGTAGGGTTATGGCAGATTTTTCACATGGGCCGAAAGTCAGTGCTTAATGGCTACTTAGACGCAGTGGAGGGAAGATTGGTTACCAGTGCCTTGCAAGTGATAACAGGCCCACAGGAGCCGATATCACGATACACGGAGGAATCGAAGAAGCAATGATAATTGTGAATATTTAATCAACCGTCTGACGGACCTTTATTCCGGACCAGTCATCCTGGAATTGCGGAACTGCTCAATGTACCTGCGATCCGCTGCCTGGCGTTCGCGGCGTTCCTTGACGGTTTCACAGGTCGTGGTCTTGAAATTGGTGCCAAGTGTGCCGCGCCGCCGGCAAACCCTGCGGCTGTCGTTCTCGGCCATGGTCAGAATGGTGTTAACCAGTTCCTGCTGGTTAAAAAGGTCTGCCCGCTGGTCTGTTGTCATTGCTTCGAGTTCCCCCGCGCTTTCCAGCAAATGTGACATATTGTCCAGGGTGCTGCGGACCAATTTGAGATCTGAATACTCAATCTCAGTATAAATAGTATGATCATTGATATCCTGGAGTATCAGCTCTTTTTGCACATCAAATTGCTCAAGTGTCGACAACTTGGTTGTTTCCATGGCCACCACATTGCCCGCAGCGAACACCATTAACATCAGAAAGAAGGAGCATTTCATCGGAATCTCTTTTTGGATTTGAATAAGGTTGCAGAGGTTACAGCACGTGGTGTCGTACCACAATGATGGCTATAATTGCCGGCCCTAAAAACCAAACAGAACTCTTAATCAATGGCCCAATACGTTTACACGATGAACCGTGTCGGCAAGATCGTACCGCCGAAACGCGAGATTCTCAGGGATATATCACTGTCCTTTTTCCCCGGCGCCAAGATCGGCGTGCTGGGACTGAATGGTTCCGGCAAGTCCACCTTGCTGCGCATCATGGCTGGTGTGGACCAGGACATCGAGGGCGAAGCCCGGCCCATGCCCGGCCTGAAGGTGGGATTCCTGCCCCAGGAACCGGTGCTGGATGACAGCAAAAACGTTCGTGAGAACGTGGAAGATGGCCTGCGCGAGCCACTCGATGCACTGGCCGGGCTGGACCAGGTATACGCCGATTACGCCGAAGCGGATGCGGACTTCGATGCGCTGGCAAAGAAACAGTCTGGCTTTGAAGACATTATCCAGGCCTGGGACGCCCACAACCTGGACCACCAACTCGAGATCGCCGCAGATGCGCTGCGCCTGCCGCCCTGGGACGCGCCGGTACGGAAGCTTTCCGGCGGTGAGCGCCGCCGCGTGGCGTTGTGCCGCCTGCTTTTGTCCAGGCCCGATATGCTTCTGCTGGATGAACCAACCAACCACCTTGACGCAGAAAGCGTGGCCTGGATGGAGCAATACCTGTGTGATTTTCCCGGTACCGTGGTGGCCGTCACCCATGACCGGTATTTCCTCGACAACGCGGCTGGCTGGATCCTGGAACTGGACCGTGGTTACGGTATCCCGTTCGAGGGTAATTACTCCGACTGGCTGGAAAACAAGCAAAAACGCCTGGAAATCGAGGAAAAACAGGAAGTCGCGCGCCAAAAAGCCATCAGGCACGAACTGGAATGGGTCCGTGCAGGGGTAAAAGCCCGGCAGACCAAGAGCAAGGCCAGGTTGCAGCGATTTGAGGAATTGAACGCAAAGGAATTTCAGCGCCGAAATGAAACCAACGAGATATATATTCCGCCCGGGCCGCGACTTGGTGAGAAGGTTATCGTCGTTAACAGCGTCAGCAAAAGTTTTGCCACGGTGAACCTGTTTCAGGATCTCAGCTTTATCCTACCGAGGGGCGCAATCGTTGGCGTTATCGGTGGCAACGGCGCAGGAAAAACCACGCTGTTCAGAATGATTGCCGGCAGTGAAACGCCGGATAACGGGACCATCGAACTGGGAGAGACCGTGGAACTGGTGTACGTCCACCAACTGCGCGATCAACTGGATGACAGCAAAACCGTGTGGGAGGCAATATCGGACGGCCAGGACATGCTGGAAATCGGCAACTACCAGATGCCCTCACGCGCCTATGCCGGCCGCTTTAACTTCAAGGGTTCCGATCAGCAAAAACGGGTTGGAGATTTGTCCGGTGGCGAACGCGGCCGCCTGCAGTTGGCGGTTACGCTCAAACAGGGCGCCAACGTGTTGCTGCTGGACGAGCCTTCCAACGACCTGGACGTGGAAACCCTGCGCGCGCTGGAAGAGGGCCTGCTGGCATTTCCGGGCTGCGTGATGGTCATCAGCCATGACCGCTGGTTCCTGGACCGGATCTCGACCCACATCCTGGCATTTGAAGGCGATAGCATGGTGCGCTTTTTTGAAGGCAACTACAGCGATTACGAGGCCGATCGCAAGCAGCGTCTTGGCGGGGATGCAACGCCCAAACGGATCAGGTATAAAAAGCTGAAGAATTAAGGGTTCAGAGTAAAGTGCCAGAGTTGACGAGAAATGTTTTCAGCTTACTCCGGCACTTTACTCTGGCCCCACAATTGCATGCGCTCGATACTACCGCTGGGCGTCAACTGATGGCCGCTTGATTGTGTTCACCTTAAATTCTTGTCCACTTCAACGAATACGCCGTCCTGCAAGCGCTCCGTTTTCTCGATATTACCGTGCAGTTGCTGCTCGGTGCGCCATGCCTCGCGAAGTTTTTTCTGCGAAAACAAGGCTAACTGGTCTCCGAAATGCGGGGAGCCTTCCTGGGTCGAGTTACCGTAGCTGAGCAGCACGCGGGCGCGCGTTGTTTCTGCGAATTCGATCACGGCCACCCATGAATCTCCATGTCGAATTGTTTGTACACCATCGACCGCCACACCGGCAGCAGCCACGCGAAACACTCCGACAGCCCCATTTGCGCCATTTGCCGGCCAGGAGTGACCGTTGTATTCAATGCGGTTGACCTCGCCCCAGGGGACATCGAGGCGACCGTATTGTTCCTGCATTTCGGTCGCGACGCTTTCCAGCAGGCGCGCCATGGCCGCCGGATCGGCGAGCCCGTCAGGCGTGGAAACAGGCGCTTCCTCATCCCAGGGCACGGCATAGTTTTCCTGCTTGTAGGGGTTCATTTTCATGGCCCAGTTGAAGAACAGCACGGCGCCCCGGCTGTCATTGTCCGCTTTGCGGTCCCACTGCTCCAACACTGCTTTCGCCTCCCGGGCGATACCAGTGCCGTGTTGGTCGAGCGCGGCAAGCAGGTCATCGAGTATGCGTTCAGCCATCTCCATGCGGGTGTCGTGTTTGTATTCGATCAGTTCTTCGAAGCTTATGGAATCGTCTTCCAGCATCATGCTCGCGGCGTGTTGCGCACGAAAGTACATCAACCTGGGCGCCATGTAAGATGGATATTCGTCTGCATCCAACTGCATCGGCAGCGTGCTGGTCCACGGTGCGTCATTGGCGTTCTGTAACCAGCCTGTGTCCGGGTTGAGTATCCTGGGCAGGTCCTGGTAGGGATGGACATCTGTCCACAGCTTGCCCGAATCGTCACCCGGCACGATGTCCTGCCAGTAATCCCAGTCACCGTTGGCCCGTACTGGAACCAGGCCGTTGAACAGGTAAAAAATATTGCCTTCACGGTCTGCGTACATCACGTTCCAGTACGGCAATTGGGCCATTTTGAGTGCGGCTTCGAATTCCTCGAAATTATTTGCGTTGGCCATATTCCAGGATTGCAGCAGGTTGTCCTGGATGTTGTTGCCCACGTGGCGTAATGCCAGCGCACGCCCATCGATCTTGCGGATCACCGGGCCGTGCACGCTGCGCTGGACAGTGAATTCCTGTTCCGAGAAGCCGCCATTTTCCTCCTTCACCCTGAGCGTCGTGGTTTCTTCCTGGAACGCTTTTTGCACGCCGTCATACAGGTATCCATCGCCCACCAGCGTGAGCTCAAAAAGATCGGCATTGTCGATGGTATTGTTGGTGTGGCTCCAGCCAAGGTGATCATTAAACGCAATGGAAACGCCCGGAAGTCCCACCAGGGTGACGCCATAGATGTTTTTGCCCGGCTTTAGCAGGTGTTTTTCAAAGAACAGGAATTCACCAAACCAGGGCAGGTGGGGGTTTTGCACCAGCATGGCGTGGCCATGTGCAGACCTTGAGGGCCCAATGGCCAGGGTATTGGAGCCGGTTTCGTCCCAGTGGGCCGACATTTGAAGCTCACGGCCGGCAATAAAACGCGTGTTCACCACAAATAAAGTGTGCATATTGGTGTCATCGACCGTGATGGGGAGCACCACGCGGTTTTCTTCCTTGATGGCTTCAGGGTGCTGCGCCGCATAGGCGTTCAGGCCGGCTACATAGGCGGACAACAATTGCCGGGTCTTCGGATCCTGTTTCGGCCACATCGCAACGGCCTGCTGCGGATGGCCCAGCGTACGCACCAGACGGTCACTGTCCAGGTGTTGCTTGCCCCAGTATTCTGCTGCCCGGCCGCGTGAAACACCGTACAGGTGCAGGATGGTGTTGGCATGCGCGTGCATCTGTGCCCAGCCGTCGGCGAAAAACAGGCCCTCGTCGCTGCTCGCGCTGATGTGTGGAACGCCCCAGGTATCCCATCGGATGACGGTTGGGGTTTCGTCCGGGCTGGCCTGATCGCGGCAGGCAATAGTCAGGATCAGGGTCAACAGGAGAATTGCTGTTTTTTTCATTTTTTTGTTGTGACAGGACAGGGGGCGTCAGGATTCTGATAATTCCGAGGCAAGGGGTGAAGATTGCGCACCGGGCCGGGTGGTGGCCAGTGCCCCTGCCACGCAGGCCATGTCCAGGGCCTTGTCGGGCGCCATGCCGCTGACCATGCCGACGGTCAGTGCGGCGGTGAATGTATCGCCTGCTCCAGTGGTGTCCGTGACCTTGACCCGGGGTGGTTTTGCGCGCGCCATCTCGCGGCCGTTGCGGCTCAGAATTGCGCCCTCGCCGCCCAGTGTCGTGGCGAGGTAACCCGTGTAGCCCCGCAAGCTGCTGCCAAGGGCTTGCGCCTCTATTTCATTAACGATCAACAGGTCGGTCAACGCCAGGACTGCTTTGGGGACCTCCCGGGCGGGTGCCGCGTTCAAACAGAAAAAGCTGCGGCAGCTTTGCGCGGCTTTCAATACCGTTTCCAACGGCACTTCCAGTTGCGCGATGAGCGCATCCGTGACTGGCAAGTCGAGTAGTTCAGGATTGAATGCCGCGTTGGCGCCGGGCGCCACCACGATCTGGTTTTCGCCATCCGCCGATACGATAATCATTGCGAGGCCGGTGGCGACCCCTTCGATTTTTCGGCAATAGTCCAGGTTGACGCCCTCGCTGCGCAGGTTTGCCAGCGCCTCTTCAGCAGCAGCGTCGTCGCCCACGCAAGCCACCATGTAAACTTCTGCGCCCAGGCGTTTTGCGGCCAGGGCCTGGTTGCCGCCCTTGCCGCCCGGAAAGCGGTGGACCACTGCATCGGTCACGGTTTCTCCGGGCACCGGGAACTGCCGGACGTTGGCGACCATGTCCAGGTTAACGGAGCCCACAACGGCGACGGAAACATGGCCAAACTCAATCGTCATAGCGTGCCAACCGTTCAATCAACAGGTCAAAGAACCCATCGGCGTCCACCTCGTACAGCCAGTTGGCGTTCCTGGGCCGGTCGGTGACGCCCCAGAAATCCACCGCTGTATGCCCCATCGTCAGTGGCGATTCGGTTTCAATTTCAACGTTACAGAGTTTGCCGCGAAATAAATCAGGTTGGAGCAGCCAGGCTATGGTGCAGGGATCGTGCAACGGCGCGCCCTCGGTGCCGTACTTGTGCGTGTCGAATCGGTTGAAGTAGCCCAGCATGCCAGCCGCAGCCCTGGCGGCCCTGGAATTGAGCGCCTGGATGCGTTGGATGCAGTCCCGGGTCACCAGCACCTGGTGGGAAACGTCCAGCGGCGCAATCGTCAGCGGTCTCCCGCATCCCATCACGATTTCTGCAGCGTGGGGATCGACAAAAATATTGAACTCAGCCGAGGTCGTGCTGTTGCCACCCTCGCGCAGGGCGCCACCCATCAACACAATTTCATGAATCTTCGGCAGGATCGCCGGGTCCTGCCGGATGGCCTTTGCAATATTGGTCAATGGGCCGATGGGCACCAGCGTGATCGAATCGTGTTGCGCTGAAAGCAGTGTTTCCACGATAAAATCAACCGCGTGCTGTTCCTGTAATGGCACGGACGGTTGGTAAATCTCCACGCCGTCTATGCCGGTTTTCCCATGCACGTTTTCGGCGGTAAACAGCTCGCGGACCATTGGCTTGGCACAGCCCGCGTAAACCGGAACGTCATCCCTTCCGGCCAGGTCACACATGATCCTGGCGTTTCGCTGGGTCAGGTCCAGGGGCACGTTGCCAGCCACGGTACAAATGCCAAGTATGTTTAAGTCTGCGGGCGAGGCCATCGCCAGCAACAGCATGACAGCGTCATCCTGGCCCGGGTCGCAATCAATGATAATGGGTTTTGCATTGGTCATATCTGGTGGCCATTCGCTATTGGCACAGGTACAGGTCAAATAATCCCCGCTTTGGCTTAAAAAAAACCGAGCATTGCCAGGCGGAAGCATCACCTTCGGTTTTGTGTACTGCAAGCCAGAAGCCATCGCGCGGCAGGCCGGTGCTGGCGCCGGTTAGTATGCCAGCATGGCCGTGTGAATAATAAGTGGCTGAAACCGGCAGGTAGTTCAGGTAATAAAGCGGGCGCCCCTCGCCTGGCTGTTGCATGCGGTAGGCAGCGATGAGGTCTTTTTCCGAAAGAAACATCAAATCGCCGCTTGCGGACAGCACGTTGAACAACAGGCTGAGTACCGGAACCATTAAGGCCATTCCGGCAAACAGCCAGGGCCTTATTTTCAACGCAAGAATATTCACAACCCGGGCTCATCCTGTTGCGGATGGGACGCCAGCAGTAACGCAAACGCAGGCATGCCGCTGAGTACGTAGGTCCACAGGATGTTCACGGAAAAAGTGAAAAACAGTAGCGGCGCGAGCACCCACCACGCCAGGTAGGCCTGCCACGCACTGATTTGCGGCCACGACCAGGTGCCATTACGTATCTGCGTGAGGGCATACCTGCCCGCCACCAAGACCAGCACGATACCCCAGGGCGCAGTGGCCTGAAACCACAATATCCAGATCATTCCCGGGGGCTGCTGGTGTGCATTTCCGTACAGGTCCCCCTGCCAAACGGGCTGTACAAAACGAAGAAAATGCTCGCCGATCAGAAAATATTCGAGAAATCCGGGACTTTGCTGCTCTGCCATCAGGTACCAGGGTACCGAAATGAGCAGGGCCAGTGTGATACCGCCGGTCCAGGGTAGTCCGGACAGTTTTTGCCAGTGCCTGCCGCTCAGCACCCAGAGCGCAATCGGCAGCAAGGTCATGACCACGGCGATGGGCCCTTTTGCGAGCATGCCCAGTCCCAGGCCGGCAAAGAAAACCAAGCCCCATTTTCGATCATGTTCCGTGGTGTACAACCAGAATCCCGCCATCGACAGGGTGGTGGAAAATACCAGGCCGGATTCGGTCATGACGGTACCGCTAACGACAAAAAACAGCGGTGTGGACAGCAGTATGACCGCGGCCATCAGCCTGCGACCGGAGGACAGCTCGCGCCGGCCGGCCCTGATCAACAGCCACAGTGTTGCCAGCGCCAGCACGAAATGCATCAGCCTTGCAGAAAACTCGCTGACACCGAGCAGGCTGAATGAACCCGCAGTCAGCCAGGCAAACAGCGGTGGTTTGCCCCAGAACGGCACGCCATCCTGGAACTGGGGGACCAGCCAGTCCCCCGATTCCAGCATCAGCCGGGAGATGTCCGCGTAACGGGCTTCGGTGGTGTCCATGATCGGAAAGAGGCCCATCGTTAGCAAGCGGACCAGCAGGAGGATAATCAGCAAAGTCCAGAGCAGCGAATTCTTGCCGGAGCCGGCGGTTGCGGGATAATCGTGATGCACTGGGCTAATTATCCTGGCTTGTCCGCCCGGCGTTTTCTTCCTGTTCGTGCCTCAGGATGCTGCTGACCAGGTAGTGGGGGCGTTGCTTGCTCTCGATAAAAAGCCGACCGAGATACTCGCCGAGTACGCCGATGGCCATCAACTGAATGCCTCCCAGGAATAGCATCGTAGTCAAGATGGTCGGGAAGCCGGCCACCGGTTCACCAAACAGCAGCGTTTTCGCAATCGTCCACAGTGCAAAGAAGAACGCGCCGAAGGCGGTAAGGAAACCGAGGTAACTGGCCAGCCTCAGCGGGGTGGTGGAAAAAGCGGTGATGCCGTCCAGCGCGAGCCGCAGCAGGCGAAGGTAGCCCCACTTGGAGCTGCCGCCGGTCCTGGAGGACCGTTCATAAGGAATTTCTTTGCGCCGGTATCCAATCCACGCAAAAATTCCCTTCATGTAGCGTACGCGTTCGGGCAGTTGGCGCACCGCCCGTACAGCCTTTTCGCTGAGCAGGCGAAAGTCGCCGGTGTCGGGCGGGATGGGCACATCGCTGATGCGGTTCAAAAGCCGGTAGAACAGCCAGGCCGATGAACGTTTGGCCATGGTTTCACCTTCGCGGCTGACGCGACGCATGGTGACCACGTCATAGCCGTCCTGCCACGCCTCCAGCATCTGCGGAATCAGTTCGGGCGGATCCTGCAGGTCGGCGTCGAGCGTGATCACGGCCTCGCCCCGCGCAAAATCCAGGCCGGCGGTCAACGCGTATTCCTTGCCGAAATTACGGCTCAGGCTAATGGCGGTCACGGCCTGGTTTTCACGGTGTAACTGCGCGAGAACCTGATCCGAATCATCCGTGCTGCCATCGTTGACAAAGATGACTTCGTAACGGTATTGGGTCGCCTGCAGCACGCTGTGCAACCGCTTCCAGGTGTCGTTCAGAACTTCCGCCTCGTTGAATACAGGCACCACAATGCTGACCTGCGGGTGTGCCATTGAAGCGGTACCGGGTTCCGGGTTCATGTGAAACTCCATTTCAGATTCAGGTAAAACGTTGTCACAAAGACCAGTAGTGTTGTCAGCAGTTGGGCCACTATTATCGAACTTATCAACCAGTTTTGAAAAGCCTGGAACAATAATCCATTGAACAGGATACCCATTGCCGCAACCACCAGGAAGCGCAACAACCTCGCACGGCTGTGCCGAACCGCAAAGGTCCACTTGCGATTGGCCAGGTACGCCACCAGTGCCCCGAACACAGCCCCGGCGGTTGATGCGGCAACGGGGGCAAGGCCCTTGCCGTACAGAAAAGCCATCAAGGTGTAGTGTGCCGAGGTCGCAGCCATGCCGGCCACGCCATAACTGAGCATTTGCCTGGCGCGTTGTTTAGCCTGCATATTTCACCAAGCCGGACGATACAATGAATTTATCATTTTAATTCAAAGCTTTGCAAGACATTTTGGTGATATCCTGAAGTGACAGTTTGTCCTATCCGGTTTTGCGCAGCATCTGGCTTCACATTTCGGCA
>SMUY01293298.1_pt1 | contig 14424 bp, 13 predicted proteins | sample 2456441 | NCBI WGS metagenome assembly SMUY01 (sample SAMN11095931, study PRJNA526329) | marine sediment metagenome | biome: Marine sediment; feature: Surficial sediment; material: Deep marine sediment; isolation source: Hadal surficial sediment | place: Pacific Ocean | collected 2014-11 | depth...
AGCAGATGATGCTGACCTGGAAGTAGAAGGAATCTCGACACTGGATGGAAATGTTGAGATCACGCGTGGTGATCAACAAACTCGAGCTGACCATGTTCAATTTAACCAGATTGATGATACCGCTGATTTGGAAGGCAATATCCAGTATTGGGATAGAGCAATTTACCTGGAGGCCGACAAGGCACACATCGAATTCGATTCAGATACCGGGCAGTTCGAAAATACCAGATACACGATTAAGGATAATCGTGGACGGGGACAAAGTGCCGATGTGGAAATAAAGTTTGGCACAGAGACTAATTTAAAGAATGCTGACTACAGTACCTGTGATCCGGCGGATAAATTCTGGTCCTTATCGGCAAGTGAAATCCACCTTGATCATGTCGAAGAATGGGGCAAGGCTAAAAATGTCGTGCTCAGGATTAAAGGTGTGCCAATCTTTTACAGCCCATACATGTCATTCCCACTGAGTAAAAAAAGAAAGACCGGGTTTTTAACTCCTGGTGCAGGAAGCTCGAATCGAAATGGTTTTGAAGCGCGAACGCCTTATTACTGGAACATCGCCCCACAGATGGATGCAACGTTGACACCCAGATTGCTGACAGACAGTGGTGTCATGTTGATGGGGCAATTTCGTCATATATCAGAAAATAGTCAAAGCGAGATCAATGCTGAATACCTTCCCAGTGATAATCAATTCGATGATGAGGACAGAAGCCTTGTTCGAGTAGAACATGAACGTAATTTTGCTGGCAGGGGTAGATTCTCACTGGACTACAACAGGGTATCTGATAAGCAATATTTTGAAGACTTTGGCTCGTCCCTTGGCATTACCAGCACACGCTTTCTGCGACAGCGTGGTCGTATTTCCTATAGTGGCAACCTGTATGGTGGAAACTGGTGGAATGGTAGCGTGAGCTTAGAAAATTATCAGGTTGTGGACCAGACAATTGCTGCCACTGATAGACCCTATAAACGTCTACCACAATTCAATTTTAATGCCGGCTCACCAGGCGGTAGTAACAAGTTTGTCTACAACCTTAGAAGTCAATTCACTTATTTTGATCGTAGTGGCGATGATACCGTTGGTGCTGATAACGTCACTGGGGCAAGGATGGATCTGCTACCTTCCATCAGCTATCCATACAGAACCGCTTCTACGTTCGTGACACCAAAGATTGGTTTACGTTTCACACAATACGATCTACACAGTACCAGTACATTCGAGTCGAGTCCCAACCGCCTGTTACCCATTGTAAGTGTTGACAGTGGTGTTTTCCTGGAGCGTGACTTCACGTTATTTGGGAAAAAATCATTACAAACGCTGGAACCCAGGATTTTTTATCTTTATATCCCGGAAGATAACCAGGATGACTTGCCTGTTTTTGACACCAATTTGTATGATTTTACCTTTGATGCATTATTCAGAGAAGATCGATTTAGTGGTGCAGACCGTGTTGGCGATGCCAACCAGTTCACTTTGGCATTAACATCACGCCTGATAGATCAGGACACAGGAAGAGAAAATGCCTATGTGAGCCTGGGACAGATATATTACCTTAGCGACAGAGAAGTAATTTTACCTGGTGATGTAGTGCGTGATGAAAACAGTTCGCCTTTCATTGTAGAAATTGGTACCTCTCTGTTCAAACACTGGAAATTGAGGGGTAATATCCAGTGGGATCCGCACAACAATGAGACTGAAAGAATGCTTGCACAGGCCCAGTATAAACCAGCAGCAAACAAGGTTGTAAATTTCACCTATCGTGTTCGCAGACCTTCCTCCAATGTTTCCGGGGTAGACATAGAACAAAGTGACATTTCGTTTCATTGGCCAATCAGCCAGAATTGGAGCACGATCGGAAGATGGAATTATGCAGTTCCTGAAAAGAAATCATTAGAAATTTTTGGTGGTGTTGAATATGACAGTTGCTGTTGGGGCTTCCGAGCCGTTGCACGACGCTTCCTGACTGATATAAACGGAGATTTTGATACGGGAATATTTTTACAGATCGAACTCAAAGGCCTGGCGGGTGTCGGACGTAAAACAGTGGATTTCCTGAAGCAAAAAATCCCCGGTTACGAGAGCGATTTATAAGTTGAAATTACATCATATGCGCCTGCTATTTGCAGGCTTTCTTGCGTGTCAAACATTTAATTCACTGGCAGATGTAGAATTAGATCGTATCGTCGCGGTAGTTGAAAATGACATTATTATGCAGAGTGAACTAGAGTTGAAACTCCGTACAGTGGTAGGTCAAATGCGAGAACAGGGCATTCAACTCCCCCCTTCTAACGTTTTAGAAACCCAGATCCTCGAACGTATGATCCTGATGAAAATTCAACTTCAGAAGGCTGAAGAAACAGGGATCCGTGTCGATGATGAAACATTAAATAGAACCATCAGCAACATCGCAGCCGGGAATAATGTCAGCCTAAGTCAGTTCAAGGAAATTCTCGAAAAAGATGGTTTTAGTTATGAGAAGTTTCGAGAAAATATGCGTGAAGAAATTATTATCTCGCGACTGCGTCAACGCCAGGTGGATAACCGAATTTCTATTACCAATAAAGAAATCGACAATGCCCTCGCCAATCTGGAGTTTCAGGGAAAGACAGAAACAGAATACCTGCTTCAGCATATACTCATCTCATTGCCGGAAGCCCCTACTCCTGATGAAGAGGAACAAGCCCTGCTGGTTGCCACAAAAGTGCTTGAAGATTTAAACACAGGACTGGATTTTGCCACCATGGCAACAACTATTTCAGATGGTCAGAGAGCACTTGAAGGTGGTGATTTGGGCTGGCGTAAGAAAAATGAGATCCCCACTATATTTAGCACTCAAATTGCGACGATGGAAAAAGGGGATATCAGCGATCTGATTAAAAGCTCAAGCGGCTTTCACATTGTCAAATTAGCTGATGTGCGAAGCAGTGAAAAACACATGATCACACAAACAAATGCACGTCATATTCTAATTAAAGTTGATGAATTGACCACGGCAGACGATGCCTGGGTCAAATTAGAGCAATTAAGAATACGTATTGAGGGTGGCGATGATTTCGCAAAATTGGCAAAAGCAAACTCCGATGACAAGCTAAGCGCAGCTCAGGGTGGAGATCTTGGTTGGTCTAGCCCTGGGAGACTGGTGCCACAATTTGAGAAGGTAATGAATCAACTCGAGATCGATGAGATCAGTCAGCCTTTTGAGACACAATTCGGATGGCATATTCTTCAGGTACTCGGGCGTAGAGAACATGACGATACTGAAAATGCCAGACGAGAAAAGGCATCAGAAACAATTCGTAGAAGGAAATCAGAGGAAGCCCACCAAAACTGGTTGAGGCATCTACGTGATGAGGCCTATGTCGAGTACCGACTAAATGAGAATTAACACCGACCTGCCACGCATTATTATCACGACAGGTGAAGCTGCAGGCATTGGCCCTGACATCACAGTTCAAATTGCCCAGGAAAATATTAATGCTGATATTGTTGCTATAGGCGATCCAGACTTATTGCGTGATCGAGCATCTGCATTGGGACTTCCATTATCATTAAATGAATTTGTTCATGCACACAAACAAAAGCACGTTGCCAAAAGCCTGAGAATAATTCCTGTTAAAACCGAAGTCCCCGTAATTGCGGGTCATCTTGATTCAAATAATTCTGAATACGTTCTGGCCCTATTGAAAATTGCCTGTACAGCTTGTCTAGATAGTGAATTCGATGCCATGGTTACTGCCCCAGTTCAAAAATCGATCATTAATGATGCTGGTATTACATTCAGTGGCCATACAGAATTTCTTGCAGGGCTTTGTCATCAGGCTACGCCTGTCATGATGTTAGCAAATAATGTATTAAGAGTTGCACTAGTCACAACACACCTGCCCTTATCAAAGGTAAGCGATGCCATCACTAAAGATAAGCTGACTCAAGTTTTGCAAATACTCAATAACGATCTTCGGGATAAGTTTTCTATCAAAAGCCCACGTATTCTGGTTTGCGGTCTGAATCCGCATGCGGGTGAGAATGGCCATTTAGGTAACGAAGAAAAAGAAATTATTATCCCCGTTATAAACACATTAAAAAGTCAGGGCCTGGATCTAACAGGGCCTCAACCGGCAGATACTGCCTTCACGCCAGAAATGATTGATAGCTTTGATGTCATTGTCGCTATGTATCATGATCAGGGACTGCCTGTTTTAAAATCTCTGGGATTTGGTGAAACAGTCAATATCACTTTGGGATTACCCATAGTCAGAACTTCTGTTGACCATGGCACAGCTCTTCACCTCGCCGGTACAGGTAATGCCTCTTATTCAAGTTTAATGCAGGCAATTCAGTGCGCTATTGATATAGCATGTAACACATCTAAACATTCTGCTTCGGCAGATACAGCATCATCACTAATGATTAATCGCTGAAGCAGTCTAATGGCTGAACACAGGGCAAGAAAAAGATTTGGTCAGCATTTTCTCCACGACCAGAATATTATTCAGCGTATTATCACGGCCATAAATCCACAGCGGGATCAGACAATCATTGAAATTGGCCCTGGCAAAGGTGCACTTACAATTCCATTGTTAGAACATCTTGATATATTACACGTCCTTGAAGTTGACAGGGATTTGGCACAGGCCCTGGCTAAAAAATATGAGGGTGAAGAGAAAATCATTATTCATTGCCTTGATGCACTAACATATGACTTTAAGGAATTAGATAATCAACATCTACGTATCATTGGCAACCTGCCCTACAATATCTCAACACCTTTGATTTTCCATCTCCTTAAAAATAATCAGCTTATTGACGATATGGTCTTCATGCTTCAGGAGGAAGTCATTGATCGTATGTGCGCTTCACCCGGAAGCAAAGATTATGGGCGCCTGTCTGTGATGGTTCAGGCGAATTGTGACGCTGAAAAATTATTTACTGTCAGTCCTGGCGCTTTTTCACCGCCACCTAAAGTTATGTCAGCCATCATAAAATTGCAACCTTATGATAAGCTTTTAAAGCAAATTTCGGACTATCCATGCTTTGCACACATCGTAAAACAGGCATTCTCGCAAAGAAGAAAAACACTCAAGAATTGTCTGAAGGGAACGCTTGATGAACAGCAGATAATCAATCTGGGCATTAGCCCTGGGACGCGAGCAGAAACTTTGCCCATTGATAATTTTATCCAACTGGCAAACGTTTACTATAAGGAAAATCAATAGCTTAGACTGTGGAAAACTCTGTGTATAAATTTTCTTGATGTAGCTGCCAATTTTCTGGGTCCAGGGTTCACATTTTTGCTTCACTGCAACATGAAGAATGGCATTATTCTATAAATATCAATTAGTTATATACCTCTATGGTTCTTATGAATAGTAGCCACTATAGAAAAATCATATGGTTTATTGGCGCTTGATTTGCTTGTGCATAAAAACAGTTCAGTTCACCAATCCAGTTGTCAATAATGACATCATCAAGACAAATTGTTGATGTATAGCATAACTACCAGCAAATGCAGGCTTCAGAGTTCAGATAGTTTGGGTATAGTATTTATTCCTATTCCAAACAATAATACGCCCTCACAATAAGGACCTCCCCCAACAGGCATGAAACGAGACGACGCCTTGCATCTGTTACAACAACTCTCGGTTAAACTAGACCAATTCAGTGAGCTCACTGGCAAACTGGTATCGTGGCTTGTTTTAGCCATGGTTTTACTGGTCAGTTACGACGTCGCCATGCGCTATTTTTTCCTGAGTGGTTCTGTTGCGCTACAGGAGATGGAATGGCATTTGTTTTCCCTGATATTCCTGATTGGGGCCGCATATACCTTTAAGCACGATGATCATGTCAGGCTCGATCTTATCTATAAAAGTAAGTTCATGAATGATAAGCGCAGGGCATGGGTCAATTTATCAGGTAGCCTGTTTCTGTTAATTCCTTTTTGTATCTTGATTATTACTACGACCTGGCCTTTCATTTATCAATCCTATATTCATCTGGAAGGTTCTCCTGATCCAGGTGGTCTACCTTACCGCTGGATACTCAAGGCAAGTATTCCATTGGGATTCACACTCCTTTTACTACAAGGTATTTCGGATATTGCAAAAAACCTCAATATTATCCTGGAAGGAAAATCATGACCGCCGCCATCATTGGTATGTTTGTCACGCTCATGATCATGCTGCTAGTGGGTTATCCGGTTGCATTTACCCTGGGCTCTGTCGCAATTTTATTCGGCAGCATTTTTTTAGGTCTGGATTTTTTCAATTTACTTCCTCTACAAATATGGGGAATGATGAATAATTTCACGCTGCTCGCTGTGCCACTGTTTATTTTCATGGGTGTCACACTTGATAAATCAGGTTTAGCTGAAGATTTGCTGGAAACCATGGGGTTATTATTTGGCAAGTTGCGAGGCGGTCTCGCAGTATCAGTAGTAGTGGTTGGTGCGCTGCTGGCCGCAACCACAGGTATTGTCGGTGCAACAGTTGTGACCATGGGAATTATTGCGCTACCGATCATGCTCAAGCACCATTATTCACCCTCACTTGCAGCAGGAACCATCGCTGCGTCAGGCACGTTAGGTCAGATCATCCCGCCTAGCATTATCCTTATCCTGCTCGGTGATGTGATGGGTGTCCCTGTGGGTCGCCTTTTTGTTGGTGCCGTTATTCCAGGAACAATATTAATTATATTCTTCCTGCTATACATTCTTGGTATTGCCTGGTTAAACCCAGGCATTGCCCCCGCACTGAAAAATGATGCGAGCGAAGGTCTGATTAAAAAAGTTATATTTACTTTATTGCCACCCTTACTACTGGTCATCAGTGTCCTCGGGTCAATCTTTGCCGGTATCGCATCACCTACTGAGTCGGCTGCAGTCGGTGCACTGGGGGCGATGATACTCTCTGCTACTCACAAACAACTTACTATGAGTAGACTAAAAGCTGCCATGCAGCTAACGGTGCGCCTGACCAGCATGGTGTTTATGATTTTAATCGGTGCCATCGCATTTGGTTTGGTGTTTCGTGGCATGGGAGGAGACACACTGGTTCGTGAGGTGATGATAAACATCCCCGGAGGTGTCTGGGGGTTTATGTTTGCCAGTATGTTATTAATCTTTATTCTGGGTTTCTTCCTGGACTTTCTACAAATCTGTTTTATCGTCGTACCAATCATCGCTCCAATTGCGAATCTTCTGGGTATCGATCTACTTTGGTTGGCAGTTTTAATTGGCCTCAACCTGCAGACATCTTTTCTCACGCCACCCTTTGGTTTTTCATTATTTTATTTAAAGGCTGTTGCACCCCCGGAATTACGAATCCAGGATATTTATCGCGGCATAATACCTTTTGTAATGATACAGATTTTAACCCTGATATTATTGATCCTGTTTCCGAAGCTGGTAACATGGCTGCCAGATTTGATGGATAAGGTACATGGGTTATGAGATATGACATCTCGAGTGATGTAAAGGAATCGTTATTTGCGAAAATAAATGACTGGCACGGATAAACCAATACCATCGGGCCAGGATGCCCAGGAGTTGACTACCCCCATTCGAGTCTGACCCTGAGCGAATTCTCACTGAGTGACGATTATACTCCTTCCCGTCCACCATGCAGGTAATGTCAATAACATCAAAAGGCAGATTTTATTATCTATACTTACGGTATTGAATGCATTTTTAATACTGGGAGGTATTACGATGAAATATGGTGCTAAAAATCAACTGCTAGGTACTGTTCGAAAAATCAAACGTGGATCATTAATGGGCCAGGTTGATGTAGATATCACAACAGATTCAACTGTCAGTTCTGTTTTAACTCTGGATGCGCTGGATGATTTTGATATTAAAGAAGGTGATCAAGTCAGGGTAATTATTAAAGCGGTTAATGTAATATTGATAAAGGAATAGGTCATTGATTAATTGAAAATCAGATAAGCCTAAATAAATGAAGTTTTTTTAAATTTTACACGGTAATTACTACTTTTAAATACGGGAGATTAACATGAGAGAACACACTTATAAGGTAGTTGAAATAACAGGCAGCTCAACTGAAGGAATAGATCAAGCTATCCGTAACGCGATCGAAAAAACTTCAGAAACGATAAATAATTTGGACTGGTTCGAAGTATTAGAGACCCGTGGCAATATTAAAGATAATTCTATTGCATATTGGCAGGTCATAATTAAGATAGGTTTTAGACTTGAAGATTAAAAAACAGGATGAAGGGGGCGCTTACCTTTTGGGTGCAGTAACTAAAAGGCTTTAAATCAACCCCCGAGCATTTTGATCACTGGCACAGTATCAGGTCTGACCCCTCGCCAGATAAAGAATGACTCCGCGGCTTGTTCAATAAGCATGCCTAAACCATCGAATGCTTTAGTTGTACCATGTGCTTTAGCCCACGAAACAAATGGTGTATCGCTCATTGAATACATCATATCGTAGCAACAGGCATTATCATTGAGGAGATTTTCAGGTAGAGGTGGAACTTCGCCTTGCAAGCTTGCCGAAGTGCCGTTGATGATGATATCGTAACTGCTCCCGGCCAGTTCATCGAATCCACAAGCTGAAATATCACCACGGTCTGAAAAAATATCAGTAAGTTCCTCAGCTCGACTCACAGTTCGATTTGCAATAACAACCTTATTTGGTTGCTCATCGAATAGTGGATCCAGAATCCCCCTGACGGCACCTCCTGCCCCAAGTATCAGAATATCTTTATCTTTAATTGAAATATCGTGGTTAATTGTCAGATCACCAATAAGACCAACACCATCCGTATTGTCACCAATGATATTCCCTGCATCATCAAAACTTATTGTATTGACTGCCAGTGCACGTTCAGCCCTGTTGCTTCTATTTTCTGAAATCTCCCATGCTTCACCCTTGAATGGTACTGTGATATTCAAACCTTTACCGCCCTGAGCCTGAAATTCTTTTAATGCTGCCTTAAATTTTCCATCATCTACTTGAATGGCCTGATAGAAAATATTTTGTTGGGTTTGTTCTGCAAACGCAGCGTGAATTTGAGGAGATTTACTATGTGCAACAGGATTGCCCACCACACAATAATTATCGACTGAAGGATCTATATCAATTTTCATTTAGCCGCTACTGGCTACGGGTCAAACAATAAACAATATTTAGGGGTTCTCTATTTACCTTCACCATCACCCATCAAACCACCCTTAAGACAGACAGCATCCAGACCACGTTCACTCAATAAAAATGCTGCTGCTGAACTGCGTCTGCCGGTATCGCAATAGAGAATATACCTCTTGTCTTCGGAAAGCGTCGTAACCTTTATTCGCAACATAAACAATGGGATATTGATACTTCCCTCAATTCCATCATTTTTATATTCACTATCAAGGCGTACATCTAACCAAACCGCACCATTCTTGACCATTTCATCACCTTCTTCCCTGGTAACCCAGGTCAGCATAGGCTCTTTCAATAGTTCGTTAAAATCTTCCTTTGATAAACGCATCAACATACCATCTGTTGCCATCACGATATTGGCATTGCGTTTGGCATCTGATAACAGTGCCTCTTCGCCAAAGGCATCACCCCCTTTGAGTTTTGCAAGCGTCAACTCAGAACCAGTTTTCGATGTCCTGGTAACTTTGCATTCCCCGCTTTTAATAACGTAATAAAAATCACCCTCATCACCTTGTTTAATAATGACATCACCTGCCTTGGCAGGCACCTCTTGAATACGCATAAACATCGCCTGGATGTTCCCTGCCGGCACTTGCAAAAATGCTTTTGACTGCAGAATTCTGGTCATCCAATCCCCACCTTCTTCATCACTATCAGCATGGATTTCGTCAACCTGAATACCTGACATTTGATCCCAGGTCATGAGAATATCCAATAGATCGCTGTCTACACGAGTGATCTTGCAAGCAGTCTTAGCAACAGCTGTATGTCTACGTGGCTGGAAATTGGCCAATGGATGTTTTGCAGCTTGGGTACCCGACGTAACAGTGGTCGATTCACCAGTATCTGTGGTCATTGTAAGCTCACCATCGATCAGATAAATCGTTTTTTTATCAGTATCACCCTGACTAAAAATTGTTTTCCCTGCTCCAACTTCTTCAACTGTAGCCTTGTCGGACAGCTCCTGAAAATTCTCGGCATTTAATGCACTAGGTGGGACAAATGATTTCAATAATGCCTTATCGACCAACTCAACCATGAACTTTTATACCCTTTTCTTCGTTATTCTATATTTAAAGTGCGAAACTATTACTGCATTCGCAGACTATCTAGAGTGGAAGGGCCAATTTTAGACTATTGGAGGAACTAAATATATATCCGTAGATATATTCCTACACGTTTGTATCACTATGTTTTTGATGAGGATTAAGGGGGCGCATATTTAAATGCGCCCCCTTAAATCACAAGCAAGAGAACTTCTTGATTAGAGTGTGTAACCACGCTCATTATGCAGCACTATATCCAGACCTTCAGTCTCCTCATCTGTACTCACACGTAAACCAATTGTTTTGTCAATAAGTTTCAAAATTATGAAACACAGTACAGCACACCAGATGGTAGTAGCCACTATCCCGATCAGCTGTGTCACAAACTGGGCACCCATCGATGTTTCCAGTCCCAGTCCATCCAGTGATGCGGCAAACACAGCGGTAAGTAATAAACCTAACATACCGCCAAGACCGTGCACAGTGAAAACATCCAGTGAATCATCGATCTTGAGGCTGCGCTTGACATACTGGGTAGCGAAGTAACAAACCACTCCAGCGGAAATACCGATTATCAGCGCACCAGCGGGCCCGACATAACCCGATGCGGGAGTAATCGTCGCCAACCCAGCCACCATGCCGGTGACGATACCTAATACGCTGGGTTTGCCATGTTTAACCCACTCACATGCCATCCATGACAATGACCCTGCTGCCGCAGAGATGTGTGTAACAACCATGGCCATGCCAGCACTGCTTCCCGCTGTTAACGCACTGCCAGCATTAAACCCAAACCAGCCCACCCAAAGCATTGATGCGCCCATTACTACCAATGTCATATTATGTGGTGGCATTGGTGTATCCGGAAAACCATTGCGATTGCCTATGATCAACGCTGCCACTAACGCAGCAACACCCGCATTGATATGGACGACAGAACCACCAGCAAAATCCATAAAACCGAGGTCAGCTAACCAGCCGCCGCCCCACACCCAATGGCAGACTGGGGCATAGACCAGCACCATAAACAAGGCAGTAAACCAGAGTAAGGCGGAAAATTTCATGCGTTCAGCAAAAGCACCCACAGCGAGTGCCGGGGTGATAATGGCAAAGGTCATCTGGAACATGAAAAATACGGTTTCGGGGATAGTGCCACTAACACTGTCCAGACCAATGCCAGACATCAAAATCTTGCCACCGCCAACAATCTTATTTAGAGACCCACCATCGCCAAATGCCAGACCATAGGCAATAACCATCCATATAATAGATACCGTGCAAGCAATAGCAAAACACTGCATCAATACGGACAGAACATTCTTCGCCCGAACCAGACCGGCATAAAATAAAGCCAGGCCAGGTAGCGTCATGAACAGTACCAGGGCCGTTGACGTTAAAACCCATGCGGTGTCTGCACCATTAACTTCATCGGCATAGACCGTCATGGGCAACATTAATAATAGACCTGATGCCAGGCTGATAACTTTCTTAATAGACATTAACTTCCCCCTCTCCCCTTTATTATTCTTTAAAGTGCATCCGAATCTGTTTCACCCGTACGAATACGAACGGCTTGTTGAAGCTCCTGCACAAAAATCTTGCCATCCCCAATCTTGCCAGTCCCGGCTGCTTTTATAATGGCTTCAATGGCCGTTTCCACCTGGTCGTCATCTAGCGCGATTTCTATTTTCGTCTTGGGCAGGAAATCAACCACATACTCTGCACCACGGTAAAGCTCTGTGTGCCCCTTTTGTCGGCCAAAGCCTTTGACCTCTGTAACGGTCATACCTTGCACGCCAACCTCTGCCAAAGCATCTCTCACATCATCCAACTTAAAGGGTTTTATGACTGCAATTAATAATTTCATTTAGATAATTCTCCCGGAATTTAACTTCAACGACTCACAAGCCTGAAATATATTGCACAGATAGTGTGCAGGAAAGATTAACACAAATCTAGAATGGTGCGTCCATCGATTAAAGGGCAAAATAGAATGACAAAAAAAAGGGCGCCGAAGCGCCCTTTCCTGATACTTATGATGAATGAAAGATTACAAGATGTAACCACGTTCACCGTGAGAAGCGAGATCCAGACCTTCAATCTCTTCCTCTTCACTCACGCGAAGTCCAATCACCACATCAATTACTTTAAGAATAATAAAACTTAATACGCCGCAGTATATGATAGTGACCATGATAGCAACAGACTGGTTAAAAACCTGTCCGCCAATACTATTTACACCATCTGCCAGACCCTGGCCTGAAAAGACACCCAAAGTTGTAGCAGAAAAGACACCAGTCAATAGCGCGCCAACAATACCACCAACGGCATGGACGCCAAATACATCCAGTGAATCGTCATAACCTAGCTTACGCTTAAGCGTGCTTGCAGCCTTGAAACAAATGAAACCTGAAGCAAGTCCGATAACTAATGCACCCATGGGTCCGACTGAGCCACAGGCTGGGGTAATTGCAACCAGTCCGGCGACCGCACCAGAAGCGATACCCAGTGCACTGGGCTTTCCATGAGCCATCCATTCAGCAAACATCCAAGCCAGTGCTGCGGCAGCAGTTGCAATCTGTGTCACTGCCATTGCCATACCGGCTGTACCGTCGGCGGCCAATTCACTGCCTGCGTTGAATCCGAACCAACCGACCCAGAGCATCGCTGCACCGATCAATGTCAATGTTAGATTATGAGGAGGCATTGCCGTGGTTGGATAACCTTTACGTTTCCCAAGCATCAAACAGGCTACCAGACCTGCAACACCCGCATTGATGTGCACAACCGTGCCACCAGCAAAATCAAGAATAGCGAATTTACTTCCTAACCATCCACCGCCCCAGACCCAGTGACATATGGGTGCGTAGACTATCGTTACCCAAATAGCCATGAATATCAGCATGGCTGAAAATTTCATGCGCTCAGCAAAGGCCCCGACGATCAAGGCCGGAGTGATAATGGCAAAGGTCATTTGAAATGTCATAAAAACAGACTCAGGAATGGTGCCACTCATACTGTCAACGGTCATATTGGCAAGAAATGCATTACTAAAACCACCCCAGAAGCCATTCATGCTTCCGCCATCACCAAATGCCAGACTGTAGCCGAATAATACCCACAATATGGTCATCGATGCAGTAATAGCAAAACATTGCATCATCACTGACAAAACGTTCTTACTACGGACCATGCCAGCATAAAAAAGCGACAATCCGGGAATCGTCATAAATAATACCAACACGGTCGCGGTAATCATCCAGGCCGTGTCGCCAGCACTCAGGTCATCGGCCATGGCCAGAGATGGTACGAATAGCCCCACCATCAATACATAGAGGCCTGTCAAACCTCTATGATTTTTAAAACTACAAATTAATGATTTCATTATTAAATCCCTCCCAGGCGGTTAAAGTGCTTCAGAACCGGTTTCACCGGTACGGATCCTGACAACTTCGTCCAGACCTGACACAAAGATTTTGCCGTCACCAATCTTGCCTGAGTTTGCTGATTTGGTAATAGCTTCAATAGCGGCTTCAACCTGATCAGCATCAACTGCAATCTCAAGTTTTACCTTAGGTAGAAAGTCGACAACGTACTCTGCACCACGATAAAGCTCTGTGTGCCCTTTTTGACGACCAAACCCTTTTACTTCTGTCACCGTCATGCCCTGCACGCCGATTTCTTGTAATGCCTCTCTAACATCATCGAGTTTGAAAGGCTTTATTATTGCTGAGATAAGTTTCATTTTTTACTCTCCCAAATAATTAAGCTGTATTTTTTAGTAAACATTTAAATAAAATTCTCCAATTATCTAAGTACGGATTTCACCCGGGTTTAATTCATCAAATCGACAACAATCGAACTCAATTATTTACTAATGAACCAAGATCAGGCGAAGCTGTTAAGTTACAGTCTTTATATGTGTGCAGAAATTGTGCCAAATATACTATTAACAGATTAATCAATAGCTTATGAAGTTTTTTAGGATATTTTAAATAGTTAGCTCTCTATTTACGCACAAGCATGAGGCGTAAAAAAGAGTCATGTTCCAGTTTGGTGCATTAGATTTACTTATGAAATTTTTGTCAGAAAACCACGTTGGTTCTGTATTTACTGCCTCGCCGAAAAACGAGAATGACCAGGATTATTTACCGGGAATATATTCATGATGTAGCTCACAGGCTTTTTCCAGACCCATCTTGCA
>SMUY01278739.1_pt1 | contig 14423 bp, 11 predicted proteins | sample 2456441 | NCBI WGS metagenome assembly SMUY01 (sample SAMN11095931, study PRJNA526329) | marine sediment metagenome | biome: Marine sediment; feature: Surficial sediment; material: Deep marine sediment; isolation source: Hadal surficial sediment | place: Pacific Ocean | collected 2014-11 | depth...
AGATGAGGCGTGCAGCGGGCCGCTTGTCAGCAACGGTAGCAGCATCTCGTGGCACGCTTCTCGAAGTATCGTCCACCTACTTTCAGGGTTGGAAAGCGTACGTAAGTGGCAGGAATACTCCTAGCGAGATTGGACAGCAGACGGGCCTCATCCGTTTCACCGTGCCGGCGGGGAAACACAGGGTTGCAGTCCGCTTCACCCGGATCTGGCCCGAGGGATCGGGGAGGGACTCAGCCTTGTCTCGGCCTTTCGTGTCCTGCTCCTTTAGTGGCGGTGGAGATCTGCGTGATACTCCTCGAGAGATGCGGCCATCCGCTCGGCTCGTGAATCGCCGGCCTTGTAGAGCAGTAGCCGGTGCTGCCGTTGATTTCTCGGCCGGGGTTCTCAGGGAAAAACTGCCTCTCGACCGGGCATAAAGAACGGGATGCGGCGCAACTCTGGTGGGTTGGGCCGACCCTCGCTGAGCGCGAGCTTCTCGTCGGGATCCGTTGGCTGTCGAAGAGCTACGCAGCCGTGGGCGATGCCAAGACGGGTGGGTGTTGCCTGCGACGGTGCCTGTCACGCTAGCCCTCGAGCAGTCCATCGAGGAGCCGCTCACCTGTGGCGAGCAGCTTCTCGCAGGCGCCGGGGGCGAGCAGGCTGGAGAGGACCTCGTAGTGGAGGTGGGCCTGGGGATGGGCCAGGTCCCGCGGGTGGGGCAGGTAGCGCAGCCAGCCGTTCGCGATGCTGACGAGCCCGCCCCGCAGTCCGCGGCGCGCGACGCGTGCCTTCCAGTCGAGCCCGACCTCGACGGTCGCCTCCAGGGGCAGAGCCAGCAGGGCGCCGTCGCCGATGCGAATCAGAGTGACCTCGAGGTGAAGCTGGCGTCGGCCCCTGGCAAAGAAGGGTGCGGTCTTGTCCCGGACGTAGGCGCGCAGCAGCCCGATGCACGCGCGCGCCTCGGGCTCCGGGCGCCCTTCGATGCTGTCGCGTACGAAGCTCTCGAGCTCGGAGAGGCGGGGAAGCTGCTTCACACGGATGTCGAGCCGATCGGCCAGCTGCTGCTTGCGTCGCTCGAGCTCGCGCTCGGCGTCCGCGGCCGAGAGCTGCCCGAGGTGAAGCGGCAGGCGGAGCTTTCGGCTGGCGCTGCCCAGCGGACCCGTCAGCCCGCGCTCGTCCGCCCGGCCGGCCAGCACGGCCTCGGCCACCTCGGCGCCCAGCGCCTCCACCGCGTCAAACCCGCGCCCGCGGCTCTGGTCCCGCCGGATCAGATCCTTGACCCCGCGTGTGCGTGGATCGATGTCTCCGTGCGCGCCCAGCACGAAGAGCGCGGGTGCCCCGGTCTCGCGCTCGATGCGGCTGGCGGCGGCGCCGGGCCAGTCGGCGGAGAGCTCGAGGTTCTCGTGTCCAAGCACGGTGGGATGGCAGGCGTGCTGAAACAGCAGGCCGATGGGGCGAGCGTCCAGCCCTTCGAGCCGCAGCACGAGTAGCTCGGGGTCGACGGGGCCGTCCTGCAGGCGGCGGTTGCGGCCGATCCGGACGCTGCAACGGCTCCAGCCCAGGCGCGCCGGCCGGCGCGCGGCATGGGCTGCCAGGCCGGCCTCGACCAGCCCGCTCAGAATCTTGGGGACGTGGTCCGGGGCCTTGCGACCCTTGGCCAGGTCGCGCAGCCCCATCTCGGGACCTGAGTGGGTGTGGGTGCAGCAGACCACGATATGCGTGGCCGGGATCCCGCTGCCGGCCGCGATGCGTTGGCGGACCTCCAGGGCCTGCTGAGGGGTCATCAAGCAGAGATCGGCTGTCACCAGCACCATTCCCGACCCCTCCTGCGGCGCCGGAGCCAGCGCCAGGGCCCGGGCGAAGAGCCGATCGTGCACCCCGCGGGAGGGGCCGCGGCGGGCGGCGTAGCCCATGAGGGGGATTCCCGGCTCGGGGGTGATGTCGCAGCGCGCCGCGCCCGCCAGAAGAGTCATGCTGTCCGTCCCGAGCGCACCGAGCTGCCGATGGCTCCTCCCTTGCCTCCCGTGGCACTATACGGCATTGATTTCGGCCGCCGCGGGCGTTGCGGCTGCCGCGAGATTGGGGTGAGAGGAGCTTATGCGCGACTGGCGATCCAGACGGCAGCGGTCCAGGTTCCAGCGCCGCCACTCCTGGCGGGTCCCGGTGTCGGGTGGGCTGCGTCTGGGGGAAGGCGCGCTCGGCAGCGCTGCGCTGGTCTTCGTACTCTCCGCCTGCGTCTCCTACGGGGTAATCACCGGCTTCGGAGACTCCAGAGGCGAGCGCAGCCAGCTGGGGCTGGCAGCCGTGGCCACGTTCGGGCCCCCCAGCCTGCCCGAGTTCTTCGGCCCCGGGCTTCCTTCCGACCTGCCTCATGTGGAGGCGGATGCGCCGCAGCAGAAGCCCGCCACGATGCGGGTCGTGACGGGCCACATTCCGCGCGCCAGTACTCTGGCCGCTGCACTCGGAAGCCAGGGCGTCGCGGTCCAGACGGTGGATCGCATCAGTCGTACGCTGCGACCGCTCTTCGATTTCCGTCGCGCCCAGCCGGGCGACTTCTACGCACTGATTCAGGACGAGTCCGGAGAGATTCTCTCATTCGAGTATCAGCGCGGTCGGCGCACCGTGTATCGCCTGGAGCGCGATGAGCAAGGCCTGCGAGGGGTCCGCTCCGAGCTGCCCCTGGAGCGGCGGGTGGTGCGTCTGGCCGGGGTCATCGATCGCTCGCTGTTCGAGACGGTCCACGAGCTGGGCGAGGGAGCCGGACTGACCGAGAAGTATGCCGACGTCTTCATCTGGGACATCGACTTCTCGTCTCAGACTCGACCGGGCGATGAGTTCCGAATGGTGTTCGAGAAGTTCTACGATCGCGAGGGGTTCGTCCGCTACGGGAATATTCTGGCTGCGCAATACCGCTCGGGGAATCGTGAGTTCACCGCGCTCTACTTCAAGGACAAGGACGGCTACGCCGACTACTACACGCCCGATGGAAACTCGGTGCGGCGCACGTTCCTGCGCGCTCCCGTCAACTACACGCACATCAGCTCACGCTACTCCAAGTCGCGCCTGCATCCCATCCTCAAGGTACGGCGTCCGCATGAGGGGATCGATTACGCGGCTCCGACGGGTACGGCGGTGTGGGCGGTGGCGGACGGCGAGGTGGTCTTCAAGGGCTGGGAGGGAGGCTTCGGTCGTCTGCTCAAGATTCGCCACAACAACGGCTACATCTCCTACTACGGCCATCTCTCCGCTTACGCCGAGGGGCTCAAAGTGGGCTCGCGGGTGCAGCAGAAGCAGGTGATCGGTCGGGTCGGCCGGACGGGCCTCGCCACCGGGCCGCACCTCGACTACCGCCTGAAGCTTGGCGGCCGCTTCGTGGATCCCCTCAAGGTGAAGTTTCCGGCCGGTCGGCCGGTGACCGTCATCGCGCAGCCGCGCTTCGCGCAGATGCGTGATCTGCGCCTCGCGGAGCTGCTCGAAGTCTCACCCGCGCTGGTACTCGAAGCCGCGATGTAAGCGCGCGCCGGCTTCGCCCGCCGTTACCGCGCTGGAGTGCAAGGCCGGAGGCCGCGCAGCGAGGCGCAGCCGAGCGAAGTGCGCGCAGGCGGGCTTTTCGCGTGCCGCTACCGCGCTAGTCGTGTCACGCAGACGGAGACGACTGCGTCTCCTTCCACGTTGGCCATGGTGCGGAAGGTGTCGAGGAAGCGGTCGATCGTGATCAGCAGTCCGACCGCTTCCACGGGCAAGCCCACGGACTCCAGCACCACCACCATCGTCACCATGCCCGCGGAGGGAATGCCGGGCGCTCCGATCGCGGTGACCATGGCGACGAGGAAGATCACCAGCTGCGACCCCACCCCCAGCTCGATCCCGTACAGGGCAGCCACGAAGAGCGCGGCGACCGCCTCATAGAGCGCCGTGCCGTCCATGTTCACGGTTGCGCCCAGCGGCAGCACGAAGCTCGAAACGCGAGCCGGAACCCCGAGGTTCTCCTCGACACAGCGGGTGGTGATCGGCAGCGTCGCGGCGCTCGAGCTGGTCGAGAAGGCCACGAGCAGAGCCTCGCGGATGCCGCGGAAGAGCTGAGCGGGCCCCACCCCGCCGAGGAACCGGGCCACCAGGGGCAGCGTGATGAAGGCGTGGATAAGGATCCCCACGATCACCACCAGCACGAACTCGCCCAGGTACTTCACCAGATTCTGGAAGGGCACGCTTGCTACCAGATGACCGATCAGTGCGAAGATCCCGAGTGGCGCCAGGCGGATGAACCAGCCGATGATGCGCATCACCGCCTTGTATCCACTTCCCAGTATGTCCACGACGGCGCGTGCGCTGGGTCCGATCTGGAGCAGCGCGATGCCCAGCAGGATGGCGAACACGACGATCGGCAGAATGCGTCCCTGCGTCAACGATTCGAACGGGTTCGCGAGGATCTGATAGACGGTCTGAAGCAGGAAGTCCTGCAGTGAGAGGCCCTGCACCAGCTCGGGTCGCTCAGCCGCGGCCGCCTCCTGGAAGAACGTGGTCTCGCGCAGTGTGCTGCCCGCGCCGGGCTCGAAGATATTGACCAGCACCAGACCGGTGGCGATGGCGAGCGCCATGGTCCCGAGGTAGAGCAGGACTGTGAGCCCGCCGAGACGTCCCAGATCGCGCGCCGTGCTCATCTGCGCGATGGCGTGGGTGATGGCCAGTAGGATCATGGGCGCGATCAGCATCTTGAGCATGGCGATGAAGAGCTTCCCCACGATCTGAACGGAGGCGACCTGGCTCTCTGGAACGAGGCCGAAGAGCGCACCGAGCGTGCCGCCCAGCAGGATCTGCCAGTTGAGTGAGATGCGAGTGGTGAGACAGAAAAAGAGAAACCCGACTAGAAAGGCGGTGTACGCGAGCGCGGTATGCCCCACAAAGAGCAGCGCGACGAAGAGGACACCCCCCAGAGTGATCCCGAGCAACGCTCTGGAGTGCTTCATCGCGCACGAAGTATAGCAGCGTAAATGATCTACACTTGAAGCATGGACACACAGCGTCTCGAGCAGTTGGCTTGTGAACTCGCGGCGCGGGATGCGGGCTTGAGCGCGGCGCTGCAGGACGTGCGCGAAGCCGCGGAGCACCTGCGCGGCCGCGCGCACGCGCTGGTGGAGGCCTTCAAGCAAGCGGCGTGTGACTCGGATGCGCCGCACCTGGCCCATCTCGAGGTCGGGCCGGTGGAGCCGGACGATAAGCACGTCGATTGCATCCAGTTTCGGGTGGCCCGCGGTCGGTGGGAGGTGGTGTGCGTGGGCAAGACCAAGGGCGAAGTGACGCTGGTGGGTCCCTTCCGGCGCGGCAAGCCCGAGAAGCCCTGCGCCGATTACCCGTTGCGTGGCGCGGAGGTGGAGCGTGCGCTCGAGGAGCTGCTGCTGCGTCTGATCCGAGCGGCATCCGAGAGATGAAGCGCACGCTGAAGGTGCGGGTGGGAAGCCTCAACCGTGCGAAGCTGGAGGCCGTGCGGCGCGGCCTCGCGCCTTTCTTCGATCAGGTCGAGGTGGAGGCTTTGGCGGCGCAGAGTGGCGTCTCTGAGCAGCCGCTCGGCTTCGACGAGATCCTGCTCGGTGCCCGCGCCCGGGCGCGCCAGAGCGTAGCGGCGGGAAACTGCGACCTCGGCGTTGGCATCGAAGATGGGCTGATCTCTCTCGACGGACCGCCCGAGCGGCAGATGAACGTGGGATGCTGCGTGCTCTTCGACGGCGAGCAGGAAGCCGTCGGTCTCACGGCTGGCTTCGAGTATCCGCGCGCCTGTGTCGAGGCCGCGACCGGCCCCGCGCGCACGCCCGTGGGCACGTCCTTCGATGCGATCTTCAAGCCGCCCATCGGCTGGCCCGATCCCGGACCCGGGGCGGGAAACATCGGCCGTCTGAGCGGTGGCGTGCTCACGCGGGTGGACTATGCGGCTCAGGCCGTGACCTGTGCGTTCGTGCGCTGGCTGCACCCGGCGCTGTATGGCGGCAAGGACGAATGACGCTCACGCGCGAAGACCCTGCGCTGGCACGCCCCGTCGAGGACGAGTCGCAGCTGATCGAGTTCTTCCGCTCGGGGGAAAAGCCGCCTGAGAAGTGGCGCATCGGAACCGAGCACGAGAAGGTCGGCCTGTACCAAGACACGCTTCAGACCATTCCGTATGAGGGCGAGCGTGGGATCAGGGCGTTGCTCGCTGAGCTCGAGCGCGAGCATGGTTTTAGCCCCCTCCTCGACGCAGGGCGACTCGTGGGCCTGGAGCGCGACGGGACGAGCATCACGCTGGAGCCCGGTGGCCAGCTCGAGCTGTCGGGAGCGCCCCTGGCAACGCTGCACGAGACCTGTCGCGAGTTCCACGATCACCTGGCGTTGATGAAGCACTGCTCGGAGCACTTCGGCATGGTGTGGCTGGGTCTCGGCATCCATCCGCTGGCCTCCGTCAACGAGCTCCCGCGCATGCCGCGCGAGCGTTACACCATCATGCGCGAGTACCTGGATAAACGCGGCAGCCATGCGCTTGAGATGATGCATGGCACGGGCTCCGTGCAGGTCAATCTCGACTACGGCTCCGAGGCGGATCTGGCGCGCAAGCTGCGAGTTGCGCTCGCGGCCTCGCCGGTGGTCACGGCGCTGTACGCGAACTCCAGCATCTCACGCGGCAAGCCCAACGGGATGATCTCGCGCAGAGCCTGGGTCTGGCGTCACACCGACCCGCAGCGCACCGGGCTGCTGCCTTTTGTATTTGACGAGCGCTGGGACGAAGACCATGCCTACAGCGGCTACCTCGAGTGGGCCCTCGACGTGCCCATGCTCTTCATCCTGCGCGAGGATCGCCACCTGCCCATGCAGGGACGCAGCTTCCGGGACTACCTGGCGCAGGGGCACGAGCGTTACCGGGCGACGCTCGCGGATTGGAACCTTCATCTGACTACGCTGTTCCCGGAGGTGCGCCTGAAGCAGGTGGTCGAGATGCGCAGCGCCGATGCGGTCCCGCCGGGTCTGGTGTGCGCGTTGCCGGCGTTCTGGACGGGGCTGCTGTACGACGAGGACGCGCTGGCTGCGGCCTGGGCACGGCTCCGCCCCTGGCGCTTCGAGGACGTGGATCGCCTGCAGGGAGAGGTGGCGCGCGCGGGCCTCGATGCACAGACACCGGACGGTCCCATGCACGTGCTCGCCAAAGAGCTCGTCGATCTGGCCGCGCGTGGCTTGCAGAGTCTCGCCCGGCGCAACCGAGCGGGGGAGGATGAACGCCTCTTCCTCGACCCGCTCTACGAGATCCTCGACCGCGGCACGAGTCCCGGCCGCTACCTGCTGGAATGCTGGGAAGGGGCCTGGGACCGGCGTACCGATCTGCTGGTCGAATACTCCAAGTACTGAGACCGTCTCTAGCCTGGATCTCTCACCAGGTTGCCGCAGGAGGCCACCGGGGGGGCTATCCGGGCTAGGGCGCGCGGGCCCCACCCGCAGCGAGCCCGGTGGTTGACCCCGGAACCCGGCGTCCTATAGGCTACGCTTGGATTCATTCTTGGGGCAAAAAGCACCCAGATCATAGCTGCGGAGGGAAGCATGAAAAATCGGTCGTTTCATCACTTAGTTGCGTTGACCCTGGCTGCCCTCGTCCTGAGCTGGACGACGGCCGCGGTTGCTCAGTCCACCGCCGACGGCAAGCGCACGCTTAAGGCGGAGAAGATTTTCTACAAGGAACCCGGGATGATGGAGGTCACGCTGCGTGCCATGCGCGGCACGCTGATGATGACCGGATACGTGGCGACCGAGGAGAAGCTCAAGAAGGCCGACGAGCTGGCGAAGGAGGTCAAGGGCATCAAGGACATCCGCAACCGCATCCGCGTGCGTGACCCTGACGTGGCCTCCGCGCCCGATGAGGTGCTCATCAAGAAGATCGATAAGGCCATCGAAGAGGACGAGGACCTCGCGCGCACCAAGGCCAAGGGCAAGCTCAAGGTCGAGGTCTCGGACGGGAATGTGACGGTCGAAGGCAAGGTTGCGGGCTGGGACATAGCCCAGTCCTTTGTGAACGACATCAAGAAGATCGGCGGCGTCAGGAGCCTTAACATCGAGAAGTTCAAGTACTGAGGCCGGAGCCTTTTCGAAGAGAGGCCGCCGTCGCGGGACGGTGGCCTTTCTTGCTTGGAGGTTCTGCAAGACCCGCAGGGCTGCGAGGCGTGGCCGAGCGTAGTGCGCGCAGGCGACAAGGCAAAGCGGAGCTTTGCCGTGCCGGCAGGCGGGCAAGGCCCGCCGCTACCCGGCCAGTCCCGCTCGCCGATCACGCGCTAGCAGTGGTTGACGTGAAGGGTCGGGGGCTTACGCTGGAGCACAGTCGTGGCCGAACTCCCTGAGTTTACGATCGATTTCGGCGGTGAGACGCTCCGTGTTCCGGCTGAGCTGCCGCTCCTGCCGATCCGCAACACGGTGGTGTTTCCGGGCACCACGCGGCCCATGAGCGTGGGCCGGGCGCTCTCCCTCGCCGCGGTGCGCACGGCCGCCAAGGGCGACGGCCTGCTGGCGGTGCTGACCCAGCGCAGCCCCGATGTGGAGCAGCCTCAGCAGCACGACCTGCACGAGGTCGGGACCGTGACCAAGGTGGTGCAGTTGCTCGACACCGGGGTCGGGATCTCTGTTGCTGTGGTCGGGCTCGCGCGCTTCCGGCTGCTTGGCCTGGTCGAGGCCGACGGCATGCTGAAGGCGCGGCTCGAGATCCTGCGCGATCGACTCGAGGGCACGGCCGAGGCCGAGGCCGCGCGCCGCACCGTTCAGCGCCTGGCCAAGGAGCTGGTGGTCCTGCGCGATGATCTGCCGGACGAGCTGCGGGAGATGCTGGATCGCATTGACGACCCCGCGCGTCTCGCGGACCTGGTCGGCTTCGGCGCAAATCTAGCGCTCGATGAAAAGGTGGCGCTGCTCGCGCAGACCGACGTGTTGGCCCGGCTGCGGGTGCTGATCCGCCACCTGATTCGCGAGATCCGAGTGGCGCAGGTCTCGCGCAACTTCGCCGAACGCGCAGCCGGCGAGATCGACGAGGGACGACGCAAGACCCTGCTACGGGAGCAGCTGCGCAAGATCCGCGAGGAGCTGGGCGAATCCGACGACCAAGCCGCGGAGGCGGACGAGCTCCACGAGCGAGTCGAGGCTGCGGGCCTGCCAGAGGCGGTGCGCGCGGCGGTCGAGCGCGAGCTCTCCCGCCTGAACGCGATGCCGGCGCACTCCCCGGAGCGCTCGGTGATCCGTACCTACGTGGAGTGGATCCTCGATCTACCCTGGGACAAGGAGACCGAGGACAACCTCGATATCCGGCATGCGCGGACGATTCTCGACGAGGACCACTTCGACCTCGACCGCGTCAAGGAGCGGATCCTGGAGTTCCTGGCGGTGCGGCGTCTGGTCGAGGAGCCGAAGGGCCCCATCCTCTGCTTCGTGGGCCCGCCGGGCGTCGGCAAGACCTCGCTCGGCAAGTCCATCGCGCGGGCCATGGGTCGCGCGTTCGTGCGCACCTCCCTCGGGGGTGTACGGGATGAGGCGGAGATTCGCGGCCATCGTCGGACCTACGTGGGCGCGCTGCCGGGGCGCATCCTGCAGAACCTGAAGCGCGCGGGCTCGCGCAACCCCGTATTCATGCTCGATGAGATCGACAAGGTGGGCTCGGACTACCGGGGGGATCCCTCCTCCGCTCTGCTGGAGGTCCTGGATCCCGAACAGAATACGAGCTTCAGCGATCACTATCTCGAGCTCCCTTTCGACCTCTCGCGCGTGCTCTTCGTGGCGACCGCCAACCGCACCGACACGATCCCCCCTCCTCTGCTGGATCGCATGGAGCTGATCGAGCTCCCGGGCTACACCGCGCGCGAGAAGCTGCGCATCGCCACCGAGTTCCTGGTGCCGCGGCAGATCGATGAGCACGGACTCGATCGCGACGCGGTCTCGATCTCGGACGATGCCCTGCTGCGCATCGTCGAGGGGTACACGCGGGAGGCGGGCGTGCGCAATCTGGAGCGCAACATTGCCTCGCTGGTGCGCAAGGCCGCGCTCAAGATCGCGGAAGGCGAGAAGCAGGCCAGAGTCGAGGCTGACGACCTTTCGAAGCTGCTCGGGCTCCCGTCCTTCACGCGCGAGATGGCTGAGCGTATCGACCGGCCGGGTATCTCCATCGGGCTGGTCTGGACGCCGGTGGGGGGCGACATCGTGTTCGTGGAGGCGGCTCTGATGGAGGGCAAGCCCGGTCTGCGCCTGACCGGCCAGCTGGGTGACGTGATGCGCGAGTCGGCCGAGACGGCCCTCTCCTATCTGCAGGCCAATGCCGAGTCCATGGGCATCGATGCCGCGCTGTTCGAGAAGAACGAGATCCACGTCCACATTCCGTCGGGCGCGCTCAAGAAGGACGGGCCCTCGGCCGGCGTTACGCTGCTGGTGGCTCTGGCCAGCCTGCTGCTGGATCGACCGGTGCGCGGCGATCTCGCCTTGACCGGCGAGATTACACTGCGCGGGCAGGTGCTGCCGGTGGGAGGCATCAAGGAGAAGGTGCTGGCCGCGCACCGCGCCGGCGTGCGCGAGATCATACTGCCGACTCGCAACGAGAAGGACCTCGAAGAGGTACCCGAGGAGGTGCGCGAGGCGCTGCGCGTTCACCTCGTCGACCATTCGATCGACGCGATCCGCGAGGCCATCCCGGACCGTGGCTGAGCTCGACCGGCCCCTCTCGATCTCGGAGCTGTCAGGCCCGGCGCTGCTGCGCCTGGGACGTAAGGACCGCGCAGCCGCGCGCCAGAGTCTGCGTGCGATGAGTGCGGAGGCGCAGGCACGGGCCTGTCGCGAGCTTGTCCCCGAGGTGCGCAGCGAGTTTCTGCTGCTGCTCGAGCATCCCGAGCAGGTGGTTCCGCTGCTGCCCGAGACGGAGGTCTGCATCACCATCCGTGCGGGCGGAATGTCCGAAGCCTCCTGGCTGCTCGAACTGGCTACGACCGAGCAGCTTCGCGCCTGCTTCGATCTCGACTGCTGGCGGGGCGATGAGCTCGATCTCAAGCGGCTGCAGGAGTGGATCGAGGCGCTGATCGAGGCGGGACGCGAACCCCTGCTACGCGCGGTCCGCGAGGTGGATCTGGAGCTCTGGGTGCTCTTGCTGCGCGCGCTGAGCGAAGTGGCCGTGCTGGGCAAGGACGACATACCGCCCGATGGCTGGCTCACGCTGGACGGTGTGGTGTACTTCGGCGCGCGCGGGGACGCCGAGTTCGCACTCGTGCGTGAGCTTGCGGGTGCGACCTTCGCGGGCGCCCAGGCCCATTACTGGCAGCTTGTCTATGGTGCGCTCTTTGAAAGCCCCGCTGAGTGCGAGGAGTACGCGCTGCGCTGGCGGTCTGCCCGCTTGAACGACCTCGGCTTTCCCGAGCGGGAGCAGGCCATGCAGGTCTACCGCCCGCTTCAGGCCAAGGAAGCCGAGATCTGGGAGGAGGTCGATACCCGCGACGCCGTCGTCCCCGCCAGCGAGTTTCCAGAGCGGGTGCAGGGCAGCTTGTTGGGGGAGACGCTGGCACGCCTGGCGCCGGACCGCGCTGGCGATGTGCTCGGCTACGTTCTCGGCGTGGCCAATGCCGTTGCCGTCGCCGACAAGCTTCCGCTGTCGGACGCCGAGTCGGTGCCCAAGGCCCTCGACAAGGCCGTGCGCGGGGTCGAGCGAGGGCTGCGCGAGCTGGCTGCGGTCCGGGCCCAGCCGCTGCACGAAGTTCTCGATCGCACACGTCCGCTGGACCTGTTCCGCATCGGAGCGACGCTGGATCGGACGCTGCGAAAGCGGTAGCGCTACGGAAAGGAGGCCGAGATGGCTGACGACGATCGGTATCAGCGCGGAGTGGAGATGATCAAGGAGGTCTACGCGGGCGATGTAGTCGCACCCCCGAAGGGAACCATGGCCTTCTCCGACCTGATGCTTGAGAGCCTCTTCGCTGAGGTCTGGACCCGGGAGGTGCTCTCGATCCGCGACCGGCGTTTGATCCTGCTCGGCGCGATCGGTGCTCTGGGCGAGAAGGACACCTTTGCCATCCAGGCCAAGGCGTCGCTCAAGCGGGGGGAGCTCACGCCCGCGCAGCTGCGAGAGGTGCTGATCATGCTGGCGAACTACGCGGGCTACCCGCGCGCGGCCGCTCTGATCGGCATCGTCGAGCAGCAGATCGCTGCCGTCGCCAACGAGCAGAAGGAGAAGGGGGACGGCTGAGCCTCAGCCCTTGCGCGAGCGCGGATAGGATCGAGCGCCGCGAGAGCGGTAGCGCTACCGTCCGCTCATGAGCCAGAGCGTCGAGATCGGAGGGGTGCGTCTGCATCTGGCCCATCCCGACGAGATCTCTGTCTCCTGGGTCGGCCGGGAGGATGCTCTGCGGGCGTTGCTGGCCGCCTGGCAGGTCGTGGTTCCCGAGGACCGTCCCATGCACCCGCGGGTGCTCGGGAAGCCGGGGGTGGGCAAGACCACACTCGCCTATGCGGCGGCCCGCAGCCTGGGTCGCCCCGTGTACATCTTTCAAGCCACGATGGATACGCGGCCTGAAGATCTCCTGATCACCCCCGTGGTCGGCAGCGAGGGACAGATCCGCTACGCGGCGAGTCCGCTCGTCTCCGCCATGATCCAGGGAGGCGTGTGCATTCTCGACGAGGGGAACCGCATGAGCGAGAAGTCCTGGGCCAGCCTGGCGCCGCTGCTGGATGATCGGCTCTACATCGAGTCGATCGTATCGGGGATCAAGGTGAAGGCCCATCGAGACTTCCGCCTGACCGCGACCATGAACGACGACGCCTCGACCTACGAGCTGCCCGAGTACATTCACTCGCGCCTACAGCCGCAGATTCTGCTGGACTTCCCGGACGAGGAGGAGGAGCGGCAGATCCTGGCGAAGCATCTGCCTTTCGCGGACGAAGAGATCCTGCAGTACGTGACCCAGTTCCTGCAGCGAGCCCACGACGCGGACGAGCGTTACACCGTGCGGGATGGCATCAACATCGCGCGCTACGCGCTGAAGCGGCTGCACCAGGGGCAGCTGGGTGGGGACTTCGAGGTCGCCCTGCGCGAGAGCGTGTCGTCGGTGCTGGGCGAAGAGGCCCTCGGCTACCTGCCGGAGCCATGAGCGCAGGCCCAGCGTCCGGGCCGGTCTTCACACTTCAGCACGGCGGCTGGCTGCATATCCTGCCCGTGTGTCACTACCAGGCTGAGTTCGCCAGCGAGGTTCGGCGCGCCATCCAAGAGCTCGAGCCCTGTATGGTCGCGGTCGAGCTGCCGTCGAACCTGACGGACGTGGTCTTGCGTGCGATCACGCGCCTGCCGCGGCTCTCCGTGGTGGTGCTCCCATCCGCGGACGGAACCACGATCTATCTGCCGATCGAGCCGATCGATCCCGGGGTCGAGGCGCTGCGCACGGCGCGCGAGCTCGGCGTCGAGGTGGCGCTGGTGGATCTGGAGGTCGAGGGATACGCGGACTACCGCGACCCGGTACCGGACCCGTATGCGGTTCGACGCGTTGGGTTGGAGGCCTTCTACCGCGCCTATCGAGAGGGCCTGCACCCCGAAAATCCACTCGACGCGCAACGCGAGGCGGCCATGGCCTACCACCTGCAACGCCTGCATGCGAAGCACGGCGGCCCGATCCTGTTGGTCTGCGGCATGCAGCATGCCGCGGGCGTGCGCACCCGAGTGGGCTCTCCCCAGGGCATCCCCTTCATCCGGCCGCGGCGGCCCGAGGCGATGCTCTTCCACCTCGACCCAGCGTGTCTGGGTGAGGTGCTGGCCGAGGCGCCCGCAGTGGAGGCCGTGTACGAGCTGCTGCGCTCGGGGGTGCCCGCACAGGAGGCCGAGCCGAAGGCGCCGGCGGGTCGCCAGATCGGTCCGTTCCGGATTTTGGACGGCTACGGCCCCGCGTCTGGGGAGGAGCCACTTGCCGGGCTGCGTTCCCTGGCACGCCGCTCGGGCTGGCCGCTCGACCGACTGCGCCTGCAGTTGGGGTTCTTCGAGCTGGCCGCGCGCCGCTGGCAGCGACGCAACGGGGAGACGTTGCAGCCCTGGCAGCGCGACGTCTTCGCTCGCTACGCGCGCAACCTGGCGCTCTCTGCCGGCCGCCTGGTCTGTGACGCCTACGATTTTCTGCTGGCCGTACGCGGGGTCGGGGATGAGAACCTGCTCTACGAGGCCCACGAGCTGCTCATGACCTACCCCTGGCAGGAGGAAACCAGCGAGCTTCCGACCGCTCGCATCGGTGCGGAGGAGCTTCAGCTCGACACGCGAACGCTCCGCATCCGGCCCCGCTTCCACCGACCGAAGCGACGCCTGTTTCCGCTTGGAGCGCGCGGACGACGTGAGGCCTACCCGGGCGAGTGGCTGGAGGGGTTCGACGAGCACGGCTTTTGCTCGTATCCGCCTGAGGATCTGGTGATCGAGGGCTACGCCCAGTTCCTGCGCAAGAAGG
>SMUY01413542.1_pt1 | contig 14412 bp, 10 predicted proteins | sample 2456441 | NCBI WGS metagenome assembly SMUY01 (sample SAMN11095931, study PRJNA526329) | marine sediment metagenome | biome: Marine sediment; feature: Surficial sediment; material: Deep marine sediment; isolation source: Hadal surficial sediment | place: Pacific Ocean | collected 2014-11 | depth...
GATTTCACGAAGGCCCAGGTCCGTTGGTTTGAGGATGGTAAACTAAACATTACTGAGAATTGCCTGGACAGGCACCTCAGTGCGAAGGGAGATCAAACAGCAATCATCTGGGAACCTAATGATCCCGGCGAAGAGGCGTTGCACATAACTTATAAAGAACTTTTTGAGCAGGTCTGCCGATTTGCTAATGTGCTAAAGAAAAACGGTTTGGAGAAGGGAGACAGGGCCTGTATCTATATGCCAATGGTGCCTGAATTGGCAGTTGCGGTGTTGGCTTGCGCCCGCATCGGTGTGGTTCATTCGGTAGTATTTGCCGGCTTTTCCTCCAGCGCTTTGGCAGACCGTATTAATGATTCCCAGTGTAAAGTGGTGATCACCTCCGACGGCTCATTTAGAGGCTCCAAAGTGATAGATCTAAAGTCCATCGTGGATGAGGGATTGAAGAGTTGTTCCTCGGTTTACAAAGTTATTGTGCTGCAGCGTACCAAGGCTGAGGTACATATGGAGCCGGGAAGGGATGTTTGGTGGCATGATGAGATTTCTCAGGTGGACATCAACTGCGAAGCTACGGTTATGGACGCGGAGGATATGCTGTTTATCCTTTACACCTCAGGTTCTACCGGCAAACCAAAAGGTATGGTGCACACCTGTGGGGGATATATGGTATTTACTACTTATACCTTTAACACCGTCTTTCAATACCAACCCGGCGAGGTATATTGGTGTACCGCCGATATCGGATGGGTTACCGGACACTCCTATATCGTTTATGGACCCTTGGCTGCAGGAGGTACCACGGTAATGTTTGAAGGTGTGCCATCCTATCCGGATATGGGACGATTTTGGGAAGTGGTAGCCAAACATAAGGTAAATATATTCTATACTGCGCCTACCGCTATCCGGTCCCTGGAAAAAGCAGACCTCAGTTATGTAGAACGTCATGATCTAAGTTCCCTAAGAGTATTGGGTACTGTGGGAGAGCCCATTAATGAAGAGGCCTGGCACTGGTACAACAAGAATATTGGAAACAACAATTGTCCTATCGTAGATACCTGGTGGCAAACTGAAACCGGAGGTATTATGATTTCTCCTATTGCCGGTATTACTCCCCTGAAGCCGGCATATGCCACTTTGCCTTTGCCTGGCGTTCAGCCGGTGTTGATGGATGAAAATGGGAACATCATTAATGACAATCACGTGGAAGGACGACTGTGTATTGGTTTTCCGTGGCCATCGATGGCTCGTACGATATATGGAAACCACCAGCGCTATAAGGAAACCTATTTCTCTGCCTACGAAGGATATTATTTCACAGGTGATGGATGCAAAAGAGATGAAGATGGATACTACCGGATCACCGGCAGGGTAGACGATGTGATCATTGTTTCCGGGCACAATCTGGGAACTGCAGAAATTGAAAGCGCCATTGACGAACACCATAACGTAGTAGAGACAGCTGTAGTAGGCTTTCCACATGATGTCAAAGGCTATGCAGTTTATGCCTATGTGATCACCAAGGAACCGGTGAAGGAGGAATCTCAGTTGCGGTCCGAGATTTTGTCACTGGTATCTGAGACTATTGGGCCTATTGCCAAACCTGATAAAATTCAGTTCGTGCCTGGGCTGCCCAAAACCCGCTCAGGAAAAATTATGCGTCGGATCCTGCGAAAAATCGCCTCTGGTGAAAACGATAACCTGGGAGATGTGTCTACTTTGTTGGACCCTTCGGTGGTAGAGCGTATTATGGAGGGGGTGCTGTAGTTATGGGTTATGAATTTTAAGTTATAAGTTTGAGCATGCCTGAATATAGTTGCCCTTTTTCTGGTTAGTAATTTATTTCATTTACTGGTTTATCAATGCCTTGGTATGGTTGGATTTTACTATGGACAATATTCTTTTCTCCTAACGATTTAACATTGTCATAAAACGATCATGGGATATATTTCCCCCAAATCCTTGTATTGTTATATTATTTATTGTTATATTTAAGTTTGAATCTAAATAAATATGAGCCGACTAATTGTAATCACTCTAGTATTGTTCGTATTCAGCGCCTGTGCTCCTTACCGTCCAGCATGTCAGACTAAGGCTGGTAAGCAGAAACTTGAATACTATAATTCCATACAATATCAGAAATCTACCAAAAAGTACACAAAGAATAAAAGCAGCCGAAAACGGGTGGCCTCCTACTAACCAGCTGCGGTCAACGGCACTCTGATCTGAGTACGGTCCCACTGCATAACCACAAACACTTCTGATTCTGACTACTCAACACTTCCCCCTTGTTTGAAGTTGGATGTTTCCAGTTATAACCATTTCAAGAAATGATAGAATATTTCCAATCATAATGAATTTAAATAAATAGAGAAAAAGTACACGAGTGCCAATTGTACAAAATGAGGCTGAATAGAGTGGCTACCATCAGTGGTTTCAGGGTATTAACAGAAAAATAACTACTGCTATGAAAACAGCTCAGCAAATCTTAGCATACCTTTTAATACCTTTCGCTTTTGGCCTATTCAGTTGTGTGGAGGAAATGCCCGGCATTTCAGGGAGAAACTATGTTTACGAATTAAAAGCCACCCCGGATCAAGGGATCTATGGCCAGATGAAGATCCGGGAAAGAAACGACGGCACTACTCAATTGGAACTGGTGTTGAACGGGGTTAACGTTGATGGCTCTTACCCAGCTTACATTCATTTTAATAATGCGTTGGAAGGAGGCGGAATTGCCATTACACTCACTCCTGTGGATGGACATTCCCGTAATAGTGTAACCGAGATAAGTACATTGGATTCAGGAACTCCAATTACCTTCGAGGAGTTGCATAGGTTTGACGGTCACTTGAATATTCAACTGGACAATGACAGGGGAATAATAGCGGCTCAGGCAGATATTGGGAAAAATGCGCTTACCGGCCGTTTCCAGCAGTTTACCCTGCATGAAGGTGATGTGCAAGGCGTAAGTGGAATCTTTACTATAGAGGAACGTGAAAGTACTTTTTCGCTGATTACCATTAATATTGACGGAAGTATTCCCGGGAAGCTACATCCGGTGACGCTTAATTTTGGTTCAATGTTTCACAAATCCGGGCGCGCAGTGATACTGAATCCAGTTGAGGGAACCACTGGAATAGGACAAACCCATCTGGAGCATTTGGATGGCGACCTGGTAGCCCCCTATGAGGCATTGGTTAATTTTCAAGGATTTATCCGGGTTCATTTGGGTACTGGCGTTGAAATGAATACCATCCTCGCCGAAGGAAATATTGCCTTCGTAGAAAATTAATTAAAAAATCCACCTTTTTTGGGCCCCTTTTGGGGCCTTTTTTTTGTCAAAAATCGGGAAAACCCTAGCTTAGTCCACAGATCAGCTGTCCAAATTGATAATATTATGGATCTAAGAAGTGATACAGTGACCAAACCATCTCCAGAAATGCTGGAAGCTATGATTCAAGCGGAAGTTGGAGATGACGTCTTTGATGAAGATCCTTCTGTAAAGGCCCTTGAAGCCAAAGTGGCCACTATGTTCGGAAAAGAAGCAGCACTGTTTTGCCCTTCAGGAACCATGACCAACCAAATTGCTGTCCGTATAAATACCGCTCCCCAGGACCAGGTGATCTGTGACCGGCGATCTCATATATACAACTATGAGGGAGGGGGGCTGGCTTTTAATTCACTGGTTTCAGTAAGGCTGGTGGACGGGGACAGGGGGCGAATTACCCCCCAGGATGTAGAGGACAACATAAATCCGGATAACATACATTTCCCGGTCACTAAATTAGTAGTGTTGGAGAACACAGTTAACAAAGGTGGCGGCAGTTATTATGACTTATTGCAGGTAGCTGGAATAAATGAAGTTGCTGCACGAAATAAGCTTAAAATGCACCTGGATGGGGCCAGACTATTTAACGCCCTGGTAGAAACCGAAGAAAGCCCTGCCGATTGGGGTATTTATTTTGACACCATATCCATATGTCTGTCCAAGGGTTTGGGCGCTCCGGTAGGGTCAGTTTTATGTGGTAACCTTGAGGCAATGTCAATGGCCAAGAGGGTTCGAAAGGTACTTGGAGGAGGGATGCGGCAGGCAGGGTATTTGGCGGCTGCCGGACTATATGCGCTCGAACATCATGTAAATGCCCTGGCCGATGACAATCGTAGGGCGAGAACCCTGGGTGATATTGTCAGAAATCAGCCATTTGTCAAAAGTGTGCATCCGGTGGACACCAATATTGTGATTTTTGAATTGGAAGATAGTATATCTCCGAATCGGTTGCTAGAGAAACTCAGTGCTAAGGATGTACGTGCACTACCTTTTGGCGGTCAGGAGGTAAGGATGGTAACTCATCGGGAAATCACTGATGAAATGGTGGACCGGTTTTCGGAAGTAGTCAAAAAATTACAGATTTGACATGTTGCAGGATCAACGACCATTAGCGGAAAGAATGCGCCCACACCGTCTGGATGATCTTTTGGGCCAATCCCATTTACTGGGACCTGGAGCATCCTTGCGATTAGCTATTGAAAGTGGCGCGATACCCTCAATGATCCTATGGGGCCCCCCGGGTGTGGGGAAAACTACCATTGCTAATATCATTGCCAACAAGGCAAAGAGGCCATTTTATACACTAAGCGCCACAAGCTCCGGAGTAAAAGATGTAAGGGAAGTTATTTCCAAAGCGGGAAAACAGCATGGTGTGATCCTATTTATTGATGAAATACATCGATTCAATAAATCCCAACAAGATTCCCTTCTGGGAGCGGTTGAAAAAGGTGTAATAACTTTGATCGGGGCCACTACAGAGAACCCTTCATTCGAGGTAAATAGCGCCTTACTTTCACGGTGTCAGGTCTATGTGCTAAAGTCACTGGAGCAACCAGATCTAAAGTTGATTATCCAGAAGGCCCTGGAGGGTGAATTCAAGAACATCGAGATAGAGCTAAAGGAGTACGAAGCCTTGTTGAGATTAAGCGGTGGAGATGTCCGCAGGGTATTGAATTTGTTGGAATTGGTGATCGAAACTCAGGAAGCCCCGGTGGTCATAACCAATGAAAAGGTAACTGAGGCAGCCCAGCGACGGGTGGCGCTTTATGACAAGGGTGGAGAGCAGCACTATGACATTATTTCTGCCTTTATCAAATCAGTAAGGGGCAGTGATCCGAATGCGGCCGTTTACTGGTTGGCTCGTATGATCGAAGGAGGCGAAGATGTTAAATTTATAGCCCGCCGGTTGGTGATACTGGCTTCGGAGGATATTGGAAATGCCAACCCCACAGCTTTGGTATTGGCTACCAATTGTTTTCAGGCAGTAAATATGATCGGCTATCCTGAAGCTGAAATCATTTTGTCCCAATGCACCACCTACCTGGCCTGTTCTCCTAAAAGCAATGCCAGCTACAAAGCCATTAAAAATGCTAAGAAAATGGTGACCGACCAGGGTGATCGGCCGGTGCCGCTTTCTTTAAGAAATGCGCCAACCAAGCTGATGCGTTCCCAGGGATATGGTAAGGACTACCAGTATGCCCACGAACATCCGGGAAATTTTATTCCGCACGAGTTCCTTCCGGAAGGCCTGGAAGGTACCCGTTTTTATGATCCGGGAGAAAATGCCAGAGAGCATGAAATGCGGAAATGGCTTAAAGCCTTATGGAAAAATAAGTATAACTACTAGCGGTTTTCCAAAAGATATCTGAGGTGTTCAATTTCCTCGGTTGTATAAATTCCTGATTCAACGCTAAACAGAATAATGTAGTCGGAGATTTCCTGAGGCAGCTCTTTCTCCTTAAATTTTTCGATATTCTCCATGATCACCTGCTTGTCGTATGCAATATGTCGGCTGAGCCCAAGGTAACGAGGGATATGATGTTCAATGGATAGTCTCAGGAATCTTATTTCCAAATCCTTCATATCTCTTTTTATAGCTTTTTGGAAAGTGTCCCTTGATTGCCGTAGGTAGCCTATTTTCTTGAAAATGTTCCAACCGGGTTTGGCTAAAATTGCCTGAGTGGCAGCCATGTACGCTAATTCCAGTGCGTTCGGATCGCCTATTTCAGATAGTTTGTCAATTAGGGGGAAAGCGTGCTGGTAATCGAGCGTGCTTAAGTAAAACTTATGCCGTATTTCATCTATTGACCGATCCTGAGCATGGGTGCCCAATGGCATACTACCTAGAACCCACACCATTATGTACATTGTTTTACTCATAATTAAGGAAACAAAACAGGTAAAATGCTGCGTTTACTTCCCGGCTTTTAAAAAAAGCACACCCTTAGACTGTGCAATGATCTTGTCTTTATCCATGTGCTGCGCCCTAAACTTTCCACTATTGTAGAGTCCGGCCTGGTCCTGGTAATGAGGACTCATTAGGTGTCCGGATTGACCGGTAGGAAGTACGCTCAAAGAGTTTTTGATATCCGCAAGATCGATTAAAATTCGCATTGCCGCCCCCGACCGCACTTTATAGGGAGACTGTGTTTTATCAAAATCCATTTTATTGATCACTTCATCCCCCCCGCTGACTGCAAATGGACCTACATTGAATAGTAAATTGAATGGTTTTTTTCGACCGATTGCGTGAACATGTTCCAAGAGGTGTACCTTATCCCAGGTCCAGCTGTTGGGATCATTGCCCAAGGACTCCGCCAAATCATTTACGGCATCTTTTAAACTTAATCTTAATATCATGTCGCGGGTTTCATGCTCATCAGTATGAATATTATCCCACCACACAGAACGCTCATTGTTGATCAAATAAGACAGAGACCGTCTGGCTACCATTGTAGTCATGTACACCTGAAATTGATCAGCTCCCAGTTCATCTTCCATGGTGTTTTTTTGCAAGTGATAAATTAAACGATAGAAAATGGTAGGACCAACATCCTGTAGACCATGGCGGCCATCCCATTGGGTTAAATAATATAGGGTCTTCTCCTCTAAGGCGCTAAGTTCACCCGAAATCAAAGACCCCAAGGTTTGGGCCACTGCAGGGTAAACAGGGCTCTTATCATCCATTACCATTTCCTGGAAATCCTCTAAGTCCCATTGGTCATTTTCAGAGATCAATTGGGTTATGCGCTTTCCCCGTGCACCGGGGTAGTAGTATCCGGGATGAAGTACCTTATATACGCTGTCGGGTTGATTGTTGGCAGAATACACAAAACCATGATCGGGGTTTTCCGATCTGGGGTTTTCAGAAAATGGATACCAACCAAGGGGCTCATCATCGCCACTTGAACCGTTCAGGATCATTTTGGATTCCACATGGGCTGGCCTTTTTATTAGCCTTGCCACTGCCCACCAGGCAATATTCCCGTCTTTATCAGCATAGGTGATGTTCAGGCCCGGGGCTTCAAGCAGTGATACAGCACTCCTGAATTGATCAATACTTCTGCTGTGGGCCATTCCATAAGCTACTTGTAAGACCTTATTGGGAAATTTATTGTAGGTCCAAAAAAAGCTTACCGGCTGGTGTTCCAGTGAATCAACTATGGCGTTAACTTCATTTATTATTGGCCCATGTCTTGATGACCTCACTGTGAATTCCAGATCATCGCTGCCTTTAATAGCGATTATCTCCTTTCTGATATTCAGTTCTTCCCAGTGGTCCTGATACCAAACCTGCTGGGAGTTATCTGGATTGGCTTTTTCCCGGTAAAAATCCATATCATCATTGGGAAATATGGTTAAGCCCCAAGCGCTGAAATCGTTGTGTCCAATCAGGGCAAATGGGAAGCCAGCCAGGTGATTTCCGTAGAAATCAAACCCAGGACAACTCAAATGTGCCTCATAAAATACTGCTGGTTGTCCAAAGCCAATATGTGTATCATTAGCCAGCATAGGATAGCCTGATTTGGTTTTCTCAGATGCTATCACCCAGGAGTTGCTGCCCATCCAAACCGGTATAGGAAGTGACTCTAAAACATTCAAGGCAGTTGTGGTGATGGCCATAAGGTCTGAAGTATCTTGCAGGTTGGTTGGAATGGTGAAGTTTTCTTCGGTGGTATTCAGCTTTAGGTCATTAATATAGTCCGGGCCTAGTTTTAAGGCAATGCTGGTGATCAATGGGTCCGTTCGAATGGCGGTGTTAAAACTGAATCCTATATAACCGACGATTCGGTAGAGATCAACCGGGGTGAATTCTCTTTTTGGGATATTCAGCAGGGTAAATTCAGGTGGCGTTGCTCCAGTTTTTAGGTAAGTATTTAAACCCTGAAGATAAGCCAATGCGGCTTTTTGAAAAGGGCTTTCGTCTGATGACAAATAAGCGGCAGCAGATTTTTTGGCAGTTTCATTTATGCCTATGGTACGCATAAACCGATCCGTTTCCACCAATTCCGGCCCAAATATTTCAGCCAGATTTCCACCTCCTACTCGTCGCAAAAGCTCCATTTGAAACAGTCGTTCCTGAGCGTGTACATAGCCTAGTGAAAAATAAAGGTCATGCTCATTTTCAGCGTATATGTGGGGGATGCCATAGTTATCGTAATGCACCTGCACGTCTTTGTGAAGGCCATTCAACACTAATTCACCGCTATAAACAGGTTTGCTGGAGTCTAAAAACCAAAATACTCCCAGTACAATTATTGATGTCAGGATCACCGATGCTATCAAGATCCTCTTGAATATTTTCATAAAGATACCTACCGGTTACGACCGTATTGTTCATGACTGGACACCCAGTCTGAACTGGAAATGGCTGCGGCCAAAGAGATTTCACCTGCCAGCACCGCACCTGCAACGATTTCTGCAAATTTCCTAACCTTTCCCCGGCCATAACATCCTAAAAGTTCCAGGCATTCGCGTTGGGTGGCCAGGCCGACTCCACCGCCATAGGTTGCCACAATAAGTGAAGGAATGGTAATAGATATGTAAAGATCCTTGTCCGGGGTAAGCTCGGTGTACATAATACCAGCAGATGACTCCGAGACGTTGGCAACATCCTGCCCGGTGGCAATAAAAATGGCAGTGATGGCATTTGCCGAATGAGCGCCGTTGTTATTAGCGCCGGAAAGCATTGCACCAATGTTAGAAACCTGGCCATGATAGGTAAGGCTTTCCGGCTCAACCCGCATACTTTGTATTAGTACATCCCTGTTAAGAACAGCTTCTGCGGTAACCCTTTTACCCCGGGTGTGCATGATATTTACCTGGCTGGCTTTTTTATCGGTAGCCAGATTGGATTCAAGATAAAAATGGAAGATTTTGTTTTCCTTGTATTGATCTAAAATCCAACTACAGGCAGCAAAAGTCGCTCTACCCACCATATTCTGACCAGCGGCATCGCCGGTTGAGAAGTTAAACCTTAAATACGCAAATTTATTGGCCTGGTAATCGTCAATATATAATAGCTTTCCTATACTGGTAGTGGCTTCTGCTTTTTCTACAATCTCTTCATAATTCTCACGTACCCATATTACAAAATCCCTGGCTCCACGGGCATCTTCAAAGACAAAAACAGGGGCCCGTTGCATGGCGTCATCAACTATGGTACATTTTACCCCGCCGCAGGCGTTTAACACCTTCATCCCTCTGTTATACGATGCCACTAAAGTACCCTCAGTAGTGGCCATCGGAATAATGAAATCACCTTGCGCATGCTCACCATTAACGGTTAATGGACCTGCCAACCCCAGAGGAATTTGAGCAACCCCTGTAAAATGCTCAATATTACCTTTTAAGGTGTTGGGGTCGAAGGAATAATGTTTAATGTGATTTAATGAGAAGTTACAATACTTCTCCAGGAATTCCTGCCTGGTCTTTACCGCCTCAGTACCATAATCATTATCCGGGTCGCGGGGAATTTTGTTATCTGGCTCCGGTAGTTCTGATATGGCGCCGTACACCTTTAGGGTAAGTTTCCCAAAGGGCTTAGCCCTGAACTTTACTTCAATTTTATGCTTCCCAACTGCCAGTGGTTCAGTTTTAACGATGAAATCAAATGACCTCCGCAGCGGAAAGTCAATTGGTGATTCCCTGGATATGTCCGATGGAGATACCACTTCACCGTTTCCAAAATCCAGGGTGATCCGGTCCAGGGATATTTCCTGTCCGTTAAACTTAACGTGTATTATTTCCGTCAATTTGGAATCTTGCAGCCGATTCTTCAATGAAAATGATACGCCACCGTTATAATTCTTCAGGCTGCCAAAAGTATATAATTGTTTTAATAGAAGACTTGGAACAACCATGGTTTGCCGAATTAGTTTACGAATCTACACAGACTCTGTTGTGGATAAATATATAAAAAAAGACCTGGAAGATAAAATTGTGCAATTCGATCATTAGGCTGAATTTTTCAGTGGATTGGTTTAATATCCCCATTGCAACAAAAGTAGTACCTGGATCAAACCGATGGTAAATCCGAGAAAAGCTCCGGCCCATTCGATGAATTTCAACTCATCCTGAATAACCGACATCATCATGTTTTCCAGTTTATCACTGGTAAAGGATGCAACCTGTTCGAAAACCATGTTTTCCAAATTGACTGTGTCTAGCCGGTTGAAAAATTGGCGGGTAATCTTTGGAATAAACGATTCTATTTCACGGCAAATCTTGTCCCTTAATTGCAGCATTCGATTGTCATTGATGAAGGTCGAAATTATGGGATTTAAGGAAGATATTTTTTCTTTTAAATATCTTTCAACTTCGTCTTCGATGGCGTCCCTTATCTCACCCTGTGTGGCTTGCCGATCGATCTCATCTTTTAGTTGATCCATGGACAATAACTCTTCGGCCACTAATTTCGCCATCCGCCGGGCTAAAAGAGTCTTTCGTTTGGGAAATATTCCCTGTATCGTGAATAACCGCAAATTGATTGGTCTGCGGGGATAAAAAAGCATTTTGATGGCGATGTAGTTGGTAACGTAACCTATAACGGCGGAAATAAAAGGTATGACGTACAGCATCAAAGTATCTTCAGCGACGGTTTCTGAGCATTGAAAACATTAGCAGTAAGGACATTCCTGCACTTAACAGATAACCAATCCAGCTTAACACTGGAACTCCATAAAACATTACGCCACTCGATTGATAGATCATTGTTAAAGTAGAGGCCATTACAAAAGTGGAAATTAATATAGAAAGTACCAGTCGATTGGCTATACTGTTTAGTTTTTTTGTCAGAGGCTCCAGTCCGTGATATTCTACATGATAATAGAGCTCTCCTTTTCGCATCTTTCTAAGCACATACTTGAGCTCATTGGGAAATTTATTAAAAAACGAAAGCAACTGAGAACCCGTAAATAACAAGTCCGATCCTATATCTTTTAGTGAAAACTGCTCCAAAAATAGCTTTTTCCCATAGGGCTTAAAAAACTCGAAAGTCTGGAACTCAGGATGAATACGTTTCCCAATCCCTTCCAGGATTACCAGCGCCCGAAGAACCAGAAAAACGCTTCCCGGGACTTTTATTTGGTAGTCATAGATGATCCTTTGAAGGCCAACAGTCAAAGCCGACATATTGATATCCTCCAACTCCAGACTGGCAAATTCCTCAATTAGCTCGCTTAACCGATACTCAAAGGAACGCATATCTTCGATGTTATGATCAATGGCAAGCTTCTTGAAACTGATGGCCATGGCCCTTGGATTTTTATTGGCCATGGCCAATAGAATCCCGGCAAATGCCAGTTTGTCGCGTTTTAACAATTTGCCGGTCATTCCGAAATCTATCAGACATATTATGCCGTCTTTTTGAATCAAAATATTCCCGGGATGGGGATCAGCGTGAAAATAGCCAAATTCGAAAATCTGTTTCAGATAAATATTCATTCCCCTTTCGGCAATTTTCCTGGGGTCCAATCCCCAATCAAGCATCTGCTTTACGTTGGTAATCTTGCAGCCATGAATCAATTCCATGATCAAAACCTTTTCGCCTGATAGCTCCTTGTATGGTTTTGGCACCGTGAAGCTCTTTTCGTCCTTGTAGAAACTTCTAAAGTGTTGCAGGTTCCGGGCTTCGATGGTATAGTCCAACTCCTTGAGCAGGGTCTTTTCAATGGTACTTACGATTTCGATGGGATTTAATATTCCTTGCTTCTTTAAATAGGTTTCAGTCATCCGCACTATTTCCTTTAAAAGCTCCAAATCGGTGTATACCAGTTGTTTTACTTTAGGTCGGCGTACTTTGACAACTACGTCCTGTCCGTTTTGAAGCCTTGCCCGGTGAACTTGTCCAATAGAGGCTGACCCAAGGGGTTTGTCTTCAAAGTAGGAAAACAGCGAGTCTATACTTTGACCGGTTTCTTTTTCTATGATCTTAATTGCCTGATCACTTGGGAAGGGTGGGACTTCGTTTTGTAGCTTTTCAAATTCTTTGATCAACGGCAGTGGCAGGATATCGGGGCGATTGCTAAGAAGCTGTCCTAGTTTAATAAAAGTTGCACCAAGCTCCTCAGTTACCATCCTTACCCTTTCCCAACGACTGTATTCAAAGACTAATCGATCACGCCTGGACCAAGTCAGCCGCTTGCTTTGTGGGATCAGCTTGCTGAGTGGTGTATTGACCACTATGTCTTCGAATCCGTATTTTAGCAGCACCCGGATTACATCCCGTATCCGGCTAATATTCTTAATTGTCTGATCAAAAATCACTATGCAGGTACATTCATGGTAAAAATAGAAAAATAAACGAAAGAAATGCCATTCGAGGATAATAGCAGGCATTCTAAAATAATAAAGGCAGCGCCTTGATAAAGACACTGCCTTCAATGGTAAATATTGATGTTTTATTTCTCTGTAGCCTTCTTGATAGCTCTTTTAGGGGTTACAGGTTTTCTTGGGACCCTGGTAGCTTGAGCAGTGACAACAGACATTTTAGAAATTTTATTTTCTAAAACCTTTACACGCTTGTTTAGATCCAGTATTTCTTTGGCCTTAGAGAAGTCAAACTTGCTGATCACCTCTTTGATTATTTTGTTTATCTGCGTTTCGAAACTCTTTTTCTTAGACTCGGTTTTTTGGAAAAATTCATCTACTATTTTTCTACCCTCTTTCTCACTTATTTTGTCCTCGTCTACTAATTTGTCGATACTTTTTTGCAGTTTTTCAGCTGTCAAGGACGCTAACCCCACCCCTGTATATACGAACTTCTTAATTAAATCTCCCATTTCTATATTTGATAATTAGTTTAAAATTGATCTTAATCTGGTATACGATAAAAGGCGCATAAATGTTATGCATGCATAACATTTATGCGGGCGTAATATTAACTTACAATTTACAAAAAACCAATTCTTTTACTTAGAATTTGTTATTATGATTTATAATATCTCCAGGTTAATGAATTTGGCGTGAGAATAATCCAATACTATGCCAGCACTTTACTCACAATCCTCTACCCGACAGGGTAATACATGGGATGATATTGAGGAAAATCAAAAAGCACTCAATCAACATTTTGATCCAGGTTATAGTAAAAGCGTTGTAAAGAATGTGATCGGGCCCATCAACGACCGTTATTTTAAATGTGAATTCGTAGGATTTGATCAGTTGCCTCAGCGCAATAATCCGAAGAGGCCTTTGCTTTATGTAAGTAATCATTCCGGAATGGCTTTTCCGTGGGATGGAATGGTGTTTTCGTCTATAATGCTCAAAAGAGAAAACTATAATTTTCGAAACGCTGTAAGGACACTGGCAGCACCAGTGTTGTCCCAAAGCAATCTGATGAACCCATTTATTATTGAGAACTTCTGGAAGATAAATGGTGCAATAGATGCCAGATTTAAGAATTTCGCTATAATGATGCGGCAGAGGGACTTCAATATCCTGATTTATCCTGAAGGAGTTGCTGGAATTGGTAAAGGCTTTAATCGAAAATATCAGCTGCAAAGGTTCGCTACCTCATTTGTCAGGATGGCGCTGAAATATAGAACAGATATCATCCCATTCGCCACAGTTAATGGTGAATATATAAATCCATATGTTTACTCATGGACGTGGCTGAATAAATTGTCCCGGAAAATTGGAATTCCTTATATACCAATGGGACTTCATACAATTCTTCTACTGCTTTTTCCCTGGATGTTTTATTTTGCATTACCAGCCAGGTTAACCTACGTGCTGGGGAAAAGGATTAAGCCATATGAATTGGTTGACAAACCCTTTGAAGAATTGACTGAAGACGATATTAAGAATGTGCGGGACCAGATTAAGCACCAAATGCAGGAAGAGCTTAACCGGGCGGTGGAGAAGTTTGGAAAAAAAAGGTATTCATCAGGTAAGATCGTTGGAAATAGCATAAAAAATATGCTCACTTTGAATTACTATTGTCCACCTGGATGGCCTCTGCTGTTTCATGAGCATCATAGACTTTATACAAAACATCAGGGGCAGGAGTTCACCATGAATATCGGTTTTTGGTCTGGATTAAAATACCTAATAAGAAATCCCCTTACTTTGGCTTTTTATATTCC
>SMUY01222469.1_pt1 | contig 14408 bp, 17 predicted proteins | sample 2456441 | NCBI WGS metagenome assembly SMUY01 (sample SAMN11095931, study PRJNA526329) | marine sediment metagenome | biome: Marine sediment; feature: Surficial sediment; material: Deep marine sediment; isolation source: Hadal surficial sediment | place: Pacific Ocean | collected 2014-11 | depth...
GCACCGGTCAGGATCGTGCCGGGGAGTTGCCGCGAAATTCCGTTTGAAGACCCCATGCTGCTGTTTCTGTGCGAATTCGACGGTGATGCCGCCAAACTGTGTCCGCGAAATCTGCTGGCCCGAGTGCTGGACAAAGCGAGCGAGCTCGGATTCGACGCTTATGCCGCATTCGAGTACGAGTTTTTCATGTTCAATGAAACACCGGACTCGATTCGTGCCAAAAACTACCGCGATCTGCAACCGATCACGCCCGGGTCCTTCGGTTACTCGATATTGCGTAACTCGGTGCATGCCGAGCTCTACACTGAACTGCTGGAACTCTGTGAGCAGATGGACTTCCCTGTCGAAAGCCTGCACACGGAAACCGGCCCGGGCGTTCTGGAGGCGGCGCTGGCCGTCGATGATGCCCGGGAGGCGGCTGACAAGGCAGCACTGTTCAAGACATTTGTTAAGGTCTGGGCGCAGCGCAATAACATGCTGGCGACATTCATGGCCAAGTGGTCTAACGACTATCCCGGCCAGTCCGGCCACATTCATACGTCATTGCGTCACCAGGACGGTTCGGGTTCCGCATTCTACGATCCACAGCAGCCGATGAACATGAGCAAGCTGCAACGTCATTTCGTGGCCGGTCAGCAAAGGCTGATGCCCGAGATGCTGGTGATGCTGGCGCAAACGGTCAATTCCTATTCGCGCCTGGTTCCCGGTTTCTGGGCGCCGACGGATGCCACCTGGGGCTGTGAGAATCGCACTACCGCGTTACGTGTCATCCCGGGCAGCGACAAGTCACAGCGGGTCGAGTACCGGCTGGCTTCCGCCGACGCCAATCCGTATATCGCGCTGGCCGCATCGCTGGGCGCCGGCTTGTACGGCATCGAGCATGAGTGGGAGCCTGAGGAAATGGTGGTGGGTAACGCGTACGAGCAGCAGCACCCGAAACACCTGGCGCTGCCGCAAACACTCACTGCTGCTGCCGCAGCATTGCGTGAGTCGGATGCAGCCCGTGAACTGTTTGGTAACGAATTCGTCGATCACTATGCGGCCACCCGGGACTGGGAAGACCGCGAGTTTCGCAAACACATTACGGACTGGGAACTTGCGCGCTACTTCGAAATTATCTAGCGGTTGAAAGATGAAAGAACTGCATGCCGACTGGAACTACCCGACGAGTGTTCGCGTCGGCAGCGGCCGCATCCGCGAACTGGCGGATGCGTGCAAGCTTCTGGGCATGCAAGCGCCACTGCTGATCACCGATCCCGGTCTGGCCGCACTACCCATGGTGGAAGATGCGCTGTCGGCATGCGCCAGCGCGGATGTCCGGTGCGGACTGTTCGCGGACATCCAGGGAAATCCGACCGGAAGCAATGTCGAAAACGGGATTGACGCTTTCAGGGCCGGTGATCATGACGGGGTGATCGCCTTCGGTGGCGGGTCCGCTCTTGATGCCGCAAAAGCCGTGGCGCTGATGGTGGGGCAGAACCGACCGCTGTGGGATTTCGAAGACGCCGGCGACAACTGGACCCGGGTGAACGAGTCGGGAGTCGTTCCCATCGTCGCAATACCCACGACCGCCGGCACCGGCTCGGAAGTGGGGCGAGCATCGGTCATCGTCGACGAACTGCGGCGCGTAAAGGTAATCATCTTCCATCCGAAGATGCTGCCCTCGATCGTCATTCTGGATCCGCAACTGACTATCGGTTTGCCACCTCATCTCACGGCTGCTACCGGCATGGATGCACTGTCCCATAACCTCGAGGCATTGTGTTCGCCTTACTATCACCCGCTGGCCGAGGGCATAGCGATGGAGGGCATTCGATTAGTGCATCAGTACCTGCCCCGGGCGGTGGCGGACGGCAGCGACATTGAAGCTCGCACGCAAATGCTGGTCGCCGCCAGCATGGGCGCTGCGGCCTTCCAGAAGGGCCTCGGCGGCATGCATGCGCTGGCGCACCCGCTGGGGGCGCTGTATAACGCCCACCACGGTCTGCTCAATGCCATCCTGATGCCCTATGTGCTCAAGGCAAATCGCCGTGCAATTGAGGCGCTGCTCGAACGCCTGGCCCGTTACCTGGATATTTCCGAGCCCGGGTTCGATGGATTCTTAGGCTGGGTGCTGCAACTGCGAGAGCAGATTGCGATACCGCACAGCCTGGCAGCGATAGATATCGATGACAGCGATGCTGAAAAGGTTGGGCGCATGGCTACGGAGGACGCTGCAGCCGGTAGCAATCCGATCGCACTCAACGCCGAAGAATATTGCCGGATCTTCAGAGCCGCAGTGCAGGGTGCACTTTAGGTGTGAATTCTGTGAAGACTGCGCACACGGAGTAAGTATCCCCCGGCAAAGCCGGGGGGTCTCCTGGTTTTATTGGAACCGATCGGAAACATACCACCGGCCGGGATTGAGAAGGCATACTATGAGCAACTGGAGAGTCGGCCAAAGGCGGCCTGACTCACACAAAAGAGTCTCCGGAATACACGGGGCGGTTCAGCATGAACCCGAAGCAGATGACGAGAAGGAACGGAGTCGCCAGGATTGCCGGAAACCGGGTGAGAGTCACTTGAAAAACATAAGTGCTCATGAAGGCTGTGCCAAACAGCTTCCGAACAAACTACCGGGCAATCAAGCCATCCCTGGAAAGATATTCGGTAATAGCTTTTGCCTCGTTAACAATGATTGAGTAGTTCTTCGATTGATCAAAGCCTAAGGAATATCTGGACTTTGACTTTATGCCCCAGACTGGTTCCCGCTTGAGAACCGAGTAAAGCTCCGTCAACACCACGAGAGAATGCTCAAACTCGACAGCCTGCGGTTCCATGTACTCGGTCATTTCAACGCTGAATACATTGTAGTAACCGGTCGGCCTCAGGTTGACCGTCGCCTCGGGTCTCATATCTACGACAGTTGCCTCTGACCGGAGGCTCACCAGCTGGGTAACCAGTACCGCGTCGGCGTCGAGTTGCTCGACCATCGCCATGAATGTTGCCCGGGTCACCGGTGTCTTCGTATTCATGAGCGAGGTACTCGCCACCGATTCTGTACCGAGTTCCGATAGTTGCGAGACCACCTCTTTTTCGAGATACCTGCGCGAGTCAAATTTCGACAACAGGGTTATTACCAGGATTTTTTTGTAGGGGGTGTCCGCGGATTCCGATAATTCCTGTGTCCTGGTTATCTGCGGTCCCGTGGCGCAAGCACCCAGAACGAGCGTAATCCCGAAAATTAGCAATACCCTCATCAACGTCACTGCAATACCCTCAAATGAAAGCCAACCGAAGTCGCATCATGCGGATGGACGGGCGAAAATGAAAGGGGAAATCCGCCTGCGAACTTCCGATATCACTGCAGAAAATGACATTTTTCACCATCGACAACGAGCAATATAGTGCGGCCGATCGGGTGATGAGGACGTCGCGACCATGGGAGCAGACCGGGTCTGGGGCATGATGCCCTCGCCAACCCATTATCTTGCCCGCAACGCAGGCATGGTCCGCGGCGTGCGTGCACTCGGGCACTTTATCGGTCTCGAGGTAGCGGATCCCGGCGACACGACTCGCCCACTGGCAGCCGGCATGGTATTCACGGTGGAACCCAAGATTTACATCCCGGAGAAAAACATCTCGATCATGATCGAGGACATGGTTCTGGTTACGGACAACGGTCATGAGGTGCTGTCCGCAGGCACACCGACGAGTTCGGCGGAAATCGAGCGCCTCATGAATGCGCAACCCGACGATGTGCGCCGAGCGCAACACTAGCCGCTTCTGGACTATGATTATTTCATGAAAAGCCGCGGCACCCTGCTCGCACGATCGTATAGCCCGAATCTCGCGATCCGGTTGCTGGTGCTGGCAGCACAGTACATTATCTTTTCTTAAATACAGAACAGCCATTAGTCAGCTGTCCTGCAGCGCAGCGTGAATATAGGTGTGATCTTATATACAAAAATGCTAATATACGCTGCGAATAATAATCCTGAGGAGGTGACACATGCAGGATCAACCTGTTCTGTCGTGGAAAGTCGCCGGTTTGCTGCTCGGACTGCTGCTGATCACCGCCACTGCGCTGGTCAAGCCGCTGGGGGTCTCAACACAATACGTCGTTACCGATGCCATTGTGTTACACCGCGCGGCTCCAAACGCAGCCGAATCGAACGAATATCTCAATAAGTATGGCGAAAGAGATGACTGGGGCGTTGGCTATGGCTGGATGCTCGTCTTCGGCATGTTTGTCGGCGGTGGCTTGTCGGCATTTATCACCAAAAGGTTTCGGCAACGTGAGAATCCGTCACTGCCCTCAATGTGGCGGGAAGAATTTGGCAGCTCGTCGCCGCGGCGCATGATGCACGCATTTGCGGGCGGTGCATTGTTGTTGTTCGGCGCAAGACTCGCGGGAGGTTGTACCAGCGGTCACATGATCAGCGGCATTTCCCAGCTCACGATTGGCTCATTCATTTTCGGCATTTCGATTTTTGCCTCGGGCATCGTCACTGCGCGATTGTTGTACAAGAGGAGGCTCGCATCATGAAACTCGTATTGGGACTCGTTATCGGCATGGCGTTTGGCGCAATACTGCAACTCGGCGGCGCCTCCAGTTACAAGAAAATCATGGGCAGCCTGTTGTTAAAGGACCTGGACGTCATCAAGTTGATTTTGATGTCCATCGCCGTTGGCACTGTGGGCATCTATGCCCTTGACCTGGTGGACATGGCCAACATGAGCATCAAACCGACTTATGTCCTCGGCATCACTATTGCCGGACTGATATTTGGTGTTGGCTTCGCGGTTGCCGGATACTGCCCCGGAACCTGTGTCGTCGCAGCGGCGGAGGGTAAAACGGATGCCGCGGTTACGATACTGGGCGGTCTGGCCGGTGCCCTGCTCTATGCACTGGTGTATCCGGCATTCAAGGGCCTGATCGAAATCACCAACTATGGCGAGGTCACGTTCGCAAGCGCATTTGGCGTCAACGGCATCTGGGTCGCGATTCCTTTTAGTGCGGTCCTGTTCCTGCTGATGTTCAAAGTCTTGAAGGATCGCTACTAGGGCCGGACCAGCGTAAATCCTTCCTCTACCTTCTCGATAATGTGCGCCACTCCGGTCTGCACGGAAATGGCGTGTGGGCTCAGTTTGGGCCGGCTGCCATTTTTGCGCTCCATCGTGTCGAGCGTGTTTTCACAGACATAGAAACGCACGCCGTTGTCGACCAGGCTGGCAACACGTACTGCATGTGGACTATCTGCATATAACAGGCGCACACCGGGTCCGAAAGTAACGATTTCTATATCGATAAAATCGGGGCCGCCATAGTGCTTGATCAGGTTATTGGCGACATCGAGTACCACGGAATCCCGTTCCTGGTCGCTCAACTGGAGCACCACCTGCGCTTCGGCGAACGGCTTCTCCTCGAAGGAGTCCTGCGCCCAGCCAGGGCTCATCGGCAGGAATACGAGCACCATGGCCAGCCCCAGAGTCAAACTTGGTCGGGTATGCATAACGCTTACTCCAGCGCGCCGGAATAATCCGCAAGACCGGCATTTGCTGCAACGTTTTTGAGGACCGGCGTATTCAGCTTGTCGACTGTAATGGTTTTTTTCGCGCGCAGATACTCGGCAACGACCTCCCAGACCGGTTCACCGAAAGACTCGGAGCCTGTCGTCGCCCATCCGGCGACCTTGTATTTCCTGCCTGCATCCAGCATCCGGCCGTCATCGAGTGTCAGGTCCGCGATGCGGTAATCCATCGATGCGGTCGGGTCACAACTGAAATTCAGGCCACCGACCCGGACCATATCACCGCCCTGTTGAAAGTACGGATCGGTATGGAACAGGTTGTCGGCAACACTCTCCAGGATGGTCTTGATCTCGGCTCCCGACATGTCCCGAACATAAGTCTCGGGATAAGTCATCGCCGTCTGATCCATCACCCGCTCCATCGTGATCGTGTCACCCGGCAGCACCGAGGTGCCCCAGCGGAACCCCGGCGACAACGATATCTCCGCGCCACGAACTTGCCTGAGTGCATCGCAAATGACCTGATCGAAGGTGCCGCTAAAATTTCCGCGCCGGTACAGGAGTGACTCCGCAACAGCCAGCGGCTCCTGCAGCTTATCCAGATACGGTTTGCGTACATCATCAATGTAGGCTTGCATTGCCGAATCCGCGGGCAACAGGTTTGCGAATACCGGCAACAATCGATAACGATAATCATTGACCTTGCCGTTGCCGATATCCAGGTCGAGAACTGCCAGGAATTTACCGTTGGACCCGGCATTCGTCACCAAAGTCTTGCCGCCGGTATTTTCGATGATCAGCGGGTGCGGTATGCCGTCATGAGTATGCCCGCCGAGAATGGCGTCAACTCCGCTTACCCGGCTTGCCATCTTGACATCGACATCCATGCCATTATGCGATAGCACAATTACTGCATCGACCTTTTCGTTTTCGCGAACGTGATCGACAAGCTCCTGCATATCGTCATCGCGAATACCGAAAGTCCAGTCCGGTATAAACCGCCGGGGGTTGGCGATCGGCGTATAGGGGAAAGCTTGTCCAATGACGGCTATACGCCGCCCACCGACTTCACGAATGGTGTAGGGCTTGAAGGCGTGGCCGCTATCCTCATCGTAGGCATCCGCGCCATCGAATAATGCGTCTTCGGTGACTCGAACATTCTGCGCGATGAACTCGCCGTTGAAACGCTCGATGTTTTGCAGCACTTCGTCATCACCATAGGTAAATTCCCAGTGACCGGTCATGATATCGACACCGAGTAAATTGGTGGCATACACCATGTCCCTGCCGCGCGTCCAAAGCGCTGTGGCCGAGCCCTGCCAAGTATCCCCGCCGTCCAGCAACAACGAATTTCCGTCACCAACTGCATCACGCTGCCTGTCGATCAGCGTTTTTAAATGCGCGAAGCCGCCAACCTTGCCAAACTGCTCGGCCGCGGCGGCAAAATTGAGATAGGTAAACGCATGGGCGTCACTGCTGCCAGCCGCTGCGCCGATGTACTCCAGCAAATGCCGGCCGACCAGATGCGGCGGGCGGCCCGCCGCACCGGCGATGCCGATATTCACGTTCGGCTCGCGAAAATAGATCGGCAGCAATTGCGCGTGACAGTCGGTGAAATGCAGTAGGCGTACATTGCCGAAAGGCGATGTTTCATAGGGGTCGCCACGCACCGTGCCGCGCAAGCAACCAGGGAGAAGACCGGCAGAACCGGCACAACTGAGCAACCACATAAAGTCACGCCTGTGCATAGCTATCCGGCGGGCTCAGATTCAGGCAGGTTTGCAGATGCCGGCTAATTGGACAACACGCGTGTTCGCCAGGCCTTTGCTTCATTATCGGCCTGAACTGACGCCAGCTCCGCTTGCAACTTTGCCTCGATTGCCAACGCGATAGCCTGATCGGTGCGGCCATCGGCATCGGCCGCCTTTGCATCACGCAGCAGTCCCTCAGTCCTGCTCCAGACATTTCGTTTGGCCTCTGCTATCGCGAGCGCTTGTTTCGCGGCGGCGTAAATGTCTGCGAACGATGGTCCGCCCGCATGCTCCGGCGCAATTGAGGATACAGTCTCCTGCCCGCAGCCAGGGAGCAGGAACGCACAAGCAATCAGGAGGGTAGTTAGTTTATTCATGGTGATGCTCAATCCCTGTCAACGACGACTCGCCGGCCCATTCAATTCGAGACCATTGCTTATATATGTCAGAAAATATTCGAGGTTGCGATATTCGATGCTCTGCGGCTCCAGGGGCTTGGCGAAGACCTGGGAATTGCATTCGCTGATTCTCTTGTGCAGCGTCCCGATTTCACCCCATTTGGCACGGTAAACCGGCCAGTGCGTCGCATGCCCCAGCGTCGTACTCAGCCGATCAGCCCGCAGCATCAACCCCGCAGACTGCACATGGCAGCTCATACATGCGAAATTCAACTGCCCCCTGCGCGTGTAGTAGTACTGCTTCCCGGATTCATAGGCGGCGAGCGCCGAGGGATTGTCCTGCGGCACTTTGACGTTGATCGTATTGCCGCGAGAGGTAAATGACATGTAGGCCGATATCGCGGCAAGATCACCGATCAGATACGGTAAGAGTTCTTCATCGTTTGCCGCGCGGCATTGATTGATCGCCAGTTCGAGCGTAATAACCTCGCCCGCATCCGCATCGAAGTAGGGATATTGCTGCCGAATGCCAATGCCGCCATTGTCAAAACAATCGGCATACGATTTTCCATTCGCAAATGGGGCCTCGAACAGCGCCTGGCCGTCTTCGATGGCGATTTCGTAGGGAGGGAAATCCTCCATCTCGATCCATTGCTCTCTGGCGATCTCGTCAAATGCATAGAGCCCGTTTGCGAATTCCTGCAGCGGCACATCGGGAAATCGCCCCGTGTAATATTCGAGCATCGCTATGCGGTCCTCTTCCGGACCGGCCGTGGCGCCGGCGCCCGCGAACAGGCCAATAATGACACTCAGTAGAAGGATTTTGTTTTTCACTCGATTTCTCCTCCGGTCCTGGTTGGCGCCATCGTCGCTACTTCAAGACCGCCTCGGTGGTACTCGAATCGCCCAGGTTGTCCTCCCAGTGGATTTTGATCGTATCGCCAGCCACTCCGCCGGTGAACGAAAAAGACACGTAAGGATTCCTGGAGACGGCAGTCCCCCAATATGCGGTCATAACAATCTCGCCATTGTGCTCGGCGACAACCTCGGTAATGTAATGTGCCGGAAGGAGTTCGTTGGTTTCGGCATCACGGCGCAGGCCGGATTCCATGTCATGCGGCATCAGCGCCTTTACTTCGGAAATGTCGCCCTTTACTTTCGCCCGGATCTTGATCGGTTTACCCATTTTCCTGTCCTCGATAAACTTTTATCAGCCGCCACAACCGCCAATGGTTACTTTGACGTCTTTCGCTGTGCTGTACAGATTGCCACCGGCGCTGACCAATGCCAGTACCTGTGAGCTCTGGCCCATTTTGATTCTGACCGAGACCGACGGGATTGATCGGGTCGTCAAAATGAATGTTGCCGCGAGCGGCGTCGGATTATTGAGGACAACGATGCTGATCGATTCGACATTCTCGAGATCCGTGCTCACCGTCACCGGAACGACCGCACCATTCTCGGCGATGTCGGGTATTTTCATTTTGATCTGGTCGCTGCCGACCGGCGTCTGTCCAAACAGTTCAGCGATCGCCTTTTCGCCATTTTTTGCTGTAAATGCGCTGTCGGGGCGGGCGGCCAGCAACAGGCGTGGCCATGCGGCAATTGCGCCCAGGGCGAGCATTCCCTTTAGCACTAGTCTTCGGTGCGCTTTCATTTCTTACAACTCCATCTACAGTGTATGAATGAAATCGACCACAAGATCGATTTCCTCTTCAGTCAGGATGCGATGCCGTCCATAGGGCGGCATTCGCGTTGCCGGGTCGTTGACAGCCGCATCCCAGATCTGCGCGCGCAGATCGGCGCGATCAGGATAGCGGACTTTCATCAGCAAAAGTGGCGGGCCATAGTTTCCGGCAAGCTCGCCGCCTTCAATCGCGTGACACGCCAGGCAGTTGCCCTTGTTGCGGTCGAATGCAATCGCTTTGCCACGTGTAGTGGCATCAGGCGCCTGATTGTCGTCCGCCAGGCCCGGTTGCACGCCGATTAAGGATGCCAGCAGTGAAATAATCAGGATTCTCCGCATATTCTTGACCTCGATTCCTTTGCTTGCCCGGGCTAGTTCGCCGATTGTTCAATCATATAGTCGACAGCGGCAATAATATCTGCATCGCTCAATTGCAGTTGCCCGCCTTTGGGCGGCATGACGCCTTTGCCATCGATCGAGCTCGCGATCATAAGGTCGCGGCCTGCCGCTATGCGCTCTGCCCACGCGTCCTGCTCACCCAGGATCGGTGCGTCGCCGACGCCGGAAGCATGACACAGTGCGCAGGCCTGCAAATAAATGGACTCGCCGGGGGATATCCCGGCGACCGCCGCGCTTTGCACCTGCGAAACCGGCTCTTCTGAGGGTGCTGGCTCTGAAGTGATTTCAATGGCTGCCGGATCTTTACAATTTCTCATACATAGTTCGTTTTTTACGTCAGGCCGGTCGTCCAGGAAAAATCCGTCTTTGTTTGGCATTTCGATCGACGCCAGGTTGTCCTGGTTCAGTTCGAAGTCGTAGTCCACGAGGTCATTCAGATACAGCACATAGGCCGATATCGCGTAGACCTCGTCGTCACTGAGTGACTCCGGTTCCGCAAAGGGCATTGCCCGGTGAATGTAATCCCAAAGTGTGCTGGCATAGGGCCAGAAGCTGCCGACTGTCTTCTCGGGCCGCGACTCGGTCAGCGTTCCCTGGCCACCCGCGATAACCGGGTACCGGCCAACACCCTCACCGAATGATCCATGGCAGATCGCGCACTGGTCTTCGTAAAGCAATTCGCCGTCTTCCACGGTGCCTCCGCCTGGCGGCAATCCCAGGCCATCGGGCCGTATATCAATATCCCAGCCGGCGATTTCTGCATCACTCGCGTCACTGCCATAGCCGTAGTGCCCGGCCGGCTGGACGACCGGCGCATTGAATTCCGTGACCTGGATTTCACCGCCTGCGCCGGCAGCGCCGTTCGCACCGCAAGCCACCAGGACACACGACGCCAGGATCAGTGCTGCACGCGAACCATTCAGAAAACCGCTAGCGAATCTGCACATTGGTCACTTTCCCGTTTTCATGCAAGCGCCAGGTATGAATCGCGTTCTTGTGATAGATCGAATTCGTGCCACGGGCTTCGCGTAGCTGGGTATAAGTGGGCTGCACGTAGCCGGTTTCATCAACCGCCCTGCTCTGGATCATCGCGGGCCCGCCATCCCAGTCCCATTCAAGGGCGAACCGCGTCAGCGCTTTTGGCAACACGAGGCCCTTCAGTCGCGCCGGACGCCAGTTGGCGCCGCCATCGAATGACACATCAACGCGTTTGATCTTGCCTTTGCCGGACCAGGCCAGCCCCCGCACTTCATAGCGGCCCTTTTCCCAGAGCGGTTTTTCAGGGCAGGGGAACGTCACCACCGAGTTACATTCCTGTTCGAAAGAAAACTTGCGGGCACGCCCGTCGGCCAGCAGGTCCGTATATTTGGAGGTTTCCTCGCGGTGGTACCACGGCTGATCGCCGACCTCGAGCCGGCGCAGCCACTTGACACAGGTATTGCCCTCCCAGCCCGGATTGATCAGGCGAATGGGATAGCCCTGTTCCGGCCGTAGCGGTTCGCCATTTTGCGCGTACACGATCAGGGCGTCATCCATGGCCTTTGCAAGTGGCACCGAGCGGCTCATATGTGATCCATCGGCGCCTTCGGCAAGAATCCACGCCGCTTCTTTCCTGATCCCCACTTCCTGCAGCAGGGTAGACAACAATACGCCGCTCCATTCGCAGCAACTCAGCATGCCATGGGTAAATTGCAGCGCATCCATTTGCGCCCCGCGCCACTCCATTCCGCCATTGGCCGGACACTCGAGAAAGCGAATCATCGATGTACCCGGAAAACGGCGCAAATCATCGACGGTCAGAATAATCGGCCGTTCGACCAGGCCGTGAATCATCAGGCGATGTTGCTCAGGGTCTATATCCGGGATGCCGGCATGGTATCTCTCGAAAACGAGACTGCTTGGCGTAATGATGCCGTCGAGTTCGGCAAGCGGCGTAAAACTGATTGAAGCGATTCTGTCCGCAGTCAGCCAGGGGACATTGCGTCGGACGATATGTTTCTCGAATCGCGAGGGCTTGCCGTACGGTTCCGTCAGTACGCCAGGCCCCAGGGAGCGCGTCCAGCCGGGCACATTCGGTGGCAGATTCTCAGCGGCCGCGCGAGCATTCGCAGACAGGGCCCCGCCTGCGATCACGCCGCCGGCCAGCAACAGTCCGTTCTTGAGGAAGTTTCGGCGTTCCGCCTGGGGCAGTTTTTGCGCCTCTGCGGACACCCGCTGCAGTAGCCCGGCTGTACTATCGGTCTTCGATGTCATCGAGATGCCCCCGAACTGATGAAAATCTTTTAGTCTTGGCGCCCGTTTCACTGTATATTAGAAAATTCTAACATAAAAGAAAAGCCCCTGACCGGGGACCGTGGATAATGCGACGAATTCAGTGGATGCTTTTGTTGGTGTACTGCTCACTGGCTGGGCCGGTGGCCCATGCGGATGCCACCGACGCCTGTCCACCTGCCAAAGGCGTGGCCGTACAGATCCTGGGATCGGGCGGACCCATTGCCGACGATGACCGGGCATCGTCCGCCTACCTCGTCTGGATTGACGGCGAATCGAGAGTACTGATCGACGCCGGCGGCGGGGCATTCCTGCGCTTCGGCGAAGCCGGCGCGAGCTTTCTAAGCCTGGACTTTATTGGACTCAGTCACTTCCACACGGATCATTCCGCAGATTTTCCCGCATTACTCAAGTCCGGTTACTTTTCGAACCGCCGGCGGAGCCTGATCGTCACCGGTCCGGACGCCGGCGGACCTTTTCCGGGCCTCGATGATTTTCTCGCGAGCATGCTCGGCAAAGATGGCGCTTATGGATACTTATCCGGATATCTTGACGGTACCGGGGGTCTGGCGAATATCGCGTCGTTTGAAATCAGCAAAGATATCGTTGGCGCCGTTACCGTACTCGGTGATACCTCCGGAAACATACAGATTGACGCGATGCATGTGCCACACGGTATCGTGCCCGCACTGGCCTATCGCATTCGCATCGGTGATGTAATCATTGTATTTTCCGGTGATCAGAACGGCAGCAATGACGATTTCGTTGAATTCGCGAAAAATGCCGCCGTGCTGATTGCGCATATGCCTGTTCCCGTAGGAATCAGTGGCGCCGGGCGCAGCTTGCATGCGCCACCAGGCGTCATCGGGACTATCGCCCGGGAGGCGCAGGTCGGCACCCTGGTACTTAGCCATTTGATGGCCAGAAGCTTGCGCAACCTGGACAGCAACGTGGCAACCGTGAAGTCCCATTATAATGGTCCGGTCATCGTGGCTGATGACCTCGACTGCGTGATCATAGAAAGTAAGGAGGCAACGTGGCAATAACGGAAGATATTGATCTCGAACAAATGACCAAAGCGGCCGACAAGGCCAGCGCCCTCATGAAAACCCTGGGCCACAAAGGACGTCTTATGGTCTTGTGCCAACTTGCGGGCGGGGAGAAATCCGTGGGCACATTGTCGGAGATTCTCGATATCCCGCAATCCCCGCTATCGCAGCACCTGTCGCGCATGCGTAAGGAGGGACTGGTGCAAACCCGCCGTGAGGCACAAACCATCTACTATTCCCTGAAAGCGGGCGAGGCAGGCAAAATCATCGAGTGCCTGTACGGCCTGTATTGCGCCACGGACGCATAATTTTTCGCCTCGCCGATCTGCAAAGCGATTTAAGCTCCCACATTTTTTTGATGCATTACAGCAAAGGTTGCAGGCTCATAGGTAATTCTGCTTATATTAGGTTTCTCAAAATTAAACAAACATAATTTAAAGCAGGCGACGCAATTGCCATCGCCAACCATCCGGCTGCCGCGCTGTTTGCCACCGGCAAAAGAGACTTGCCTCTCCCGGTGGAATTGCTGCCCCCCGATGTTGGTGCTTCCTGCTCTACCGGACTCTCGATAGTCTGGAATTCTGCCGGGAGAGGCGCCTTTTCAACATCTAACTAATTCAGTTCTGACCTGGCTGACTCGAGCGCCTGGTTGAAGTAGAAACTGTAGAATTCGATATTGCCGATACCGACTATCTTGTCGGCGATCTCCACCCCTCGCGCATCAAGAAACAGAAGTGTCGGTGTCACCATAGCTGCGTAGCGATCCGCAAAATTCCTGCCACCAATATCGTTGCCGTTGAAATCTGTAACCGTAAAACCCGCGTCCAGGCTAAGCTCGCGAAAGATTACCCTGTCCGCCAGTTCTCCGGCCCGGATCATCGGAAACAGCACCTGCTTGCGCAGCACTGCACAGAACCGGCAACCGTACTGGGAAACGAAAACGACGATGGGTAATCCGCGCTCGGTGGACACCCCGGCATCCGTCACGAATGAATCTGCCAGCGCAATGAGACGTGCGGGTTTCTCCGACTCATCCACGCAAGCGGCCAGGCCAGGCAAGGACAGGCACAGCATTACCACGATAGCCGTCAGACTGCGTGACCATTGGCTGTGCATAGTCACTTTCCTGGCCCGATCTTGTTTGCGTCGCAGTTAGTTTGTCTGCAGAAATTCAATGCTGATTTCAACCACGTCAAAGGCGTACAAATCACGAAAAAAATGATCCGCACCATCGATCTCAACGTGCCTGACGTTGCTGCGCGTTACAGATGCCATGGCTCCCGCAAGACCGGCGACCACCTCGTCGTCGCTACCTGAAAAAACCAATACAGGAATCTCGA
>SMUY01257000.1_pt1 | contig 14389 bp, 16 predicted proteins | sample 2456441 | NCBI WGS metagenome assembly SMUY01 (sample SAMN11095931, study PRJNA526329) | marine sediment metagenome | biome: Marine sediment; feature: Surficial sediment; material: Deep marine sediment; isolation source: Hadal surficial sediment | place: Pacific Ocean | collected 2014-11 | depth...
AGGAAGAGAATCTGTTAATTCTATTACACGGGACACCCCACCTGCCTTCAAGAACGTAGAAATTTATTATTTGGTGAACAAGGCGACTGGTAGCTTCGATAAATTCCCAAAATCCAGAAAGGGAAAATTAAAGGTCTTCACTAATAACACTAAAGAGGTTAAGAATTTTGTTAATGTGAACAAATTAAACGTTAACAAGGAATACGCATTGGCGAAACTGGTCAAGTTCTACGACACGCTTTAATTAATATCTCATGTGAGCGCTTATTGTATTGATAGTATTATTTATTTCTCACAATTCTGCTAGTCAAGTTAATGCGAGACGGATGACATCTGAACTATATCGCGCCGATGAATATATTAAGTACCGCGACAAAACGATGAGTTATAGTTTGCCTAAGGACTATCATGGCTCACCTTATTTCAATGACAATTTTGTGTTGGGAAATGTCTATAAAGGAAATGAACTTCTCGCTGAAGATATACCCTTGCGCTATAATATTTTTTCTAATGAAATTGAAGTTAAAGAATCATTGGAAAAAGGGGATGAAGATGCAAAACCTCTTACTAAATCTTCAGAGATCTTTGTAAAGATCGATGATACAATTATAATCCTTGTTCCTTTTAACGGTAAAGATGAAGACGGAAGCTATTTTCAGGTACTATTTGAGGGTAAGAAAATAAACTTTCTGAAAAAAGTTACAAAGGAATATACATCACCCAAAAAAGCATCTACTTCGATAACCAGAGATTTAAAGGGTGCCTTTACAGATAAAACTACTTTTTTCTTACAAACAAAAAGTGGTAAAATGTATGAATTGCCAAAGGCTAAAAATAAAAAGTTACTGGTATTTGGCAAATACAAAGAGTATCTCCAAGAATTTGCCCGGAAGAATAATTTGAATCTCAACAAGGAGGAGGATCTAAAAAAGCTTATTGTTCATTATGACAGCCTGTAAGAACTACTTTAAATTTTTGGCAATCGCACCGCTTAAATTCTTTATATAAAAAGAAGGATAAATTCCATAATTCTTGTAAAAGGCTTTCGAAAACGACTCCGCACTTTTAAAGCCACAGTCCTGAGCGATCGCTTTGATCTTATATTTTCTAAAAGTGGTGTTGGTCTTTAATTCGTCAAAAGCATAGATAATTCGCAGATCATTAATGTATTTTGAGAAATTCTTCATTTTCTCAATATTCACTACCTTAGATAAGTAAGTAGAATTAGTACCAAAAGACTTGGCCGTATCACTTAGAGAAACTTTTTGCGAAAGGAATCCCTTTTTATTCTCGAACTCATGGAGGTAACCTAAAATTTCGTTGATAATCTCTTCTGAAATCTCACTTTTCTGAATCAACGGCTCTGTATCGATATTAGAAGAATATGTCGTCTTACCCGCTCGAGCCATCAATGTCTCAAAACGTTTCTTATAGATTCGTTGTCTTCTGAAATAATAGCCCAGCGCCACTACAACCACAAGAATAACCAGTAATGCAGTCCAGATCTTTGCCGTCGAGATCCGATTTTGAATTTGCAAGTCGTTAATGAGCTCGTCTTTATTTTCGAGTAGCTTTGGAATCGTATACTCTTTTTCGGTTTTCTCCTTTATATAGATCTGTTTCGCTTCGATAAGACTATCCACATATACCAATTTATACAAGTACTTTAATTGCATCTCTTTATTTTCCCGCGACTTGTAATATTCGGTTAGTCTGTGGTACACCAATGGTAATTCCGGGGATAATACTTTATTGCTGTCATAAATGGAATCTACTTTATTAAAGTAATACAAAGCCTCTTCCTCCTTGCCTTGATCGTGATAGATACTCCCAACATAATAGTTATAGAAAACAGGATAGCTGTTGATGTAAAAATCTCTGTATTGATCTGCCTTGTTCAAGCTGTCCAGGGCTGCTTTGTAATTTCCTTTTATATATAAGGCAGTTCCTGTTCTCGAAACGAACGCATGGTAACTGGTGGTATCTTTTTCCTCTAATGACTTTTCTATGCCTTTTTTAAAATAATATAAGGCCGAATCGGGTTTCTTCAATCGTACATAACATTTGCCCAATCCTTCTACCGAGGAAAGATAATGCTCATAATACCGATCGATATTTTTATTTTCCAGTAACAAATTGTAGGTTAACCTCTCTGCATCCAATGTTTTGCGATAATCACCCCACAACGCGTTGATACCATTTATTTGGTGCAGCGCTGTTATTTGCTGTTCGACATTATTTTTCTCCTTCGCAAACTGATAGCCTAATATTGCGTTTTGTAAGCTTTCTTCGTATGCTTCGTTTCTAAACAGATAAAGTGATTTGAAGAGGTATCCAATTGTGGGGAAGTTTTGATGGTTTCCATTTTTGGACAATGCGATGGTGGTATCCAAATACTTTAAGGCATCTTTATAGGTAGCCACAAAAGACAACCTGCTGTACCCTCTTGCCATCTTTATACTGTCGCCTTCCATACGAGCTTTGTCGATATATACAATAGCAATTTGCTTTGCGATCAATGAATCATCAACATTTTGATCGTACAGGCTGATTAGGGTATCGTAAGGTTTAGAGAATAGGTTTTCATGACTAAAATCCTGTCCAAATAAACTATGACCAATGAAAACAATTACTATTAAAATTTTCTTCATAAAGGACCTATACAGTATCTAAGAGTATTAGGAATTCAAACATTTCATTTGGCTTACAACTCACCCAAAAATTAGGGTTACTTTACTTCTATTCGCCGTTCGATACCCATTAAAATTAACTTTTTATCGGGCAACTTCCCAAAACATAATTATTAGTTTTATATTTCAAAAACTAAACTACTCATAAATCGTCTTTTATAAACTACACCTCCTGTCTATATTTATAAAATAAGACTCTAAATTAATAAAAGGAATGACTTTTGATTAGTTTATGACCATAACCTTTTCTAATTTTGAAGTATAAATAAAAATGTAAATTTATAGCGATGAGAAAATTTATTTTAATAGCGGCTGTATTGAGCATATCATTCAATAATACCGCACAAAGTTTTGATGGAGCTTATCAAACCAGACAATTTGTCAATGATCTCTATCAATTGGATGAATATATCAAAAGACGGAACAAAGGAATTGATTTTCAGGATACTAATACCTACACCGGCACCCCATACAATAATCCTCATTACCTCTTAGGGAACGTTTATAAGAACGATGAGTTATGGGCGAACAATGTTGCATTGCGATATAACGCCATGGCTGATGAGATTGAAATTAAAGAATCTCTTACAGCTGACGATACCGAGGCTAAAGTACTTACGAAATCTCCAGATGTTTTTGTGAAAATTGTAAACGATATCTACATTTTCGCCCCTTATAAAGGAGGCATTGAGGGAGGTGGATATTTCATGGTTCTATTTGAAGGAGACAAAATTGGACTTTTTAAAAAGCCAAAGAAGAAATTTACTCCTGAGAAAAAAGCGACCACTTCGATCACGCGAGATCTTCCCGCGAGCTTTAAAGATAAACCCGTTTATTATATCGTTGATAAGAGTGGAAAATATTACGAATTACCCTCATCAAGAAGTAAAAAACTGAAGGTTTTTGGCTCCAATAAAGATGCGATCAAGAGATATGTAGCTGAAAATAAATTAAATCTCAATATTGAGAAAGACCTTTTAAGAGTGGTCAAATATTACGATACTTTTTAGTATGTATCTATCCTGAAATAAAATCTTTTAAATAATAAGGTTCAAAATAAGCGACATCCACGGTGTCGTTTTTTTTGTATTTGCATTCAGCAAGAGGAGCCATTTGAGCGGCCGATGGTAGATCTTCTTTTCTGAAGGACGCGTTCGGATGATTACAAAGGGGTTCAAACTTTTCGACCCCATTGCCAATGAAAGTCACTTGCCCATTTACTAAATATTCTGAATAAGAGGCTTCATTCAATATTTGTGCTTGTGTATCACGTATCTGTTGTTTTTCCGATGAAAAAACAGCGCTGTAAACCTCCATTCTCCGCGCATCCAACATAGGCACGATCACTCCCGAAGATTCTTCAACCCTGGTCGCCAAAGACTCAAGAGTAGCTATGGCGATCAACGGAATGTCCAACGCAAAACACAATCCTTTCGCTGCCGAAACTCCAATACGTAAACCTGTGTACGATCCGGGGCCCATGCTCACTGCAATGGCATCAAGCTGTTCTTTAACGAGTTGAGCATCCTTCAAAACGGCACTGATATAAACATGTAGCCATTCGGCATGGGAGTAGCTTTTGCTATTATCTTCGTTTAATGCAATAACGCCTCCGTTTACCGAAAGCGCTACAGAGCAATTTGTCGTTGCAGTTTCTATACAAAGTATGTTTGCCATTAATCTTCGCTGTCTTCTTTCGTATCCCATTCTGAAGATTTCTCCTCAACCTTATCCCCGGATTTCAGTTTTTTGGTCACCAAATTATAGGGCCCTGTAATCACAATGTCATTCTCGGTCAATCCCGACGTAATTTCAATATTACTATCGTCCTGAATACCCGTAGTTACGACCTTCAGTTCGGCCTCACCTCCATTATTCACAAACACCGCTTCAAACTTCTCTTCATCTGCCGAGGCTTTTCCTCTCACTTTACCTTTCTTTTTACTGATGGTATCCGAAGGCAATTTTACTAAGATAGCACTAATCGGTACTCCGATAATATTTTCTCTTTTATCCGTGATAATATCGACGGTAGCCGTCATTCCAGGTCGGAACGGTGAAAAATATTCCGGTTTTCCTTCAGTAAGGTCTTGATATGACGCAGGAAGAATACGCACTTTCACTTTAAAATTGGTCACTTGATCCACCGAAAGTGCGGTCTCGGCAGAGTTCGCGATTTCTGTCACGATACCCTTAAATTCTCTTTTCAAATAAGCATCTACTTCCACTATCGTAGAATCACCAATTGTCACTTTTACGATATCATTTTCATTGACATCTACTTCAACCTCCATATTGCTTAAATTTGCCACTCGCATAATCTCTGTACCCGCCATTTGTGCAGTTCCTACAACCCGTTCTCCCAATTCAACAGATAGCTTAGAAATGGTCCCGTTCATGGGCGCAAAAATGCTTGTTCGGGCTAAATTATCCCTTGTTTGTTTCACATTGGCAGCAGCACTCTTTACATTAAAGTAGGCAGATTCTCTATTCGCCTGGGCCATTTCATATTCGGCCACAGAACCATCCCATGTACTTTTGGAAATAACCCCTTTCTCAAATAATGCCTTGTTTCGATCGTAGGAAAGTTTGGCATTTTTCAAACCGGCCTCTGCCTGAGAAAGCATAGCTCGTACGTTTTGTAATCCGGCCTGTGATTGGGTCAACGCGGACTGGATCAAGTCCGGATTGATCCGCACCAGCAGATCGCCTTTTTCTACTTGTTGTCCTTCTTTTACTGGAAGTTCAATAATTTCACCGGAAACTTCAGATGAAAGCATCACCTCGATTTCCGGCTGTATTTTACCCGTCGCTGCTACCGTTTCTATGATAGTGATAGGTTCTATCTTAGAAATTAGAACTTCGTTGACATCCCGCTTGTTTTTATTGCCGCCAAATACAAGCAAGGCAACGATCACAATAACAATAGCAGATATCCAAATTAACTTCTTCTTACTCATAATTATAACTTTAGGTCGATTGCCGAAATACCAAAATACAATTCTAATACTTTCAATTTAAAAATATATTCGAATTTGGATCTATTGGTTTCAATATTAGCGCTGTCATAGCGCAGTTTTGACTGGCTAAAATCAAATGCATTGGTCAATCCTACGTCGTATCTATCCTTGGCATATTGATAGGCCAATTCTTGTGATTCGAGGGCAGATAGCGCAGCATCAAAGGCTTTTAATGATCCTTTGGCATCCACGTAGGCTTGGTAAACGTTGGACTCCAGATCCAACTTAGCCTGCGATAACAAGTATTCTTGCCTTTTAATGTTTATTTTATTCCTTTTTACATTATTTCTTGTGGTCGAACCATTAAAAATTGGTACGTTCAACTGAAATCCATACGATATTCCATCGTTTGTATACAATTGTTCTATAAACGGTAAAGGATCTAGCTCAATAAACATAATATTGGGAATTTCACCTGTTACAATTTGGCCTGTTTCCTGAACAATACCAATATCGGTTGTGATGGTTGGATTGTCCGGATCAGTAACCGCCGATATTCTTTTAAAATCTGATTCTCGTGTATTATAGTTAAAAAAACCATTTAATGTAGGATAGTAGACGCTTCGTGCAATTTGCAAGTCCTTTTCAGCCATTTCCAGGTTTTTCTCAGCAATTTTGACCTCGGCCCTGTTTTGCTGAGCTACCTCTATAATTTCCGCGATATCTTTTGAGGATACTCCTTCATCAATAATGTCATAACCCTCATCTTCAATATTAAAGTTTTCGTAATCATCGATCAAAAGCAATTGTGTCAAGTTGATCAATGAAATTCGTACAGCATTCTCAGATTGCACGATCCTTTGTTTTTCCAACGCATCTGTCGCTCGAATTTCCAATAGATCACCCCTCGGCAAAACTCCGGCATCAACTAAATTAAGCGTTCGTTCTATCTGCTCAAGTGTGACTTCATTTTGTCCTTCAATAGACTCCAGGTTTGCCTTGTTCAATAACACCCGCAAAAAGGAGTTGGCGACAAACAAAGAAATATCATCTTGCATTTTCTTCAGACCATATTGTGCAGAAAGCTGAGAAAGCTCTGCCCGTTGAACACTTCGTAGATTTCTAAGGCCTCTAAAAATACTAACGCCCATAGTAATACTGTAGGACGAGTTACGAGATGTTTGATTACGCAATATACCCGTTGTTACGTCCTGTGTTAACCCTGTATTCCAGAAATTGGAAGCCGACGCATTCAATGATGGCAGGTAATTACCAAAAGCATCACTTTTATCGATGTCCGAACTTTCCAGATCAAGCTCACTCTGCTTCACAGAAATGTTGTTTGCCAGTGCGTATTCAACACACTCTTTAAGTGTCCATTTTTTATTTTGAGCCCGCGTACTAAAACCGAGGCACAGAATTATCATAATGATTCCTATTTTCTTCATAATTGAATATAGTTGATGAATTTGTCTTTTGAATAGTGAAAGTGTTACAAAGATCGCGAAAATTACCTATCAAATTAGCCGCCGTTACGACCAAAATCTTTAGCAGGTTTGATCTGATTCCATACTTTGATTTTATCGTCTTTGGAAATTCCACTTATTATTTCTACGTTGATCCCGTCACTTATCCCTAATTTAATGTCCTTTCTCTCAAACTTCTGATCACCAATTTCGATCTCGACAAAGGGTAATTTTGTTTTAGGGTCGTATTGCACCAATCCTTCTTTGAGAGTAAGTACACTATCGGCACGAGCCAGGATTATGGAAGCATTGGCACTTAATCCTGCCCGGATGAAAGTGGTGTCTTTTTTACTCAATGTCCCCTTTATTTCAAATTGAATCGCCCCATTCTCACTTATTCCTTTTGGTGCGATATAATCTAAAACCGCATGAAATTTTTTATTTTCAATAGCTCCTATAGTGATTTCCAACGGAAGATTCTCTGAAATTTTCCCAACCTCGCTTTCATCCACTTTTCCTTTAAATATCATATTTTCCAAGTCGGCCAAGGTTGCGATGGTAGTGCCATCATTAAAATTATTGGCTTCAATTACCTGGTTTCCAGTCTTCACAGGCACGTCCAAAACCATTCCGGATACAGTTGCTCGTATTTCTGTGTTCGCCAAAGCACCCAGTCCTCTTGTCGTTCCTGTCTTTACGATGTCATACGTTTGTTGAGCCCCTGTAAGATTCACTTTTTCCTGGTTGTAGCGTTGTTGAGCCTGATTGAAATCTAACTGGGCATTGTCAAATTCATTAGCTGAAATCACGCCCTTTTCAAATAATCCTTTCTTTCGACCGTAAATATTTTTTTGACTCTCCAAAGCCAAACGAGCCGTTTCAACCTGTGTTCTGGAACGGTTGATATTATTTTTGGCACTGTTCAATGAGTTGACATTGGGCACCACCCTTACTTTGGCAATTAAGTCGCCGCTTTCAATAACATCACCTGCTTCGACATAGATCTTATCGATAATTCCGGAGATATTCGGTTTAATAAAGACCTCTTCCTTGGGTACTATACTTCCCGTCGCTACTGTCTTTTTAATGATAGTTTCTATCTTCGGAGATTCGGTAGTATAAATTACAGGGTCTTCCTGGTTTTTCTGAAATAGATAGTACAATGCACCTACAAAGGTGATGACAATGACTACAAGTATGACGATGGTAACGGTTTTTTTCATGTGAATGTTAGTTAAATATATTATTAGGTACGTAATGCATCGACCGGTTTTACTTTTATCGCGTTTTGGGCAGGGATCAATCCCGCCATTAATCCTGAAACAATTAAAACAGTGAGTGCTATTATTACCACTTTTATATCTACGCTCGGATTGGCAAACATATCTACCGGACCATTGGCATCCAGGATCAGGTTGACAATGTAAATAATAAAGGCACCGAATGTAATTCCCATCATCCCTGAAATAATTGTCAAGAAGATAGACTCCAATAACACTTGCCCCCGAATGGACCATGGAGTGGCTCCAAGGGCTCTTCTGATACCAATTTCTTTCGTTCGTTCTTTAACAACGATAAGCATAATGTTGCTGATGCCTATAATGCCTGATATCAACACCAGGGAGCCAACAAAATAGGCAATGAGTCTCAATGCAAAAAACAATCCTTCTATCCGGCTATATTGTTGGTATATGTCGAAATTACCAATGGCCCTGTTATCATCCGGGTGTATAGAATGCCGCTCTTTGATTACGTCAAAAATTTGTTCTTTCAATTGTGTTATGGAAGAGCCATCTTCTGCAGTGATTGCCATCCAACCAACTTTATCTCCTTGATTAAAGGCTTGTGAAAACGAGGTGAAAGGCACATAGATCTCTTTTTGGTCTTCTTCATCATCCCCACCTTGAGATTTCTTTTTATAAGTACCAACCACCATAAAATTCACTCCGTTTATTTTCAAATAAGTGCCTATTGGATCTTCTCCCAAACCGTACATACTGGTCTTTACCCCTTCCCCAATAATTGCCACCTTCCGTTTTTCATTCATGTCACCATAATTGATAAAACGTCCGCTGGTAATATCCATAGGTTGTTGCTGGATAATTTCAGGATAATCCCCATACACATTGAATGCGCCTGTATTAAGGCCTCTTACGACATTATTACTTCCACCGAAACCCCCCAACTGATTGCGAGGTGAGACAAAACGCATATTGGGAACATTATCTTTAATAGCCTGTACATCCCCAATTCGATATCGAAATCTTCGCCCCTTAGGTAATCCTTTATAGGGCTTGGAAATAGATTGAGTCCACATAAACATGGTGTTGGTAGCAATATTTCCAAAGTCGGCTTTTACTCCATTTTCCAATCCTTTACTTGCTGCCAACAAAATTACGAGTATAAATATCCCCCAGATCACACCAAAAGCAGTGAGGACGGTTCTAAACCAATTACTGCTAAGGGCTTCCAATATTTCGCTCCAACGGTCTCGACTAAACATAGTTATTCCTCTCTTAATGCTTCAATGGGTTTAATTCGCGCTGCTCGCCAGGCAGGGAAAAAACCTGCCAGGGCCCCTGCAATGATCAAAACAAAGACCGTGGTCAAAGCCACATTGAAATCGACTGAAGGATTCACGATATAATCTACTTCAATATTAGGGCCAACAATTTCGAGTAAACCCATACTTACGATTAAGCCCAAAAATCCGGCGACGGCCGTGATAAAAATTGACTCGTGCAAAATCATCCCAATGATGGACCAGGGTTGTGCGCCAATTGCTTTGCGAATGCCTATCTCTTTAGTTCGTTCCTTTACAATGATGAGCATAATATTACTTACCCCAACTACTCCTGCGATAATAGTACAAATACCGACTATCCAGAAAAACAGTTTTATCATCGCCATTAGATCATAGTATCGTTTTGCTTCTTCAAGAGTATTGAATACATTCACAGCACTGGTATCCTCAGGAGCCACAATATGGCGTTCCTTCAAAAAACTTTCTATCTCTGCCGAAAACTGAATAGATTTCTGGAGTGTCTTCAGAAAGGTCTTTTGTCTTTTTAAAGTAAATCCTAAATTTCTAACGGTATTTCCACCGTTAAAGACACGTTGTGCTGTTGATAATGGGAGAAAAATACGGCTTTCCTCCCGTTCCCCACCGGGATCTGTGTATACTCCTATTACCTTAAAGTTGATCCCGGATATTTGAATTAGCTTCCCAATTGGATCTTCTTCATTTATAAACAGGTCGCTATACACTTTATTGCCAAGCACGATCACCTTCTCGTAATTATCCTGGTCTTTATAATTAATGAACCTTCCTTTGGAAAGTGTTGCATTTTCTAAAAATTGATAATCGGGAAAGACCCCTTCCGCCCGATAGCTGCCTGATTCGTTTTTATATGTAGCCACTGCTCTCCAGATACGAAAGAGTGAAGATTTGAATTCTAAGTCGTCTTCGTATTTTTTAATTAGATACTCGTAATCTTCATTTTTGAGTTCTATAAAACGTCCCGGGTTTAGGCCTTTATATTCTACTGTGGTGACTCCTGACCAAACGCTAATTTTATTGGAAGCATCTCGCTCAAACTCCTGTGCAACTCCGTTTTGCATGCCTTGGCCAAAACCCAGTAGTATTACCAGTATGAAAATTCCGAAGAACACCGAAATCATCGTAAGAATGCTCCGCAACCAATTCTTACGAATGGTTCCGAATATCTCTTGCCAACGTTCCATACTAAACATTTGCCGCTTGTTTTGACCGTATTTGATTCACGGGATTGTCATCGATAATAATACCGTCTTTAAGATTTACTATACGCTTACACATATGTGCAATATCATCTTCATGCGTGACGATCAAAATAGTTTTTCCCTCATCATTTATTTCTTGCATGAGCTCTATTACCTCATAGGATGTAGTACTGTCTAAGGCCCCCGTAGGTTCGTCTGCCAATAATACTTTTGGGTTACTCGCGAGGGCGCGGGCAATAGCTACACGCTGTTTTTGTCCCCCGGAAAGTTCATTTGGTAAATGAGATGCCCATGCTGCCAATCCCACTTTTTCCAAATAACTCATCGCCTTATCTATTCGCTCACCACGCTTTACGCCCTGATAATACAAGGGCATGGCAACATTATCTAAAGCCGACTTATAGGAAATAAGATTAAAAGATTGAAAAACAAAACCCAGAAATCGGTTTCGGTATTGTGCGGCGACTTTCTCGTTTAGGTTTTTGATGACCACTCCATCCAGAGTGTATGAGCCTTGGTCGGCTTCATCCAGTATTCCCAGGATATTAAGCAATGTAGATTTTCCCGAACCGGATGAACCCATTATGGCGACCATTTCACCTTCAGCAACTGAAAAATCGATTCCTTTTAATACATGGAGGGAATTACTCCCCATATGGTAAGATTTATGTAAGTCTTTTAATTCTATCATAGGATTATCATTGCGGTGCAAAGTAAAGGTGTTTGCCCCTTTATTTTGTAAAAATAATGTTAAGACTTATAGAAGTTGGTTAGTGAGAGTATTTGTAGTAAGACTCTGTCAAAAATGTATTGTTACAGGTGATGCCGAGTAGAAATTATTAATTTTCATTGGTTTTGCTCTTCTTATACATCCGGTAAATAAAATACCCCACTCCCCCGATGAACAGATAGGGGAATAGCATTAAGTAAACGATCCCATTGTTGATACCTTTCGCCACGGATACGTTTTCTGAGCTTTCCAAAACTGCCCGACACATGGCACACTGGGCTTCGAAAGGAAGCGTTGTAAAAAGAAGAATGGCTGTCAGTATGTAAAATTTTCGTTTCATATTAATAATAGGGTGAGATCATCAAATATACGATCACTCCGGTAATTGCTACATAAAGCCAAATAGGAAATGTTATTTTAGCGATTTTTTTATGCTTCTCGAAGTTTCCATTTAAGGCTCGAACGAAAGTGATCAGCACGAACGGAATAACTCCTATCGACAATAAAATATGACTTATTAAAATAAAGAAATACACATAGCGTAATACGCCCACTCCTCCATAAGAAGTGGAATCTGATGTCATATGATACGTCACGTACATCACTAAAAATAGTGCAGACAGAACAATGCACAATTTCATAATGCGTTCATGGATCTTGCGGTTTCCTTTTTTAATCTGAAAAACCGCTGCTACCAATAAGATGGCTGTCAAGCCATTAATCGTCGCATAAATGGGAGGTAAAAAGGCCATTCGTTCAACCCCGGGAATTTTAACTGAGAATAAAATCGCTACTGTCAACGGGATCACAATGGACAATATCCAAATCCATACTTTGTATTTTTTGTTGGAAACGGTCTGTGACATTTTAGTCTTCTAATAAAAGTTTGATGTCTTTTTTGATCATTCGTATTCCTTCTGCCTCCAAACCGTTATAATAGATCAAAGGATTTCCGTTCTTATCATAACGCGATCGAATATTTCCTTCCTGATCGATCAACGCGAAATAGCCGCTGTGTTCAAATCCGCCTTCAACTTCGGCTGCTTCCGCTACATAAAGGTTAAATCCTGTGTTAGCCAGTTTATAAATTTCGGTTTTATCGCCGGTTAACAAATGCCAACCGGGATTTGTGATCTTATAGTTTTCTGCATAAGCCTTTAAAATTTCCGGCGTGTCGAATTCGGGATTTATAGTAAAGGAAGCAATTCCCAAATTAGGGTTGCCATAAAATTCGTTCTGTATCTTCACCATATTCCGGTTCATGATGGGACAAATGGAAGGGCAGGTGGTGAAGAAAAATTCGGCGACATATACTTTGCCTTTGTAATCCTGGTTAGTGATGGTTTCTCCATTTTGATTTGTGAAACTGAATTGGGGAACTTCCCCAATAGTTGCCATATCGACTTTGGCAAAATTCTCAACAATTTTTGGAACGGCCCAAATCCCAAAGATGAGAATGACAAATGTTATACCTATATAAGAATGGTTTTTCATGTCAAATTTCCCTGTCTGTTTTGTATTTTTTCAATGCCAAACGATATTCAGCGAGCACAATTTTAATGTCGTCACTCATTTTGTTGTTGATCTCGGAATAATCACTGGAGTTATAGCCATAGAGCAATCCGTAATCTTCATCATCATCACGCCCGCGAAGGTTGCCTTCTTTATCGATGATGAATACATATTGGCTTCCGTGATTTCCATCGAGTAAGAATTCGGTCTTAAGCGATTCGAATACTTTTTCCATAGCCGAAGTGGTCCCCAGGGCAAAACGCCAATTCTTAGGATCTTCAATTTCAGAAAGCCTTTCTTTTAGTTGAAGAGCTCTCTCCGTTTGGTCTTCGGTGATAAGGGTTACAAACTGAAACTCTTTAAACTGATGATTCTTTTTATAAATTTTATGAGCCAGGTTGTATGCATTGGCTTTTTTGGCTTCGACATCTGTTCCGAAGAAAATCAAGACTGTTATTCTGTTTTTGAGTTTGATGGAATCTCCGGAGAGCGGTTTAAAATCGTCCAATTCCATCACCTCATAAGAGAGGGTTGGAAGCTTTACAAAGTTATCCTTCGCCGAGGCAAAGAACATATAAACCGTAATAGGTAAAAGAAAAAGAATGAATAGAACAATGTACTTTTTAGCTTGCAAGACTCTGTATTTAATGAATGTGTCCTCCTTCGACAAGGCTTTGAAGGACTATGACAAAAGTACAACCCATACCATGGTTGGACAACCTTTATCCGTTAATTTTAAAATCTTAAGCGTAAAAAAACCCTGTAAAAAGACAGGGTATGAAATGCGTTCTTGACCACATCAAAAATTAAATTTTACGTAGTTTTCTTTATAGACATCAAAGATATAATCACCTTCGATCAAAAGTATCAATACTAAGTAGCAGATCAGGAAAACCCCTGTCCATACAACAGATCTGCGTAATCCTTTGGTTTCATCACGATGGTGCATAAAGTCCCAGATAATATAATAGGCTTTTACCAGTGTTAGAACAATGAAGATCCAGTTCAACATCTTCATCGCCATGAAACGATTCTCGGTTAAGAACTCTGGCTTTGTGATCCCCAGGTATACTTCTATAGTTGTAACTATGGAAAGGAATAAAAAGACTCCCCAAATCTTTGTGATATTGGACTTGAATTTAACCAGTCCTCTAAAAATTTCTAATTTATGCTCGTGTGCCATTTTTCAGTAATTTCTTTTTAAACAAGGTAGAAAAAAGTGAATACAAATACCCAAACCAAATCTACAAAGTGCCAATATAATCCCAC
>SMUY01243867.1_pt1 | contig 14372 bp, 9 predicted proteins | sample 2456441 | NCBI WGS metagenome assembly SMUY01 (sample SAMN11095931, study PRJNA526329) | marine sediment metagenome | biome: Marine sediment; feature: Surficial sediment; material: Deep marine sediment; isolation source: Hadal surficial sediment | place: Pacific Ocean | collected 2014-11 | depth 0-1...
AATCGAAAGCCGGCGAGCCAGTCGGCGCGTAAACGATGCCGCGTTCGCTATCAATACTCAAACCCGCCCAAACATTCGCCCCACCCGAACGTTGGTAAGCCTCCTTCGGCCAAGTGTCGTAACCAAACTCTCCCGGCTGCGGTATCGTGTGGAACATCCAAGCAATGGCGCCCGTCCGCACATCGTAAGCGCGGATATGCCCGGGTGCCGATGGCAATCCCTCGGAAACGCGTGTGCCGAGTATCAGAAAATTCTCATATATGATCCCGGGAGTGCCCGATCCCACCGAAAGATTCCCCACATCGCGAATCAAGCCATCATGAAGATCCACGCGGCCATCCGCACCGAAGTCTTCGTGCAGAAGGCCCGTTTCCGCATCGAGCGCGTACAAGAAAGATCCGGCGGTAAACAGAATGCGCTTCTCCGTCCCGTCGGCCCAATACGTCACGCCGCGATTAACACCAAAACCAGAACGTCCCCTCCCGCCATCGGCAGGATCGAAGACCCACCGCTCCGCGCCGGTCGCCGCATCAAGAGCGAAAACTTTGATTTCGGGCGAGGTGGCGTAAAGAGTGCCGTCGATGACAATCGGATTGCACTGAATCTGTGATCGATTGTTCGGACTTGCGCCGCCGCTGTGATAGGTCCACGCGATCTCAAGGCCGGAAACATTGCTGCGGTCTACCTGATCCAAAGCGGAGTATTGACCGCTGCCCGGTCCGCCCAGATAGGATGGCCAATCCGCATCAGCCCCAGTCGCTCTGAATTGGGCAACAGCGGGTACTACTAAAAACGCGCTGTAGAAAAGAGCGAAGATGAAGTACGAGATGAGTTTCGGTTGAACGTAACGCGACATAAGACCCCTTCGGATGGCAAATGGCTCAGCCCATTTTAAGAAGGGAATCGTTATACAGATTCTGAATGCGACCGGCAACTATCCCGTACTACCGGCCCAGCGCTTTTACCCAGCGCCCAGGACAGTCGCTCGGCGAGGTCCTGCTCGGAGACGAGTTCTTTGGTTGCGCCCGTCGTCGGACCCAGAGAGGAAAGAGGCTTACGAGTTAAAACGCCGCGCCTGCGAGGAGGAAGGCGGTTACATGGTCGTTGTGCATCGTCACGGTGTGAATACCAGGGAGATTCCCGCAGACGAGTATCACTCCGTTTATTGTGCAAGGCCTCAACAACGATAAGACAGCGGGCGTTTGCCCGTGCGGAGCTGGCGGAAAAAGGTGGTCTCGATAATTACGCGGCGAGCCGTGTTCCATCGTCGGCAACCAGCGATGCCAGTACGCGGCGCTCGCCGGCGAAGGGCCGCCGTCCGTGCATGACGAGAAAGTTGTCGATGAGCGCCACATCGCCGGGCTGCCACGCGATGTCGAATGACAGCTCATCGGCCAATTCAATCGCAATCTGCATACTGTCCGGCGAAATGTCGGAATCGTCGCCAAAGCAGATTGACTTCCGCGCAGCGTTACGCACATCTTTCCAGCCTCGAAAAGCCGCGATCAGCTGGTTGAAGAATACGCGCCGGCCATCAACCAGCGTGCGTATAGCCGGTAAAACGGCGGTGGTCGTTCGCAGCGCATCGTTCTCCAGCCATTCGAATCGATAGCCAAGATTCCCAAGCCTTTCTTCGGCTTGCACCTTGCGGTCGACTCCCAGCGTCGAGCGCCAGCTGCGACCCTGGCCGGACTCAGGATCGTCCTGCGCCGGCATCACATTCGAATAGCGTACTCCAAGGCGTGAGCAGGCCTCGACAAACTCCGGGTCGCGTTTTGCCAGTCGCTCGAGCAGCACGTCGGACCGGCAGATCGGTGTTTGTCCATCGACACGCGGTGCTTTCTCGCAAAAGAAAAACAGCCGTGACGGAAACAATGGCGTTTGCGCCATTTCATGATGGAGGTATATCGAGACGTCAGGGGGCGCCTCATTCGCCGTAAACACGAGTTCGGTGCAGTTGACGCGGACGGCGTTCGACAACGATTCCTCGTAGGTGAAGCTCTCGAGGGCGAAAGCGCGAATAAAGGCATCAAACTCGTTTGCGTCGTGTACCGGGAACCCCCGGAACAGGACGGCGCCGTGCAATGACAAGCTCTCGATCAGACGGCGACGTTCCGTAGCGATCCAGGTGACGACATCAGACATCGTCGCAGCGGCCGTGCGCAGTCCAACAACGAGCGGAAAAGGGTCGGGATGGGCTTGCTGATCGTCAACGGTCAGCAGTGCGGTATCGAGGTCAGTCATCGTCTCTCAATCGTAAATCGGGTAAAACGTGCCGAACGCCTGTTCGCAAAAGACACCGGGATCATTGAATCGACGATCCTGGTTCAGGTTCGATATCGCCGCCATTTCTTCGTTGCTTAATTCGAAATCGAACAACGCTAGGTTTTCGCGCAGGCGTTCAGGGCGGGTGGTCTTCGGAATGATCGCCGTGCCACGTTGCACGCCCCAGCGCAATACGACCTGCGCCGGCGTCCGTTGCACACGTTTGGCGGCGGCAACGACCGGCGGTGCGGTTAGCACCGTGTCGGCCTCTGTCGCCATGTCGAGCGATACGTACGACAGTGCGCCCAACGGTGAGAATGCGGTCACCGCCACGCCGAAATCGGCAGCAAGCCGCAGCAGCGGTTCCTGCGTCAGGAACGGATGCGACTCGATCTGCAGCATCGCCGGTTTGATCGTGGAGTACGCCATCAAATCAATCAGCAATCCCGATGTGAAATTGCAGACACCGATGTGCTTCACAAGTCCCGCTTCGACCAGCTTTTCCATCGCAGCCCATGTCTCATGCAGCGGGACGGCATCAACTTCCATCGAAGGCTTCGCGGCATTTGGGTCGTAAATCCACTCCGGCGGGTACCGGTCCTCAAAATCCACGTAGCGAAGCGCGATGGGAAAGTGAATAAAATACAGGTCGAGGTAATCGAGGCCCAGGCCCGACAGCGTACGTTCGCAAGCCGGGCGTACCTGTTCAGGGCGATGATAGGTATTCCACAGCTTGGACGTGACCCACAGGTCTTCGCGGCTGCAATGGCCACCAGAGATCGCTGCCTTGATTCCTTCCCCGGCTTCCACCTCATTACCGTAGTCGCAGGCGCTGTCAATATGACGGTAGCCAATCGAAATAGCATCCTGCACGGTACGCGCCGTAGCCTCGCGCTCTATTTTCCAGATGCCAAGGCCGACAGCAGGCATCGCTTTATTTCCGACGGCAATAGTGGTCATCGAGCAGTTCCCTTTTGCTTATGATTCAAGTGCGTGTAGCAAGTCATTTTGTTCGATAAAGGTGTCTATAACGACCGGCTGTCCGGTGGTAACGGATTCCTGCGCTGCCGCCGCGACCACGATCGACCACAGTCCCTGTAACGGCGTTGCCGCGTCTGAGGTCTTGCCGTCCAGCTGGTCTACGAATGCCATGTGCTCGAAAAACGTTGCGCCGTGATGGCCGCTTTGTTCGATTGTCCTCGCGTAACCGACGTCCATCACCCGCGAGGCACCGTCTTCTCCCCGTTCGATGGCCACCGAGGAGAGAGCCGCGTCATCTTGCAGAAAGTCGAACCGCTCGCTAGCGACGAGTCGGCCACGGTCGCCGCATATAACCAGCTCCTCGACGAAATGCGGGCTGAACATGTTGAGCGTAAAATTGGCGCGCACGCCATTTTCATAATCGATGACAACAAACGCGTGATCGTCGATATCGGATACCTTGCCGTCGCGTTCAAAATCCACAAAGTTCACCGCCTGTCCTGCACTTGCAAAAACGCGCGCGGGTGTTGAATCAGCAAACAGGTTCATCAAGTCAAAATAATGGCAGCATTTTTCAACCAGCGTGCCACCGGTGAACTCGGCAAACTTGTTCCATTGTTCGACTTTGTCAAGAAACGGTGGTCGGTACTCACTCATGCTGATGGTCTTGACGTCGCCAACTGAACGGCGCTCCCGCACCTCGTGTTGCGCTTCAACGTACTGCGCCTTGTAGCGGTACTGCAGGCCAACCTGGACAAACGCCGGATAATTCCGAGCGAGCTCAACAATACGGCGCGCATCGGTAACGGTCGTCGCCATCGGCTTTTCCAGGAATATCGGCTTCCCCGATTTGGCAGCCACATCGAATACCTGGATGTGCGTATGGTTCGGCGTGCAGATCATCAACGCGTCAACGTCCGCATCGTTACACGCTGCGGTCAAATCCTTGTAACGTACAGGCTCGTCACCGCCTTGCCTGACAAATTCTTCGATCGCTACTGTTGCGCTTCGATCATTCTGATCGTATACGCCGTGCACGGTGGCACACCCAAGCAAACGGGCGACCCGCATGTGCTCCTGACCGATCGTGCCCGTGCCAATAATCGCCAGTCGGTAGCGCGGTTCACCTTGACCGTAAAGGTAACGATCCGGTGCGACGATATGGCGCTGCCCGGGGGACTCTTCAAAAAAGCGCAGTCGTGGTTTCTTGTGGTTCGTCATTGTTGTCCTTACGAATACACGGTCGGAGGGCGACGGCGTGACAGCCACCATCCTGCGACATTAAGCCCCACCAATCCGACGACAAGCAGCCAAAACAGGTTGGTCACGCCGCCGACCAGTCCGACCGGTGAGAACAGCAAATACAGGAAAATGACCGCCGAAAACAAACTGAATGCGACCGGAAACGCAAACCGCCACGGCGTCAGATCGACCAGGTCGCGACGCACGAATTGCCAGGCTTCGGGCCGCGGCCGAATTGCACCGATGGCCAGCATGATACCAACTTCGATTGCAAACAGGATCGCATACAGGTGCAGGAAGTGAATGGTGATGATGTCGTCAAAGACGAATTTCGCCAATCCGTAGGCGATGACGTGAAATACAATGACCACTTTGGCGCCGAGTGCTGGAACGCGCTTCGTAAACAGGCCGACGATGACAATAACGACAATCGGGATATTGTAGAAGCCGGTAAAGATCCGAATGATCTGCCACAGGCCATCCGGGGCATATTGCAACAGGGGCGCAACGACGAACGAGAATAAGGCGATAACGACACTCGCGATCTTCGCCACCTTGATCATTTGCCGATCGTCAGGCGGCGTTTTCTTCATCGGGGCATAAACATCGAGACAGAACAGTGTCGCCGCGCTGTTCAAAAGGGAATTAAATGAACTGAACACGGCGCCGAGCAACACGGCAAGGAAGAATCCGCCGAGGTACGCCGGCAGGAAATCGCTGATCAGCTTCGGGTAGGCCTGGTCGATGGATGAAAGACCTTCACCGTACAGGTGAAATGCGATGACGCCCGGGATCATCATCATGAACGGCACCATCACCTTGAAGAAACCCGCAAACAGGACGCCCTTCTGGCCTTCGGCAAGATTTTTCGCACCGAGCGTGCGCTGTATCACGTATTGATTCGTGCACCAGTAAAACAGGTTCGCGAACACCATGCCTGTAAAAATGGTCCCGAACGGTGTCGGATCTTCAGGCCCGCCGATCGCATTGAGTTTGTGCGTGTGGTCACTCGTGATAATCGACAGCCCCTGCGACACGCTGCCATCGCCAAGCGCGGCAAGCCCGATGACCGGGACAATTACACCAATGATTAGTAGTCCAACGCCGTTCAGCGTATCGGAAACGGCAACAGCCTTGAGGCCGCCAAATATGGCATACATCGCCCCGACGCAGCCGATAGCGACAATCGTGATCATCAGCCCCTCGCTGTAACTAACGTGCAACAGGCTTGGCACATCAAATAACAGCAGAACGGCAATCGACCCCGAATACAGCACCGACGGAATGGTGACGAGCCCGTAACCAACCATGAACAGCAGTACCGACATTCGCCGCACGCTATCGTCGAATCGACTATTCAGGAACTCAGGCAGCGTGGTGAACGCACCTGCCAGGTAGCGTGGCAGAAATATCAGCGCCATGCAGATCGTGGCAAAAGCGGCCGTGACCTCCCACGCCATACTGCTGAGATTAAAACCATAAGCCGAACCATTAAGGCCAATGAGTTGTTCCGCTGACAGATTCGTCAGCAACATTGACCCGGCGATGAATACGCCCGTTAAACCTCGGCCCGCGAGGAAATAGCCGTCGCGTGTATCGACTTCCCCTTTCGTCTTTTGATACGAGACCCACGCAACGATCGCCATGAAGAAGACACAGCTGGCAAGCGTGGTAAACAAGTTGTTCGCGACCATGGATTCCCTCGGCTATTCGATCGCAAACTACTAGACGGACCACCGCTAAGGCAAATCGCGAAATTTCACGCGAATGGCTTACCTGCCAAAAAAGAGTCCTTGATTAGGAGGCGATCATCGCGACCCTTTCTCAATAGGCAGCGCGCCAACTGGGGTTTGACGAGCTTGGCACCAAGCTAGGTGAGGGGAATGCTCTCGCCTTTGGGCCAGGGCGGATCGGGGCCGGCGGGTGAGCGGGTCTCGGGCTGTGGGTCCCACCCGCGCAGGTGTTTGAGGATGCGTTCGATAACACCGGCATCGTCGATGAGTGCGATGATGCGCATGGTGCTGCTGCAGCGAGTGCACTTGAGCGGATCGACTTCGTAAACTTTCTGAATCAGCTGTGCCCAGTTGGCCTTGCGCCGGTTGTTGTCAGGCGGCTCGTCAATGCGGATTGACTCGGCCACGTCATTACCATTCTCGACGAGCGTTCTCGCGCCCCGCGAGCGGTTGGAATAGTAGCCGTAATAGCGGACCAGGTGCTCGTATTTGTCGGGGATGTGGTTCATGAGCATGCGCAGCCACTTAAGCGCTGGCATCAGCTGGTAGTTGCGTTTCAGGGTGGCGTGCAGCTTGGAGCGGTAGATGACCATGGCGGACTTCTTGTCGTAGCGCATCTTCTCGAGGGCGAAGGGACTGCGAATCATGTAGCGGGCGAGACGTTGCCGGCCTTTGGCGTCGGACAGCCCGTATTGCAACGCCTGGATCCACGGGGCGCCCCGTGGGTCCGCGAAAACTAGTTCCAGCATCAGCACTGCGGTGATGAGCCCGCAGAACAAAAACTTTGCGGCGTAAGCTCGAAGAAAGATCTCCGCCGCCGAGGGCGGCCACGCGCTTCGATGATTACGCAGAGATGGGACGCCGAAAACCACACTAAGGGCGATGAGCCACACCACGAACATTGGCCCAAGAGTGAAGATCGAGGGCTGTACGGAGAGGGCGAAGAGGCTTGGGACCACGGCGAAGCCGTGCCCAATTAGAACCCCTGGCGAGCAAAGAAGCGCGATAAGCGCCGCGCGGAGGATACCACGCGGCGTGCGGCCTGGGATCAGACTGCAGATGTACCAAGCGACGAAGGTCGCCATCAGGCTGGCGGCGAAAATCAACTTCGGACTCATTGCATCCTGGTTGCCAAGTCATTAGATCGGTAACTCTAAACTGTTGGTGTAACTCAGGAATGTGGCCAAGATCACGTTGGCCAGAATATTGTCGGGCTGGGACGCGGAGGGGAGTCGCAGCCCACTCGAACTCCTCTTCGACCCGGCACAATCCCCAATACTCGGATAGAATCGGGCTCTAGAAATGCCTATGCTCTCGGGATCCATAACCAAGTATGAGTCTCAGCCTCGATCCGGCTAGGGGGAGAACAATGTCCAGGTTAACTTTTTCTCTATTGGTAGTGTTTTTGATCAGTGCTTGTTCGTCTGAAGACGCTGATAACCAAAGTGCAGGCACACAGCCCGAAGTCGGCGAACTAGCAAGCAGTGAAGCAACAAGCACTGGACCCGGCGATTTAAGCGGCAGGGTAAGCAGTGCTAACGGCCCTGAAGCTGGCGTGTGGGTGATCGCCGAGACGGAAGACCTCGGAACGGCCTATGCCAAGATCGTAGTAACCAACGACAACGGTGAATATCTGTTACCGGATCTGCCCGATGCCAATTATCAGCTATGGGTTCGCGGCTATGGCCTCATCGACTCCGCGAAGGTACTAGCGACGCCCGGATCGGAAATTGATTTGCAAGCCGTCGAAGCGCCCGATGAGGCAGCGGCTGCTCAATATTATCCAGCCGGTTATTGGTATTCCTTATTAAACATCCCTGATGCAGACCAGTTCTCAGGGGGAGCAGGGTCCACAGCGAGTGGTATTAATCCGAATGTTCCTCATCAGGAGGAATTCATCCGGTTGATTGGTAATGGCGGCTGCCTTGCCTGCCATCAAATGGGCAATGCTGCAACCCGAGAGATGCCGGCTATGTTCAGTGATTTGACTGGCCCTGATGCCTGGACACGTCGTATCCGAGCAGGACAGGCTGGCGGAAGCATGGTTCGTGGTGCGACTTCGATCGGCGTTCCAGCTTTCGCATCCGTTTTCTCGGACTGGACAGACCGCATCGCCGCAGGGGAGTTGCCCGCGGCGCCGGAGCGTCCACAGGATCGGGAAAGAAATGTCGTGATCACGATATGGGACTGGGCCGACCCCAAATCCTATCTGCATGACCTGGTATCAACAGACCGGCGTAATCCGACCCTTAATGCTAACGGCAAAATCTATGGGGCCACTGAGGCCAGTTCAGACTATGTGCCTGTGCTGGATCCGGCAAACCATACCGTTGAGCAGATACCGCTGACCATGTTGGATCCGAGTGCGCCCTCCATCTCAGGTCCGATGATGGACGCGTCACCTTATTGGGGTAACGAGCCGGCCTGGGATTCAAGGACCAATGTGCACAATCCAATGATGGATCAAGACGGCAGAGTCTGGCTCACTGCCCGTGTCAGGGGGCGTGATAACCCCGAATGGTGCCGAGAGGGGTCCGATCACCCATCCGCCCAGAAATTCCCGTTGGAAAGCAGTGGGCGTCATCTCGGTCTCTACGATCCATCCACGGATGAATACACACCGATCGATACCTGTTTCAGCACGCACCACCTGATGTTTGCTGAAGATGCCAACAACACGCTGTGGACCAGCGGTGGTGGCCAAGTGATTGGCTGGCTGGATACCGCCAAATTCCTGGCGACTGGAGATGCAGCTGCCTCACAGGGCTGGACGCCCCTCGTGCTTGATACCAACGGCAACGGCCAGAGAGACGACTATACCGAGCCCGAGGAACCCATGGATCCGGCCAAGGATATGCGGATCACGCCGGGCAGTTACTACGCGGTGGCGCCGGCACCGGACGGATCAGTCTGGGGCACGATTTTAGGCTTCCCAGGAGGAGTCATCCGCTTGCTACCGGGTGACGACCCGAATAACGCCCTGGTGGAATACTATGAATTGCCTTTAGATGAAGACGGTCATGCTATCGAAGGTTTTTCTCCGCGAGGGGGAGACGTTGACCGCAATGGTGTGATGTGGGCGGCGCTCGCCAGTGGACAGATGGCGAGTTTCGATAGGCGCTTGTGTGAGGGTCCTTTAAACGGGCCGGAGGCAACCGGCCAGCACTGTCAGGAAGGCTGGACTTTCTATACCGAACCCATGCCGCAATATAAAGGCCTGGATAGACCTGGTAGCGTTGAAGGTTCTTATTACACCTGGGTGGATCAGCAAGGCATATTGGGCCTTGGTGAGAATACGCCGATCAATACCGGCAACCTGAGCGGAGGCTTGCTGGTTTTAGACGATGGTGAATGGCTCAGAATGCGAGTTCCCTATCCGCTCGGTTTCTATACTAAGTGGTTAGACGGTCGCATCGATGACCCTGATGCGGGCTGGAAAGGCCGAGGTATTTGGGCAACCTATAGCAGTCGCGCACCTTTTCATATGGAATCAGGCAGCGGAACGACGTCCAAAGTCTACAAGTTTCAGTTAAGGCCCGATCCACTGGCGGATTGATAGCCGGACTGTCCTTTCAGGCCCCGTTGCAACGGTTCTCGGGCGAAAGGATAGGAAATTCTATCGCGTCGTTGAGCCCCGGAGAACGAAAAGCGACCGTTGAATCCTCGTGTCGCAAACGCAATCCTCAGACATCGGTTCAGGCGATATCCGGTACCGGGTGGTAGGTGAGGGGAATGGTCTCGCCTTTGGGCCAGGGCGGATCGATGATATAATATCCATTAATAGGATAGATGAAAATCACATAAAGTCTCAATCATCTTGGTTTAATCGATAGATTGTAAATTAATGACCTTATGATGAAAATCTTTGTGCTTAATAATTAAATCAAAACACAGAAACCTACCATAATGAACACTACATTTAGCAAAAGTTACTTATTGTTAGTATTAGTCATCGCTTCTGTACCAGCTTATTCAGAAACTTTAAGCGCCGGTGAGAACCACACATGCATACTAGAATCAAATGGAGAGGCTTATTGTTGGGGAGATAATTCAGTAGGTCAGTTGGGAAACGGTTCTACTGAGTCTAGTATGATTCCCGTTGCAGTTTCTGGAGATCTTCGATTAAAGTCAATTAGTGTTGGTTGGGATCATACCTGTGGTGTTACGGTTGACAATGACGCTTATTGTTGGGGACGGGGTAGATATGGAAGACTCGGAAATGGTTCTTCTGAAAACAGCATGATTCCAACAGCTGTATCCGGTGGCTTGTCTTTTGAATTAGTCAATTCTGGGTTAGCTCATACTTGTGGAATAACTACCGATGGAGACGCTTTCTGCTGGGGAAGAGGAGAAGCTGGAATTCTTGGAAATAATTCAATCGAGAGCTCACTGGTACCTGTACCTGTTTCTGGCGGACATACTTTTGGCTCGATAAATGCCGGATCAGCAACAACATGTGGCATAACAACAATTGGGGATGCATATTGCTGGGGAGCAAGTGATTTTGGCAGTTTATTAGGGCAGGGAGAAGACGATCGTGACGGCAAAATCGCTCCAGGGCTCGTGGCAGGTGAGTTTAATTTTATACCAAACTCAATAAGTGTTGGGCTTGATCATGTTTGTGCTTTAAGTACGGCGGATAAAGCTGTCTGTTGGGGACGCGGCAGATATGGCAAATTAGGTATTGGTTCTGGAGATGGTTTAGGAGTTATTGAAAATTTGATGACACCAAGAGAAGTAAAAGGGAATATATCTTTTACTTTAATTACTACTGGGGTCTTTCAAACCTGTGGAATTGCAACTGATGGTAAGGCGTATTGTTGGGGAAGAAATGGATCAGGGCAATTGGGCGATGGTACAACGACAATGCGAGTCGAACCTGCAGCTGTATCAGTTAATTTAAATTTTAAGGATATAGCTATCGGTAATGATCATGCATGTGGAATTTCTTCAAATGATGAAGTTTACTGTTGGGGAGATGGCAACGCAGGTAAACTTGGAACACGTTCATCTGATAATAAACTGATTCCTACTAAGGTTGCGCTAAAATAAAATATTATGATGATTCAAAAAAAATTAATCGAAAAAGTCATGTCTAAAAAAGTAATAGTTATTCTGGTTGGATTATTTACATTAGTTAGTGCCAATTCATATGCACAACGCTTGCAGGCGAATCAGGAACAGTTCCAGGTTCTTTTGTTTACGAAATCTCTGGACTATCAGCACCTTTCAGTTCCGAGTGGAGTGCAGATGTTCAAAGAGTTAAGCCAGGATAATCACTTTGGTCTCACTTGGACTGAACAATCTGACTTCTTTGACGATCAAGAACAACTGAATAATATGGATGTAATTGTATTCATGAATACATCCGGAGATATTCTAAATGATAATCAAAGAAGGGCACTACAAGATTATATTCATCAAGGAGGAAATTTTGTAGCGATACACTCAGCCTCATTCACAATGATGGAATGGCCATGGTATGTAAAACTGGTTGGTGGTGTGTGGAACCGTCATCCAAGTCCAGGCATTTGGACGGCAATTGTCAATAATGAAAAACCGGATCATCCATCAACCTCCCATATACCGAAGAAATGGGTAGTTACTGAAGAGTGGTACAACTATTTAGAACTGTCAGATAATATTGAAGTTGCTTTGACTGTAGATGAAACCACCTATCCCGGGGGGAAAATGCCAGACTACCATCCAATAGCTTGGTATCAGGAAGATTTTGAAGGTGGAAGATCTTTTCATACAGGCTTGGGACATCCAGAAGGAATTTATGATTTGCCTTGGTATAGACAACATATTTTGGGCGCGGTGTGGTGGGCTGCAACTGGCGGAAAAGCTTTCGAATAGTTGAATCGGTCCTAGTCTTCTAGACACTCACTAGCCGTTCTGTAAATTTCTTTTCATACTCTACCGGCGACGGCAGATCATTGAAACTGTGTCGTCGTTTGCTGTTGTAGAACATCTCGATGTATTCGACGATATCGGTCCGTGCGTCGTCGCGTGTTGAGTAAATGTGTCGCTTGATTCGTTACCGCCAATAACAGTGCATCCAGTACCAGTTCCTTTCATGCCTTTCTTGGTTCAAGCCGTCTCGAATAATGGGTAATGGTTATTGTTGGCAGTTGCATAAGAATAACAACAGCCGCATATAACCTTCTCTAATTATTAATCCGGCAATAGACGAATCATCGGATTCCGAAAGTCAACACGGCTGTCGGAGCCCACGGACTCCAGGCCGATCGTGCCCCGGCGGAGACTGGCCGGTCCATCTACATCTGCAGGTTCGGTGAATTCGTTGACTGTCTCACCATTCACTTTTACCGTTACTTTCTTGCCGTCAACCTTGATGTAGTAGCTGAACCATTCGTTATCGCCGTGTGCGGCAGTCTTCACCTCGCTTGCCCCAACCAAGCTGCCGGTCTTGCTCTCACCGGCCCGGCTGGCGTTAATCTGAGCTTCATAACCAAAGGCAGGAGGTCCCTCCTCTTCGTAACGGGTATGAAAATAGACCCCTGCAGCCGACCCAGGATGGGTATAGACATCAACTTTGAATTCAAAATTTTTGAACTGTCCGCCAGCGATCCGACCGTCATAGAACAGATTTCTTTGACCGCCCTCGACAATTAGGGTGTCGCCGTCAAGCCGGAACGATTCTCCGGCCGAGGCATTATCGACGGTCGGCCAGACCATCCCGCCATACCAGGAAGGAGCCGTCCAATCCACGACACCGCCGCTTTCAATCCACCCGTTGAGTGTATCAGCATCATCCCAGAGAGAGATCCACCCAAGTCCGCGTTCTCCTTCATATCCCGGGGCTGGCGAACCATCTTCTTCAAGTTTTCCTGCCGCCCAGAGCACGCCCGATGCAATAAGATTCAAATTCACATCCGAGCCCATCGAAACATTATGATGCCCCAGTGAACTGGTGAAAACCCGAACGCCTTGGTATTCGTGTATCCAAGCTGTTTCAGAATAGGAGTGTGTCTCCACCGAATAGGCGTGAGATAACGGAGTGACATCATCCTGTAAATCAACGATTAGATATAACTCGCCTGCTGGCGTCCGCCAAGAACGAGGATAGTTCTTCATGATCTGGTGCTGCGGTTCCAGAACCTCGATCGTGTAGGGAGGGGTATTGGGATGATTTTGTCTCTCGTGGACGTATGAAACAGCACCGGTAAAATCCCACCAGGCATCCGCTGCACCGTCCCTTGCATATTGATAGAGATGGATGGGGCAATGAAGCATAACGGCAGGTACTTGATGCTTGACGTGCTCGGCGATGATTCCTTTTACATAGGCTCCATCTTTTACTTGAAGATTACATTGATTGTAGATGACAACGTCGAACTCTGCCGCCCAGTCATCCTCCAAATGACGGGAGAAATGGAAATCAGTTGATTCCATGGTAATCGTATCCCCACCTTCATAGTCAGTTGTAATTTCGATGTTCGAAAGACGTTCCAACAGTCCCTCTTTAATCTGGTCCTTTTGCGTTTCATAATCGTGCCAGGGGCCCCCGCCGGTAATCATCAAGATTTTCAATGGATCTGCGTTCTGCGCTCCGGCGTATTGAGGTAGGCTGCCAGAAAAAATTAACGTTAAAATAGCAAGGAGTATTATTTTAAATACATTTATATTCGTATTCATTTATTGGCCCTCGATTTTTATCTCGTAGATTGAGTCACATCTTTGTTTAGTTCAAAGTTTACAAAATACACTGAACCGGAACCCAATGAACCGGCCAGCGTACTTTGTTTTAGCGCGACTTAATAATCAATATTTAAGCATCCCGCTTACTTTATTGAACTTCTGATCCTGGCAGAGCAAATACATGAACCCGCCTTCCAATATCCTGTGATACAGGCGAACGATAACGACCGCCGCCGCCGCCTGCTACAATCACAACATATTGTCTTCCATCAATTTCGTAAACGGAGGGACTCGAAAAGCCAGGTGCATCCATCTCAAATTCCCACAAAAGCTCACCGTTGGTTTTATCAAATGCTCTGAACCGGTTATCTTCTGTTGCTGCTATAAAAATCAAACCTCCTTTTGTAACAGCCATTCCGCCAAAGTTTTCAACACCGGTATTTCGAATCCCCATTTCTACCAATCCGGGATATTCTCCGAGTGGGA
>SMUY01443110.1_pt1 | contig 14370 bp, 9 predicted proteins | sample 2456441 | NCBI WGS metagenome assembly SMUY01 (sample SAMN11095931, study PRJNA526329) | marine sediment metagenome | biome: Marine sediment; feature: Surficial sediment; material: Deep marine sediment; isolation source: Hadal surficial sediment | place: Pacific Ocean | collected 2014-11 | depth 0-1...
CGAGAAGCCTCGGGCGCCCACCCTTCCGAAGCGCGAACCCCAACGCCTTCCTGCGTCCTCCTGACTCCTGTCATCTGATTCCTCGAGCGTTTCTCTCGAGGTGCGGTGTATCGTGGTGATTCCGTGCCCATTCGTCAGTTCGCCATCACCTGGAGGATGTCCCTCATGACGCCGACTCGACTCCTGCCGACCCGTGTCCTCATCCTGCTGCTCCTGCTCGGTCTGGCGTCTCCCAGGCTCGCCACCGCACAGAACCAGCCACCGGACGACGACCAGGACCAGACGGAGGAAGGTGACGCTACCGACGAGGAGGACGACGACGGGCGACCGGGCCGCGACCGGGACGGCATCCAGCCGTATGACGAGGTCATCACCGACGAGGCGGAGACCGACGAGGGGGTCTTTACGGTGCACCAGCTCGACGACAAGGTGTTCTACGAGATTCCGGAGGCGGAGCTCGGGAAGGAGTTTCTCTGGGTCAGTCGGATCGAGCGGACCACGGCCGGCGTCGGCTACGGCGGTCAGTCGCTCGGTAACCGGGTGGTGACGTGGGAGCGGCACGGCGACCAGGTGCTGCTCAAGAGTGTGTCCTACGCGGTCGTGGCCGACCTCGACCAACCGATCCACCGGGCGGTCGCCGCCGCGAACAACGACACGATCATCAAGGCGTTCGATATCAAAGCGCTGTCGGATACGGGTGCGCCGGTCATCGAGGTGACGTCGCTCTTCGACACCGAGGTGCCGGAGTTCAGCGCGCGGTCGCGTCTGCAGGCGAGGGGGTTCGCGCGGGACCGGTCGTTTGTCGAGGAGGTGCTGTCGTTTCCAGAGAACATCGAGGTGACGACCACCCATACCTACACCGTGCCGCCGCCATCGGGCTCGCAGACCGGGCCATCGACCCAGAATCGCCGTCGCGGCGGGATGCGCCCAGGCAGCGCGACCGTCGTGCTGCACTACAGCATGGTGAAGCTGCCGGAGGAGCCGATGCAGCCCCGGCTCTTCGACGAGCGGGTCGGGTACTTCTCGGTCCGCCAGATCGACTACGGCCGGGACGAGCACCGGTCGCCGAACCGGCGCTACATCACACGGTGGCGGCTCGAGAAGCAAAATCCGGACGCCGCGGTCTCCGACCCGGTGAAGCCGATCACCTACTGGATCGACCCGGCCACCCCGACCAAGTGGGTGCCCTACATGAAGAAAGGCGTCGAAGCCTGGCAGCCGGCGTTCGAGGCGGCTGGGTTCAGCAACGCCGTGATCGCCAGGGAAGCCCCGTCGCCCGAGGACGATCCGGACTGGAGTCCCGAGGACGCCCGGTACTCGGTCATCCGCTGGTTGCCGTCGACCACCGAGAACGCCTCCGGGCCGCACGTCCACGACCCGCGTACCGGTGAGATTCTCGAGACCGACATCCAGTTTCACCACAACGTGATGAACCTCATACGCGACTGGTATTTCGTGCAGGTGGGGCCGCTCGACCCGCGGGCCCAGACACTGCCGCTGCCCGACGAGCTGATGGGCGAGCTGCTGGCCTACGTCCTGACCCACGAGGTGGGGCACACGCTCGGGTTCCAGCACAACATGAAGGCCAGCTCGCTCTATCCGCCCGAGAAGCTCCGCGACCCGGAATGGGTCAAGACGATGGGCCACACGCCCACTCTCATGGACTATGCCCGGTTCAACTACGTGGCGCAGCCCGAGGACGGCATCGCGGTCGAGGACCTGATTCCGAAGATCGGTCCCTACGACACGTGGGCGACCATGTGGGGGTACAAGCCGATTCCTGACGCCGCCAGCGCCGACGACGAGAAGGCGACCCTCGACGAGTGGGCGCGGCAGCAGGACGAGACGGTGTGGTATCGCTTCTCGACACCCGGCGCCCGGAACGCCGACCCCGGCCAGCTGACCGAGGCGATCGGCGACGCCGATGCCGTGCAGTCGACGGCGCTGGGGCTGAAGAACCTCGAGCGCGTGGCGGCGATGCTGCTCGACGCGACCAACGCGCCGGGAGACCCTTATGACGACCTGGATGAGCTGTATGGACGTTTGGTCGGTCAGTGGGCGACCGAGATGAACCACGTCGCCGCCGTGGTCGGCGGCGTCACCTCCCAGCAGAAACACTTCGGACAGGAGGGCGTGCGGTTCACCACGATGCCGCGTGAGACCCAGGCCGGGGCGGTGGCGTTCCTGAACGACCACGCGTTCACGACGCCGATGTTCCTGGTCGACCCGGAGATTCTGCGGCGGATCGAGCCCGTGGGGGTGCTGGACCGGATTCGGACCAGCCAGGCACGAGTGCTCCGGACCTTGATGAGCGGCGACCGGCTCGCGCGGCTCGTCGAGCAAGAGGCGATTGACGGCGATGTGGCCTACGCGCCAACCGACTTCCTCGCCGATCTGCGGGGCGGTCTGTGGCGCGAGCTCGACGAGCCGGAGGTTCGAATCGACGCCTTTCGTCGCAACGTGCAACGGACCTACCTGGACCTGATCGACGACCGGCTGAACGGCCGGTCACCGGCAGAGGGCGACGCGCGGCCGTTCCTCCGTGGCGAGCTGCGCGCCCTGGACCGGTCCATCGCCGCGGCGCTGGCGCAGGTGTCGGACCGGGCGACGCGGCTGCATCTCGAGGACGTCCAGGATCAGATCGCCCGGACCCTGGACCCGCCGGCCAGGGCGTCCGCGCCGTCCGGTACCGGGGCGAGCCGGGCGTTCGACGACTTCGCCCTGGTCGGCGCCCTGGTCGATCCTTGGTCCGGTTTGGCCCACGACGGCGAGTCGTGCTGGCTCGACTATGCCGTCCGGGTCTTCGGTCGCAATTGATCGACCTGACCGCCGCCGCTCGCTGATTCTGTCGGTGAGCTACGGCGGATCCGCCGAAGTGTGGCGAAGGCGGAAAGGGCCGTGCGACTACGGTCACCACCGTCAACCACGGGAGCAACGCCTTCTGAGGCCCGCGGTGGGCTGGCTATCACGGTCGCCGTCGCCGCTGACCTGATGGGCCTTGTGGCCACCGTTGCATCGGTCCTGCCTGCGTCGTTCTTCGGTCGAACACTGGCGGTATGCTCCCTCGTCACGCCTTGCCAGGGGCCCGGCGGGCGTCGCGAACGACCCTCGGTGCCACGCGGGGACGTGCACCACGGACTGCTAGACATCTCCTGAGGCTGCGAGAGGCCGGAGACTGTCATCGTGTCTCACGGGCCCGATGCTGTTTGAAAAAGTCGGCGCGTGCGGCTATCGTTTCTGAAGGTCCGTGCGAATCGCGAAGCTCGCCATCATCGTGGCCGTCGGCACGGCCATTGCGTGTGGCGACCGCACGCCTCCGGTCCTTGGCGCGGTGGTCGTCGCCCAGCCGAGTGAGCACACCCCGCTCGCCGCGTTGCTCACCTTTTCGACGGACGAGCCGGGTCGGGTGTCGCTCGCGATCGCCGATGGGGAGAGGACGTGGACCGTGACGCCCGGCCACGACTACCGCACCGACCATGAGGTCCCGGTGCTTGGCCTGAGACCGGATCGCTCGCACGACGTTACCGTGATCGTGTCGGACGCGGCGGGCAACGAAACGTCGGCGCCGCCGGTCACGATACGGACCGACCCGCTGCCTGAGGACTTTCCGCCCCTCGACGTGAGGGTCAGCAAGCCCGAGGCGATGGAGCCCGGCGTGACCCTGTTCGGGATGTTTCGCTGGCCCGATGGCGGCCCCCCCGACCAGACCTTCGGTCTGTTGATTGCGGTCGACGCGGCCGGCGACGTGGTCTGGTATCACCGGACCGACGAGGCGGCGCTGCTTGCGATCCGCCTCCAGAACGGCAACATCCTCTACAACACATCACCGGGGGGCGTCAGAGGGGCGCTCGTCGAGATCGACCTGCTGGGCGACGTGAAGCACCGGTGGCGGTCCCGCGGGGTCGCGGCAGCGGATCTGGCAGACGCCATCCTGGTCGATGTCGATTCGATTCACCATGACGTGCTGGAGCTGCCGTCCGGGGATTTCGCGGTGTTCAGCACTGAGATCCGCACGTTCGAGGACTATCCCACCAGCGACGAAGACCCGGACGCCGTTCGCACTACCCAAGATGTCGTCGGCGATGTCGTCGTCGAGTTCGCGCGCGATGGCACGGTCGTCAACCGGTGGCATCTGCTCGATCTGGTTGATCCCTACCGGGTCGGATACGGCTCGCTGGAGAACGGTTTCTGGCGCAGTACCTATCAGGCGCTGATGGAGGACGAGCCCAATGTCGTGGATTGGGCGCACGCGAACGCCCTGTTCTACGACCGCGCCGAGGACGCGTATCTCGTCGCCCTCCGGCACCAGGATGCGATCGTCAAGCTCGATCGAGCGACCGGTCAGATTGCGTGGATCCTCGGTCCACACAGCGGGTGGAACGCGCCGTGGAGCGAGCGTCTTCTGCAACCGCGCGGCGACATGGAGTGGGCGTATCACAGTCACGGACTCGAGCTCACGCCGCAGGGCACGCTCCTCATGTACGATAACGGTAATAATAGAGCGAGCGCCTTCGAGGACCGGATCCCGGACTCGGACGCCTTCAGCCGAGCCGTCGAGTTCGAGGTCGACGCCGAGGCGATGGAAGTGCGGCAGGTCTGGTCGTATCAGGGCGCGGAGGGTGAGCCGTTCTACTCGTCCTTCCTGAGTGACGCAGATTGGCTCCCGATGACGGGGAACGTGCTGATTACCGATGGCGCACGCGTCACCCAGCTCGAGAGCGACACGGAAGACTCGCCGGCGCACCAGTGGGCGCGGATTCTCGAGGTGACGCACACGTCACCCGCCGAGATCGTGTTCGAGCTGGTGATCGACGATGACCCGCCGACCGGATGGCGGGTCTATCGCGCCGGACGATTGCGGAGCCTGTACCCTGAGCCATAGCACGAGCTACTTAGTGGTCCGCGTCGTAAATACGGCCAGGCACCGAGGGCGCCGAGGCGCCCGTCCCGCACGGCGCGAGGAGGGAGCATACCGGCAGTATTCGACCAACGAGCAACGTAGGGGGGGCGGGATGCATCGGCGGCCGAATGCGGCCGTATTTATGACACGGGCCACTTAGCCCTACCTGGGGGAAGAACAATGACAAGGAGCACGAACATGAGAAGTGGGCCACTAGCCGTCGCTGTGTGCCTCTGGCTGGTCGCGGGGAGTGCCTACGCCCAGGACGTGACGTATACCGAAGACGTCGCGCCCATTTTGATGCAGCACTGTGTCACCTGTCATCGGCCGGGTGAGGTCGCCCCCATGTCGTTGCTGACCTACGAGGACACCCGCCCGTGGGCGAGATCGATCGCACAGGAGGTAGGTCAGAAGCGGATGCCTCCCTGGCATGCGGCAGCGGGCGTCCGGGAATACACCAATGACCGCAGTCTCGACGCCGCCCAGATCGACGTGATTCTTCGGTGGGTCGCTGCCGGTGCGCCACGGGGCGACGAGGCTCTGCTGCCGCCGGTTCCCACCTTCAACGACGGCTGGCAGCTTGGCGAACCCGACCTCGTGCTCGCCTGGGACGCTCCGTATCAGATTGAGGCCGAAGGTGATGATGAGTATCGGTGTTTCGTGCTCGACCCCAAGTTCGAGAAGGACCAGTGGGTCGACGTCGTCGAGGTGCTCCCCGGCAATCGAACCACGGACCACCACATCGTGATCTATGTCGACCAAGCGGGGACGATCGCCACGCAACGGGATGAGGCCGAGCCGGGTGAAGGCTATGCCTGTTTCGGCGGGCCCGGCTTCCTCGCCTACATGGTGCCCGGCTGGGGCCCTGGATACGTGCCGACGGAGACGCCCGAGGGATCGGGTTACCTCCTACGAGCCGGTTCGAAGCTCGTGGTGCAGGTGCACTATCACAAGACCGGCAGCCCTCAAGAGGACCTGACGCGTGTGGGACTACGTTTCGCCAGGAGACCCACACAGCGGGTGCTCTACAACGGGTATGTGCTGGGCTTGTCTCTGCAGATTCCGCCCGGAGACGCGAACTACGTGGTCACAGGACGCGCGCCCATCCAAGAGGACATCACCGTCTACTCGATCGTGGCGCATATGCACTACCTCGGCAAGGCGATGGACATCTGGGCGGAGCTGCCCGACGGCACGCGCGTCGACCTGGTGACGGTGCCCCGCTTCGATTTCTACTGGCAGACGGAGTATGCGCTGGCCGAGCCGCAGCGTCTACCCAAGGGCTCCGTGATACACATGCAGGCGACTTTCGACAATTCGCCCGAGAGCCCGTATCAACACTCCGATCCCCCTCGGCTCGTCACCTTCGGTGAACAGACGACCGACGAAATGGCCGTCGGTGTGTTCTTCCATACACGTGACGCGGAGAACATCAGTGACGACGGCTCCACGTCGCCGTAGTAGACGGCGTTGAAGACCAGTGTGACCGTGTGTGCCGTGCGACTGGGTGCGGTTGGTCACCTCGGGCCCGTAGAGGACCAGGTTGCCCTCGCCTACGGTGGGGGCGATCACCCCGACCCCGTCCTCGAGGTACTGCTCGCCCCAGGCTCGGCCGCTGCGCAGTGGTTCGTCATCGGCGGCGTCGTGCGTGCCGGGCTGCCTGCTGCTACCAGTGTGTCCGATGTGGAGGTGGACCAGACGCGACACGATGGTCGCCATCCCGGTCTTGCTGGGACCGCTCTATTGCTATCTGATGCCCACCAACTTCGACGGTTGGGGGCTGCGCCCGACAGGCGGCCTGCGTGTCGGTCACGCGGTCAGCGTGGGACGCACACGTCGCCAGTCGTCGTCGAGCAGCGACCACAGGATGTGGTCACGCACGACGCCGCCGGTGCACTCGAAGCACTTGCGGAGTAGAGCCTCCGGTTCTGCGCCCAGCTTGCGCAGGGCGGCGTTGCCCCGGCCGTTCTCGGCGGCGGACCGGGCCTCGATGCGGGTGGTGCCCAGCGTCTCGAACGCAAAGTCGGCGACGAGCCGGGCGCTCTCGACGAAGAGCCCGGTGCCCCAGAACGGCTGCGCGAGCGCGAATCCCCACTCGGCGGTCCGAAAGCTCGGCTCGAGTGGCCAGATCTGGAACAGTCCGACCAGCTCGGTGAGGCCGCTGGGCACGATACCGAAACAGAGGTAGCGGCCCGCTTGGCGGGTGCGGTGGGTCCAGTCGATGAAGTCGCGCGCCTCGTCGAGTGTCGCCGGCCCGGGCGAGAGGTACTCCTCGACCGCCGGCGAGCCAAGCATCGTCACCAGGGCATCGGCGTCGGCGGGCTGCAGCGCGCGCAACGTCACCTCGCGGGAGACCAGCACGGGTACCTCGGCCCACCAGTCAGCACGCCGCTGCGCGGCGAAGTTCGGCAGGTCGCCGTAACGGGCCTTCGGTCGGTGCGGCAGAACCATCCGTGTGGTCGAGAGGTCGGCGCAGACCTGACCGGCCCGGCCGGTGTTGCCCGGTAGCCCGGTCGGCACGGCGAGGAGCATCACGCTTGGTGCCGGGATGGACCCGTTGTCGGCGGTCTGTGGTGTCTGGTTGAGCATCGTCGTTACCCGTCGGCAACGATGGTCCTAGCTCGCGTCAGTTGCCGAGGATGGCCAGGTCGCCCCAGACGATCCGGTCACCCCAGACGATGCGATCGTCGTAGATCACCTCGCCGTCCTCTATGCGACCGAGCATCGCGTCGCCCCACACGATCCGGTCACCCCAGACGATCCGGTCGCCCCAGACGATCCGGTCGCCCCACACAATCCGGTCGCCCCACACGATCCGCTGCGCCCACGAGTCCTCGTTCCAGTAGATCGCGTCGCCCCAGACGATCCGGTCGCCCCACACAATCCGCTGGCCCCACGCTAGGGCGTCGCCGCCCAGCAGGTCTCCTGGCGTCAGCGTCGTCTGCAGCCAGTAGTCGCCGACCGGCGCGGTTTCGTCAATGGCGTTGGCCAGACGGACGGCGCCGACCGCGTTCAGTCCGCCGGCGCCTTGGGTCAGCTCGTCATACCCGTCCATCGGAATCGCCGTGTGCTCCAGAATCGCCTTGATCACGTTGGGCGACAGCACCGAGGTGATCCCGACATTGGCGCGCACGTGCTTCGGTCTGTCCTTCTTCTTCGAGTGGCGGCCGCCGGAGTCGTTCACCAGCTCGACTTGGTCGCCGGTCGGGTAGTTTTCCTCCGACGAGACACTCGGTTCGGTGCTCGTCAGCCATTCCAGCTCGTAATCGAGGAGGTCTTCGTCGTAGTCGGTCGCTCGGAAGCTGTCGTAGGCCGCCTCGATCATCATCGCCACGATGCCGCTCGTCACCCCCGCCGCCATGCTCGTTCCGGTCAGCCGCAGATACCGCGCCGGGGTGAGGTCGTCCCAGGCGACCTGCAGGTTCGGGTAGGTCTCGTAGAGCGTGCTGCCGATCGCAGCCACAGCCGCCAGTTGGTGTCCAGGCGCCACCAGGTCCGGCTTGGCGAAGGCGTCAATCCAGGTCGGACCACGGGAACTGTATCGGCCGACGGAGTCGTCCGCCCGCATCGCCGTGTAGTTGAGGTCCAACGAGCCCACGGTGATGGCGGCCGGGGAGTTTGCGGGTGACGTGATGCCAGCATAGCCGACCTTGCCAGTCTGCGGGTTGATCCCCATGTTGCCCGCCGACGCGACCACGACGATCCCGCTCGTCACTGCCGCCTCGACCGCCAGCACGAGGGGGTCCGTGGCGGCCGGCTCGAAGATCCGATGCCCCAGCGACAGGTTCATCACGTCGATGCCGAACGCGTCGTTGTACTGCACGGCATATTCAATCGCCGCCAGCACGTCGCTGGTGTACCCGCGGCCGTTCTCATCGAGTACCTTGAACACGACGAAATCCGCCTGCGACGCCGCACCCTTGTATTCGTCGTGCGACGCCTTGCCGCTTCCCCCGATCAGGCCGGTGACGTGCGTGCCGTGGCCGTAGTCGTCGGTCGGCATCGTGGGCAGCGTCGCGTCATCACCGGGGCGTGTGAAGTCGAAGAACGCTATGATCCGGTCCTCCTCGAGGTCGGCCGATGGCGCGATCCCGGAATCGATCACCGCCACGGTGACCCCCTTTCCTCTCCACTTCGCCTTGCCGGAGATCACCCCGCCGTTCTTTTTGAGTCCCAATGCGTCCCGGAACACGTCACCGGAGACCGGATCCACGGTGGCGTGCACCACCGCGTCGATTGACATCCGCTGGATGCTCGGGTCCGTGGTGAGCGTCGCGACATCGGAGGCCGACAGCGTGGCGGTCAGTCCCCCGATGAACGGATGGCGCTGATGGATCTGCCGCCCCTCGGCGGCGAGCCAGTCGGCCATGGTCTGGTCCGCACCCGGCTCCGCGCGCAGAATCACCCGCACCGGGGTCGTCGGGTCTTCCTTGATGACCTGCAGCAGCGCCTGATCCAGCTTGTGATACTGGACCGCGGCGACCATCTCCTCGGCGGTGCGTGGTGGATCGGACCACTGGGGGTCGTCTCGCGCCGGTTGCGCCGGTACGTACGCCGGCTGGCTTGGCACCGCGACCCGTGTCGGCGGCGTCGGCACGAACTCGGCCTGGTCCGCGGCAGGCTGCACGCTGATCTGCGTCCGCCTGACTCGCCGGGTGTCGTCGGTTGCCGACGCAGTCCGCGAGGCCCGGTCCGATTCGAGCCGGGCCCGCCGCGCAAGGCGATCGAAACGCACCGGTTCCGGCTCCCTCACCGGGGTCAGTGGCATCCGCGCTTGCGACGGCGGCGCCATGCTGACCGTCGGTGCTGGCTGCATGAACGGCGACCCCCGTGACAGGAGGAAAGCGCCGGCCAACCCGGTCAGGGTGGCACCGAGCAGCAGCAGGAGCGTACGGCCTGGGTGCCGTGCGCGGGTGCCGTCAGACGCGGCACTAGCACGTGGGTGGCGGTACATCGTTTCTCTCACTTTCTGGACCCGTCGCTCGCCGGCGGCCAGAATATGCCTCGGTCGCCGCGAGGTGAGAAGCTCAAACCCATTCGGAGCAATTGGTGCGCCTTTAAGGTACGCAAGTTCAGCGCAGTACTGTGATTGAGCGACACGTGTGACTTCTATTACCTATAATGACATATAATGTCGTCCTTTTGCACGTTATGTCGCTATCCTCTCCTCGCTGCTTCGACAGCCACGTTTGGCAACAGCGGTCCATTTCGGAACAGTCAATGACGATTCTGTCAGTGTCACACACACGCGCTATGGCGGCTGGAAGTCAGACCCAGTATAGTCAGCGCGCCGCCGATCTCAATCGCCATCCCCGGGATGCCTGTTCCCATGCTGACCAGCAGCACCGCACCCAATCCGGCACCGACCAGCATCACCACGGTGTTCCGGCGGCGTGCTGCGGTGGGCCGATCGAGTCGTGGAGGTTGACGACAGGACTCGACGCCCACGCGTTGGTGAGCCGTTCCCAGGCCGACAACCAAAGGCGTTTCTCCAAGCATACCATGGATTGCCAGATGTTCGGCGTGAGGCCCGGCCGGCCACTCGACTCTACCCAGATCGTGGCGAATCTGTGCGAAGCGCGTGGTCGTCGGGCCGCCGTCCTGGCGTTCGCCGCACCAGCGCCGTCAGACTCGTGAGGGCGATCAGCCGCCGGTCGAAGGGAGAGACCGGGGCGCCTTCCGCAATGACCTGCTACGCGCTGCCGGGAGCGCCAGTTCGGAGGTGGGACGTCGCGTGGTGCCGCGCCACGCTGATGGCGGGTGCGATCAGCCAGAGGTTGCCAACGACACGCCCGAGCAGGATGGCCGTCGCAGCCGCCACCGCGCCGACCCACGACAGCGCGTGGATCGTCACCGCGAGCACGGTGACGACCGCGGCGACCTCGACGATCGACGCCCAGGTGATCGACGTCGTCTCGCGTGCGTGCACCAGCACGGCGCGCTGGAACGCCATCCACACCGAGCCGGCCGGGAGCAACACCAGGATCTGCGCCGGCAGGAACGCGAACGCCGAGAGCTCGGGGGGGAGGCCGGAGATGTCCTGCAACCAGATGGACGCCAGTGGCGTGTAGGCGATGAGCCCGAGTCCCGCCGCCGCCGCCACGGCCAACCCGCACGCGAAGTTCCGGATTCGCCGGTAGTGCTGCCACTGATCGCCGAGCAGGGCGATCCCGACCTCCTGATACGAGAGGCCCAGCGCTCTGAAGATGAAGGTCAACCCGTGGATGACCGGCAGCACCGCCAGCGACTCGAGCGGGAACCGGCTCTGTCCCATGAAGAAGGTGACCAGCGGCTGGATCGCCATCGCGAGCACCGAAGTCAAGGCCAGGGGCAGGTAGAAGCTGCCGATCGTCCCCAGGGTCAGCGGCGTCGTCCACGCCCGGTCTGGTGGCCCGTCGAGCAGCGTCGAGACGACCTCGCGGGTCATCCAGCGGCTCGCCACCGCCTCGACGACCACACCGATGGCCAGCGCGGCTGTTCCGACATGGACACCCTGCAGGGCGGGCATCCGCGAGGCCACCAGCGCCACGATCGACATGGTCACCAGCCGCAACACCGTCCCATAGGCGACACGGTGGGTGAGGTTGTGGCTGATCAGTAGGCCCTGCCGGAACCGGCGGTACGCGATCGCGACCGGCCAGGGGAGCATGATGATGAGGCCCTGGTGGGTGAGGTGCGCGACATCGGGTGGCAGCCCCATCGTGTCGGCGATCCAGCCGAAGACCGGCGGCAAGACCGCGACCACCTGGACGCCCGTCATGAGCGCGCTCAGGCCGTAGGCAAAGCGGCGCAGTGCGAGGTAGCCGTGCCGGTCCCGGACAAGCGCCGTTGCCGCGGCCATCAGCATGATGACCGGTGCTTCGATGATGATCGCGAACGCGAAGGCGACCCCGAACGCGGCGAGGTTCGTGGTCGGTTGCCCGAGGCGCGCGATGATCGCGGCCAGATACGGGCCCTCGACGGCCATCATGAGCCAGGTGCCGGCGAGCGGAAGCCAGAACGCGAAGATCTGTCGGTAGGTGAGCGGCGCGCCGTGCATGCCGATCCGCCTATTCTATCCCGTGGCTGTTCCCGACCCGGGGGTGACCCGGGCGTGGTGCCGCTCGGGTGTTCTGGAGCGGGTTGGCGCCGGCGGGGGCGCCGTTCTGCGTCACGACCACGTCCGCCGTGGAGGTGTAGATCGTGCCGCCCTGGTTGGTCCCGAAGAAGCGCACGCCGCCGCCCGACGTCGGGGCCGCAGCCACGAAGTAGGTCGAGACGGACGCGCCCGCGGCGACGGCGTGCAGGACGCCGGGCCCGCGACGGCCAACGCGCCGGCGGTCAGCGTCATCGTGTAGCTGCTCTTGACTGACGGGTCGGAGTTGAGGTCGGTCCCGATGAAGCCGTCGCCGCCACCCACGGTCGGGGGGGTCCCGAGCGAGGCGAGGCTGGGCGCGTAGAACCCGCTGCCACAGCTGGCCGCGTAGGTCGACTGGGCCGAGTTGATGGCGCGCATCGACCCGATCGCGGACGCCTCGTTGCCCGACATGCGCGCACGCAGCAGGCCCGGCACGGCAATGGCCGCGATGATACCGATGATGGCGACGACGATGAGCAGCTCGATGAGGGTGAAACCTTTGTTGTTGGTCCGCATGGTCTGTTTCCTTGTGGCCGAATCGGTTCGGCGAAGTGTGATGCCTCCGGGGTGGCGTTCTGTGTTCACGCCAACTCATATAGCAAGTGTGGTGCCAACTTCGATACCTGACGAGAAGATGTTTATTTATAGCGTCTTGATGAAGGAAAAACAGCAATTAGATTCTTAGGTCAATTAAATGTCATATTTCTAGACAATTTACGTCTTATTTTGACATTTATTGACATAGCCGGATCACGCTGTCGCCTCCCCGCGTAGCGGGGCTGTAAGAACAGCAGTCTTGCGATGGTGCGCCGACCGTCGGCGGACGCTGTGAGACGCAGCGGTGCTAGAGTTCGGTTGGCCTCGCCCACGGCTTGGGGATGAACAGCCGCTCGTAGAGACCGACGGCGAACCGATCGGTCATGCCGGCGAGGAAATCACGGGTGGCAGCGTCGATCCCCTCATCCTGCACCGTACGGGGATCGAGAAACACGTCCGGTTCCTGCCGCACCCGCTCCCAGAGGCCGCCCAGGATGCCCGACGCCTTCCTGACTTCCGACATCGCCACCCGGTTCTCGTACACCGCATCGAACAGAAACGCCCGCAGGTCGAGGAGGGCGCTCAGCACGCCGTCGCTCATACGCAACTCGACCTTCGGTCTGGTCTCCAGTGTCCGTTCCACGATGTCAGAGACGAGGGTGCCAATCCGCGCCGAGGAGGAGCGGCCCAGCACCCGGATCGCCTCGACTGGCAGATCGGCGGTGTGCAGCACCCCCGCCCGCACGGCGTCGTCGATGTCGTGGTTCACGTAGGCGATCATGTCCGCGACCCTGGCCACCTGCCCTTCGAGCGTCGCCGACCGGCGCGATGGGTCCATCCCGAGCGGCGCACCGTCCTTGCCCTTGGAGTGCTTGGCAATGCCGTCACGGACCTCCCACGTCAGGTTCAACCCCTGCCGCTCCTGCTCCAGGACGTCGACGACCCGCAGGCTCTGCTCGTAGTGACTGAACCCACCCGGCATCAAGTCGTTCAGCACCCGCTCACCCGCGTGCCCGAACGGCGTGTGCCCCAGGTCGTGCCCGAGGGCGATCGCCTCGGTGAGCTCCTCGTTGAGACGCAACACCTTCGCCACCGTCCGGGCGATTTGCGACATCTCCAGCGTGTGGGTCAGGCGGGTCCGATAGTGGTCTCCGGTTGGTGCGAAGAAGACCTGTGTCTTGTGCTCGAGACGGCGGAACGCCTTGCTGTGGACGATCCGATCGCGGTCGCGTTGAAACGCCGGGCGAATCGGATCATCGGTCTCGGGACGCAACCGCCCCTTCGAGTCGCGGCTCCTGGCGGCGTAGGAGGCCAGCTGCTCCCCTTCGCGCTCCTCCAGCTCAGCTCGAATGCTCACGGAATGGCTCGTGTTCCGCGCACGAGCTCGCGGACGGGGATGCCGGCGTCGTACGTCATGCCGCGTCCGACCACTGCACGGCGCGACACGGGAGCCAAGAGACAGTCGTCGACCGAGGAGCAACGCCCCCAGATGGAACAGCCCGTCCGGATGATTGCCGGCGGCGAGGCACTCGACGCGCTGACATCGTGCAGGGTCGATCAGGACGAGTGACGAGCGGTTTCGAGCATCCGCCTGACCGCCTGGCAGGCCCCGAGGCGATCGCCGGGAACGCGCAGCCACTGTAGATTAGGCTCTTTCCGAAACCAGATCAACTGGCGCCGCGCATAGCGGCGGTTCCCGCGCACGATTAACGCTCGCGTGGCCGCTTCGTCCCGCACGCCACGCAGGTGCTCCAGCGCCTGGCGGTAGACGAGCCCGCCGAACGGGCCGACATCGGGAGGCACGCCGGCGACCAGC